>JRYF01004643.1_pt1 | contig 19372 bp, 16 predicted proteins | sample 235331 | NCBI WGS metagenome assembly JRYF01 (sample SAMN03074217, study PRJNA261475) | activated sludge metagenome | biome: Wastewater Treatment Plant; feature: Wastewater; material: Activated sludge; isolation source: activated biomass of a wastewater treatment plant treating hydrocarbon... ...
AACGACGGGAACTGGAAATTCTGGAAACGCGGGCGGTGGGAAAGGATTGGCGGCTAACCCTGCGGGCCAAACCCAGTTGGCCTTCCACTGATTGAAGCCTTCAAAAATACAGCCACAGGATCATGCTCAGCGACACGCAGCCCACCACCGCGTTCAGTGGCAAGCCCACCCGCAGATAGTCGGCGAAGCGATAACCGCCCGGGCCGTACACCATCAGATTAGTCTGGTAACCGATCGGGGTCGAAAACTCCGCCGAAGCCGCCATCATCACCGCCAAGGCAAACGGCAGCAACCCCACCTGCAAATTCTCGGTCACCGCTTGGGCGATGGGAAACATCAGCAACGCCGACGCATTATTGTTGACCACCGCTGTAAACAGCGCCGTCGCCAGATAGATCATGGCCAGGTTCAGCGTCGGCGAATCCCCCGCCAGGCCCACCAGGCCCAACGCCACCGCGCGAGCCAGTCCGGTGCTGTCCAACGCCGCGCCGACCCCGAACGCCGCCGCGATCAACAACAACACCGACCAGTCGATGCTGTGCCGGGCGCCCTCGACGCTCACGCAGCGGGTCAACACCATCAATCCGGCCGCCGCCAGCGCCGCCTCGAACATCCCCACCCAGCCGACGCCGGCCGCCAGCACCATCGCCAGCAGAATCCCCAGCGCCAGCGCCCCGCGCTCGTAGCGGGGAGGTCGTGAATCCGGCACCGGACTGACCAGAAAAAAGTCCCGGTTGCCGCGATGGGCCTCCAGAAAACCGATCCCGGCCTCGACCAGCAGGATATCGCCCGGACGCAGGGCGATGTCGCCGATTTTGCCCCGCAATCGCTCGCCGTTGCGCGCCACCGCGATCACGACCGCTTTGTACCGATTGCGAAACCGGCCATCCCGAATGGTTTGCCCCACCAGGGGGCAGGTGTTCGACACCACCGCCTCGACCAGCATCCGTTCGCTGCGCCGTTCGGCCAGCTTGAACACCTGATTCGGCGCCGGCGTCAAGCCGCGAATGCGCTGCAAATCCACCACCGACTCCACCACCCCAACGAAGATCAGCCGATCTCCGGCTTGCAAGGGTTCCCGGGGGGAGACCGCCGGCAGGATGACCCCCTCGCGATCCACTTCCATCAGATAACAACCGGGCAGATGGCGCAGCCCAGCGGCTTCAATCGTCTGGCCCACCAGCGGCCCGGTCGGATCGACCAGCATTTCCAGGGTATAACGGCGCGGATCGTCGCTCGGCGACACCCCCGGCCGTCGATCCGGCAGTAGCCAGCGGCTGGTCAGCACTAAGAACAACAGGCCGGCCACCGCGACCGGCACGCCGATTGGCGTTATCGCGAACATCCCCAAGGAAATGCCGGCGCGATCGATCAGCAGACCGTTGACGACCAGATTGGTGCTGGTGCCGATCAGCGTGCAGGTACCGCCTAGAATCGCCGCATAGCTCAGCGGAAGCATCAGTTTGGAGACTGGCAACTGATATTTCCGCGCCCACTCGCTCACCGCCGGGATCAGCATCCCCACCACCGGCGTGTTGTTGAGAAAGGCGCTCAGTCCCATCACCGGCAGCATCAATCGTACCTGGGCCCGGGTCAGCGAACCCGGTCGCCCGAGCACCCGCTGCACCAGCCACTGTACGCCGCCGGTCTCCCTGAGTCCGGCCACCACCACGTACAGCGCCCCGACTGTGATCACCCCCTGATTGGCCAGGCCTTCGAAGGCCCGCCCCGCCGGCACGATTCCCACCAGCACCAGCAGGATCAACCCGCCCAGAAAGACCAAATCCGGCGCGGCGCGGGTCGCGCTCAAGATTCCTAACAGACTCAGAATCAGACCGGCGGTAAACCAGGCTTCCCATCCCATGCACGCCTTCCTCGCTAATCAAGACCCACGCAATACCCGCCGCTCGGCTAAATGGTTCAGCAAGCGCTCCACGTTGACTTCGACCGAATCTCGCTCGGTGTCGAGCACCAGTTCCGGCCGCTCCGGCGGCTCGTAGGGCGAGTCGATGCCGGTAAAATCCCGAATCACCCCGGCGCGGGCCTTGGCGTACAGGCCCTTGGGATCGCGGCGTTCGCAGGCTTCCAACGACGCCCGGATATAGATCTCAAAAAACTCGCCTTCCGGAACCAGCGCCCGCACCAGCGCCCGGTCGGCGCGGAACGGCGAGATGAAGGCGGTGATCACGATCAGGCCAGCATCGGCGAATAGCGCCGCCACCTCACCGATCCGACGGATGTTCTCGACCCGTTCTTCCTTGGAAAAACCCAGGTCCTGATTCAAACCATGACGGATGTTATCGCCGTCCAGGAGATAGCTGTGGTAGCCGCGCTGGATCAACCGTTGCTCCAGGGCATTGGCCAGGGTGGATTTCCCCGAACCCGACAGCCCGGTCAACCAGATCACGCACGGGCGCTGCGCTTTCTGGTTGGCTCGTTGCGCCCGGGTGACCTTGTGCTCGTGCCAAACCACGTTCCGCGACTTGTCGATCAGCGGCTGGATCACCGGCCGCACGATCAGACCGGCGCCGACCGTGATGTTGCTGAGGCGGTCGATGAAGATGAAGGCCCCGGTCCCCGAACATTCCTCGTAAGGATCGAACGGCATGGGCTGATTCAGGGCGACTCGGCAATAGCCGATCTCGTTCAACCCCAGTTCCTCGGCGCGCTGATGCTCCAGGGTGTTCACGTCGATACGGTGATGCAGCACGGTCGGGGTGGCCGGCAGCAGGCGCGTCCCCAGTTTCAGGTCGTACTGGCGACCCGGCAACAGCGGCGCGTCCGCCATCCACACCACCTTGGCGTCGAAAGTATCCGCCACCGCCGGCAACTGGTCCGGGTGGACCAGCAAATCGCCGCGACTGACATCGATTTCGTCGCGCAGAGTCAAGGTCACCGCCTGCCCTACGAACGCTTCATCCAGCTTTCCATCGGCGGTAACGATGGTCGCGACCTGGCTGCGCCGCCCCGAGGGCAACGCCACCACGTCGTCGCCCGGCCGCACGATCCCGGCGGCGATGGTGCCACAAAAACCGCGAAAATCCGGACTAGGGCGGTTGACGTATTGGACCGGGAAACGGAAATCACGCAGGTTGCGGTCGGCCGCCATTTCGATCTCCTCTAGCAACTGGAGCAGGGTCGGCCCGTCGTACCAAGGCATGGCGGCGGACGGCCGCGCCACGTTATCGCCGCGCAGCGCCGATACCGGGATGCAGCGCACGTCCCGCACCCCCAACTGGGCCACAAACTCCAGATACTCCTCGCGGATTCGCTCGTAAGTCGCCGCGTCGAACCCGACTAGGTCCATCTTGTTGATCGCCAATACCAGATGGTGAATACCCAGCAGCGACACGATGAAACTGTGGCGCCGGGTCTGGACCTGTACGCCCTTGCGCGCATCCACCAGCAGGATGGCCAGTTGGGCGGTCGAGGCGCCGGTGGCCATGTTCCGGGTGTACTGTTCGTGGCCGGGCGTGTCGGCGATGATGAACTTGCGCTTCTCGGTGGAGAAGTAGCGGTAGGCCACATCGATAGTGATGCCCTGTTCGCGCTCGGCCTGCAAACCATCCACCAGCAGCGCCAGATCCAGGTCCTCGCCGGTGGTGCCGTACTTGGTGGTGTCGCGGCGCACGGCGGCCAGATGATCCTCGAAGATCAACTGGGTGTCGTACAGCAACCGCCCGATCAGGGTGCTTTTGCCGTCATCGACGCTGCCGCAGGTGATGAAGCGCAACAGGTCCTTGCGTTCGTGGGTCTCCAGATAGGCCTGGATGTCGGATTCGATCAGTGGAGAGGCGTGGGACATGGTTCAAAAATACCCTTGGCGTTTCTTTTCTTCCATGGAACCGGCGGCGTCGTGGTCGATCAACCGGCCCTGGCGTTCCGAGTGGCGGGCCAGCAGCATTTCCTGGATGACTTCGGGCAGGGTCGTGGCATGGGACCGGATCGCCCCGGTCAAGGGGTAGCAACCCAGGGTGCGGAACCGGACCCATTCCAGGCGCGGGGTTTCCCCCGGCGCCAGCGGCATCCGCTCGTCGTCCACCATGATCAACGTGCCGTCGCGTTCGACGACCGGCCGCTCGGCGGCCAGGTATAACGGCACGACCGGAATATTCTCCAGGTGGATGTACTGCCAGACATCCAGTTCGGTCCAGTTGGACAGGGGAAACACCCGGATGCTCTCGCCCTTCTGGACCCGGCCGTTGTAGAGATTCCAGAGTTCCGGGCGCTGGTTCTTGGGATCCCAGCGGTGATGGCGGTCGCGGAAGGAATAAACTCGCTCCTTGGCTCGAGAACGCTCCTCGTCCCGGCGGGCGCCCCCAAAAGCCGCGTCGAAACCGTGCGACTCCAACGCCTGTTTCAGCGCCTGGGTCTTCATCACGTCGGTGTGGACCCGCGAACCGTGAGTGAACGGATTGATGCCTTGCGCCCGACCCTCCTCGTTGATGTGGACGATCAGTTCCAACCCGAGGCGCCGCGCCAGTTGATCGCGAAACTGAATCATCTCCCGGAATTTCCAGGTGGTGTCGACGTGCAGCAGGGGAAAAGGCGGCTTGCCGGGATAAAAGGCTTTCAGCGCCAGTTGCAACATCACCGAGGAGTCCTTGCCGATCGAGTACAGCATGACCGGCTTCTCGAACTCGGCCGCGACTTCGCGGATGATGTGGATGCTTTCGGCTTCCAGTTGCTTGAGATGGGTGGGTTTACGAGGATCCATGGACGTGGGTTCGGGCAGGTTGCGACTTTGCGAGATTCCGATGCGGGATTCCCCAAGTCTGGAATCCCGCGGGGCGAGAAGTGCGGATATTTTGGGCGGCTTAATTCGCTGGCGCCAACACATCCAGGGGTAGCTCGACCGCGTTCGCGCGTCCGAGTAGTTCCAGCAATACCAAGGCCCGACGCTTGCCGTTCTGGCTCAACAGATCCCCCTCGCAACCGGCGAACGGTCCCTCCAGAATCCGCACCCGGCTACCCGCAACCAGCGGCGTCGGCAGTTCCAGCACACCATCCACTCCCGGGCATAGCCGGTGCAATTCGGCGATCACCGTGTCCGGAACCGGCCGCGGATCGCCGCCGAAACGCACCAAACCGATTACGCCCCGCGTCGAGCGGATCGGCCGTAGATCGTCCTGGCCCGGCACGGCGCGCAGAAACAGATAGCGGGGAAACATGGGCTCCACGATATCCCGCCACTGGCCGCGCAACCGGCGCCGCGCCCGCACCCGGGGCAGGAATACCGTGAAAGCCTGACGCTCCAGATGTTCGATTGCTTCCGCCTCCCGGCGCGGTTTGCTGAATATCGCGAACCAGAATGCGGGCCGTTGGTTGCCAGACAGTTCGGACACCGAATCTCCATGAGGATGTGAAAAGCGGGCGGCATTCTAGCGAGACCCCACCGATAAGGAAAGCCGGTCGTCTTGAGACCGAACGCGCGCCAAATGGCGGCTTAGCGCAGTTCCGCCAGCAACTGGGCGATCATCCGCTCGGCTTGGGCGCGATAACCACCGCCAAACAGGTTGAGATGATTGAACACATGATACAGGTTATACAAAATCCGCCGCCGTGGATAACCGCTATCCAAAGGGAACGCTTCGCGGTAGGCAGCATAGAATCGTTCTGGGAAACTGCCGAATAGTTCGGTCATCGCCAGATCCGCCTCACGGTCGCCGTAATAAACCGCCGGATCGAAGATCACCGGATCGCCATCCACCGTGCAACTGGCGTTGCCACCCCAGAGGTCGCCGTGCAACAGGGCCGGCGTCGGTTGATAGCTTGTGAAGAAATCTCCCAACCGCGAGCGTAATTCTTCACCTCGGCGTTGCAAGGCGCCGGTGTAGCCATTGCGAGCCGCCAGTTTTAGTTGGAAACCCAACCGCCGCTCGCCCCAGAATTCGACCCAGTCATCGCAACGATCATTGATTTGGGGAGTGGAGCCGATGGTGTTGTCCCGATACCAGCCGAAATACGGTTGCGGTCGGGCGTGCAAGGCCGCCAGTTGGCGGCCCAAGGTCTCCATGGCCCATCTCCCACTCCCGCCCAGCGATAAATATTCCAGCACCAACCAGGCTTGCCCTAAGGCAGTCCCCCAGCAGACCGGTTCCGGAACCCGCACAGTCCGGGTGGCCGCCAGTTCCGCCAATCCCTTCGCCTCCGCCTCGAACATCGCCAAACCAGCGGCGGCATGGGTCTTGACGAAGAACTCTCGCCCGTCGTCGCTGACTCGCCAGGCCTGATTGATACAACCACCGCCGAGCGGCTGACGCCGATGGGCGGAGAACGGCTGGCCAGTGACCGCGCCGATCCGCTGCTCCAAAGCGGTCCAAAAATCCGTCATTCACTCCTTACTCCCCGACGAGACTCCATCGTTGGCAACCGTTCGGAAATACGCCATGCGCACGGCCTCGCAATTGAGGCACGCCGCTACAGCGTCGGCGGCGGATCGACCGGAAGTAGATTCATCGCACCCAGCGCCGGTAGTAGCGCTGACCGCACGGCTTCCCACGGCAATAGCACCGCCACCGGCAACCGTACCTCCATCACAAGAGGCAAGTGATCCGAAAACGTGCAATTCAACACTTCCACGCGCTCGACCGTGATGGAGCGGGACACCAGGATATGATCGAGCTGTCGGTCCGGCCGCCAACTGGGAAAAGTATGCAGCCCCGGGACTGGTTCGCGCAGGCCAACGACCTCCAGAAACACCGCCAGCTCCGGACTATCCGAATCACAGTTGAGATCGCCCATCAAAATGACATGGCGGTAATCGCGTACCCGTTCCGCCAGAAATCCCATCTGCCGCAACCGGCCGCGCCGGCCTAGCGCCATATGCACGATCAGCACGTGCAGGGCGTCCGGCCCTTCCCCGAATCGAACCTCCAGCACCCCTCGGCCTGGAATTAATCCCGGCAGTTTGTGCTCGGTGATCACGGTCGGACGGATCCGACTCAATACCGCGTTGCCGTGTTGCGAAATCATGCCGATCTTGCGATTGGACTGGTCGAACACATGCTCGAACCCGGCATAATTGGCCAGGTATCTGACCTGGTTGACGAAACCACTGCGCAGACTACCGGCATCTACCTCCTGCAAACCGACGAGATCGTAATCAGCCAGCACCCGCGCGATGCCGTCGAGATTGCTCATCCGCGACGGCACCGGCACCAGATGCTTCCAACTGCGGGTGAGATACTGGGAATACTTGCGGGTGGTCAGCCCACTTTGGATGTTGTAACTGAGCAGCCGTAGCCGGCGCGGGTCGCGGTCCATGTGGGGGCGTCCGTCATCCTTACCCTTGCGGCGGCGCGGCGTCTCGGGCGAGCAGGAAATCCACCACCTCGAAAACCCGGGGCGAACGCACGTCGTACTGACCGTTGACGATCACCGCCGGCACGCCGCGCACGCCGTAACGCTGCGCCAACTGGTTGGCGCGACGCAACTGGGTTTCAGTCTGAAAAGACTGATAAGCTTTGCGGAAAGCATCCTGGTCCACGCCATGCTCGGCGAAAAATTTTGCCAGTTCATCCTCGTTGTTCAACCGGCGTTTGTCCCGGTGGATCGCATCGAACAGGGGTTGATGAATCTTTTCCAACACTCCTAGAGCCTCGGCGGCGTAATAGGCGCGGGCGCTGGGTTCCCAAGTCGCCCCGAAGGCGACCGCGACTCGCACGAAGGTCACATCCTCCGGCTTGCGCGCCAGCCATTCCTTGACCACCGGCTCCATGCTCCGGCAATGCGGGCAAGTGTAGGAAAACAGTTCGACCACTTCAGGCTGGCCGGGTACCGAAGTCGGCACCGGGCTCGGGAGGCGCCGATAGTCTGTGCCTTCCTGGAACGGCGGTGGCGCGGCCGGATCGGCGGCGTGGACGAAGGTCTGCGGCAACACGCAAACCAACAGCGCCAGCAACAGACGGTGAATCACGGTCGGCATTGGCAAAACTCCTCAGATCGGGGTGGTTACAGGACAAATCAAACCTGTCTCACAGCGTGCCGTAGGAATGCAGGCCCGACAGGAACATGTTGACACCCAGAAAGGCGAACAAGGTCACAAACAGTCCGATAATCGCCCACCAAGCCATCGGCGTTCCGCGCCAACCCTTGGTCAACCGCAGGTGCAACCAAGCGGCATAATTCAGCCAGACGATCAGCGCCCAGGTTTCCTTGGGGTCCCAGGACCAGTACCCCCCCCAAGCCTCGGCGGCCCACAGCGCACCGAGAATCGTGGCGATGGTGAAGGCAGCGAACCCCAAGGCGATGGCCCGGTACATGACGTCATCCAACAAATTCAGCGGCGGCAGGGTCCGCGCCAGCAGACCATCGGGTCGGCGCTTCTCGGCTCCCGCACGCAGCAGGTAAGCCACACCCAGCATCGCCGCCAGGGCGAAGGCGCCATAACCGATGAAATTGGCCGGCACGTGAATCTTCATCCAGTAGCTTTGCAGCGCCGGAATCAATGGCTGGATATGGTGGGCCTCCCGTTCGAAGGTATACCACAATAGAAAGGCGACGGCGGCGCTGATGATCAGCAGGGCGAAGCCGCCCATGGCGCGGGTGCGGTGGCGGTCTTCGTAGAACAGATACAACAGGGCGGTAATTAACGCGAACAGGATAAACACTTCGTACAGATTGCTGACTGGGATATAGCCAACGTCGGCGCCCAGCAGATAGTAGGACTCTCGCCAGCGCACCAGCAGGCCAGTCAAGCCCATTAGCGTGGCGCTCCAGGTCAGCGCGGTCGCGGTCTGGCCAGCGAACTCGGAACGGCCGAACAGAGCGACAAAATAAGTGACGGTCGCCAGCACGTACAAGGCGCTCATCCACATGAACGCCGCCTGACTCTCCAGAACGTATTTGAGCAGGAAATCGCTATGACGCAACTCGTAATCGGCCCCGTAGCGCCAGAGCGCGGTCACGGTCAACAACGCCACTCCCAAGGTGAACGCCTGCGCGGGCCGCCAGTACCACCCCCAAGCGATCAGTCCCAAGGTAGAACCGATTTGGATAGCGATTTCGTAACCGTCCATCGCCGATCGATAAACCCACCAAACCCCGACCGAACCGACGACGACCGCCACCGCCCAGAGCAGGTCCCGGGTCGTCAATCGTTGCCACAGGGAGGGGTGCTCCCAGTGCTCCAACATTGCTTCGCGCGTTACCGCCATCGTCAATATGCCTCTCTCAAGAGCGGGTTTCAAACCCGTCTTTACCAAAATCGGCTTTATCCAACCGTTCCCGAACGCTCGATCATTCTTCCAGGGCAGGATCGTGGTCGAGTCGTCCGCTGGTCACCGATACCTCCGGAGATACCACCACGGGCGTGGGACCAACCGCCACCGGCGAGCCTAGTCGCCGCGTCAACGCGGCTTGCACCTGAGCGAATTCACTAGCGAATTCCGCCTGACGGCGGTTGCTGGCACCAGCCGCCACCAGTCGGGTGCCACCGTCCTCGACCGCCAGCCAAGCCCACAGCCGCCGGTGCGAAGTATAGAACATGATGAAAATCCCGATGACCAACAGGGCAAAACCCGCGTATACGATACGAGTAACCGCGCTGCGGGTCACCTGCAAACCGGAGGCCTCCACCTGCTGGAATCCGGTCAGCTGCAGAAAAAAGGGCGAACCGTGTTCCGGCAACACCGCCAGTGCCGATACGGCGTCATTAAAGAATGCTTCTTCCCGCTCGCCCACGCCCTCTTCCAGATCGACGCCCTCCTCCCGCAATACTTCGATAAACACCTCCGCCAGCGTATCGCGCAGGAGATTCAGATACAGCGTGGTCGCATCCTGAAGTCGTTCGGCCGGCACCACCGCCCTGGCCCGTTCGATCACCGCCGCGAAGCCCCCCCGAACGAACAATTCGACCAGATTCAATCGAACCTGATCGAGATCGCGCTGCAAATTTGCGTTTTCGGCTAGGGGAGTGGATCGCGACAACAACCCGCGCAAGCCGGCTGTATCGCGCAACTGGGCGTTAAAGCGTAAAAACCGCTCGGGACTATAGTTCGGGTCCATCGGGATGTGCAGGTAACGGAATGCGGCGCTCGGTCGGTCGCGCATTCCGCTGATGTAGAACCAGCGATTTTCGAGTTGCACCGGCGCCATGTAGTTGAAATATTCCCGCGCCTCGCCGGTCGGGTCGCGCAACTTGAAACTGAAGCTGGGGCCAAAACCGCGGAACTTGCGGTCGCCGGGTCGACTGTCGGGTTCCGGCAGCAGATTGAACAACCGGAAGTTGTCCAACTCCAGGCTCAGCGAGCCCGACGGTCCCGCGATCCTGAGCGTGTCACCCACCTTACCCTGGATGGCGACCGGTTCCGGTTGTGGAGCGATCAGCGGCCAGGCCCGCAGTTCCAGATTGGACCCGCCGTCGCCGAAATCGGACTGATAGAGGGTGTAACCACGATAGGTCAGCGGGTGATTGACCCGGATCTCCGCTTCCAGCGGCTGGTTGCCTAAGTGCTGTTGATCGTGGATTCGCACTTGGCTGAGAAAGGATTTGGGCTGTCCGGTGGTATGGTATTCGACCTGGAAATTCATCAACTCGATGGCGAACGGCAATTCCTGCAATAGGAAACCGTCGCGCACCCGCAGAAACACGAAATTGGCGGCGCTACCTTCGGGCAGCATCACGTTGCCGCGAAACGCTGGCACCGCGCCGGGGGCCAATCGGCTGATCGGCGGGATGTCGCGCGCCATCAGGTCGCGGGTCTCGACCACAACCTCGCCGCGCCATTCTTTGATTTTCAACCACAAGTTGCCATCCAAGAGACCGCCCACCCCGATCACCACCACCGCAACATGGGTGCATAGGTAACCCAACCGGCTGAACCGACCCTTCATCGCCGCCACGATCCGGTGATCGCCGCGGTCCTCGACTCGCCAGCGATAGCGTCGGGCGCGCAGGACCTCGGTCACTTCCGCTTGCGCCGCGGCGGGATCGCGATCCGGCAGTCGCCACTCGGCACGCTGATGGAACCCGCGCAGCGAATGCAATTGGACCTGGGTACGAAACCGGTTCATCTCTCGCAGCAGGAGCGGCGCCTTGCGATAGATACAAACACTGGTGGACAGAATCAGAAACGCCAGGATGCCGATGAACCAGATGGCGCCGTAGACATCGTACAGTCCCAGCCCACGAAATATCTCGAACCAGAACGGCCCAAGCTTGAGCACGTAGTCGGAATAAGGCTGGTTTTGTTGCAGCACCGTGCCAATGATCGACGCGATCGCCACCACCACTAGCAGCGTGATGGCCAAATTCATGGAGCCCAGAAATTCCAGCAACACCCACCTCAGACGAGGCCGGCGGACCGGCTTGGGTGCGGAGGTGGCGTTCGCGGCGGGCGCGGGAGGGTCGTTCACGGGGCGGAATTCGGGGATCGTTGCGGACGTTTTTATGACCCGATCATCTGGAATCCGTTCACGACCCGGACGGAGGCGCGACGACCGCCGAGGTCGGCGCCGACAAAAAAAGGGTGGTCATCCGACCACCCTTCGAGCCATCAGGATATCCCAGTCCAGGTCGGTGAATCCTACTGCAAGCCCTGGATATAAGACGCGACCGCCTTGATTTCCGCATCGGTCATCCGGGCAGCGATGTTGCGCATCATCTGTCCGGCATCGTTGGCGCGTTCCATGGAGCGAAACGCCTTCAATTGGGCTTCGGTGTACTGGGCGTGCTGAGCCGCGAGCGACGGGAACTTGGCGGCGGGGTTGCCGGCGCCCGCGGGACCGTGGCAGGCGATGCAGGCCGAGACGCCGCTGCTCAGATTGCCGCCGAGAAAGATGGCTTTGCCCGGCGGTGCCAGTTCCGGATCGGCGGCGGCGCGCGTGATGGTCTGTGAAGCATAGAAGGCGGCCAGATCTTGCATGTCCTGTTCGCTCAGTGCCGCCGACATGCCGAGCATGATGGCGTTGGCCCGAGTCCCGTTCTGGTATTCCTGGAGTTGCTTGAACAGATAATCAGCCCCTTGTCCAGCCAGCTTGGGGTATTCGGGATTAGTGCTGTTGCCGTCCGCATTGTGGCAAGCCGCGCAAGTGGCGGACTTGGCCCGGCCAGCGGTGGCGTCGCCGGCGGCCAACGCGGCGGTCGCGGAACCGAGTAATGCGCACGTCGCGGCGATCACAACGAACTTTTTCATTTTTGGAAGGCTCCTGTACGATGCGGGTCGCCTGCGCCGCGGACCATCATCCGATGACGGTGAGAGCGCAATTCCCGATCTGCTAAACTCGTTGTCCCGCAAGTCCCTGTATGGGGCTTGCTCGATTGGGTTCAGCCCTGCGAAAGCGGCGGTTTTTTATACCAGTTTCGGCCCTCAAGTTCAATGAAAAACCCCAGCCAAGCCATGCCCATGTCTGGAACCACCACCGCCAATCGCTACCGCGCCGTCCATTTTCTTGACAGCGTCAATGCATTTTCACAACTACCACCCGATATCGGGCGGGAAGTCGCTTTCGCTGGCCGCTCCAACGCCGGCAAATCCAGCGCCCTCAATGTCCTGACCGGGCAGCGGCAGCTCGCGCGGGTCAGCAAGACTCCGGGGCGCACCCAGTTGCTGAATTTTTTCGCGGTGGAACCCGAGCGCTACCTGGTGGACCTGCCCGGCTATGGTTACGCCCGAGTACCGGACGCGGTTCGTCGCCACTGGCAAGCGCTGCTAGAGCGGTATTTGCGCGAGCGCGTCGCCCTGCGCGGCTTGTTGCTGTTGATGGACATTCGCCATCCGTTGACGACGATGGATCGCCAGATCCTGGAAACATGCGCTCATCGTCAGCTCCCCGTTCACGTCCTGCTGACCAAGGCCGACAAACTCAGCCGGGGCGCGGCGCAAACGGTGTTGCGCCAATCGCAGGCAACGCTGCGAACCGACTATCCGCGGGCCAGCGCGCAACTGTTCTCGGCGCTGAACGGCCAAGGGGTCGCTGAAGTTCATACCCGATTGGACGAGTGGCTGGAGTATCCCGTCACCTGACCTGTGGCAAACAGCAAGCTCGTTGAGAATAAAACCCAGAACTTACCTTGGGTTAATTCAAAACTGATAAGTGGTGAGGATTTGGCGCGCCAACCCCTGGCTCTCTGGATACTGCTATGATTAAAGTTGTTTGCGATCTCCGATCCGAACTCGACCGTCAAGGCCCACCAGCTTGCACTTCACCCGAAACACCAGACCGACCTTCCCATGATCCTGAGCCGTTTCCTCAAATTCAAGTGGCAACAGGCCGATCCCAAGGCCCGCGAACCCGCCGCGCGGGAACCGGCGAACAACGACCCGGCACTCCGAGACCAGGCCCGGCAAAACTCCGACCCGGCCATGCGCCGCGCGGCGCTGGAGCGACTGGACGATCTGGAACTGCTGCGCGACCTCGCCAGCGAGGACGCCGACCCGACCGTACGCACCGCCGCCCAAACGCGCTACCGGTCTCTGCTGGCTGGCCAGGCTGCCAACAGTCCGCCGCTCGCCGTCCGCCTGGAACGATTCCGGAACGAGACCGACCTCGATCTGGCGACGTTCCTGGCACGGCAAGCCGCCGAACCCGAACTGCGGCTGGCCGCCCTGGAGCGCGTTATCGCGGAACCGCTGCTGGCCGAAGTTGTGCTCCAGGATTCCCATCCGGAGGTCGGGCTGGCTGCGCTGGAGCGGATTCAGGACTCCAGCCTGCTTGAAGTCCTCGCCCGTCAGAGCCGCAATCGCGATAAGCGTCTATATCGCCGAATCCGGGAGCGATTAAAGATCCTAACCGCTACCCAAACACGCGTGACGCGCCAGGAACGGTTGTGCGCCGAAATGGAACAACTGATTTGGGACAGCGAAACTGGACCGAATGCCGGCCGATTTCCCAAACTGGAGCAGGAATGGCGCGAAGATGAAACCTTCGCCTCGCCCGAGATCCGGGAGCGCTATGTCCAAGCCCGTGCCCGCTTTCTGGCCGACCGACAGGCCAGCGCCAGTCGGCGCGCTCAGCGGCTGGAACTCATCGCCTCCCTGGAAACCCTGCTGGAGCGGCTACGCCACGCACTTGAACCCAGCGCCGAACTCGATGCGGCAATTCAGTACGCTACCCGCGAAGCACCGGCCGCCTGGACCCACCTCGGGCCGGCCCAGGATAGGGAAAGCCGCCGCCTGGAGACACGCTTCCAGCAACGGGTTCAGGATATCCACCATCAGGAACGTCTCCTGCGCCGCAACCACCAGCATGCCGAACGTCTGCGCGAAGTGCTGCGTCAAGCTGAAACCCTGCTCCACCAGCCCAGCGAGGTGCGCGAGGCCGATCTCAAGCAACTGCGGCACGGTTGGGAAGGGTTGGAGCGCCCTGAGTCTCGCGAGCTAACCCGCGAATTGCAGAACCGCTTCGATGAGCTGCTCGACCGGCTGCGCGCCCGCCTGCAACGACAGGTCCAGCAACGCGACCAAGAGTGGCGGGAACTCCAGGATCTGGTTGGCCAGCTCGAAGCGGCGGCCGAGAACGGCGAATTGCAGCGAGCGAGCCAGTTCCAGGAACAAGCCCGGCACCAACTGAAGCACAACATCGGCCTGAGCCGGATACAAATGGCGGCCATCGAGGAACGCCTGCAAGCCTGTGCTGGCCGACTCGGAGAACTGCGCGATTGGCAGCGCTGGGGCGCCAATCAGGCCCGGGAACAACTCTGCGCCACCGCCGAAGGCCTGATCGATCTGGATGCCGAACCGGTGGATATCGCCCAGCACATCCGACGGGCCCGCGAAGCGTGGAAGGCACTGGACCATCACGAAGGTGTTGCACCCAAAGCGTTATGGAAGCGTTTCAACACCGCTTGCGAACGCGCCTATGCCCCCTGTCAGACCTATTTCGAGACCCAATTCCAGGAACGCCAGCAGAACCAGGAAAAGAAACAAGCGCTGTGCGCGCAACTGGAACAATTCGAAACCACGGCTGACTGGCAACAGATGGACTGGCGCGAAGCCGACCGGCTGCGCCGCCACGCTCAGGAGCAATGGCGCAAAATCGGTTCGGTGAACCGTTCCGAGCGTAAAAGTCTAGACCGCCGCTTCCAGCAAATGCTGAAACGGCTGGACGGGCATCTCGGGGCCGAGCGCGACCGCGAACTGCAACGACGCCAGCAACTCATCCAGCAGGTGCAAGCACTAGCCGACCACCCCGACCTGCGCGCCGCCATCGACACCGCCAAACGCGCCCAGGCCCAGTGGCAGCCGACCGTGCAGGCCTCACCTCGCCAGGAGCAGGCGCTGTGGAAGGAATTCCGCGCCGCCTGCGACGCGGTGTTCGACCGCCGCCAGGCGGAACAGCAGGCGGCTGATGCCGAGCGGCAGCGCAATCTGGCCCACAAGCAAACACTGTGCGCGGAAATCGAAGCCTTGGTCATGCTCGATCACAGCGATCAGCTACCACAGGCGCGCGACCGATTGCGAGCACTCCAGCACGAATGGGAAACCATCGGACCCATTCCGAAGACCGAGCAACGTGGAATCGACCAACGCTTCGAGGCGGCCGTCCGACGTTTCGACCAACATCAACAATCCCTGCATCGGGCCGGTGTTCGGGAGGCCTTCCAGCACTTGCACCAACGCGCTCGGTTGTGCGCCCGCTTGGAAGCGCTGCTCGTCAATCCGTCCGATACCACCGTCGTCCTGGCCGAGGCGCGGGAGATCTGGCCGACGTTACCGCCGCTGTCACCGCACCTTCAGGAAACACTGCAACGACGCTACGACGCCATCGTTCACGCCTTAACCGACGCCCCCGACACCGCCCGGGACTTACGCGCCTGTTTGGAGACGAATCTGGAACAAAAGCAGATTGGGTGTGTGGCTATGGAAATCGTCGCTGGCGTGGAATCGCCGCTGGAGTACGCCCAATTGCGGATGGAACATCAGGTCGCCCGACTATCGGCGTCGCTAACCAGCGATGCCAGAACTGATTCTCTCCACGACCCCCGTCGGTTACAGGAGGAATGGTGCCTGACCGGCGCTTTGCCAGCGGAAGCGGAAGCGGATTTGGACCACCGTTTCTTGGTTGCCTTGCACGCCTGGTGGCGGCGGGAGGAAACCTGAACCCAGTCGGTGATCGAGGTACGCACGGCCTGACGGTGGGCGATCTGCTGTTGGCGTTGCTGGCCAACACTGCTTGGGCATTCAACTTCATCGCTGGCAAGGCGGGGGTCACTCACTTTCAGCCCTTCCTGTTCACCGCGCTGCGCTTCGCAATCCTGCTGCTACTGCTGTTGCCGTTCCTGCGCTGGATTCCTGGGCGGATGGGCGGCGTGCTGGGCATCGCCGCGGTCCAGGGCGTGTTGCACTTCAGTCTGATCTTCGCTGGTCTGGAGGCCAGCGGCGATATCGCTTCGGTCGCCATCGCCAGTCAATTGTATGTGCCCTTTTCGGCTCTGCTGGCGGTAGTCCTGCTGGGCGAAACGCTGAGCCGGCGGCGCGTGTTGGGAATCGCCGCGGCGTTCGGCGGGGTGCTGGTGATCGGTTTCGACCCGATCGTGTTCCACCACCTCGATGCTCTGTTCCTGATCACCGCTGGCGCGGCGGCGATGGCGGTCGCCACCATCCAGATGCGGCAATTGCGGGGCGTTGGCGTGTTCGCCCTGCAAGCCTGGATCGCCCTTTGCGCCACGCCGGCCCTGGCGCTGCTGTCGCTACTGTTCGAGCAGGACCACTGGGCCGCCATCCGCTCGGCATCCGGCCTGGAACTGGCCGCGCCGGTTTACTCGGCCGTCGGCGCCTCGCTGATCGGACATGGTATCGTCTACTACCTGCTCGGCCGCTATCCGGTCGGGGTCACCACGCCACTGATGCTCCTGGCGCCAGTGCTGGCGGTGGCATTCGGGGTGCTGCTGTGGGGCGATGCGCTGAGTTGGAAACTGATTTTTGGCGGCGCCATGACGCTGGCCGGCATCGCGATCATCAACCTGCCCGCGCCGCGTTCTCGCACCACGGCCCGTCGCTAGTCATGCGACTCCGCGTCAAAACTCCCGGCGCACCAGCCGTTCGATCAACGGTTGCAGAATGATCTCCATGGCAAACCCCATCTTGCCACCCGGCACCACGATGGTGTTGCGCCGCGACATGAACGAATCGTGGATCATGCGCACCAGATAGGGAAAATCTGGTTGGGTCTTGCGCGGTTCCTGGAAACGGATCACCACGAAACTTTCATCCAGGGTAGGAATATCGCGCGCCGCGAACGGATTGGAGGTATCCACCGTTGGCACCCGCTGAAAATTGATGTCGGTGCAGGAGAATTGCGGCACGATGTAATGGGTATAGTCATACATCCGCCGCAGAATGGTATCGGTCACCGCCTCGGCGCTGTAACCGCGCTCGGCGGTATCGCGGTGAATCTTCTGAATCCATTCCAGATTGACGGTCGGCACCACACCGATCAGCAAATCCACGTAGCGGGCGACATTGACTTGGTCGGTCACCACCCCGCCATGCAGACCCTCGTAAAACAGGAGATCGGTATCGGGAGGAATGGGTTCCCAGGGCGTGAAGGTGCCCGGTTCCTGACCGCGGGCGCTGGCTTCCTCCCAGCCATGGAGATAGGCGCGCCGCAGTCCGGTACCCCGCTCGCCATACTCCATGAACAACGCCTCCAACCGGTCGAACAGGTTGCCTTCGGGACCGAAGTGGCTGAGATTGCGATTTTCCCGGCGTGCCCGCTCGACTTGTCGCTGCATTTCCAGCCGCTCGTAACGGTGGAAGCTGTCGCCTTCAACGATGGCGACATTAAACCCGTCCCGCCGGAAAATATGTTCCATGGCCACCCGCACCGTTGAGGTGCCGGCGCCAGATGAGCCGGTGATGGCGATGATGGGATGCTGTTTCGACATGGCCGCTCCTGTCGCCTCGGAGAACGGCGCATTATAACGCAGCAGATATTGCAGTGCAGCAAAGCTATATAACGCAGAAATTACCGAGCAAGGCTTTGAGCCGTTCGATTTCGGCCAAAGCCACTTCTTTCTCCGCCCGCGCCTGCTCTTCCGCGGCCCGCGCCTGCTCCATCTCCACTCGGGCTTGCTCTTTAATCCACTCGGGCCTGTTCGATCCCGACGCGCAAGGCGTTGAGATAGTTCTCGATACTCTGCCGCTGGCGCAGGTAATTCTGCCGCGCCTGATATTGGTGGTAGGCGCGCTCTTTCTCCGAAAAGGCTTTCAAGGTGCTCATGGCTTGGCGCATCTCCTCGGTTTGCATCCACTCGGGCAGCCGGTCGGCGTCAAGCCGGTCGCCCTCAATGAAGAATTTCAGCCAGCGATCCCGCTCGGTTTCGACCGTCTCGATCATGCATTTGCTCGATTCCAGCAGCCAGATGCCGCCGTGCTCCATCAGGCTCCGGCCCTGTTCGTCGCGCAGGCGGATGCGGTGGATGGCTTCGGCGACCTAGGGCCGCAGCGTCTGGCCCAGCAGTTAGATGGCGTAGGTCGGCTGGAGCTGGTCGTAGCCGTCCCCGTCCTGCAACTGCGCGCTGTAGAGATCCGCCCAGCCGTAGAGGATGCGGGCCGGCAGGTCTGGGATGTTGAGCAGTTGGATTTCGATTTGGTACAGCCGTCCGGCCTGATCCTGCGCCTTGACGTCGACGATGCTGAGCGTGTCGTCGAGAAATTCGCATTCGTTGTAGGGGTTGAGAATCGCGACCTCGACGACCGGGGCGGGGAGTTCGCCGGCGAGGATGGCGTTGAGAAAATGGATCAACAATCGGCGGTTGCGTTCGTCGCCGAGCAACGCTTTGAACACGCAGTCGATCTTGGGGCCGATGGGATGTTTCATATCCCAAACCTAGCCGATGGCGTGGCCCGCGACCAGACCTCGGTCGGCCCCGGTGCCACGCTTTCTTTCCTTAGGTCGAAGGCTCCCCCTTCGCCATCCCCGGCGAAAGGGTCGGAGGGTGAGGTTGACAACACGAACCTAAGCATTATTGAGAAGGGGAATTTAAAATTAACAACTCACTCGTTGTAAGAACCTGTTGACCTCCATTAACAGGTCTGGACCATCCATAGTAATTACCTGTTCTACGAGTTAAGGCATCTGCTGATCTTGTCCACCAACCCACAGAGCATGTCTGTTGAGGTTGGATCAATAATTTTCCATTGACATAGCAATTACCAAACCACTGACGGAAATTCGGAAAAGGACCATAATCGCTATGCTCGCAATATTGGGGACCATGATCTCTACAAGATGCTTGGTTAAAACCACTAATTGCAATAACCTCTATGGTCTGATCGCCGGTATTTCTTATTCCGAAATTAAAATGCCAATACCACATACGGTCATTGTTGTTGTAAGTTGGAGTTACAGAACTCGGGTTAAAAAATATTTCAAACTTTCCGGGCTTAGCGCCGGTGGAGACGGTGAAGGCGCGGCCGTCGCTCCA
>JRYF01001989.1_pt1 | contig 19348 bp, 15 predicted proteins | sample 235331 | NCBI WGS metagenome assembly JRYF01 (sample SAMN03074217, study PRJNA261475) | activated sludge metagenome | biome: Wastewater Treatment Plant; feature: Wastewater; material: Activated sludge; isolation source: activated biomass of a wastewater treatment plant treating hydrocarbon... ...
TTTTCAAGACAGCTTCTGAAGATCCCGGTTCGCGACTACGCCGGCACCTACGTCGCCTGGCTGGAGGCCGCCCTGGCGCGTGGCGCCGCGCCGGACGCCGCGACCGCCCGCCGAGGCTTCGAGGAACTCCGGGTCGCGCTCGGGGTGGATTCGGTCGCGCTGGTGCTGCACGACTATCGCGGTCGCCGCCGGGAAGCCGTGCTCCTGGGACCGACCCACCCGCTGCGCATGGTTTGGCACGCCGCCTGGGCGCAACTCGCCCAAGCCTGGCTCGCCCGGGCGCGAACCGCCGAGCGCGAGTTCGTGTTGCCGACCCGCGACGCGGTGTTGCGACAACTGACGCCGGCGGGCTTTCCGCCGGTGGCGCCGTTCGGCGAGGAACTCGGCCGCACCGCCTTGCTGGTGGACAACCTCAATCCGTTCTGGTCGCTGTACGCGGCCACCGACGAAGCGGATCCGCGCGGGCTGGTGGGCGACGTTTGCGCGGCCCTGGGATTGCCGGAGCCGTCCATCGGCGGCGCGCTCATCGACGCGGAGGTGGAGAACGCGGAACCGCCCGCACCCTGCGACATCCTGCTCGGCGCCATCGGCCCTTCGCCGCAGTATGGGGTGCTGGGCGAAACCGCCGGGCGCCGGGTGGCTTTCGACTTACCAGACCCACACCATCAGCCTGTTCGGTGTTCAGGGCGGCGGTAAGAGCTACACCCTCGGCGCCGTGGTGGAGATGGCGTCCCTACGCATCCCCGGCATCAACCAGTTGCCCCGGCCCCTGGCGACCGTCATTTTCCACTACAGCCCGACGATGGATTACCAGCCCGAATTCACCTCGATGGTGGGGGCGAACGCGGTCGACGAGGCATTCTCAAAAGGGGCAGTCAAAAAGGGGCAGTCAAGGTGCGCTGCCGGCCGCGGGTAACGCAGCACGGCGGCGCCACCAAAGTGGCGGTCGACGACTGACGGAGCGGTTCGCGGCCTTTACACGTATCCCCCGGGATAGGCATGCAATAATAAATCATAGAAACAGAGCGGTACCGATCATTCTGGGAAAGACTATAATTCCATTCAGCGAAGCGGGGGTGCTCCCGATGGGAGCTGAGAAAGACCCTTTGAACCTGATCCGGATCATGCCGGCGTAGGGAAGCTGCTCCAGTTCGGTTAGTGCGCCCCGCTCGTCCGCCGTTAACACTACCCGAGGACGATGCCTCATGAGCGCCATGCCCCAGGAGTTCCGCCGTGCCGCCGCGGAACTGAACGCCGCCGTCACCCAACCCTTCCCCGCCTCCAGCAAGCGCTACAGCGAAGGTTCGCGCCCCGATCTGCGCGTACCGTGGCGCGAAGTGCGCCAGACCCCGACCCGTGCCCGCGATGGTCTGGAAGAGAATCCGCCGATTCCGGTCTACGACTGCTCAGGCCCCTACACCGATCCAGCGGCCAAGATCGACCTGTTGACCGGACTGCCGCCCCTGCGCGCGGCCTGGATCGCCGAGCGCGGCGACACCGAATCGCTCGCCGGCCCGACCTCCGACTACGGCCGCATCCGCGCCAGCGATCCGGCGCTGGCCAGCCTGCGCTTCGCGCACATCCGCGCCCCGCGCCGCGCGAAGACCGGCGTCGCCGTCACCCAGATGCACTACGCCCGGCGCGGCCTGATCACGTCGGAAATGGAATTCGTCGCCATCCGTGAGAACAACCGACTCCAGGAACTGCGCGCCGATCCGCGCTACGCGACGCTGTTGAAGCGCCATCCCGGACACAGTTTTGGCGCTGCTATCCCAGACGCAGTGACCCCGGAGTTCGTGCGCGCCGAGATCGCCCGGGGCCGGGCCATCATTCCCGCCAACATCAACCATCCCGAACTGGAGCCGATGATCATCGGCCGCAACTTCCGGGTGAAGATCAACGGCAATCTGGGCAATTCGGCGGTCACCTCCAGCATTGCCGAAGAGGTCGAAAAAATGGTCTGGGGCATCCGCTGGGGCTCCGACACCATCATGGATCTGTCGACCGGCAAGCACATCCATGAAACCCGCGAGTGGATCATCCGCAACGCGCCGGTCCCGATCGGCACGGTGCCGATCTACCAGGCGCTGGAAAAAGTCGAGGGCAAGCCCGAGGAACTGACCTGGGACCTGTTCCGCGACACGCTGATCGAGCAGGCCGAGCAAGGGGTGGACTACTTCACCATCCATGCCGGCGTGCGGTTGCGCTACGTGCCGCTCACCGCGAACCGCATCACCGGCATCGTCTCGCGCGGCGGTTCGATCATGGCCAAGTGGTGCCTGGCCCACCACAAGGAGAACTTCCTCTACACCCACTTCGACGAAATCTGCGAGATCATGCAGGCCTACGACGTGTCGTTCTCGCTCGGCGACGGCCTGCGGCCGGGCAGTCTGGCCGACGCCAACGATGCCGCCCAATTTGCCGAACTGGAAACGCTGGGCGAATTGACGCGGAAAGCCTGGGCGCACGACGTACAGGTGATGATCGAGGGTCCCGGCCACGTGCCGATGCAACTCATCAGGGAGAATATGACCAAGGAACTGACCGACTGCTTCGAAGCGCCGTTTTACACGCTCGGTCCGCTGACCACCGACATCGCCCCCGGCTACGACCACATCACCAGCGCCATCGGCGCGGCCCAGATCGGCTGGTACGGCACGGCGATGCTCTGCTATGTGACCCCCAAGGAACATCTCGGCCTGCCGAACAAGCAGGACGTGAGCGAGGGCATCATCGCCTACAAGATCGCCGCCCACGCCGCCGATCTGGCCAAGGGCCATCCCGGCGCGCAGTTGCGCGACAACGCGCTCAGCAAGGCGCGCTTCGAATTCCGCTGGGAGGACCAGTTCAATCTCGGGCTGGACCCCGAACGCGCCCGCGAGTATCACGACGAAACCCTGCCGAAGGACTCGGCCAAGGTCGCCCACTTCTGTTCGATGTGCGGCCCGGCCTTTTGCTCGATGAAGATCACCCAGGACGTGCGCGACTACGCCGCCAGCCGGGGACTCGACACCGAAACGGCGCTGGTCCAGGGTCTGGCGGACAAGGCCGAGGAGTTCGTTAAAACCGGCGCGGAAATTTACCGCAAGGCGTAATTTCGAAACTGATGGGCGGTGAGGCCGACTTACAAGGCCTGGCGCGCATCGACGCTGAAATAGCGCAGCCGATACGGCCGCCATTTTTCCGCGCCCCCCTGACGACACAACCCGTGGCGGAAGGAGGGAACCACATGCGGAAAGATATGGCGCAGGTCGGTGAACCACACGCAGATGCCATCGGGGTCTCGGTCGATGCGATAGAGAGCGGGAAGCACCGTGAAACGCCGAAACGCCGCCAGCGTCTCCTGCTCCCAGACCTGTTCGGCCAGAGTTTGGTCGGCGGATTCCTCGCCAAACCGGGAATAGCGTTGCCACCGCAAGGCCGACGCCGGCTGATAACCGGCGAGCATACGCATCGGCAACCAGGCGTCATCCGGAGGGTCCGGACGTGGACGACGGGCGAGGAAATCCAGATGCGCCAGCCAGTAGCGGTCATCCTGGACGAGAAGCACATTCCAGTGAAAGGGTGACAGCGGTTGCGGGATGGCGTGGACCGTCGCTTCGGGCGCTCCCAGACGGACGGCCTGCTCCCGGCCCACAACCGAGGCCCGCTCCTGCAACAGCGCCTGGAAAAGCAGGAAGACGCCCAGCGCCAGGGCGGTGATGGCCATCGCTGCAAGCGGCGGCTTCATCCAGGAGGCGACCAGACCCGCCGCGATGATCGCGCCGATATACGGATTGATGTCGAAGGACACCCCCCAGCTCCAGGCGGCGTCCGAGAGCGGAAAGAACAGTTTGGTCCCGTAGAGGGTGATGACATCGCCCGCGATGTGGATGATCAGACCCAGGGCGCATACGTCGTAATAGGCTTTCCAGGAGTGGCCGCCGCGCAGTCGGGCCAGACTTGCGGCGAGCAGCCAAGCCCAAACCGGCAGCAGTACCAGGGAATGAGTCAAGGCTCGGTGCCAGTTGAGGAAGTTCGCGGGGTCGATCCAGAACAATCCGTAATCGCTGTCTGGAAAGGCTGCGGCGAGGAATCCCACCAGGGTGCGCTCTTGCAGGCTCAGCCCGTCACGATCCGGGCGATGGGTCGCCCGAGCCAACAGCGCACCGCTCAGGGCATGGGTCAGGGTGTCCATGCCGGTTGCTGGATCAGGGAACCGATTCGGGGGCGGGTGGAGACGGTCCCGAAGAGTCCGGGTTCGTTTGAACCCAGGGTTCGGCGGGAGGCGCGAAGCCCGGTACGCGCCGGGCCAGAAACTCGGCTTTTTCCAGCAGGGAATCCAACAGGTCGCGGGTTCGGGCGGAGTGGGCCGAATCATCCGACAGCCAATGGATGAAGGTCGTGACATAGATGCTGGTGAGCGCGGTTTCCGCCAGCGCCCGCCGGATTCCCGCATCCCGCAATCCGGCGGCTTCCCGCATCCACTGCACGGTGCGGCTGATCCGCAGGACGGCGGGAATCTGGACGTGCAGGTGACCGGGCTCGCACTGCCCCAGGATCATCTCCCGGGTGACGCGGCGCTGGGGTTCGAGGGCGTCCAGCCAAGTCGTGATGACCCGATGCAGTCGTTCCCGCGTCGGGAGTCGCGCGACTTCGGGAGTAGCTGCGTCTCGCAGCATGGCGGCGTCGGCCCGGTCGAACCAGGCCCCCACCAGTTCCTCCTTTTCCCGGAAATGCTGGCGAATATCGTCCAGGGTGATGTCCAGGACAGCGGCGACTTCGTGCAGGCGGATCGCTTCCCAGGACCGCCGCTCGGCCAGGGCCACGGCGGTATCGACGATCTTCCACGCCAAATCCGGACTCTGGGTCATGATGGCGCCCCTCTTCGGTTAATGGGTACTGAAATCTCGTGGGTTGGGGTGACGAAGGAACCCCAACATTATCATTCCCACGCCGGCATCCGTTGGGGTTCGCAGGCTCACCCCAACCGACGCCGCTACGCGGCCGCTCAGCCGGCTTCAGGGCGCAGAGCCGCAACCGTCTCCCGCGCGCAGCGTAGTTTCTGAAAGTCATCCGCCAAACTACCGATCCGCCGATCCAGCCGGGTGCGCTGACGGTCGGTCGCCAGCCGCAGCAGATCGGCGGTCAGGGCGATGGCCTGAGCGCGATTATGCTCGATCTGGCGCTGATAGGCGGGGGTATGCACCACGGCCGGCGCCTCCAACAGGCGGGTCAATCGCAACCGTGCGCTCCCCTCGTCCGGTTTCGCCAGGATTTCGCGCGCGGCGGCTTGCAGGCGTTGCCGATTCTCCAGCCAGGCGGCGGTATTTTGGTCGGGGAGAGCGGCGCTCCACTGGCGGATGCGCGCGGTTTGTTCGGGAGTCAGGGTGCCCAGCCAATACCGCAGGCGACGCTCCAGCCGCTCGGCGCGCTGGCGCTGGCCGGGTGGCGGATCCAGGTGTTCGGTACGGTCCTCGGTCAGCCGCCGATCCAGCCGGGCAAATAACTCGTCGCGTTGGCGCTGGTCGAGTCGCATCGCCAGTTCCGCCGCCGTGGGTGCGATTTCCACCAACAGCGCGTCGATAAAGGTTTCCAGTCGCCGGACGTGGTCCCGGAGCTGCTCGGGGTCGGGGGGAGCGCCGTTCAGTTCCGCCCGCAAGGTTCCGAGCCAGTCGGCATAGGCCGGTAGCTGGGTGCGGCAGTGCCACGCCAGATGCTCTTGCAGGCGCGCGTCCAGCCAGGCGCGCTGTATCGAGTCCAGCGTTACGTAATCCCCCAATTGGCGGGGGATCAGCCAGTCCAGTTGGGAATAGGCCAGGCGCGTGGCGCTGCACGCCGCCAGGGTCGTCGTCAACAGCGCCAGCGCCAACAACAGCAGCGGGCGGAACCGGATTTGGAAACAGGTCGAAATAGAACGCATGGCGACATGGACTCCCGCCGCGCCCGGTGGTTTCATTTTTTTCGCTTTCTCCTCTAACCTTTCCCTTCAGGGATCAAACCGACCGGCGGAGCCGCTCATGTACTCCTCGACCGCAAACATCCGCACCCTGATGGCGGACTTTCACATCGCCGGCATGATGTTGCGCTACAGCGCCTTCATTCCCCGGTTATACAACCTGTGCAAGTCGCTCGGCTTCGAGCCCGGCAAGATCATGCCTTCCAGGGCGTTTTGCTCGGATGAAAATCAGGGCTATCCGATCATCCTGATCACCCAGCATTTCGGGGTCTTCCCGTTCAACCACGGTCAGGTCGGCGGAATCGTCGCGACCGACCGCCACGCGCCCCACGCCGAGCACGGTCGGGACATGGTGATCATCCACGCCAGCCACGTCGGCTACGAGCCGGAGCGCGGCGTGTTTGGCGTCTACCGGCGCGCTCAGAGCGAAGACCGGCATCCGACCGCCAGTTGCGGTAAGATCGAAGCTGTATTGCGCTGGTATCAGGATGAATATGCCTTCGCTCGGGACAACATCTTGCTGGAGCGCCGCGGCGAGGATTATCTCGTCACCATCGACAACCAGTTGCTCCGGGAAAATCGCGACGAGGGTCTGTTTCTCAATCTGGAGCGGCTGGCGACGCCGGTCGGCGACCGGGAATTTCGGCCGGTGCATTGTCGGAGCACCGCCAAAAGCCTGCTCGCGGCGCCCGAGTTGCGGCGGCTCATGGAACAGGCGGGTTGGGAAGAGGGACGCCGCGAACCCATCGGCGCACGGCTGCTGCCGGAATACTTCCGGTTCAAGCGCGACATTCAGGGCGATCTGGAGGGCCGCAGCCACCTGGAGCAAAATCTGTTCGAGCCGATGGCCTGGATCATCACCGCCCCGCAACCGCTGTTGACCGCGGCTCAGGTCAACACGCAGGTGGAATTCGATCGCACCTTCCGCACCATCGTCCGGGAGCACGGCTACCAGGGCAAGCGCGTGCTCTACGTGTCCGGGCTGAATATCGACATTTCTCCCCAGGACGGGCAACGGTTTCCGCTCACCAAATTCGTGCCCTGGGCCGCCTTCGTGCAGCAGCCGGATGGCTCCCACGAAACTTTGGAGCAAACCGAACTGCTGGCGCGACTGAGCGCGCAGCCCAGCGAGAATCCCGATCGAATCGATCTGGAAGCGTCCATTCATCAGATGGAACAGGCCGGGGAAATCCGGGTTGCGGCGCCTTGAAAAGCCAATCTAAGATCGGATGAAGCACTAGCCTGCGCCCCGCAAGAGTCCAGCCGGCGAGAGCCGTAGTTGGCGCAACAGGTATCGAGCCCCCAAGCCCAGCGCGCCGACGCTGACCAGCAGCGCGACCAGCGCGCCCGGCCACCCGACGAGGCCGGTATCGAGCGCCAGCCGATAGCGCAGCAGGAGACCGGCCAGCGCGGCGCCGATCCCGGTGGCAAAGACCGTGGTCAAGACGGCCAGCAGCAGGTATTCCAGATACAGGCTGAGACGAATCATCCCGATTCTGGCGCCCAGGGTGTGCAGCAGCGTGGCCAGGTAGAGTTGCCGGACCCGGTTCGCGGCCACGACGCTGACCAAGACCAGCAGGCTTGCGGCCAGCGTGACCGCGCCGATGGCGCTCAGTCCGGCGGCGGCGCGCGCGAGGAGGCCGCGCGCCTCGTCCAACAACATCTCGGTACGCACGGTGACCACGTTGGGCTGCGCGGCGGCGATGCGGTTCTGGGCCGCGACGGCCTCCCGAGAGTCGAGATAGGCCATGCCCACATAACGGGTGATGAACGGGTCGAGCGCGCCGTCGGAGAAGATCGCTTCCAGCCACAACCGCGACTGGAACCGCTTCTGGCCGTAGATGGCGACCAGTTCGGCGGTCACGCGCTGGCCGAGGATGTCGAAGTGTAGGGTATCGCCGATCCGCAGGCCGATCTGGTCGGCTTCGCGGTCCTCCATCGCCACCCGCGGCGAGCCTCGATAGTCGGTCGGCCACCAGGCGCCCCGGGTGACGACGACCTGGTCGAAGTTGTTCTGCAAATAACTCATCTTGTGCTCGTCGCGCGCCTCCAGGCGGCGGCGGGCATCCGCGCTGTCGCGCAGGCGTTCGCTATCGACCCCGACCAACCGACCGAGCACCAGCGGCGCGAGGTCGAGTTGGGTGAGGCTGGGCGATTGCGCCAGCAGTTCGACGAACGCCACCTGTTGCGCGGCGACGATGTCGTAGAACACCAGCGCCGGCGCGCGTTCGGGAACGATGTCGTCGATGGTGCGCAGCAGGGCATGCACCACCAGGGTGGACGCCACCAGCAGCGTGAGCGCGGAGCCGAGCGACACCAGCGTGGGGCGCAGCGGGGAATCCGGCCGATACAGGCCGGACAGCGCCATCCGCCAGGCGAACCGTCCGGCCAGCCAGGGATGGTCGGCGGCGCGGCGCGCCAGGGCGCGCAGCAACCGGACCAGTGCTTCCAGCAGGGCGAGCACGATCAGCAGGGCGAACAGGAACCCGACGCCGAACAGCGGGTCCGGCAGCGCCGTGACGACCAGCAGGACGACCAGCGCGGCGCAGCCCGCGGCGAACCACCAGGCGTGCGCCGGGGTGCGGGTGGCCGCGCCCTCCACGCCGCGAAACAGGGCGGCGGGGCTGATGGTGAGCGCCCGGCCCAGCGCCGGCAGCGCAAAGGTCAACGCGGTGAGCACGCCGAACAGCCAGGCCACCGCGAGTGGAAGAAAGAGGTTCGCCCAGGCGCTGGCCACCGGCAGGCGCTCGGCGACGATCCCAGCGCCGACCAGGGCCAGTGCTCCACCCAGTCCGGCGCCCACCAGGCTGGACGCGCTCGCCAGCATCAGGATCTGCAGCAGGTACACGGCCGCCAGCCGCGCATCGCGCAAGCCGACCGCCCGCAGGGTGGCCAGCGTGCCGAGCTTGCCCTGCAGATAGGCGTGTACGCTGTTGAAGACCCCGAGGCCGCCGATGAACAGAGCGCTAAGGCCGATCAGCAGCACGCCCGAGCCGATCTGGCCCAGCACCTCGCCCAAGCGCGCGTTACGCTCGATGAAGGTCCGAATCTCGGCGTCGCTGTCCGGGAAAGCGGCGACGAACGCCGACCGCCAGGTCTCGGGATCGAGGTCGGTGCGGACGCGATAGCGGTAGGCCGGACGGCTGCCCGGCTGGAGCAGCTCGGTCTCGGGCAGCGCCGCGGCCGCGATCAGCACCGGCGGACCGCTCCAGTCCGCGCGCAGGCTGCGATCGGGCTGCCTCACGAGCACCGCCCGCACCTCCAGGCTCGCCACGCCCAGTTCCACGCCGTCGCCGACCTTCAGGCCGAGGCGCTCGGCCAGCACGCGGTCGACGGCCACGCCCCAGCGCCCGTCCTGACGCGCCAGAACAGCGTCCAGCGGCGCGGGCGGCGCCAACTCCACCGCGCCGTACAGCGGATAGCGCTCGTCGAAGCTTTGCAGTTCGACCAGGTGCGCCTCGCCTTCCGCGGTCATCAGCATGGTGCGGAACTCGATCAGGCGCGACACGTCGCCGCGCGCCCGCATCCAGACCAGCATCTCGTCGGCCAGCGGCTGCCGGTCGCGCACTTCGAGGTCGCCGCCGAACAGCGCGCGGGTATCGGCCAACAGGCTCGCGCTGACCTGGCGGTACAACCCCCCACTGGCGGCGATGAGCGTGACGCCGAGCGCCAGGCAGGCGCAGAACACCCACAGCGTGCGCCCGCCGCCGCGCAGGTCGCGCCAGGCCAGACTAAGCAGCAGACGCATCGTCATGCTCCCGTTCGAGCGGCCACTCGGTCAGACGCCCTTCGGCGAGGCGCAGCACCCGGTCGCAGCGGCGCGCGAAGGCCAGGTCGTGAGTGACCCACACCAGAGTGGTGTTCGATTCCGCGTTCAGATGCAGCAGCAACTCGCCGATGGCCGCGCCGGTGCGGTCGTCGAGATTGCCGGTCGGCTCGTCGGCCAGCACCAGCTTGGGCCGATGGACCAGCGCGCGGGCGATGGCCACCCGCTGCTGCTCGCCGCCAGAGAGTTGTCCGGGATAATGGGTGAGGCGCGCGCCCAATCCGACCTGTTCGAGCAGCGCCCGCGCGCGCGAGCGCGCATCCCGCCGGCCGGCGATCTCCAGCGGCAGCGCGGCGTTGTCGAGCGCGGTCAGACTCGGCACCAGGTGAAAGGACTGGAACACGATGCCCATGTGGTCGCGGCGCAGATCCGCCAGCCGGTCGTTGTCGTGGTCGTCGAGCCGCACTCCGTCGAACTCGACCGAACCGGACGCCGGGCGCTCCAGACCCGCCAGCAACAGCAATAGCGAGGTCTTGCCCGAACCGGAGGGACCGGCGATGGCGACCCGCTCGCCGCCGGCGATGCATAGATCGACGTCCCGGAGGATGTCGATGCGGGATGCCCCCAGGGTGTAATGCATGCAGAGGCCGTTCAAACGGATCATGGGCGCGCTCTTGTTGAGATTGCTTTCTATGGACTTCATCCGCCTGAATGGGTTCGGCGTTTCTTTGCCGTCGAACCCGTCGGCATCTTTTCCTTCGCCGGTTTTCCGGGCAGACTCTCCGGCGCTCCGGGGCGCGCGCGACGCTCCGAAGTCAGTTCTGGTTCCGGCCACGCCCGCGGGCCGATTCGCGCACATCCCCGACAACATCGAGAAAGCCTGGGCGGTGCGGCGCGAAAACGGTTCGTGGCTGCTCGATGGCCTGATTCCAATCGTGGAACTGAAGGATCGACTCGGCTTCAAGACCGTGCCGGAGGAAGACAAAGGCCGTTATCACACCCTGTCGGGCATGATGATGTGGCTGCTCGGCCGTCTGCCTTACACCGGCGATATTGCCACCTGGGAAAGCTGGCGGCTGGAGGTGGTCGATCTGGACGGCAAGCGCATCGACAAGGTGCTGGCAATCCGCCTGCCGGAACCGGAAGGCGATGCGTCCGGTGAAGCCCCGCCGGATTTGCCGACAATCCCTTGAGCGATTGCCCCTCTTTTCGTTGATTCTCTATCGTTACTAAGTCATCCATGAAGTGCATCATGCCGTTCCTCGCAAGCAACCTGGCCGTGGGGGTTCAGAAACCATGATCGACCAAGTCGCCGAACGCATCGTGCGCGGCGTCATTCTTTGCTTTCTGCTGGGCGGCCTGCTGGCGCTCGGCTATGTGGTGTTGCATCTGTTCATCGTGCCGGTAGCTTGGGCGATCATCATTGCCTATGCCACCTGGCCGCTGTACCGACGGCTACGCGACCGCGCGCCGCGCTACCCCAACCTGAGCGCGCTGCTGATGACGCTGTTGCTGACCACGGCCTTCGTCCTGCCCGTACTCTGGATGGCGCTCCTGCTGCACGGCGAGATCGGCGCGGCGATCGCCGCCCTGACCGCGCAGATCCGGCAGGGACCGCCCGCGCTCCCGGAGTTCATCCGCACGCTGCCGTGGATCGGAGGCTATCTGCAGGGACTCATCGACAGCGCGATCGGTGACCCGGAATCCTTCCGCACTCAGATGGTCGCCTGGGTCAGAGAGAGCGCGGATCATCTCGTCGGTCTGGTGGGTGATGTCGGGCGCAATGCCGCCAAGTTCGGTTTCGCGCTGATCACCGTGTTTTTTCTCTACCGCGATGGCGAGCGCCTGCTGGAGCAGGTCCATCTGGTGCTCTACCGCTTTGTTGGGACCCGCATCGACAGCTATCTTTCCGCGGTCGGCGACACGACCAGGGCGGTGGTCTGGGGCCTGGTGGCCACGGCCCTGGTACAGGGATTCGTGGCCGGGCTGGGTTACTGGTGGGCGGGCCTGCAAGCGCCAGTGCTGCTCGGCGCGGCGACTGCGTTGATCTCCATGGTTCCCTTCGGTACGCCCTTCGCCTGGGGCTCGATCACCATCTGGCTCCTGGCGAGCGGCGATACCGCGGCCGGCATCGGCCTACTGCTGTGGGGCGCGCTGGTGGTGAGCTGGGTGGACAATCTCGTGCGCCCGCTGGTGATCAGCAACGCCACGCGCATTCCTTTCCTGCTGGTCATGTTCGGCGTGCTCGGCGGACTGGCGGCTTTCGGTCTGGTGGGACTGTTCCTCGGCCCGGTGATCCTGGCGGTGCTCATGGCGGTTTGGCGCGAGTGGATAGAAGGGGCCGATCTGCGCCCGCCAGCGCCCGCGACCGATGACCAATCTCTGGCGACCAACCAGCCGGACGACCGAGCATCATGAGAATCCTTGAGGGCTCCAAGGATTTGAAAATCCTTGAGCTTGACGACAGCGCCGGCGCGAAACCGGCGCTCCGGGAGGCGAAATTGTGGATTTGTTTGGCCGGCGCCGTGGCGGCCCAGTCCGCCGCCAGCAGGGCCGCGCAAGCCAAGGTGAGGATGTTCTTCTTTTCAAACAAAGCCTAACCCAAACCGCCCTCTTCACTGATTCAGAAGATGATGGGTTGGCAATACCACCCATTGGCATCAATAATGTGTTTGGCCGAAACCTCAAACTCTAACAACGGCATCGCAATGGCTAACCGAAAATCAGCCTGCGCGCGAGGAGCGCGATGACCCCTGTTCCCACCTTGGAAGTCCTCGACATCCACAAGCGCTACGGCGACCACGAAGTTCTGAAAGGCATCGACCTGACCGCCCACGATGGCGATGTCATCTCCATCATCGGTTCGAGCGGTTCCGGGAAATCCACCTTTCTGCGCTGCATCAACCTGCTCGAACAACCCTCGCGAGGCGAAATCCGACTCCGGGGCGAGACGCTGACCCTGCGCCCCGACCGGCACGGCGAGTTGCAGGCGGCCAGCCGCCAACAACTCGAACGGCTGCGCGCCCGGATCGGTTTCGTGTTCCAGAGCTTCAATCTTTGGCCGCACCTGACCATTCTCAACAACCTCACCCTCGCCCCGGTGCAGGTCGGCGGCCTCGACCGCAAAACGGCCCGCGACCAGGCCGACGCACTGCTCCAAAAGGTGGGACTGTACGAAAAACGCGACGCCTATCCTGGTCACTTATCCGGCGGCCAGCAACAACGGGTGGCTATCGCCCGCACCCTGGCGATGAATCCAGAAGTGATTTTGTTCGACGAACCGACCTCGGCGCTCGACCCGGAACTGGTCAACGAGGTGCTCGTCGTGATCCAGCGACTGGCTGAGGAAGGTCGCACCATGCTGATCGTCACCCACGAAATGCGCTTCGCGCGCGATGTTTCCACCCACGTCATGTTTCTGCATCAGGGCAAGGTCGAGGAATTCGGACCGCCGCGGCGGGTGTTTTCCGAACCCGAGTCGGCGCGCTGCCGGGAATTCCTGTCGAGTCATTTATAAACCACACACCTCGCGCTCGCCGGCGCGGTTCCGTTCCCACCCACCAACCACCTCCAAAGAGATCTTCATGAACAATATCCAAAAAACCATGGCGGCCCTGATCGTGACCGGACTCGCGCTCGCCGGCGCCGCCGTTCAGGCGGAAAAACTGCGCATCGCCACCGAGGGCGCCTACGCGCCGTTTAACTTCATCGACGCCAACGGCAAACCGCGGGGTTTCGACGTCGATATCGCCCTGGCGCTGTGCGAAAAGATGCGAGCCGAGTGCGAAATCGTCGCCCAGGACTGGGATGGGATCATTCCGGGATTGCAGGCCCGCCGCTACGACGCCATCGTCGCCTCCATGTCGATCACCCCCGAACGCGAGCGGGTGGTGTCCTTCACCAAGCCCTACTACTCGAACGTGCTGGCCTTCATCGGCCCCAAGAACCAGCCGATGGCGACTGATCCCGACGGTCTGAAGGGCAAGACCCTGGGCGCGCAGCGCGCCACCATCGCCGGGCAATACCTCGAAGACCAGTTGGGCAAGGTCGTGACCGTAAAGCTCTACGATACTCAGGACAATGCCTATCTCGATCTGGCCAATGGCCGGCTCGATGGGATGCTGTCGGACAAATTTCCCGCTTACAACTGGTTGCAGTCGGAAGCGGGCCAGAACTTCGAGTTCAAGGGCGACAACATCGATATCGACGACAAGATCGGGATTGCGGTGCGCAAGAGCGACAACGCCTTGCGCGAACGCCTGAACCAGGCCCTGGACGAGATCGTCGGCGACGGCACGTATCAGGACATCAACAGCCGGTATTTCCCGTTCTCGATTTATTGAACGGCCGTTGTTAGGCCCCCCAAGCCATGGACTTGCAGGGTTTCGGCCACCTCCTGCTGTCGGGGACCTGGGTCACCCTGCAACTGGCCTTCGCCAGTCTGGGGTTCGGACTGGTGCTGGGTCTGCTGGGCGCGGCGGCGATGCGGGCGCCCGTCGCGCCGTTGCGCTGGCTGGCGATCACTTACAACACTCTGATTCGCGGCATCCCCGAATTGCTGCTGGTGTTGATCATCTACTTCGGCGCGACCCATCTGCTCGAAGCGCTGACCGGCGCGCATATCGAGGTCAGCGCCTTTGTCGCCGGAGTCGCGGCGCTGTCGATCGCCTTTGGCGCTTACGCCAGCGAAGTGTTTCGTAGCGCGATCCAGGAGATCCCCAAGGGGCAGATGGAAGCCGCCGCCGCGCTGGGACTCGGCCGCTGGGCCGCCTTCAGCCACGTCATGCTGCCGCAGTTGTGGCGCATCGCCCTGCCGGGTCTCGGCAATCTGTTCCTGGTGCTGCTCAAGGATACCGCCCTGGTGTCGGTGATCGGCCTGGAGGATCTGATGCGGCAGGCTTATGTCGCCGCCGGCTTCACCAAGCTGCCCTTTACCTTCTACCTGGCGGCGGCGGGCATTTATCTGCTGCTGACCATTCTCGCGATGCAGGCAATCCAGCGCCTGGAGCATTGGGCCAATCGGGGCTACCACGGAGCGCGGGCATGAGCGACTGGATCGTGGCGCTCTCCGCGTGGCTGCTGGCGCTGGCCGGCGACGCCGAGCCATGGGCGTCCTACGCCCGTTATCTGCCGCGCATCCTCGACGGCGTCTGGCTGACGCTGGAACTGGTCGTGCTCTCCGGGATCATCGGCATCCTGCTGGCGGTCCCGCTGGCGTTGCTGCGGATCGCCCGCGCGCCGTGGCTGTGGATGCCCGCCTACGGCTACATCTTCTTTTTTCGCGGCACGCCCTTGCTGGTGCAGATTTTTCTGGTCTATTACGGCCTGTCGCAGTTCGAGAGCCTGCGCGACACCGGCTGGCTGTGGAACGAGGTGCTGTCCAAGCCCTACTGGTGCGCGATCATCGCGTTCAGCCTCAACACCGCCGCCTATATCGCCGAAATCCTGCGCGGGGCGATTCAGGCGGTGCCGAAGGGCGAGGTGGAAGCCGCCCAGGCGCTCGGCCTGTCGCGGGCGACTCAATATCGCAAGGTGATTCTGCCGCGCGCCTTCCGCATCATGCTGCCGGCCTACGGCAACGAGGTGATTCTGATGCTCAAGGGCAGCGCGCTCGCTTCCACGATCACTCTGCTCGACCTGATGGGCGCGACTCGGAGCGTCATCGCCCGCACCTACATGACCATGGAGTTTTTCCTGCTGGCCGGCGTGTTGTACCTGCTGATCGCGGCAGCGTTCATCGGGTTGTTCCGATTGTTGGAGAGCGCCCTGAACGTCCACCAGCGGGCGCCACGCCGGACCGCCGCGCCGAAACGGGTCTGAGAGCCTGGATAAAAACGGCGCTGAAACCAGGTCCGTTGGTGGAATCAACGCAGTGATCGATCATGGCCCAGCCTTTCAAAAAAATGACATTTTTACTGAATAAATTGCTTATTATGTTTAATGAAAAAGACTATAAATAATTAATATCCTCTTAATTTTGTCCTTAAATTATCACATTCTTCATGGGAATAAAAAATCAATGAATTTCGATTAAAGCAGCGACTCTGGATCGCCCGCTCTCAATAACCAAAAATCAATATATATAACAATCTCGTTTAAATAAACCAACATATCGTTATTTTAATGGATTTTAAGCAGGCTTTCTTACGTTTTTCATATTTTCTTGGAAGAGTCGAGTGTAAAAAATTGTTTGACCTTGCTCGCGAGTTTTCCTAGTATGCGCTGAAGTTCAATTTGAAAATTTTACACAGAACCACTGCGACATCGACCTTGCCGGCGCGCAACGACCCATAAACTAATTATTTTTAAAATATTTTTTATGAAAGTTGTCCGCTTACGATCAGGCCAATCACTATGGGCGGCGACAGGAAAGTTTCCGGTCTCATTCGCGCCTCAACCCAAGATAGCGTACTAAACCGCCAGCGCACGCAGTATCGCGGGATAGAAATGATCTCCGGCGGATGATGTCTCGCGCATGGCGCCACCATTGATAGGGGGCTGTAATGTTCGGAAATACTCGGGGGCCACGCAACATGGCTCAAACTGTTTGTGCGGTAACATTGTGTACGGTCATGTTGTTGTTGTCGATCACCACCGCTCAAGCCGGGCAAGTGACTCTGGCCTGGAACGCCAGTTCCGGCCCCGTGGCTGGCTACCAAGTCAACTATTGGACGACCAGCGTGATCTACACCACGAACGTGAACGCCGGCAATACCACGCGGTATACCGTGTCCAACCTGGTGGACGGCAGAACCTACTACTTCGCGGTCAAGGCCTACGGCAGCGCCGGCAACCAGAGCGGTTTTTCCAACGAAGTCAAAACGACCGTCGGCGTTACTACCCCTCTCCCGAGCGGAGGACTGCCGAGTCCATGGCTGGGGATGGACATCGGGAACATCGGTGTGACGGGGAGCGCCAGTCATTCCAACGGCGCCTTCACGTTGCAAGGTTCGGGCGCCGATATCTGGGGCGCGGCCGACGCTTTCCGCTTCGTCTATCAGCCGCTAAGCGGGAATGGCAGCATCGTGGCGCGGGTCGCCAGCATGACCAACACCAACGGTTCCGCCAAGGTCGGGGTGATGATCCGCGAGAATCTGGACGCCAACGCCCGCCACGCCTTGGTGGCGTTGACCCCGAGCAACGGGGTGCGCTTCATCCGCCGGACGAGCGCCGGTGGAAGTTCCTCGGTCACCGCGGGCGCGGCCGCCGCTGCTCCCTACTGGTTGAAATTGACCCGCGCCGGCAACACCTTCACCGCCCACCAGTCGGCCAATGGCAGCACCTGGACGCAAATCGGTTCGGCGGTCACCATTAGCATGGGCGCCAGCGTATACGTCGGTCTGGCGCTGACCAGCGCCAACAACGCCGTACTCAATACAGCGACCCTGGACAACGTGAGCGTCGGCGCCGGGGCCACCACCCCCAGCACGGTCGCTTACACCTTCACCACCCAACCCAGCGGACTGTCCCTGAGCTACGGCGGAGTTTCCCGCGTGACGCCGTTCACGGTGGATGCGGTGGTCGGCTCCCAACAGCAAATCAGCGCCCCGACTTCCCAACAGAATTACACCTTCAGCAACTGGTCGGACGGCGGCGCGACCACCCACACCATCACCATTGGCTCCTCGCCGCAGACCCTCACGGCGACCTACACGGCCGCGGTCGCCGCCCCCATTCCATCCAATCCCTTGCCAGGCTCTCTACCGAGCCCATGGTATGGCTGGGATATCGGCAACGTGGGGCTGCGGGGTAGCTCCGGTTTTGCGAATAATATTTTCACGCTCAAGGGTTCGGGCGCCGACATCTGGGGGACGGCCGATGCCTTCCGCTTTACTTATCAATCGTTGAACGGCGACGGCAGCATCGTGGCGCGGGTCACCAGTCTGACCAACACCCACGCCTGGGCCAAGGCCGGGGTGATGATTCGCGAGAATCTGGACGCCAATGCCCGCCATGTCTTGGTGGCGGTCACGCCAGGCAATGGCGTGGCTTTCCAAAGACGGACGACCACGGGCGGGAGCAGCGCGCACACGGCGGGAGAGAGCAGCGAGCACGCGGCGGGCGCGACGGTAAAAGCCCCCTACTGGGTGAAGCTGACCCGGACTGGCCGGATCTTCACCGCCTATCAGTCGGCCAATGGTAGCACCTGGACCCAAATCGGCTCGGTCGCGATCCGCATGCCGACCAGCGTGTACGTCGGTCTAGCGGTGACCAGTCATGACAACACGACGCTCACTACCACCATCCTAGACAAGGTGAGCGTTCAATAAACAAGTCGTCCCTCCTTATCTATGCGCCCCCTTCATGGATAAGGGGGCGCCGCGCCAGCGACGAGATTTAGCTCGACCTTCAAAGAGTAGCGCCTGATGGATTAAATTGCCTTTTAAAGGCTACATGCGTGACTAAAATTGACACCTGATGCATTTTTTGTCAGCTTGATGACGTTTAGCGCTAACCTGAAGGATTTAATTCAATATATAGTATATTTATATAATTTTATTTCTACATATTGATTTATAGTTTAGTTCATTTTGGCTCGTTTATTGCTAATTAATGCTCAGTTTCTTAAAAATTTACCCCATGCACTTAGAAATTAGACCAAAATTAGCTTAGGCTGAGTGTCCAAATTTTACATCTTGGCATGGGGAATTTTCGATGGCGAGACGAACAGGATCCATAGGAGTTGAATACAAGCCAATGATTTTAATCAAGTTGTTTATCGTCTGAAAAGGGCAAAACCACTGAAAGGTGGCGACCGCAAAGTTTCCGGCCTAAGTCTCGTCGTTAGCCGAGATAGGGTTGCTGAACTGCCAGCGAACACAGTGCTTCAGGATCGCGATGACCTCCTGTGGGCTGTGCCCTTCGCACGGCATCACTGATTTTTAGGAGGTCTTCAAATGTGTAGAAATACCCTGAAACCGCTCGACATGGCCCAGACCTTTTATCTGGTGGCAATGTGGATGGTCATTCTGTTGTTGTCGATCACCGCCGCTCAGGCTGGTCAAGTCACCTTGGCCTGGAACGCAAGCTCCGGCCCCGTAGCTGGCTATCATATTTATTACAGCCAGCAAAGTGGCAGCTATCCGGCCACACCCCAACAAAGCACCGCCAGTACGACCACCACGGTCTCCAATCTGACCGATGGCGCCACCTATTATTTTGTGGTCAAGGCCCACGACGGCAACGGCACCGTAAGCGGTCCTTCGAACGAGGTCAGCAAAACCCTCGCCGCCGTGACGCCCGCGCCCGTCGCCAACTTCAGCGCGGACAAGACCTCGGGCGCCGCGCCGCTGGCGGTACAGTTCTCTAATAGTTCGACGAATGCGACGTCCTGGTCGTGGAATTTCGGCGACAACACCAGCAGCACCGCGCAAAATCCCTCCAAGACCTATTCGAGCGCCGGCACCTATACCGTCAAACTCACGGCCACCGGTTCGGGCGGCAGCCAAACGGACACCAAGACCAACTACATCACGGTCAATCAACCAACGGCGCCGGTGGCCAACTTTAGCGCGAATCAAACGTCGGGCACCGCGCCGCTGACGGTACAATTCGCCAACAGTTCGACCAATTCGACGTCCTGGTCCTGGAATTTCGGCGACGGCACCACCAGCACCGCGCAAAAACCCGCCAAGACCTATACG
>JRYF01000866.1_pt1 | contig 19327 bp, 11 predicted proteins | sample 235331 | NCBI WGS metagenome assembly JRYF01 (sample SAMN03074217, study PRJNA261475) | activated sludge metagenome | biome: Wastewater Treatment Plant; feature: Wastewater; material: Activated sludge; isolation source: activated biomass of a wastewater treatment plant treating hydrocarbon... ...
CGGGCAGTAGCGGCTCTCCGGGCCGCCGTAGCGGGCGAGGTTGGTCGCCACCGGCACCGACGCGTCTTTCAGCGTCAGGTGCGCCGGCTGGTTTTCCTCGTGGTTGGTGTTCGACAGGAACACCGACGAGAGCTTGTCGAAGGTGAGCTTGCCGTCGGGCTTCGGGTACTCGATCGGCGTGCACTCGGCGGCCGGCTTCAGCTTCTGATGGTCGGCCAGGGTTCGGTGCAGGGTCCACGGCGCTCTTCCCCGGAAGACGATCTGGTCGATGCCGAACAGCAGCGAACCCAGGTACAGGCCCTTCTTCATGTAGGGCTTGAAGTTGCGCGTCCGGTGCAACTCGGCGTACAGCCAGGAGTCGCGGAAGGCGGCCGGGTAGGCGGTGAGCGCGTCGCCGCTCGCGTTCCTTGGCCAGCGCCTCGAAGGCGGCCTCGGCGGCGAGCATGCCCGACTTGATCGCGGCGTGGCTGCCCTTGATCCGCGACGCGTTCAGAAAGCCCGCATCGTCGCCGACCAGCGCGCCGCCCGGGAAGATCAGCCGCGGCAGGCTCTGCAGGCCGCCGGCGGCAATGGCGCGAGCGCCGTAGGCCAGGCGCTTGCCGCCTTCGAGATACTTGCGGATCTCGGGATGCGTCTTGAAGCGCTGGAACTCATCGAAGGGCGACAGGTGCGGGTTGGCGTAGCCCAGACCGATCACGAATCCGACTGATACCTGGTTATTTTCCAGGTGATACAGGAAGGAACCGCCGTAGGTGCTGGCATCCAGCGGCCAGCCGACGGTGTGAACGATCTTGCCCGACTGATGCCGGGCGGGATCGACTTCCCACAGTTCCTTGATGCCGATGCCGTAGGTCTGTGGGTCCACGCCCTCGCGCAAATTGAAGCGTTCGAACAGGAGCTTGGTCAGCGAACCGCGGCAGCCCTCGGCGAAAATCGTGTAGCGGGCGCGCAGCTCCATGCCCGGCGCGAATTGATCGGTCGGCTGGCCTTCCCGGTCGATGCCCATGTCGCCGGTGGCCACGCCCACGACCGCGCCTTCGTCGTTGTAGAGTACCTCGGCGGCGGCGAATCCGGGGTAGATCTCCACGCCCAGCTCCTCGGCCTGGGTCGCCAGCCAGCGGCACAGATTGCCCAGGCTGATGATGTAGTTGCCGTGGTTGTTCATCTGCGGAGGAGTGGGCAGCCGGTACGACGTTTCGCGGGTCAGCAGCAGGAAGCGATCTTCCGCGGCCGGAGTGTGCAGCGGCGCCCCACGTTCTTTCCAGTCTGGAAGCAATTCGTCCAGGGCGCGCGTTTCGATGACCGCGCCGGACAGAATGTGCGCGCCGACTTCGGAACCTTTTTCCAGAACACAGACGCTGACTTCCTGGTCGTTCTCCGCCGCCAGTTGCTTCAGACGGATGGCCGCCGACAGGCCGGAAGGACCGGCGCCGACGATGACCACGTCATATTCCATACTTTCACGTTCCACCGGACACTCCTCACAGTTGGTTGGTCTTCGGATTGAATAGGGATAGAGGGATTTCGCGATCGCTCAGCACAACCCGACCTGCTCCAGCCAGGCGGTGAAGCATTCTCGCCCCCGCGCCGCCGCCGCGACGGCGTGGCGGGCGGTTTCATCACGCAGCGCCGGCACACTTAAACCGGGTGTAGCGGCGATTTCGCCGGCATGGCCGATAAACCAGCGCTCCAGCCCACGCGCGGTGGTTTCGATGTGGAATTGCAAGGCCAGGGCGTTCCCCCACGCAAAGGCCTGATGTGGATACCAGTCGGTGGACGCCAGCAGCGTCGCCCCCTCGGGCAGATCGAAGGTGTCGCCGTGCCAGTGCAACACCGGCGTTTGGTCGGCGAACGCGGCCAGCGGACTGTTTCGCCCGGCTTCGTTCAGCAACAGCGGCTTCCAGCCGATCTCCTTTTTCCCGCCCGGATGGACCCGCCCACCCAGCGTCCGGGCGATCATCTGGCATCCCAAACAAATTCCGAGCGTGGGTCGGTTAGCATTCAATCGGGTTTGCAGCAACCGCAACTCATCGCGAACGAACGGATACGCCTCATCTTCATAGACGCCGATTGGACCGCCCAACACGACCAGCAACTCGTCAACCAGGGGGTTCAGGGCGGTCAGGTCGTCGTAACCGGCTTCCAGATAGCGGATGGCATAGCCGCGTTCGGTCAATACGGATGCGAAGGCGTCGAGATCTTCGAAGGCGACGTGACGGATGGCGAGAACGGATTTCATGCGGAGGAAAACCAAGCGGGGCCAGGACTTCGGAAGCAAGGATTGGCGGAGAGGGTGGGATTCGAACCCACGGACCCTCGCGGGTCAACGGTTTTCAAGACCGCCGCAATCGACCGCTCTGCCACCTCTCCAGGAGGCTCCGATTGTAGTCCGCCCGCTCCGACCGCGCCAGCATCCCTCACCTATTCCGGGACGCAGATTTGCTGGCGCCAGATCGCGACCAAGGTTCGAACCGTTAGAGTCGCCACCACCAGCGACAGAATCGCCAACAGCCCGAACCCCAACAGGGAAAAACCCAGCGCCGGCAGATGCGCGTGCATGACCAGCGTGGCCAGCGTCAGCGCGGCCAGAGGAAAGGAGTACGCCCAAGCCGAGATGAAGAAGGGCAGCCTTAGAAAGCGCACGGCGTTGCTGGCTAGCAGCAGGGCTAGAAACAGCGCGGCGTAATAAAGGATGCGCGCGAAGGCGTCCACTTCGCCGGTCAGGTGGGTGTAGGCGATGAACCCGACCGAGGGCGGCGCCAGCAGGATGAACAGCGTTGGCGCCAACCGCGCCGGCAGCGGTTCGTGGAAAAATAGTCGGTATAACACGATGGTCATTAGCACGATCCAGAACACCAGGCCGATGCTGAAGAAAAACCAGGACAGTTCCGGCGAGGCCAGTCGAACCCCCGCCACCGGCACGATGATGTTGCCCACCACCGGAATAAACCAGGCCGGGTTGGCATGCTGGATGTCGTAGTGGGTGTGGTGAATCCAACTGCCGAAAATCGCCAGGGTGAAACTCAAGTGCAAGACGGCGCCCACCACCCAAAACCAGAACGCGATTGAGGGCGCCGTTTCCAGATAGGCGATCGCCAGCAGCAGCAGGGAAATCGACACCGTCGGAAAAAAATTGACCCGGATCGGATGGCGCATTTCCATCTTCACCGCCTGGGGATACCCCAGCGCCTTCAGGCCATAAAAGACCAGCAGGAAGACGAACAGCGCGCTGGCCGCACCGCGCAGGCTGGCCCCGACAACTTCGGGCATCCCTAACACGACATGGGCTTTCTGCCAGGCCAGCGCCAGCCCGGTCGTACCCATCACCGTCGAGAACAGGGCGATGGGAAAATGTTCGAGACGTGAGTGGGGAGATGCCCGACTCGATTCAGCCACGGGAGCGGAGTCAAGCAAGGTAGGACTATTCATCATGAAGCACCTGCGATTTCAAGATTCCAGTGAAGTTTCGAGACCGCGACCCGCAAGTTTTGGGGTCAAACGCGCGGCACGTCATCGGGTTCATTTTGCATATTAGCATATTCTAATATACAGACATTCTGAAACCGACGATAGTCTCTTTCCGCGACATCGCCCCATGACAATCGACTCGTCACGGTTAGTACAATACGCAGGCTAATGAATTTTCAGACATCGATCACCATCGCCTCTCACGCTCGAATCGAATCGTCACACCATGAATGCTATCGCCTCTCCGATCTCACCATCGGTTCCTCTGCTTGGTCCCGACGACCCGCCTCCCTTCACCGTGATCAATCCCAATGGTCGGTCCCCCGTGGTACTGGTCTGCGACCATGCCAGTAATGCCATTCCCGCCTGCCTGAATCAACTCGGGCTAGGTTCAACAGATTTGACCCGACACATTGCCTGGGATATCGGGGCCGCCCAAGTGTCCCAACGGCTGGCGGAACGTTTGGATGCGCCGGCGATACTAGGCGGATATTCGCGGCTGGTGATCGACTGCAATCGTCCTCCTGGCAGCCCCACCTCCATCGCTGAGGTCAGTGATGGTACCCATATTCCTGGCAATAAAGAGATTAATGATCTTGATATAGAGACACGTGTCAATGAAGTTTTTTTGCCGTATCATTACGCCATTACCCGGATGCTGGCGCAGCGCTGGCGGCATGGCCACGGTCAGGCGCCGGCGTTGATCGCAATCCACAGCTTCACGCCGGTGATGAGCGGTTTTCACCGCCCGTGGCATCTCGGCGTGTTGTGGAACCGCGATCCACGCCTGGCCCTGCCGTTGCTGCAACGATTCCAGGCCGATCCTGAACTATGCGTCGGTGATAACCAACCCTACTCCGGACGAGAAGTCGGCTTTACCATGGACACTCACGGCGGTGCGGCCGGATTGCCGCACGTCGAGATCGAGATCCGTCAGGATCTGCTCGCCGACCCCGCCAGTTGCAAGCGCTGGGCGGACTTCGTGGGCGATGTACTGGAAACCGTGCTGCGCGACCCGGCGTTGTACGCGGTTCGGCATTACTGAAAGCTCGCATAAGAATCCCCTACCCCTTCTCAAGGGAACGCGCGGCGAGAACGTCTTAAGGTGAGGGATGAACATACAGCGGAGACAGGATCAATGGTAACGGCGACAAACACCGAAAATCGGGAGCAACCCGAAATACCCTGGTCGCGGACCGTGGGACTGGCGTTGCTGTATATCGCCGTGTGGGTGGCGCTATGGCACGTATCAAAGGTATTGAACTCCATGGAGGGGGTCGTCCTGTGGTATCCAACCGCCGGCCTAACCTTCGCTATTCTACTCGTCCATGGCGCACGAGCTTTACCGCTACCGATCATCGCATCACTGATCGCCAGCCTACCCTCCTGGTCCTGGGAACAGTGGCCTTATCTGCTGTTGGTTCATCTCCTCTCACCGCTGGGCTATGCCGTGGCTGCCCAAGCCCTGCGCCATAAAGCCGTCGGGCAGGAGTGGAAAAGTTGGCCTTTCCAGAAAAGTTGGTCTTTCAACGACCCACAACAAGTGGCGACCTTCCTGGGCGCGGCCATCGGCGCCGCGTTGTTCGCGGCCTCGATTGACGTCCTGCTTGCGGTTGGCGCCGGGTTGCCACCCGGTTCCGCGTCGCCACGGGAGATCATGCTGGGTCGGTGGCTTGGCGATTTCATCGGGGCGACCACGTTGGCGCCGCTGGTACTGATTTTCGTCGCCCCGCTGGTCCGGCGGTTCCACCTGGGAGGATCACCGCGCGGACCATCGGCGCTGGTTTCCGCCGCTCCAACGTCGGTGCGCCTGACGACCCTCCAGATAGTTTTGTCGGTTCTGCTGGTGATTTTATTCTGGGTTTCGCACTATTTCTGGGCCGAGCCCACGCAACCCCTCGTGAGTCTGCTGTTGCTGCCAGTGCTGGCCTGGATCGCGGCGACGCACAACTTGCGGAGCACCGTACTGACCATCCTCTTTTTCGAACTGGGGATCGTGGTCATCGCGACCGGGTTAGGGCAAGCCGAGCAGATATATAAATATCAGATTGTCATGATGGCGGTCGTTACGGCGGGATTGCTGACCGGGGCAGCGTCCCAGGCGCGGCTTGCCGAGATCGCCCGGTTTCGTAACCTGGCCGAAGTATCCAACGATCTCCTCTGGGAATTCGATGCTCGCGGTCGTTTGTGCGATCTGAGCGGGCGATTCGCCAAGACCACCGAATGGCGCGATGGCCAGTGGCGCGCCGGCTGGCGAGATATCGTCATCCCACAGGAGCAGGACACCGATTTCCCCGCGCTGGGGTCGGCGATCCGGCAACGGCAGTCCTTCCAGCAACTCGTGCTGCGAATCCAGTTGCCGAGTCAGGAGCAGTCGATCTGGACGATGAACAGCGGACTGCCGCTGTTCGATGAAGATGGTGAGTTTTTAGGCTACCGCGGCGCGACCACCGACATCACCGACTACAGAAAAGCCGAGGAACTGCGCCAGCAAGCCGAAACGCTGTTGCGCGACTACGACCAGAAGCTCGAGGAGAAAGTGGCGCAACGGACTCAGACCCTGGCCGAGGCCAGCCAACGCAACTGGCAGATGGCCAACTTCGACAGTTTGACCAGCCTGCCGAACCGCAATCTGTTTTTCGAACACCTGCGCAAAGGTTTGAAGCAGGCTCGACGCCAATGGCGGCTGGCGGCCTTGTTACTCGTCGATCTGGACGGCTTCAAGCAAGTGAACGATACCTTCGGGCACGACGCGGGCGACGAATTGTTGCGGGAAATCGCTGGCCGCCTCCAGCAATGCGTGCGCACCACCGATACCGTGGCCCGCTTGGGGGGGGATGAGTTCACCGTTTTTTTGCTGAATCTCGAACAGGCTCAGGGGGCCGAGGCGGTAGCGCGAAAAATCGTCGAGCGCTTGGCCGAGCCGGTGCCGTTGGGCAAAGTCAGCGCGGCGATCACCGCCAGCGTCGGCATCGCGCTATATCGACCGGAATGGCCGGACACCCTGGATCTGGCGATGACCTTGCTGCGGCAGGCCGACGCCGCAATGTACGCCGCCAAGAACGCCGGCAAAAATGCGTGGCGGTTCGCGGAGCAATTGGGTCTGGATTGAGGGCTCGGAAGGCCAGCGAGGGGCTCGGCCAGTCAGGCGGCTTCCAGATGCTCGATCCGCAGTTGTAGCCGGCTTTCGCCACGCCATTCGTTGGCGTCCAATTGATAGGCGACGCGGACCCGCGCCGTTCCGGGAGTAAAATCGCCGGCCCGATGAAAGGCCACCGCTTCCAGCCGCGGAGTGGCGCCAGTTGGCCGCAGCCACAACTTCAGGTGCAGTTCCTTCATGATCTGGTGGGACAGCACCTCGAAGACGCCATCGAACAGCGGCGCGGGAAAGCCCTGACCCCAGGGACCCCCTTCTCGCAACTGTTCGGCGATATCCAGCGAGAAATCGGCCGGGTCCAGTTCGCCATCGCTCCACAGACAGCCGTTGAGATCCTCCGGCCGCAACCAGCCGCGCACTTCAGTATCAAAAGCCGTCTGGAAGGCCGGTAGATGTGTCGCGGGCAGACTCAGGCCGGCGGCGGCGGCGTGGNNGGCGTGGCCGCCGAAGCGGCCGATCAATCCTGGGTGTCGCGCATCGACGGCCGCCAACACATCGCGGATGTGCAGGCCCGGCACCGAGCGCGCCGAACCGCGCAACAGACCCTCGATATTGTCCGGCGCGAAGGCGATCACCGGCCGATGCGTCCGTTCCCGAATCCGCCCGGCCACGATTCCCACCACGCCCTGATGCCAGCCTGGATCGAACAGGCAGAGCCCGAACGGTAGTTCGCGATCATCCAGCGGCCATTGCTCCAGATGGTTCAGGGCCTGCGCTCGCATGTCTGACTCGATCACCCGCCGCTCGCGGTTGAGCCGATCCAGTTCCCGCGCCAGTTCCAACGCCCGCGCCGGATCGTCGCACAGCAGGCAGTCGATGCTCAGGCTCATGTCGGCCAAGCGCCCGGCGGCGTTCAACCGCGGCCCGATGGCGAACGCCGCGTCGCCCGCGGTGGCGCGCGCCGAGGGACGGCCGGCGACGGCGAACAAGGCGGTGATGCCAGGCACGCAATGGCCTCGGCGAATCCGCCGCAGACCCTGCTCGACCAGCACCCGGTTGGTGTGGGCCAACGGCACCACATCGGCCACCGTACCCACCGCCACCAAGTCAAGAAATTGGGCCATGACGGGTTCGGCCAAACCCCGCGCCGCGAACCAGCCGGTTTCTCGCAGTCGGGTCCGCAGCGCCGACAGCACGTAAAAAATCACGCCGACCCCGGCCAGTTGCTTGCAGGGAAAGCCGTCTTCGGGCTGGTTGGGATTGACCAGGGCATCGGCGGCCGGCAGGGTGGGACCGGGCAAATGATGGTCGGTGATCAAAACCCGAATTCCCAGCGCCTGGGCCGCCCGCACTCCGTCGTGGCTGGAAATGCCGTTATCCACGGTGACCAGTAAATCCGGCTGTTCGCGGGCCGCGACCGCGACGATCTCTGGCGATAACCCGTAGCCGTGGACGAAACGGTTGGGCACCACATAGCGCACATCAGCCGCGCCCAACGCCCGCAGCGCCCGCACCGCTAACGCGCAACTGGTGGCGCCGTCGGCGTCGAGATCGGCGACGATGATGATTCGCCAGCGCCGCCGCAGTGCTTCCTCCAAGAGATGGACCGCCTCGACGATGCCCTTGAGCGCCGTCGGCGCCGGCAACGCGCTGAGCCGTCGATCCAGTTCATCGACCGAACGCACCCCGCGATTGGCGTAAATGCGCTGGAGTAGCGGAGAAACGGGGAGTTCGGCGCTTGAAGGCATCGGACGGCGGAGAATGGTTGTGGGCATGGCGGTTAGACTTGGGACGGCTATATGCCTGATGGATCGCTCGCTGACGCAAGTGGGATGAGGCAATGTGCCTAATCGTTGTTGGCGCCAGCCACCAAATAGGCGCTCGGCGGCCGGGGCCGGCGCCAGAATCGCCAGCGAGCCGCGCCGGTGAGGGCATAAGTCTGGCCGTTGCCGGGATAAAGTTGCAAGGCGGCCAGTCGACCGATTTGCAACCACCGCCGACAGAGCGCGAACCAGTCTCGTTCCAGCGCGGCAACGTGCTCGGTCCAGGCTGCCAGATCACCATCGATCCGATCGTGGCGAGCCGTCTCCAAGACCACCAGGCTGTCCGGCTCATTGGCGGCGTCCTCCCAGGCCTCGAGGTGTATCGGCGCCGGACCCACCGCCATGCCCGTCAGTCGCGCCAACCCACGAGTCAGGGGATCGTCGGCATGGAGTCCAGCGGCGGGCGCCCGAGCACCGGACGGACACTCGCCGCCACCCCAGAACCAGACGCTGTTGATGAGCGGCTGATTGCGCGCCTCGCGGGCCTGGTTGACCGGATGGCGGTGAAACAACATCTGGATCTCGGTCAGCAGGGTATGCCAGCGCCGGCTGGCCGGCCCCTGGGGCAGCAGTGGGTTGATGTCGCGGCCGATGGCATCGAACAGCGGACAAGTACGGATACCGGGGTCGGCGGGCATCCGCAGATACCAACGGTCGGGACGTGGAACTGTCAGCCACAGCCCATCCTCGGCGAAGGTCTGATTAAAAGCCGCGGCCAGCGCCTGCGCCTCGTCCGGCTCGATGGCCAACACCCGGGCATCCACCAGAAACGCCGTGCGCAAATCGGGCCGAAGATGAATCGGATCGGCGCGCAGCCACCAACCGCCTTCACCGATCTCGCCCCCGTCGACCAGGCGGGTGAGTGCCGCCATTGGCAGATCAGCGGCATCGGGAACTGGCAAACCGAACCATTCGAACAGCGTCGCATCGGGCGATGGCGGCGCGGCGCGAGATTCGGCGCGAGCCAGCAGCCACGCCAACGCCGGTGCGACCAGCGTGGACCATTCCGGTTCGACGGGGGAGAATGGCCGCGGCCCCAGCAGCCCAGGAATCAGCAGGTGCAGGGTATTTGCCATGAGAGTGTTAGACTGTGGGCTGATCGGCTCGATGGTGTGGGATTGGTGGGAGCGCACGGCCGTGCGCTCCCACACAGGTCAATGGGCAAGACTATTTTGCGGCGTCCCCTGTCCGCGCTCTTCATAAAACGCCGCCGCGAACCGCCCCAGTCGACCTTCGGCAATGGCGGTCCGTAGATCCCGCATCAGCGCCTGATAGTAGTGCAGGTTATGGATCGTGTTGAGCCGGGCGCCGAGAATTTCCTGGCAGCGGTCCAGATGCCGCAGGTAGGCGCGGCTGTAATGCCGGCAGGTATAGCAGTCACAGGTGTCGTCCAGCGGCCGGGGATCGGCGCGATACCGACTGTTGCGGATGCGGATGTCGCCGTGACGGGTGAATAGATGACCGTTGCGGGCGTTGCGGGTCGGCAAGACGCAATCGAACAGATCCACGCCCCGGCGCACCGCCTCGACCAGATCCTCCGGTTTGCCGACGCCCATCAGATACCGTGGCGCGGCGTCCGGCAGCCGCGGCGCGGTATGGTCCAAAATGTCCAGGCGTTCTTCCAGGGGCTCTCCAACCGCCAAACCACCGATGGCGTAGCCATCGAAACCCATTTCGCATAGCCCTTCGGCGGAGACTTCCCGCAGCTGCGGGTACATCCCGCCCTGAACGATACCAAACAGCGCGGCGGGGTTATCGTCGTGGGCGGTTTTACTCCGTCGCGCCCAGCGCAACGAACGCTCCATCGACTGGCGCGCTTCAGATTCGGTGGCGGGATAGGGGGTGCATTCGTCGAAAATCATCACGATGTCGGCGCCGAGCGCCCGTTGCACGGCCATCGATTCTTCTGGTCCCAGGAACACCGTTCCGCCGTCCACCGGCGACTGGAACTTTACTCCGGCTTCGGTGATTTTGCGGATCGCCGCCAAGCTGAACACCTGAAAACCGCCAGAGTCAGTGAGGATCGGCCCGTCCCAGTGCATGAAGCCGTGTAGGTCGCCATGGGCCGCGATGATCGCCGTGCCCGGCCGCAGCATCAGATGGAAAGTGTTGCCGAGGATGATCTCGGCGCCGCCGGCACGCACTTCCTCCGGGGTCATGGCCTTGATCGTACCGTAAGTGCCGACCGGCATGAACGCCGGGGTCTCGACCGTACCGCGGGCGAAGATCAGCCGACCGCGCCGGGCGGCGCCGTCGGTTTGCAAGATCTGGAAGTGCATGGTGCCAAAGAGTGTGCTATTGGATTGACCCACAAAGGGCGCCTATCTTGACCGTCGGGAACGGTTCTGACAAGGCGCGGCGACTCATCGTCCGCGCTCCTAGCGTAATGTTTTAAGGGGAAATCGCATGAAAATTCGGCAAGTGCTCGTTCTAATGGGATTCGTCTGGACCGCGAGCGTGGCCGTTCCGGGTCTCGCCCGGGACCTGCAACAAATCACGGTCGGACCCGCGACGTTCCAGGTGGAAATGGCGCGAACCACCCAGGAGCGCGCGCGCGGGTTGATGTTCCGCCGGGAACTGCCGCGCGACCAGGGCATGCTGTTCGTGCAGCCGCCCGGTCCGGCGACGTTCTGGATGAAGAACACCTATATCCCGCTGGATCTGTTGTACTTCGATGCCGATGGCCGGTTGCTGCAAATCGTGGCCGAGGCACCGCCTTGCACGACGCCGACATGTCCGATTTACCCGAGCGAGACGACAACCGTCCGTTACATCCTGGAAATCAACGCCGGCGAAGCAACGCGGCGCCAAATTCAGATAGGCGACCGGCTGCGACTGGAATAATCAGGATTGAATAATAACCGAGGGGTGGTTCTACCCACGACCGCGCGAGCTTGATCGCCCCCTCCGCAATCCCCTATGAGAATACGGGCAATTGTTGCACAATGCGCCGATTTTATGGCAATCCTAGTGGGTGGCGCCGATGAAGGGAGAGTTACCGGATTTTATCCGTTGTGGCCGCGTCATCTGCGGCGATCTGCTCCAGGCCGAACGGCGCGAGTGGTGGCTGGCCAACGGACTGGGAGGTTACGCGGCCGGTACCATCGCGGGCAGCCTGACCCGGCGCTATCACGGCTTGCTGATTGCGCCAGTTCAACCCCCGCTGGGGCGTTGGTTGGTCTTCGCTAAAGCCGACGCCACCCTGGTGGACGGTGACCGGGAAATCCCGTTGTGCTGCAACCGCTGGGCCGGCAGCGTGGTCAACCCGCCGGGCTACATGCACCTCGAATCCTTCCGACTGGAAGGCCGGATGCCGGTCTGGCGCTATGCGGTGGGCGACCTTGTGCTCGAACAACGGATCTGGCTGGAGCCCGGCGCCAACACGGTTTATGTCGCCTACCGACTGGCGGCGCCGGCTATCGGTCGCGAACCACGACTGCGGGTTCGATTGCTGGTGAACGGCCGCGACCATCACATCCGAACCCAGATAACCGATTTCCAACCGGTGGTGGAGGCACCCGATCCGACGGTACGCTGGGTGCGCGCCCCGGATTTTACCCTGCGGCTATGGACGGTCGGCGGTATCATCCACGATGATCGGCACTGGTTCGAGGACTTCGACCTGCCGGTGGAACACGAGCGTGGCTTGGCCCACCGCGACCACCATTTCAGCATCGGCGAGGCGGTGCTGACCTTGGGTCCTGGAATCTGGACCGGCATCGTCGCCAGCCTGCACGACACCGTATCCCTGGATCTGGAAGCGGCGCGACGGCGGTTCCTGGATCGAGAACTCACCTTGCTGGCCCAAGCCGAAAAGCATGTTCCGGAATTGCTGGAGGCGCCCGACTGGGTACGGCAACTCGTGCTGGCGGCCGACAGCTTTTTGTTCGCCCGGCCGCTGCCCGACCTGCCCGAGGGGGAGTCGGTCATCGCTGGTTATCCCTGGTTCGGCGACTGGGGACGCGACACCATGATCGCCCTGCCGGGACTGACCCTGGCCACCGGCCGACGCGACAGCGCCCGGCGGATTCTGCTGACCTTCGCTGAATTCGCCAGCCGAGGTATGTTGCCTAACCTGTTTCCCACCGCCGACGAACCGCTGGCCTACAATACCGCCGACGCCGCTCTGTGGTATATCGAAGCCTGGCGAGCCTACCTGGAGGCCAGCGCCGACCTGAAAACCCTGGCGCAGGTCTTTCCGGTGTTGCAGGAGATCATTGCCTGGCACGCCACCGGCACTCGCTACGGCATCGGTCTGGACGAGGACGACGGCCTGCTGCGCGCCGGCGAACCAGGGTCTCAGCTGACCTGGATGGACGTCAAAATCGAGGATTGGGCGGTGACGCCGCGCATCGGCAAGCCGGTGGAGATCAACGCGCTCTGGTACAACGCCTTGCGCAGCGTCGCTGAATTCGCTCGGCGTTTGGGCCGGTCGCCGGCCTTCTACGAAGATCTGGCCACCCAAGCCCGGCAGGGTTTCCGCCGTTTCGTGAAAGCGAACGGCGAGGGTTTATTCGACGTGCTCGACGGTCCCAACGGCGACGATGCGCGCATTCGGCCCAATCAGATTTTCGCTGTCAGCCTGCACCACAGTCCGCTCGACCACGCCGCCCGACAAGCGGTGGTGCGGGTGTGCGGCCGGGAGTTGCTGACATCTTACGGCCTGCGTTCGCTGGCGCCGCGCCACCCCGAATTTCGGCCCCGCTACCTCGGTGATGTCCGGGAGCGCGACAGCGGCTATCACCAAGGGCCGGCCTGGGCCTGGCTGCTGGGCCATTACGCGCTGGCCGAATATCGGATCCACGGCCACGCGGCGGAGGCGCAGGCTTGGCTAGAGCCGATCCGCGATCACTTGCTGGATGCGGGGCTGGGCACGATCAGCGAGATCTTCGACGGAGTGCCGCCGCACTCGCCGCGTGGGGCGCCGGCGCAGGCCTGGTCGGTGGCCTGCGTGCTCGAAGCCTGGCAGCGACTGGAGCGCCTCAAGGAGGACCACTGTCCGCTGCCGCGCGCCACCCTTCTGTCCGTTTGAAACCACCGCCATGACCGAACGCATGCGCTTCCCGAACTGGCGTCACGCCCTGCGACGTGGAGTGTTCTTCCTATTGGTTTTGTCCACCACGCTGATCGCGTTGGGCCTGCTGTTCAGCGTGTTTCAGACCAATGGCCTCAGCCCCATGGAACGGCTGTTGTTGTTGCTGTACGCCATTCTTTTCGCTTGGATTTGCGCATCGTTCTGGACGGCCTTCATGGGCTTTCTAATCTGTCTGTCCGGTCGAGACGCCTGGGCGATTTCCCGCCAGCCGGGCGTACCCATCGAGCCGACTGGCGCGCCGCCGCGCACCGCGATCCTGATGCCGATCTACAACGAGGACCCGGAGCGGGTGTTCGCCGGCCTGCGCGCCATTCATCAGTCGCTTTCGGAGACCGGTCGACTCGACGCGTTCGATTTTTTCATTCTCAGCGATACTCGCGACCCCGAGGTCTGGATCGAGGAGGAGTTACGCTGGCAGGATATGGTGCGGGCGCTGAACGGTAAGGGTCGCATCTTCTACCGCAACCGGCCAGAGAACACCGGCCGCAAGAGCGGCAATCTGGAGGATTTCTGCACCCGCTGGGGTGGTCGCTATCGCTATATGATCGTGCTGGATGCCGACAGCCTCATGCGAGGTGACACCTTGGTGGAGATGGTGCGGATCATGGAACGCCATCCGCGAGTGGCGTTGCTGCAAACCCCGCCGGTACCAATCAATCGGGTCTCGCTATTCGCCCGTATCCTGCAATTCGCCGGCAGCCTGTACGGACGGATGTTCACCGCCGGGCTGAATTACTGGCAGCTCGGCGCCAGCAACTACTGGGGCCACAACGCGATCATCCGGGTCCAGCCGTTCCTGGAGCATTGCGGCCTGCCTGTCCTGCCGGGCCGCGAGCCGTTCGGCGGGAGTATTCTCAGCCACGATTTCGTCGAAGCGGCGCTGCTGCGGCGGGCGGGCTGGGAGGTGTGGCTGGCCTACGATCTTCCGGGCAGCTACGAGGAAATCCCGCCGACCCTGATCGATTACGCCAAGCGCGACCGGCGCTGGTGTCAGGGCAATCTCCAGCATTTGCGGCTGGTGTTCGCGCGCGGGTTCAGCCCATTGAGCCGGCTGCATTTCGCGATGGGAATCATGTCGTATCTGGCCTCGCCGCTGTGGCTGCTGTTTCTGATCGCCACCGGGGTCGAGGCGTATCTCCAGACCCAGCAGGAGTTGGTGTACTTTTTCGGCGATCACTGGGCGCCGGTGTGGCCGGTCTCGTTCGCGGTGGAGATGACCACCGTGCTGCTGGTGACCCTCGCCATGCTGTTCCTGCCCAAATTGCTGGCGCTGGTGCTGCTGCTCGGGGACGCCGACCTATGCCGCGCCTATGGGGGGATGGGGAAAGCGACCCTGAGCGTGGTGCTGGAGACCGTGTTCTCGGTGCTCACGGCGCCGGTATTGATGCTGTTCCAGACCAAGTTCGTGCTGGCGATTCTGATGCGCCGCGCGGTCGGCTGGCCTTCGCAGCAGCGCGGCGATCACCAAACCGGCTTCCACGAAGCGGCGCTGGCCCACGGCGGACAGACCCTGCTCGGCGTCGCCGCCGGGGTGTTGAGCTACCAATACGTACCGGAGTTCTTCTGGTGGTTTATTCCGGTGCTGCTGGGGCTGGTGCTGGCGATTCCGGTATCGATGCTATCCAGCAGCCTGGCCTTGGGCCGATTGACGCGGGACTGGGGATTGTTTCTGACCCCGGAGGAAACCGACCCGCCGGCGGCGCTCCGTTATCTGGGGGAGCATCTGGAAGAAGACGAACCGGTGCTGTCGGCCTTGCGGGATAAACCCGCCAACCGTTTCATTCAGGTGCTGACCGACCCCTATGTCAACGCCCTGCATCTGTCGCTGCTGCCAGAACGCGAGCCGCCGGGCAAGCGGCGCCGGCATTATCTGGAGGGGCTGATTCACCAGTTGGAAGAGGAAGGTCCAGACAGTTTAAGCGCGGCGCAGCAGCGCGAACTGCTCTCCGAACCGGAACTCTTGCAGCGCCTGCACGTGCTGTTCTGGAGCCGGCCGCCGATCAACGCCGGAGCCTTGTCGTAGCGGTAGCCCTAGCCCTCAGGCTCCTGCTACTCCAAAAAAAAATCGGCGGGTTTCCCCGCCGATTTACGCCTGGATCATCCCATCCTTTTGGTTATTCAGGCACCGCCGGCGATATGGTAATCGTGATCGTCTCGGCGCGGATTTCCGGACCTATGGTGCTAATGAAGAGTTGCACCTTCGCGTCGCCCGTGCCGCCCGTGACCGCCGCGGTGTAGAGGTCAGATACCGTAACGGTCATGGTGGCGATGCCATTTACCCCCGTAATCAGCGGCGGATCAGGCGTGATGGCGACCGTTGGAGCAAACAACTCATCGCGAGCTTGGGCTACAGCCAACTCGGCCCGAGCGGCGGTCAAGGCATTTTGCGCGGCCAGTACGGCAGACCGCCATGGTGCGCAGCGTGGATCTTCTGGATTTGTAGGATCAGGCTGCGGCGGAACAATACTACAGCCAGCAGGATTACTCGCAAGCGCCGCGTTCAGCGCCGCCTGCGCCCCCGCTACTTTGCCCTCGGCCGCCAGGAACGCATCATGATCGGGATCGGTGACCGCCACCCGCACCTCTAGCCGCTCGGCGGGCAGCGGCGCGGGCGGATCGCCGCCGTCGAACAGTTGCAGGGTAAACGACTTGGTGATCTCCTCCCCAACCGGCACTTGCAGATTCAGATCCGATTCGGGAACGACGGTTAAGGTGCTGCCATCCGGGATACCCAGATACCAACCCCGCATCACACCACCGACCCTGCCGCCGTCGGCTTCGACGGTCATGATGAAATTCCGACCCAGTTGGGTAATCGGATAATTCATGATCGTGGACGCCAAGCCATTCACGTCGGTCGTTACCGTCACACCATCAATGATATTCGCCACATTGCCTACATAGGGCGGACAACCGATGGTGTAGGGCACGGTGAAACCGGTATCGAACCCTGGCGGATTGAAAGTGAAAGGCGTATTGACGCTCAGCCAATGCGGGGGTGCCACACCGGATACGATCCAGCCGCCCACCTGCCCTGCTCCACCTTCCAGCACCAACTGGCAGTTTACCCTCGCCCCCAGAAGCGAACTACCCTCCGGGTCTGGGGTTGAGAAGGTGTTGCCCCCCTCCTCGGGATTTCCGTCGTTCCCGGCAATATCGAACGTACCGCGCCCCTGGTCGGGATAGCCGGTCAGCGGTCCATCCATCAGTCGGAAGGTGATGAACTGGCTGACCGGCGGCGGATTGCCAAACTCATCCGCAGCGATCACGCTAATCGCCCGACTGTAGACCCCCGTGGCAAAGTCGATACTGTCGCCATCTCCGAGCGGCAGACTATTGCGCCGCTGCGCGACCGCGCCCGGGTAGGGTCCAGTAAAGGTCAGAGAAGCGATCACCCCGCTGCTCATTGGGATCGTCTGGACATCGATCACCGCACTCTGGATGCCGTTGTCCACGTTGTTATCAGCCCGATCCGCGATGACTTCGATCTGCGCCGTACCTGGAAGGAAGCCACTGTGCAAGGCGACTTCGGCAATCCCATTAACGGTTTGGGTATTTACCTCTGGACCTTGCTGGACAGCGCCAGAAGCCATCAAAGCCACCAATCTCTCGCCACCGTTCGGGCGGTTTGGCAACAATCGCAACCGCACGTTGTTGCCCGTCGGATTCGGCACCGGCTGATTGGCATCGTCCAGCACCGCCACCTGGAATCGCTTCACGTCCTGGTAGCCCTGGCCCGTGATGTACAACGGCGACCCATCGCGCAGGAGACTGACCACTGCTGGCTGACCGGTGCTCACACCCGGTCCCACGGTGATCGTCAGGTTGGCGTTGACGACCTGCCCGGTTTGTGGGTCGGTGGCTGTTGCGACCAACACCACGGTCCCCGGCGTACTGCTGGAATGAAAATGGGCCGTCACGATCCCGGTGGTGTTTTCGAACGTCAAACGGCGAAAGGCCAACGGATTGCCGTCTTCGTCTTCATGGGCTGCATCACCGTCCAAATAGAACAAAGCACCGCTCGGCAATCCCGAGACGATGTCAACCGCGACATTCGGCGCCGGGAACAAGCGCCCATCCCGCTTGACAACAACATTAAACGTGTTCGTATAAAACCCACCCGGGTTGGGCGCCGCATTGACGATGTTGGCCGGCAACGTCGGCCTGTCGGCGCTGATATCGACCGTGATCAACGCCCGACCCGTAAACCCGCCGCCACCCCGACCCGTCGTAAAGCCGGCGTTCGCATCTATCATCCCCCAACTGACCATGAAAAAGGCCAGCAGCAACAACCCCGTCAACCCTTTGAACCTGTCTATCAACGATCGCATGGCTATGCCTCCCCGCGATTCAATTGCAATTTTTCAAGCTCTTACCGCTCGGCGAGCGTACTGTTCCGCAGAATCTGCGGCGTGACGAAAATCAACAACTCGCGTTTGGTCGCACCCCGCGAGGTGGTTCGGAACAGATAACCCAACAAGGGAATATCGCCCAAGAGAGGAACTTTGGTCGCGTCATCCCGTTTAGTCTGTTCGAACACGCCGCCCAACACCACGGTTTCCCCGTTATTCACCATGACCTGAGTCTCGATCTCCCGCTTGTCAATGCTGACTTGCGGTCCGGTTGCGGTGGCCACGGTCGCGCCTTGCTCGTCCTTGGAAACCTTGAGATCCATCCGAATTCGATCATCCGGCGTGATTTGCGGCGTGACCTCCAATTTCAGGAAGGCATCCTTAAATTCAACATTCGTCCCACTATCACTCACTGTCGAAAAAGGAATCTGCCGGCCTTGCAAAATGGTGGCTTTCTTCAGATCCGCAGTCACCACCCGGGGATTGGAAACCACCTCGGCACGCCCCTCAACTTGTTGCGCCGAGAGCTCCAGATCCACCAAATAATTCGCTCCCAGAATCGCAAAGGCCAAACTGGGACCACCTACCGGTAAATTCACCCCCAACCGCTGGGCGAGATCCGGCACCGCGACGGGAAAAGGTTGGCCGGTATTGATCAGGTTATCCACGGCGCTGCCGATGATCTGGTCGGTCCCCGCCAGATTGCCGCCGATCGCATTCACCCCCTCGCCCGTCTGCCGGACGCCAGTCACTCCAAATCGCACACCTAAATCCCGGCTGAAATCGTCGCTGGCGATCACCACCCGCGAATCGATCATCACCTGTCGGGTCGGCACATCCAGCGCGGCCACCAGTTCGCGCACCTCAACCAGCTTGTCCGGTACGTCCTTGATGATCAGGCTGTTGGTCCGATCATCCACCGCCACATCGCCGCGCGGCGACAAAATACTTTGCCCTTCCGCACCCTTGGTTTTCAACAAGCCCGCCAATTCCGATGCCTTGGCGTAATTGACCTGAATGATTTCGGTGCGCAGCGGAACCAACTCCTCCACCGTCTTGCGCGATTCCAGGTCCAACTTCTCGCGCGCCGCGATTTCCTCGGTCGGCGCGATGAAGATCACATTGCCGGACTGCCGGCTAGACAGGCCCTTGGTGCGCATGATGATGTCCAACGCCTGATCCCAAGGGACATTTTGCAGGCGCAAGGTCAGATTTCCCTTGACACTATCGCTGACCACGATATTCAAGCCGGTGAAATCCGCCAGGATTTGCAAGATCGCCCGCACTTCGATGTCCTGGAAATTCAGCGACAGCAAGTCGCCGGTGTACACTTTCTTGGTCGGATCGAGTCGTGCCTCCCGCTCCAACTCTTCCTGGGATTTCTCCGGCGGACGCACCTCGACCACATACAAATCATCGGCCTGATACGCCAGGTACTCAAAAGGCGGATTAGGTTGGATATTCAGACGGGCATTATTGCCCACGTTTAACG
>JRYF01000898.1_pt1 | contig 19243 bp, 13 predicted proteins | sample 235331 | NCBI WGS metagenome assembly JRYF01 (sample SAMN03074217, study PRJNA261475) | activated sludge metagenome | biome: Wastewater Treatment Plant; feature: Wastewater; material: Activated sludge; isolation source: activated biomass of a wastewater treatment plant treating hydrocarbon... ...
ACCTTCGGTGCGGGACAAGTTCGGCGGCTCGTCGGGGGGGAGGGTCCTTTGGGGCGTTCCGCCCCAAACCCCTGTTTCGAAGATGGAATATTTATTTTTTTCGTTTCACTTATTTCAGCCGCTTGAGCCGCTTTGGCCCCACCCCGACGGCCCGCCAATTGCTCAACATGCTTTCCGTGTGGGCACGGTTGGCCACCGAAACGGCATACGTATAGGTCTGTCCTGTCCTGGCTCTTTTGTCTTCAACGGTCACTTTGTTCCTGTCTTCCAAAGGGATGATTTGCAGGATGTTTTGTGGGTTGTTGTAGTCGCCGGGTAGCCGATCCTCGAAACGATAGACCACGAGATAAGAAGCGGCAGGGTTCATGTCCCGCACATTGCAGTCAAAAGTGACGGCGCTGTTGCGCAAGCGGGGTTTTCCGATGGAGGGCGCCGAAGCAACGGGAACGCCCAGATGGGGCAATTCAGGGAGGAGTGCAGGAAGGGTGTAATATTGGTTGCGCAGCGAATCGGTCACGCCAAGCGGGTTTTTCATAACGGAATTGGTGTTGTAATAAATACTGCCTTGCACGCCCGGCGTTTGCCTGTTCATCCTGATTTGTTTTGGTATTTCACCGGGCCGCTTCCAAGCCTCTTCGGGGTTGTTGTTCACCTTGTACATGGCATGACCGATATACAAATGGCGGTCGAAGGAATTGGCAGACCACCATTTCAGCAATATTTCATAATCGGCTACCTGGAAGCCGATGTGCCAATATAGTTGCGGCGCAACATAGTCAATCCAGCCCTTTTCGAGCCAGCCCCGAACGTCGGCATAGAGATCATCGTAGGTGTTGATGCCCGCACGGGTTGCGGAGCCAAGAACGGGGTCTTTGCTGACGTTGCGCCAAACCCCGAACGGGCTAATGCCGAACCGGACATGCGGGGCCATGCGCCGTATGACTTGCGAAACCTGGGCAATCATCAAATCCACGTTGTGCCGCCGCCAATCGCCGATGCTGGCATGGCCAAAACCGTAAGTCCTGAAATCCGTCGAATCGGGAAACACTTCGCCCGCAGCGGGGTATGGGTAAAAATAGTCGTCGAAATGAATGGCATCCACGTCGTATTCCAGTACGATTTCCATGACGACCTCGGCGATATAATTCCGAACCTCAGGCCGGGCGGGGTTGAAATACATTTTACCGGCATAATTCAGGAACCACTCCGGGCGGTGTTTGTAAGGGTGCGTGTCGGAAAGCGTGACGGTGTTCGTGTCCATCGAGGCCCGATAGGGATTGAGCCAGGCGTGGAACTCCATGTTCCTGGCATGAGCCGTTTGTATCATGAACTGCATGGGGTCAAAGTCCTCGTCTATGGGTTTGCCCTGTGTGCCGCTCAGGTATTTTGACCAGGGTGAAATCTTGGAACGGTAAAACGCATCCCCCGCCGGCCGCACCTGTGCCAATACGGCATTGAAACCTGCCTCTTGCAGATTGTCCAGTGTTTTCAGCCATTCTTCTGAAAACCGCCCCCGGTCGAGGCCCTGCACCGAAGGGAAATCAATGTTGGCGACTGTCGCAATCCACGCCCCCCTAAACTCCCGTTTGGGCGATATGTCTTGCGCTGCAACAGTGGGTTGCAAAAGGAAATGGGCCAACAGGCACGACAAGATGGTAAAGCAGGCTTTTCTCATGTTCGGTATTGCTTGATTAATTGATTGCTGAGTCCACTCTGAAAAGTCAATCATTGGAAAAAAGAACACAAGGAGAGAGAGGATTTTGAAATAAAATTTGATGAAAAATTTTATTTCAAAATCCTCTCTCTCTCCAAAAATTCTTCTCCCGTGCCGGAGGCACGGTTTTATCATTGACTTTTCGGAGTGGATGCATTGCTGGATAGTTTCATCCCTCATCCCTTATCCCTCGTCCCTATCTTCTCCGGCGTAAAGTTATTAAAATGAAACGGGACGGCAATAATGTACTGCCGTCCCGGGAACCGTAATTTATCAACTAAGCCTGTCTTTCAGATTAGAAACGAAGCATCAATAAACCGTACAAGTCATTTTCAAAATAAAGAGGTGGAGTAGTTTGAAAAAATAAAATGTACATTCTATTTTTTCTCCGATCTTTATCATGCCCTGTTCAACAAGACGATGGGCAAGGTAGTGAGTTTGTTGCCCTGCCGGATGGTGAGCGTCAACATGCCGGGGGCACCCTTGCTGAGGTCGAGGTTGCGGTTGTAGATACCGTCGAAGCGGGTCAGGTTTTCCTGATGAACCATTTTGCCGTTCGTGTCGGTAATGGTCACGACGGTAGGCACTGCCTCCCCTGTAAATTTCACGTTCAACTGGCCGAAGGTGGGATTGGGGAACGCTTCGAGGTTTTCCAGTTCGAGCTGGTTGATAGTGGGAATGGGGGGAAGTTCGGGCAGGGCTTCGACCGGCGGGGTCTCTTCGACTGCTGCGGGGTTGGCTTCCTGTGGACAGGCCTTGAACCTGGAATCAATGTCTATGGGGTAGCCGTCGCGCAGGATGGTGAAGGTAAAAGCCTCTCCCGGCTTGTGTTTGTCGCGTTCAACGACAAGTTCCCGATGGGTATTGACGGGTATGGCATCAATGGCGATGATGCGGTCGCCTTTTTGCAGGCCGGCCAATTCTGCGGGCCACTCACCGTCCTTCACGATGCCGGCCACGCCAACGCCCTCCTGTCCGTCGCCATACGTGCCCACATATACGCCGTAGAAAACTTTGCAGGGATCTCTTTCGGCCTGCTTCGTTTCATAATGAAAGGTGTGAACTTGGCGGTTGTTGGGCTTGGAGGATAGCACCGCCTTTGTTTCCTGGCTATTGCCGTTGCGCAGATAGGCAATGGTCACCTGGTCGCCGGGCTGGTGTTGGGCCAACACTTCACTCAATCCTCGCTGGGTAAGGATGGGCTTACCGTTGATGGCCGTCAAGATATCCTCTGCCTGAAGGCCGGCTGCCTTCGCCCCGGAACCTTCCACAACACCCGTGACGAGGATGCCTTTTTCCACCTGAGATGGGTATATACCGAGGTAGGGCTTATTTTCATCCACCGACGAACCGGAGGGTACAGACATATTTATCCTAAGTTCGTCCAGATGCTTGCGCACTTCCCGGTCGTGTTTGAAATGAAAACTTTCCTTTTCCCCCTTTCCTTTTCTGAAAAACAGGATGGTTTCACCTTCCGTGTTCAGGTTGTCGGACTCCCCGTCCGTCATGATGGTTATGATTGACTTGCCTTCAACCTGCTCCAGGTTTTCTAGATAGTTCTGGACATCCTGGCCCTTTTCGATGCTTTTTTTCTTGACGGTCACCGTACCGTCGTCGAGTGTAACCCGCTGGACAATGATAACTTGGCCGTTATCGGGTGCAGGTGTTTCTTGCTGCGCCTGCACGACGTTGCCCTGGAACAGCAACATGGCCAGCGATGCGATGGAAGCGAGAAGAACTTTTTTCATGTACGAGTGATGGATTTTTGATGTGAGGAAAAAAGGAAACGGTGTTGGCAGCAACCGGCTTATGCCAATCATCCGATGGCGTATTCCCATTCTCCCGCAACATCCGTGAAGTAAATAGGAGTCCTCTCCGAAAAGTCGGAACAGGAAAAAAAACTTAAAGACAGAGAATTTTATTTGAAAGAAAATTCTCTGTCTAAATATTCTTCTGCCTGTGCCATGCACTATTACTTAAATTGACTTTGAGGAGTGGACTCAATCAGGCAAAATCAGATGCCACATCGGCATAACGAACCCAATGACAGGAAAGTAACAGGGGAGTTGCCTTGTTGCGAAAAAAAATGGCGAGGGATTTCACAGCCCCTCCTATTTCTCCGGCAAAAAAACTTCGGCCATCATGCAGCGGGCACTTCCGCCGCCATAGGTCTCGATGGTAGGGATGGGGCTGTAAAGAATATTGGTGTGCCGCATGATCTGGGAAACCTGCCGGGCATTCAGCGAACGGTAGGCCTGCTCGGACATCACGAGATAGGTCTCTCCTTTCCGGTTGCGCACCTGGAGCATGTTGCCTGCAAAGGCCATCATCTGTTCGGGCGATATTTCGATGATTTCTTTTCCAGTGAGCGCAAATTTCTGGAGCAGCAGGGCTTGTTCCGTTTCGTCCGTCACCGTGTCGAGGCAAATGACCACGAAGGTTTCGCCGAGGGCCATCATCACGTTGGTATGGTAAATCTCCACCCCGGCTGCATCAATGGCATGAAAAGCCACCGGTTCGCAGTCCATCTGAGCACAAAACCTTTCGAGCAGGCTCCGGGTCGTGCGGGGACTGAGACAGGCATAGACGAGGCCATTGGGACGGTCAATGATCATGCTGCCGGTTCCTTCCAGGAAATGCTCGATGTTTTCGTATTCCTCCAGTTGTATTTTCCTGTTCACCCGGAAACGCGCTTGCAGGTCGAGCAAAATATCGGCCCGGCGCTCCAGTCGGCGCACGGGGGCGTACATGGGGTAAGTGACCACCGTGCCGTCCTCGTGGAAAGTAACCCAGTTGTTGGGAAAAACCGCATCGGGTTTGAGCGGGCGGACGGTGTCCTGCGCCACAATGACATCCACGCCGGCACTGCGCAGCTTTTCGACAAAAGCATCAAACTCTGCCACGGCGAGGCGGCTGATCTCCTCATGGCCCAGGGAGCCATCGTCCGATTGAAAAGCATTGCTGGCAGCGGTTTCGTCGTTGAAACCAAAATTGGCGGGACGTACCATCAGGATGTGCGGCGTAGTCTGTGCAGTGTTTTTCGACATGGCGTTGATGCTTTGTTTGTGCGCCGCAAAGATTTGTCTTTTTGCCGGAAAAATGGGTAGTTTATGATGCGAAAGTGGAGAAGCTCCCGTTGGTGCTCGATGTCGCTGGTGCGGAGCTGTGCCCCATACCCATCTTCCCCAAGACTTTGTCTTGTGAAAGAATTGAATACATGATTGGCTATCCTTTTTATTTGATTCTTGTACGGGGTAAAGGACTTATGAAGTATGGTACGGGCGCATACCCGCACGAGCGGAGTATGTGGCCCGTACGTCCGGTGGTGTGAGAGGGCAGGGGTAGCTAATCCATATTACTTTTAGTCACCTCTCCCTACTCGATTAGGTGTTTACATTTTATTTTCATATCTTTTTATGTTCTGAGCTATTGCGGCAACAGCACTATCAACGTTATTGCTCCCAGTGCCGCTCAAAAAAATCTCCAAATCTCCTACAACTACTAACTTCGATTTTGCCCGACTTAATGCAACATTTATCAACCTTCTACCTGTATCGTGCTGATACAACCTTCCAATTTTTCCATGTTTGCTGTCAACTAAATCAAATATCACAACATCGGTTTCTGAACCTTGAAATGAGTGAATAGTCCCAATTTTCACTTTGTTCTTGATTGAAGATGGCAGGTTGATTTCGCCAATTTTTTCACTTATTAATTTCACTTGCCCCCTGTAGGGAGTAATAATTCCAATCGAAAAATCAGGATTTGCCTTCAGCGATTTCACTACAATCCTACCAATTTCATCCGCTGAAAAGCGATTGTATCTTGAACCTTTTTTTGTTCTTTCCACCAAATAATTCTTTTCATCCCGACAATTGACGTAACAAATTACTCGGTCAGGAAATGGAAGTTGCCCAATCACTTTATTATGTTTATCCATATTTGCTTCGGTTTCCAACTTCCCTTGATAGAAGGGCCTGTTAATCAATTTGCAAATATTTGGGTGCGACCTCCGTTGCACCAGCAGTTGATTAATTGCTCTATGAGTGATAGTTTCAGACCTTGTATTTACCCCTGCAAATTGAAATATATCTTTGTATAACCACTTCTGGGCAAGTGCCGTTTGTGAAAGAACTACTGGACCCAATTGACGAAAGTCACCCGTAATAATAATTCGTTTCTTTACATTTTTCGTTAAAGCCACAAAGTGAGGAACAGACATCATGCTGGCTTCATCTATTATCAGATTATCAAACTCCAATTCTTCAAAATTTGTATCAACATGAACCTTTGAAGCTGTAGCAAAAATTAGGATTGCCTTTTGGATAAGTGAATTTATTTCGTTTTTCAACTGCTCTTGCATTGTTTCAATACTTTTTTTCAAGAGCAGTTTATCTTGCTTTGTTAAATCTCCTCCAGTTAATTTATTCTTCAATTCTTTTAGATCTGCTCGTAGGTTTGAAATTTTTAGGTTATTTGGAAACAAGTAGTCTTTGTTCAATAATTCGACATCCTTTGTATGTCCAACTCTCAATACGCTACCATTAGCAAATCGGTTGTTCTGACCCGAATATGATTTCTCAATCAATTCAATAAATTTCTTGGTGATTGCATCAACTGCCACATTCGCAATGCAACTCACTAAGGTCTTTTCGCCGGTTTGAAAAAAGCTCCTAATAATAAAGCCCAATGTGTATGATTTACCTGTTCCTGGAGGTCCCCATATCAGTGTAACATCATTTGAAATCGAATTTGAAACCGCCTCCTTCTGGGAAATATCAAGGTCGCTACCACGATTAAGGTCAAATTTGGAAGCCGTAACAATTTTTTCAGGTACACATTTGTTGCTAATAAATTTATCAATTGGCAACCCACTTAAATCATTAGTTGGAAAATTTGATAGCTTGTCTCTTATTTTTTCCAGTAACCATACAGCATCTATTATTAGCTTTTTGTCACCTTGATAGGTGAGAAGAGGAAAGCTACAGTCAAAATAGACCTTGGAGTTTATACTATCAAATTCCAGCACTTTTCCGTCAAAAGACAAACCCCCAATCCTGATTTCGACTGATAAGCCTTCAATAATTTTAGGTTCGTCGTCGTCTTCTAAATCTAATACTGCAACGTAAACTTCTTCTTTTGGGGAGACTTTATAAGTATCGAGTTCTAATATTTTAAACGTATTTTGTTGTGTTTGTCTTTTTGCCTCTCTGATTTCATCATCTATTGAATGGATTAATTCCTTTATTATTTTATCGGCTCCTGATGGTTGTTCGGCATGTTCCTCTATCTCAAAAATATGTTTATGCTCAAGGTATATTTTGTCAAAATCCCATTTATATTTCAATCCATTTCTTCTTAAATAGGTGCCAAAAGAAGAAGTTATCATAGATAGATAAGTTGAGTTTTCATTGTCGCCGCTTCCGAAAATTATGTTCGCCCATTGCTTATGAGTTCTGAAATCGTTGGTTATCGGATAGATTGTGTAATACTTGTTCATTTTTTGGACAAGTACCGAAACAGCATATTCAAACAAAGTGTTTGGGTCTTTTGAAATCGGCTTGTTTAATTTATTTTTTATTTTATAATTCATTCTTCATTTTTATTTTTTCATTTTTTGTTACACCTAACGGATGCATCTACGCTGTTTGCGGCTGCGTTGGGCTTGTGGGTTGGGTTTGCCGCAAATAGGCGCAGATGCTTTGTTCATCGCATTTTTCATTTCATTCTTTTATTTTATTAAATTTCATCTTGATAAACCGTTTCTCAAAATCCCCAAACCTGATTTTTTCCATTTTTCCGAATGAGATTTTCCCGCTGCTTTCATCTACTGAAATGCCGTAAATTGAAACTACTGAATTTACTCTTGTTTTATCTACATATACATTAATTATCTGGTATTGCAAATTGAGTACCTGCATCGTAGCTGATAACATAAAAGTTAGATGCTGAACTTGATGAAGCTTTGTTGAATATTCTGTATTGCGTAAGATAATGGGTCTTATCGTACTGCTTGATGTTCAATTTAAATTTGAAGTCAAGATGCTGTTCTTCCTTTATAAACTGAATAGCCAATTCTTTTTTATTCTGATTTATTGCTGGAATAGCCACATACTTAAAAACTTTCTGAGATGGCGTAATCACTAAATCTTGTGGCATATTGAACCTGTGAATGTTATTGATTTTTTCAATGTTGCCTTTCAAGTTAGTCTCAAAAAATTCTATTTTGTAAGGTAAAAAAAGTTCATTCTCAGCTAAAATCTGAAAATCGTCAATGCTGACTTTTTGAAGTTTGTCAGAGTTGTTTTCAATTGTAATTTTGAAAACGCTTAAATACCTGTTGTTTAAGTAAAATGGATTAAAATAATTTTGGTAAGTATCTATTTCCGAAAGAGTTTCTACTTCCGAGCCGTCTTTCCCGGTCTCTTTGCCGTACCAAATTCGATGTTTCAGCAAATACCCAGTATATGGACTAATTTCACTCCGCTTTACTAAGTTATTGATTAGCTCAATATTCTTCAATCTTAACTCTAAGAATTCATCAGAATTTGATGCAGCAAATTCTGAGATTTTCAATTCCGCAATTGCAAATTCCTTCTCATAATTTCCGTCTCTGTAAGCTGCATCGTATGTTTCAGCATCCAAGATTTTTGCATCTATTGGAGTAACGCTGATTTTTAACCCTGACGAAGTTGTTTGAGTTACCTCCGTTGGTTCAAAAGTTAAATTTATATACTTATGAGTAACTGTTTTCTCTACTATCTTTGGAGAACATGAAAAGAAAAAACAGGCTAAAAAGCAAAGTGTAAATGGTTTCATATTTTTTTGCTTCAGAGTTCATTTAAAGCATCAGTTATATCAACTATTTGGCGAAGTGACAACTCTTTGCAATCTTCATCAATTGAAGAAAAACGTTGAGTGTGTACGTCAAAAAAGCCTGCGTAGTAGCCTGCAATTTCAAAAGATTTTAGCAAATCAAATCCGTCATTGAACTTGTCGGCTAATGGAGAAGGCCAATTTTCACGCTTGTGTTCCCCGACTTTCAATGGGGAGATGTTGGTATTTATATTGAATTGCATTGTTGCTTTTTTATTTTCAATTGCGATGAACAAGAGCATATCAACTAACTAGTCAAAACACCCCTAATGCCAGTATCATCATTTTATTTTATACCAAATCCTCATCCATATAAAAACCAAACCTTTACAACCTCAACAAATCACAAAATCAGGCGAAGCCAAAGCCTCCACAGCCACTGCCACCGCAAGATAAAGTTTCCCCATAAAGTTCATGAAAAAGGATGCTGTCAGAAGTTTTGTGTGTGCATCCCAAAAGAGATGGGCCAAATGTAGGGAAGAAAGTTAAACCAACAAAACAAACGCATTTTTTTGCCCCGCTGGTGCAGGGCATCGCCGGGGCGGGGCTATCCAATAAAGGCTGTTGGACAGCCCCGCCCGCTGTTGCAATTATTGGCACCGCAATCTGCTCAACTCACGCCACCGCCACCATCTCCTCCCTTCTTCTTTTTCTTGTTTTTGAACAAACGTTTTAACCCTTTGAGAGCGGGCGAGGGGGCGCACGGCGCTATGTCCGCAAGGAATTCCGAGCCATATTCTACCTCGAAACCGGGCAGCAGGGTGATGGATTCCCCGGCGATGTAATGGACCACGCTGCCCACTTTCACCAGACCGGAGGAGGTGATGGTCATTTCGGCGGTATATTTCCCGGTCGTGACGGGCACTTCGTTTTTTATCAAATCCACCACATCGCAGTCGTTGGTCTTGTCCAGTTCGCCGATGCAGTAGCAGTGTTCGTTGTAGGTATCGTTGGTGGTTTGGGGGTTGCCGTCGTCGCAGGGTTGCCCGGCATCGGGGCAGGTGAGGGCATTGAACACGATTTCGCTGATGCCGGCGCAGCCTGAGCCATCAAAATTGTCGAGGGCGGTGATGAGCAGGTAGCGGGCGCTGATGCCACTGAGGGCGCTGAAATCGAAGCCTGTGTAGGCCGGCGTTCCGCTTGCCTGCGACCAGGTGAAGGTGCCCAGTTCCGACCAGTCCGTCCCGTTGAGGGAGTAGTCAATCACCACGTCCTTGAAGCCCTGCCCTGCGGCGTTGGCGGCGTTGTAGTTCCAGACATGGGCATTGTCGAGGGCATATATCGCCCCGAAGTCGTATTGGATCCAATGGCCGGGAGGACGTTTGGCGTTCGGGCTGGGAGCAGGCTCGCAGGACAGCCACGAACTGTTGGGATTGGTGGAATGGCGTTCGGTCACTGCTTCGCAAGGTTCGAGCGGCGTGTAGCCGAGTGCGTTCGTGCATGACGGGTCGGAGCAGGGTGTGCCGGTGCAGTTGCAGTTGCCGTCGTACATATCGTTGAAGGTATTGGCATCGCCGTCGTTGCAGGGTGTGCCGGCGGGGATGCAGGCCGATTCGCAACCATAGCGGTAGAGGTAAACGCCGTCAATGACATGCCAGAAGGTGTCCACCGCAAACGGTGTTTTCCAATATACATAATAGTAGTCGCCGCCGGTGCTTTCTTTGTGTACCAATTCAAAGGAGTAGAAAGCACCGCACTGAAGAAATAGCGTGTCGGACGTTTGGCTGGGCGCCGTGTAATGGTCGAAAGCGCCGGAGTACCCGTTGTTGAAGGCTATTTCGTCGGCGGGGGCAGTGGTTTCGTTCGGGCCGAGGCGCAGGCGCACCTCATTGTCCCCGGTCACATTGAATATATAGTTCCCGCTCACGGGCGGCTGCAAATAGCCCCGTATGCGTGTGCCGTACAGGTTGGCCTGTACGTGCGGGCCTTGCAGGCGGTTCAATATTTCCGCCCGGTTGGGCGATAATGGGTAATGCGGCGCATTGTACATGCTCGTGACAAAAGAACCGGATATATTGTCGTAATAGAGTGCCTGCACGGTTCCCCGCTCGCCGATACAGGGGAAAGGAAGTGTCGCCGGGGTGCCGAGGCAATGGCAGTTGCCATCGTGGCGGTCGTTGACGGTATCGGGATTGCCGTCGTTGCAGGGCGTGCCGGCTTTCGGGCATAGCGGGTCGCAAAGATATTCGTACAGCGCCTGCCCCGGCACGACGACCCAGTTGGGCGAAGCCAGCGTGGAGGGCGTTTTCCAATGTACCCGCACGAAATCGCCACCGCTGCCTTCTTTGTGCCTTGCTTCAAAATAATAATACTGGCCCTCGACGAGGTTGACGAGCGCAGAGGTTTGTTCGGGGTATTTGGTATGCTCGGAGGTGCCTGTCCAGCCGGGCACTTCTGCCAACTGCACGAGGTTGTTGGGCAGGGTGTCCGTGCTGAGATAAAACAGGGTGCGGTCGTCGCCGGTCAGGTTGAATTGATAATTCCCGGTTTCGGGCGCTTTGATGAAACCCCTTATGAGCGAGCCATAATTGTTGTTGTAATTGGTCGGCGTGGCCAAACTCCCCAGCGGTTCCACCCAATCGGGGTTCCTCGGATATTGGGGACTGGTGAATACGCTCCGTATATCCCAATGGACAATATTTTCATACAACAACCACTGCATCTTACCTTGCTCGCCAATGCAGGATTGTGAAATGGCCATATTGGCCCCCATTGCGAACAGCCATATCAACAGGAAGGATATTTTGGCAGTGTGCGGGATGTTTATCTTCATTTGAAAAGTATTTTGTAACTGCATGTGGTAAATAGGAACGTTTTACAACAAAAACCCCAACGGGGGCGAACTGGAATTTACATCGTAAAAGTTACCGATATTCGGCAGCACGAGGCTGAGGTCGTTGGGCGAAACGCCGAACCAAAGGGCCATTTCAGCAAAAAAGGCATCAGCGGAGGTGGTGGGGATGAGGTTGCCCCGGTTGCTAACGACGAGGGGATTGCCGCTGAGGTGGAGGTCGGGATAGGTTCCGTAGATATTTTTGCCGTGTACGGCCCCGCCTGCCACGATGGAGTGCCCACCCCAGGCATGGTCGGAACCGTTTCCATTGGAGGTGAGCGTGCGGGCGAAGTCGGAAATGGTGAACAGGGTCACATTGTCCTGCATCCCGATTTCTGCCAGCGCATTTTGGAACTCGTTGATGGCATTGCTCACCACACCGAGCATGACGAGTTGGTTGTTCAGCACTTCGTCGTGGTGATCCCATCCGCCATAACTGACGAAAAAAGTCTGACGGGCCATGCCCAATGACTCCCTGGCCGCAATGACCCTGGCAATCATGCGCAGGCTGGAAGAAAGGCCCGTCGTGGAAAAGGGCGTGTTGAGTTGCACGGCACTGATGGCCGCTTCAAATTCCTTGAAGGAATCCACCGTTTGGTTGGTCAATTCACCGAAAGTATCCTTGAAGATATTGGCGTATATTTCCGTGGAAAGGTCTTTAATGGCCCCCATTTGCAGGCGATGTAGAAAACCGCTGTCGGAGTACCAGGAAGGCACGACCGGCGAGATGCCCTGCACGCCGTTGCCCTGGTTGCTGATGGAATACTCCAGAACCGTGTTGCCCGACTGGAACACATTGCGGCCCGAAAGGGAGATGTTCATCGAAATGCCCTGGTTGGTGTTCATGGTTTTCACCAAATCGGCCATGCGGCCGCCCCAACCTATCGCCTCCCGGCTCTGCGGGATGGAAGTCTGCCACTGCTGTATCTGGTCGGAATGGGAGTACAGCCCCAGGGGCCGCTGCTTTTGGCCCGAAAAATATTCCGTTGCATTGGCAATGGGTTCGATGAGCGTGCCCACATTGGCAACAAAGGCAAGTTTTCCGTTTTCAAATAAATTCCGCACCCCGCCCATGCTGGGATGTACCCCAAATGTTTTTCCCTGGTTGGTCTGTGGGTTGATGGCCAGGAGGCTGCTTTGCGCAAGCGCCAAATCGGAGCGGGTGGCTGCGTATTCCGCATATTCGGAAGCGCCCCTGGGCACGAGCATGTTATAGGAATCGTTGCCGCCTGCCAACAGGATGCAGACCAAAGCCTTGTAGTCAGGCGGCGGGGCGAGTTGCGTGCCGACCAGTTTGTTGATCAGGGTCAGGTTGTTGATCGAGGACAGCAGCGTGGCCGACCCCATGGCAGCGCAACCAGTTTGGCGGAGGAATTGCCTTCTGGAAATGTTTTTCATGAAATGGGTTTCAATGAGAAAATGAGATGTTCAACAGGCGACCCAATAAATTGGGTCGTTACGAGGGGTTATCGGAAAATGAGGTAATCAGGTGAAATCATGGAGAGGTAAATGGCCATTTTCACCCTGATATCCCAGTTGTTTTGCGGTACTTGTTCAAGTGCTGCATGAATGATCTGCCGGGTCGCCTGGCTCATTTGACCATGAAAAAGAATAAGGTTGAGGCGTTCGAGCAACTGGCCCAACTCTGAAATTTCATCGAAGGCCAGTTCGTCGTCCAGTTGGAGGTTCACGTTTTTATCGTCCCTGTATTCCCCGGTAAAATTGCTGCGGTATTCCATGGCCCTGTCGGCCCGCATGATCCAGTCGTAGAGGCGGTTGGCGTAACCCGTGATGGTGACGGCATTGGTTATCTGAAATTCCGGGGCCACCAGGCCTGCCGTGTCCACCGGGCCGATGGGGCGGTAATCGGGCTGGAAGAAGTTGAAAACACTGGGCGAGGCCAGCGGGCGCTGGAAAACCTGGGTATAAAATTCGTCCATCGTGTTGCGGTAAATGCCCTTTTGGCTAAAGGCATTGAACGCCCTGCACACGTGGGCGTAGCGGACAATCGGCTCCCGCAACATGCCCCGGTAGGGACTGTTGATGTAGCCGCAGTCCCGGGCCTCCTCGTCGAGCAATATTGCCCTTATGACGGCCTTCATGTCGCCCCGCACACCTTGCCCGTTGTTGTTGAAAGCCGCCGCCACCCTGCCGATGTAGGCATGGGAGGGGTTGGAGGTGACGAGCCTTTGTATGAGCAGCCTGCCGATAAAAGGACCTACGTTGGGGTGGTTGAAGAGGTTGTCGAGGGCATCGTCGAGGTCGGCCAAGCCGTTCACGGGGTTGCGATTGGGCACGGTAAAACCATTGAGCAGGTGCTTCTCGCCCGGCTCGTGCCAGGCGTTGTACATTTTCATCGGTATCGTGTAGCTGAGTTCGCTCAGGGGATTTTGGCCAAAGGCATAAGAATCGCCCCACGACAGGCCCGTGAATACCTTCGCAAACTCGGCGATATCGCCGTTGTCGTAGGTGGGGATGAAATTGCCCAGCGAATCAAGTTGCTTGGTGCCATCGGGGTTCAGTTCGTAGAGGCCGATGGTGAAAAGCTGCATCACTTCCCTCGCATAGTTTTCGTCGGGGAAGCGGTTGAAGGCAGGATTGGACTTGGGGTTGTTGATGTGCGTGAGATAAACGCCCATTGCCGGGTGCAGGGTCACATCGGCCAGCAGTTGGCGGAAGTTCCCGAAGGCATTGTCGAGCAGCACGTCATAGTAATTGGCCAGGGCCAGGGGCGTTTCCCGCAACTGCGGCACTTCCGATACGACAAAAATTTCGCTCAGGGCCAGAGCAATGCGTTGCCGGAGCAGATCGGGCGAGGTCATGGCATAGTCCCACCAGGCAGAGTGCCAGTACCAAAGCCGGGGCCGCACGTTGTTAGGGTTGCCGCCCATGGCGAATACCGAGTCGAGCGTCTCCTCCGTGATGTCCTTCACCCGCTGCTCGATGTCGAACAGTTTGGGTGTGTTGAACTGCGCATCGAGCCACTCGGTATAGCTCGTGTTGGACATTTCCATGATGGATTCAAAGTCGGCACCGAATGTTGCCTGCGCCAGGAACCGGGAGGCTGCCACTTCATTGGGCAGGAAGGCCCTCCCGTCGAGGGTCTGTTCTCCTTGTGCCGCCCCCTCGTTGTGGCTGGTGGTGACGTTCATGCCGCCCATGTTCCCATTACCAAAAGTAACAGGCGTTTGTGCGGTCAAGACAAAAGGAATGCACAAAAGGGCTGTGAGAGCCAGTTTAAGGGTGTTCATGAAAAAACATTAAATGAAATACTGAAATCTGAAAGGAAGGGTCCGGTGAAGGCCACAAAGATTGTTGGAAATTCTTTGCAGCGCAATATGGGCAGCAAAAAAAATACCGGATTCTCGATGCAGTAGGTTTGTAACGTTGTTCGTTACCGGGTCATGGAGGGAATGCAAACAGGGAAGTAAAAGAAATGGTAAATGGATAATGGAAAATTGCCCGCACAGCTTACCATCGTGACGTGGACGGGTTCCCGGAGGGAATACTAAGTAAAGATAAAAATCAAGTTCACGGTTGTGGCCTGCGGTGGCTGGCCAAAACCGTGAACTTCTCTTCTTCCTAAGCGGCAACGACTTCTCAAAACATCTCTACCCCGGCGAAGTGGAAAGCTCCTTCTATTGCTGCGTTTTCGTCGGAATCAGAGCCGTGGACGGCATTTTCGCCCACGCTCTTGGCGTACTTGGCCCGGATGGTGCCGGGAGCGGCCTGAGCGGGGTTGGTAGCGCCGATCAGGGTACGGAAGTCAGCCACGGCGTTGTCCTTTTCGAGAATGGCCGCCACGATGGGACCGGAGGACATAAACTCCACCAGTTCGCCATAGAAGGGCCGCTCTTTGTGGACGGCGTAAAATTCACCCGCCTTGGCTTGGGTGAGTTGGGTCATTTTCAGCGCTACGATGCGAAAGCCCGCCGCCGTGATGTCGTTGAGAATTGCGCCGATGTGGCCTGCTTTCACCGCATCGGGTTTGATCATGGTCAAGGTCTTGTTGCCAGCCATTGTTACAGTTTTGCGGGATCGCAGTGCGAAAGTTAAGATGCCGTGCGGGCAACCCCCTTCCGACCACGCTCCACAGATGAATATTTGAGTCCGAACTAAATAGTAATCACAAGAGAAAAAACAAACAGTAAGAGAATTTTATTTGAAAGAAAATTTTTTGAAAAAATTTTCTTTCAAATAAAATTCTCTCTCTGATTATTCTTCTGCCCGTGCTAAGGGCTAAACTTGAGATGACTTTTCGGTGTGGACTGAATTTTAAAAAAACACCAGGGACGCAAAAGGGAAACTCCATTTAAGTGCTGGTCTTGCTCCAATCAGGCTGTCCCCCTTGTCCATCCCTTTTTCAAAAAACGGCGGCAAAAGTAAACATTCGGCACTTTTCACCTCAAAAGGGCCGGTTAATTTTGGTGGAAATATATTTTTTGGGAACTTCGCCCGCCAATTTTCAGTACGTTTTATGGAAAACATCAATGCGTTATCATTGCTACTGTCCATCCCAAAGGATATTGTCATCACCACGCACCGCAATCCTGACGGAGATGCCATCGGTTCCTCGCTGGGCTTGCGGCATTACCTCGAACAACTTGGCCACACCGTAAAAGTGGCTGCCCCATCCGAATTTCCCTACTTCCTGAACTGGATGCCCGGCTCCGGCGACATCCTGATTTACGACATCGCACAGGAGGAAGTCAAAAACGTGCTCGAAAAACCCGACATGGTGTTTTGCCTCGATTTCAACTCGCTCGAACGCATTGACAGGATGGGCGAACTTGTCGGCCTGCTCAAATGCCCCAAAGTCCTCATTGACCACCATCTCTACCCCGAACCTTTCGCCGACTTTGAGCTGCACGATGTCAACGCCAGTTCTACTTGCGAACTGGTGTATGATTTCATCGTGCAGTTGGGCGAAAAGGACAAGATTGGCCGCAACGTGGCCGATTGCCTCTTCACCGGCATCCTCACCGATACCGGTTCCTTTAAATATGCCACTTCACCCAAACTTTTCCGCCTCGTTGCCGACCTGCTGGAACAGGGCGTGGACGACAACCGCATTCAAAATCTCGTGTTCAACAGCCTGGATGAAAAAAACCTCCGTCTCCTGGGCCACGTGCTGCACGAGCGCATGGAAGTCCTCGACGAGTACCGCACGGCCATCATCACCCTTTCCAAACAGGACTACGAAAAATTCCAGATCAGCCGGGGCGACACGGAGGGCCTGGTCAATTATTTGCTGCAAATGCGGAACGTGGCTTTGGCCGTGTTCATCCACGAACAACCCACCATCACGAAAATCTCCCTGCGCTCGAAGGGGAATTTTTCCGTTCAGGAAATCGCAAAAAAACATTTCAAAGGCGGTGGGCACAAGAATGCCTCCGGGGGCTACTCCTACATCGGCCTGCGCCCGACGGTGAAAAAGTTCAAGTCCATTCTGCCCGAATACAAAGAACTACTCTTAAACAATGACCTTTGACCATTGCCGTTCGCAACTCCCAACCAGGGCGATACGGAACGGTGAAAAAATAACTTGTAAGTGATAAACCTCCGAAAGCACTGGCAGGAGAAGGTTTGATAAAAATAAATCTTACAATTTATTTTTCATTCGATCTTACGGCATTTAATCACGATGTTAAAATGAAGCAACTCTTTTTCTTTGTTCTGCTTGCAGCCGGCCTCCTTGAGGCGTGCAATGGTGGTGGTGAAAAAACCACACCCAACGGCTACAAAATCATCAACCACACGAACGTCTCTGGCCCCAAGGCCCAAATCGGCGAGTATGCCTACGTCCACGTCTATGCCTACAAAGACGACAGCCTGCTGAACTCATCGCGGGAGTACGGTCGCACGGTGCCCGTAATTGTGCCCGATTTTTCGACCATTCCGAAGGAAGAAAGAGGCCCAGGGAAATCCAACCCCCTTGCGGATGCGGTCGGATTCATGGCCGTTGGCGACAGCGTGAGCCTCGTCGTGCCCATAGACGATGAAATCCGCCAAACGCCTTTCCTGAAAGATGCCAAGCGCCTGTCCTACGACATCGTGCTCGTGGAAATCAAAACCCAGGCACAATACCAGGAAGCACAGGCCGCCGAGCGGGCTGCCGCCAATGCCAAAAAGGATGCTCTCATGGCCCAGGAAAGCGAAATTGGTGAAATGATGAAAGACATGGCCGCCAAATACAAAGCCGGCGAATTGAAAAGCCAACTCAAGGCGACCGGTTCCGGCCTGAAATACATCATCATAGAAGAGGGCACGGGCAATGCCCCTGCCGCACAACAAAAAGTGGAAGTATCCTATTATGGTGTGCTCACGAACGGTGAGATGTTCGACAATTCGTTCATGCGGGGCACTACTTTCCCCTTCTCGCTGGGCATGGGCCAGGTGATCGCCGGATGGGACGAAGGCATTGCCCTGCTCAAGGAAGGTTCCAAAAAGCAGTGCTTTTCATCCCCTCCAACCTTGCCTACGGAGCCAACGCCGCCGGCAAGATTCCCCCGAACTCCGAACTGCTGTTTTATGTTCAGTTGGAGAAAGTGGGGGGTTAGGGAATGTATAATGCATAATGCATAATGTACAATGAGCCCCAACGACTTTTACTTACTATCACATTTTTCAAAATAAAAAAAATCATGACCAGCGAACAACTAATGACGTTGAAGGAGCGCCTGGCTTTGTTGAGGAGGTATCTTTGACGTGGACAAACGGCTCATAGAAATCGAAGACAAAGAACAACTTACCGGCGACCCCACTTTTTGGGACGATCCGGTGAAAGCGCAGAGCACGCTCAAAACCATCAAATCCAACAAAAAGTGGGTCAGCCAATACACGGTCGTTGATTCGGCAGTCGGCGATGCGGAGGTGCTGCTCGAATTTCAAAAAGCAGGTGAAGCCAGCGAGGAAGAAGTGGATGCCCAATACGAAAAGGCGCTCGCTTTGGTGGACGACCTCGAATTCCGCTCCACGCTCGACCAGCCGGAAGACGAACTTGGCGCCGTGCTCGAAATCAACGCCGGTGCAGGCGGCACCGAAGCATGCGACTGGGCCTCCATGCTGCTGCGCATGTACGTGATGTGGGCAGAAGCCAACGACTACAAAGCCGCACAGCTTTGGTTGACCCCCGGCGATCAGGCAGGCATCAAATCCGTCGGCCTCGAAATTGACGGCGACTATGCCTTCGGCATGTTGAAGGGTGAAAACGGTGTCCACCGCCTCGTCCGGGTCAGCCCGTTCAACGCACAGGGGAAGCGCATGACCTCCTTCGCATCCGTTTTCGTACACCCGATGGTGGACGAACGCATCGAGGTGGACATCAACCCTGCCGACCTGGAATGGGACACTTTCCGTTCGAGCGGAGCGGGTGGCCAGCACGTGAACAAAACCGAGAGCGCCGTCCGGGTCAGGCACTTGCCCAGCGGAATCGTGGTGGAATGTCAGCAGGAGCGCTCCCAGATCCAAAACCGGGAAAAGGCCATGCAAATGCTCAAATCCCGCCTTTACGAACAGGAACTGGAGCGGCAAAAGGCTGAAAAGGATAAAATCGAGGCGGGTAAAATGAAAAACGAGTGGGGCAGCCAAATCCGCAGTTACGTCCTCGACGACCGCCGGGTGAAGGACCACCGCACCGGCTATCAAACTTCGCAGACCGATGCCGTCCTCGACGGCGACCTCGATGGTTTCCTCAAGGCTTTTTTGATGAACAAAACGGCTGTGGCAGAGGAACAGGATTAGGTGTACAAAGGGCGAGGCCCTTTTGAAAGAGGCAATAGACAGCGGATTTTATTTGGAAGAGAATTTTTTAAAAAATT
>JRYF01000354.1_pt1 | contig 19240 bp, 23 predicted proteins | sample 235331 | NCBI WGS metagenome assembly JRYF01 (sample SAMN03074217, study PRJNA261475) | activated sludge metagenome | biome: Wastewater Treatment Plant; feature: Wastewater; material: Activated sludge; isolation source: activated biomass of a wastewater treatment plant treating hydrocarbon... ...
GGGCAAACAGCAGGGCGGCAAAGATACCCGATTCAGAGAGAATGAACAGCCATAGACCCAGACGGTTGATACTGAGGCGGCTGTAGCGTCTGTGTTGGAGGGAAGCGGTGGTCATTTGTGTTTATCGTCCTTTCGCCAGAGTTGCGCAACGTGCATAAAATAATAGACGATCAACCCGGCTTTGACGATTGCCGTGGCGACCAGATAGGGCGTTGCAGGTCTGACGAACGCGCCGACCAGGAATTCAACGATAGTCAGAACAGCCAAAGCAATGAATATGATCCAGCCGAGACGCGCACGGGTGACTTTGTCAGTTGCTTCTTTCATGAGTTATCCTTTGTCATTAGATGACGAAAATGTAGTAACGACTTTAGTCGTTCGGGTAAAGTGCGACTGAAGTCGCCACTACGTCTCCTTTGGTCGAAGCTCCCGAAATCGGGATCAGGGCATGGACGGAACCGGGTACACCGTAATCGTACGGATCGCCGATCACCTCAGGCTCACGCGGAAAGTTCTCGTGCGGCGGAGGCGAGGAGGTCAACCACTCCAACGTGCGCGCCTTCCAGGGATTGGATTCTGCCTGAGGTCCACGCACCCATGCGTAAATGAGGTTGTAAAGAAATACCATGAAACTGGCTCCCATCAGGAAAGCGCTCAGACTCACCCAACGGTTGAGGTCGCCAAACTCGGGCAGGTATTGTGCCACGCGGCGATTCATCCCTTGGATGCCCAGCCAGAACATGGGCGTGAACGTGGTGTTGAACGTGATGAACATCCACCAGAAATGGACTTTACCCACTCTCTCGTTGTACATGCGGCCCGTGAATTTGGGAAACCAGTAATAGATTGCCGCCATCAACCCAAAGATCTGCGTACTTACTATCGTGTAATGGAAGTGAGCCACCACCCAGAAGGTGTCCTGTAGTTGCAAGTCAACTGGAACGTCCGCTAGGAAGATGCCCGTGATGCCGCCGATCAGGAAGTTGAAGATTACTGCCAGACCAAAGAGCATCGGCGTCTTGAGCCACAATCGTCCCAGCCAGATCGTTCCCAGCGCCGCCAGGAAGATGAAACCGGTCGGGATCGAGATCAATTCTGTGGATACCATGAAAGGCAGGGGATTCTCGGGCATGCCGCTCGTGAACATGTGGTGCGCCCAGACCGTAAAGCTCAACACGACGATCCCCAGGAAACCAGCCACAGCCCAGCGATAGGCAAACAGCGGCTTGCGCGAAAAGTGAGGGATCACCTCCAATGCCGCGCCAAAGCCGGGGATTGCCATGACGTACACCGCCGGATGCGAATAGAACCAGAACAGGTGCTGGTACAGGATCGGATTACCCCCGCGCGCTGGGTCGAAGAAGCCCATCCCGGCGATACGGTCTAGAAGTACAAGCAACAGCACAACGAAAACGAAGTTGGTCGCCAGCAGGGACAGGATCGCCGTCGAGAAGATGGACCAGACGAAGATCGGGAGCCGCCCCCAGGTCATGCCCGGAGCGCGCATCGTGATGATCGTCGTTAGGAAATTGACCGCGCCAATGATCCCGGATAGTCCCAAGGTCATAAAGCCCAGATTGTAGAAGAGCTGTCCGCTTTCGTTGGTCACGCTCAGCGGAGCGTATCCGGTCCAACCGCTGTCCCAGCCCTGGAAGGCTAGCGATGTCAACAACAAAATGGGGACGGCTGGCGTGAGCCAGTAACTCAACGCGTTCAAGCGCGGAAAAGCCATATCCTCCGCGCCGATCAACAACGGGACCATATAATTACCGAAGGCTCCTGAAATGACCGTCACTGCTACCATGATCATGAACATGCCGTGCAGGCTCATGATGTTGTTATATGTCTTGGGATCCATAATGCCGCGGCCAGGACTCATCAACTCGACGCGCATGACCATCGCGAACAGTCCTGCGATCAACATCATTATGACCAGCGTGACCAGATATTGAATCCCGATCACTTTATGGTCGGGGTCGAAGTTGAAATAGCGCCGCCAGCCTGTGACCTCGTACTTCTTGTTTGGAAGACCAAACCAGCCTCGCGCCCAGTAATCCCATACACCGACGCCCAACAGCCAGCCGATCAAAGCAAACAGGTAACCGATCACGATGCCGGGTTCGTGCGTCCATGCTTCCAAACCCATCAATAGGCGGATCAGGGACAAGCTACCCGCGCCTACGACGAATCCAATGATGGCTCCCAGGAATCCTTTGACAATAGACTTCATCTGCTCCCATTCTCCTCATTCATGAGACATTCGTCCCGCGTCATGGACTCCCCGCGTCCTGCTCAGCGGCCCAAGCCTCGAACTCCGCTGATTCCAGAATACGCAATCCGGCGCGCATCCGTGAATGACCGGTTCCGCATAATTCCGCACACTGTACCCGCAGGTTGATGTCATCCTTGAAACTGCCGGTTTCGGTTGGCGTAGCATACAAAATGTTCGTCTGACCTGGCACGGCATCCACCTTCATGCGAAAGGCGGGAATCCAGAAGGAGTGAATGACATCGGTGGAGGCCACCTCGAACCGAATGCGCCGATCAACCGGCAAGACCAATTCCTGTGCATCAACCAATGTGATGCCGTACTGTGGGTAGGAAAATTTCCAGTTCCACTTGCGCATTTCAACCTGGACGATGAGGTCAGCTTCCTGGTTTGCAGTCAACTCACGGATCCCCTTCAACCCCGGGTTGAAGATGATGAAAACAGCCAACGCGGAAGTAACTCCAAGCCACGTCCAGGTGACAGGTCCATTGGTGCGGACCGGTGGTCCATCCTCCGACATTTCCCCCGACTGTCTGAATCGGATCACGCTGTAGATCAACCCTGCCAGAACAAAAGTAAAGACGGGAATACCCAGTAATGTCAGAAAGCGAAACGCATCGTCAATGATGTCAGCTTCATGAGCCGCGGAGAACGGAAACAGATCCGTCCGCGAAATCAAGATCATTCCCGCCGCCGTAAGCACGATCCACAGAAGTCCTGCAAAGAAGAAGTCGCGTCTCATTTATATTCACCCGTTCGTCTGATCGTCACAAACACGAAAGAGCAAATGTTAATGGCGACTAATAAGATAATAAACCTCCTCTTAATATCCTGCCATAAGCAGAATTGCCTATACAGTCATACGCCGTTCAGCGCTGACATTCTTATTCCCTGCATGATATGTATATGAAGTTGGATGGTCGTCCCGAATTGAACAAGTGAATATAAGCAATTCAGCCTATATTCTTATGCGGTATTTGGCTCTGGAGGTCCGTATTGAATTGCCTAAACTTGATAACAACGTTCCACACTGAAGAAAGGAGATGGAGATGTCTACGTTCAAAAAGGTATTAGTCGTTTTGGTTGCCGCAGGATTCTTGTTGACGGCATGTGGAGGGCAGGGAGCGACTAAGGTTAAGATCACGTTGACGGAATTTGGGATCCAATCATCGTTGACCGAATTCCAGACAGGTGTTCCCTATCATTTCGTGGTGACCAACGCAGGCGCGGTCGAACACGAGATCATGATCATGCCTCCTTTGACAGATGATCAGATGAGCATGAATATGGATATGGAAGCGCTGGATGAGATGGCTCTGGCTTTGATCGAAGAGGAGGATCTGCCTTCCGGCGCAACCGCGTCCATGGACTATACTTTTACAGAAGCCGCGCCTGCCGGGACGCTCGAATTCGCCTGTCATACGCCGGGTCATTATGAAGCAGGCATGAAACTCGCCATCACTGTCAAGTAACACTCGGTTTATTGGGTTGTCAATCAAGTAATGTGTTGAGTGAAACGGGCGTCAAAGGTTATATTGACGCCTGTTTCGAAATCCCAATGCGCGAGGAAGATTTATGAGTATAAAAACAAAAAGACAGCAAAGACGCGAGAAAGAACAAAGGCAAAAGATACTATCCAGTCTTACGTGGGGCGGGATCGGCGCTGCCGTGCTGGCGGTCATTGGTTTGATCGTCTGGCAGGTGGCAAAACCTGCGGCGGGGGAATCCATATCGATAATGACGACCAGCCATATCGAACTTGAAAGCGATCCGGGTGAATACAACTCCGACCCGCCAACCTCAGGGCCTCATTACGCTCAAGAGGCAGAAGCGGGATTCTTCGACTCGAACATTTACACCTATCCTGCTGGCTATCTCGTCCACAACCTTGAGCATGGATACGTGATCTTCTGGTACAACTGCGACTTGCTCGACGAATCAGCCTGCACGGAATTGAAATCGCAGATCCGCTCGGTCATGGATGAACTCGGCGGCGTGAAAATGATCGCTTATCCCTGGGATTCGATCAATGTTCCGCTGGTCATGACTTCGTGGGGACGGTTACAGAAGTTTGAGACCTTCGATGTGGAAGGAGTCAAAGCCTTCTATCGCGCCAACCTCAACCGCGCCCCCGAGCCCGGCGCGCCATAAGAAAAACAATGTCTACAGTTAAATCCACCGTGAAACCAAAAACAAAACAATCGCTTGGCCAGCGGCCTTCAAGCCGCTGGATTGAACATTTTGTGTTCGTTTATGGCTTATGGATGCTTCTCTTTCTTCTCGGGCCCGTGTTCATACGCATTGGTTGGAATAGTATCGGGGAAGTGATGTTTTTCATCACTTCCATTTTTCTAATACCATTACACGGAACAATCCTTCTTTCTCGTGGTGGATAACCATGTGCTTGTTGAATGATATCCAGACCGCCCGGCAATTACCCCTGACCTATTCGCATTGCGGATATTCGTCGGCGCCCCGAGACCCGAAATTGCATAGCGGCTTGAGGCAGTATTGTGATGACATCAGGCACAATCTATGAAAAGCCAGTCTCGATAAGGATAAATTCATGTATTCCAAAATGAAACAATCGCCTTTTGAGTGGCTTTCAAGTCACTGGTTTGAAACCTTCCTAATCGTTTATGGGTTGTGGGTATTCTTGCCATACCTTGCTCCTGTTTTCATGCAAATTGGTTGGACGGGCGCGGGAAGGGTAGTCTACTTCATTTACTCGTTCTTCTGTCATCAATTGCCAGAGCGCTCATTCTTTTGGTTTGGGGAGAAGACCATGTATTCCTTGAGTGAAATCCAAACCTCCTGGCAAAATACCATTGACCCGTTCATCCTGCGAAAATTCATTGGCAACGAAACGATGGGCTGGAAGATCGCCTGGTCGGATCGAATGATCTCGTTTTACACAAGCGTCTGGTTTTTCGCGATACTCTGGTATCCACTTCGGAGGAAAGTCAAACCGTTATCATGGTGGAGTTTCATACTTCTCCTGCTCCCCATCGCGATAGACGGCGGCACTCACATGGTCAGTGACTTTGCAGGCGTCGGACAGGGATTCCGTGATACAAATCAATGGCTGGCAGTGTTGACGAATAACATATACCCCGCGACTTTCTACGCAGGTGACGCGCTCGGTTCGTTCAACTCGATCATGCGTTTCATTACTGGACTGATAGCTGGACTTGCCATCACGTGGCTGGTCTTCCCTTATATTTATCAGTCACAAGCCTATAATCAACAATTGGATGAAAAAAGATATGCCAAAATCATCGAACAAATCAAAGACCAAAATCCGCGTTCTGCTGGCTGACGATCACCACATCGTCCGCGCTGGGATTCGCCAACTGCTCGAAAGCGCGAAAGAATTACAGGTCATTGCCGAAGCGGGAGATGGCGAAGAGGCGCAGTCGCTGATAAAAAAGTACAAACCCGATGTCGCCGTGCTGGACATCCAAATGCCAAAAGCCAGCGGTATCGAGGTCACGCGTTGGGTGCGTTCACATCTGCCAGAAGTCGGAGTGCTGATCCTGACTGCGTATGATGACGATCCATATGTAATGGCTGTATTGCAGGCAGGCGCGAATGGATATGTCCTCAAAACCGCGAAAGCCGATGAACTCATTCAGGCGGTGTTCGATGTAAATGAAGGTAAATCAGCCCTCGACCCAAACATCACTCGCAAATTGATGTCCAATCTTTTCAAACAACCTGAGAAGACTCCGGTTGAATCGCTTACCGACCGCGAACTGGATGTCCTGCGGCTGGCGGCAAAAGGATTTACGAACAAAGCCATCGGCATGCAACTGGGAATCAGCGATCGGACGGTGCAGGGACACCTCGCACACATCTTTGCCAAATTGCAAGCCAACAGCCGCACGGAGGCGGTCATGCGCGCTGTATCGCTTGGCTGGGTTTCACAAGATGCGGGTCAAATCCCGGAAGAATGAAAAATCCCAGGCGTATTTCCTTTGCGCGTTTACGCGGACTGCCGCTGCAACTTTATGCCGTCACCGTCCTGCCTCTGACCGTCCTGCTTCTCATCATAGCCTTTGGCAGTGTGACGCTTCATCAAAACGATATGCGCTCCCTAGTGGGTGAGCGCGATGAACGCGCGGTACAGTCCGCCGCGGCGGCGCTCGATTCTGAATTGCATCATCGCATGGCAACAATATCGAGCATGGTTGTGTTCGCAGATGAATCCGGTGATATAGCTTTCGACAAACTCCTTGCCACTTCAGGCGACTTGTTGTCCGACTTCGATGGTGGAGCGGCTATTCTCGATTTGGAACGGAAACCTATCGCCAGCACAAATCAACACAGTCTTTGGGATCTGATCGCCCAAAATACACAAGGCATCCAAATTGCCTCAGCCTCGGAACCCGGACCTGTGATCTCCGACCCGTTCCTCGATCCAAACTCGAAACAAACATTTGTCCTTATTTCTGCATTTTCATCCTCACATAACGTGATCGCGGCTGGGGCGTTCTCTCCCGAACGGCTCGCCGAACAAACATTGTCAGCTTCCTATCCTGTGGACAGTCAGGTTACGATCTATCTGGTGGATTCCTCGCGCCAGGTACTCTTTGTCATTGGCTCATTCACCACCCAGAGTCTGTCTGCCGATCATCCAGGCATAGTTGAAGCATTGCACGGCGAAAGCGGAACGCGCTATGTCCAGGTGGATGACAGCGAGCACGTGATTGCCTATAGCCCGATTCAAGCCGCGGGCTGGGCGCTCATCACAGAGGAAGCCTGGGAGGCAGTCATCAGCCCATCCCTTCGACTAACACAGGTGGCGCCGCTGGTGCTTGTGCCTGCTTTTCTTCTCGCGCTACTCGCATTGTGGTTTGGAGCCAAGCAGATCGTCCAACCCCTGCAGCAACTTGAATCGAAAGCCGCGGCGGTGGCGTGGGGTGATTTTGAGGCGATCAAGGAGCCCGTTGGCGGGATCTCCGAGGTGCAACACTTACAAAATGAATTGACCGAAATGGCGCGCAAGGTGCAAGCCGCGCAGGAGGGCTTGCGCGATTACATCGGCGCTATCACATCGGCGCAGGAAGAGGAACGCAACCGCCTCGCACGTGAATTACACGATGACACCATTCAGGCGGTCATTGCGCTCAAACAGCGCGTGCAGCTTGCTCAAAAATCCGTAAAAACACAGGGCGGTCATAAGGCATTGAACGAACTTGAGACCCTTGCCGAGCAAACCGTCGAAAATCTACGCCGCCTGACGCGCGCCCTGCGCCCCATCTATCTCGAAGATCTGGGTCTCGTCACAGCATTGGAAATGCTGGCACGCGAAACAAATCAGACAAATCATTTGAAGGTGGATTTTCATTTATCAGGGAGTGAACAGCGCCTGCCGCGCGAAATGGAATTGTCCTTGTATCGCATCGCGCAGGAAGCCCTGAATAACGTGGTGCATCATGCGAAGGCAAAACGCGCCGCGCTGAACATTGTCTTCGACCAGGAAATCGAACTGGAGGTGACGGACGATGGTATTGGTTTTAGCGTACCAAACAGCCCCACCGAGTTCGCTCCGAGCGGGCACTTTGGTTTGCTTGGGATGAGGGAAAGAGCCGATTTAATCGGAGCCAGGCTTGAGGTCCAGAGTGCACCGTCCCCGAAGGGGAACGCGGGACGAGGCACGCGGTTGTCGGTCCGTCTGGCAAATCCATCGAATAATGCAAAGAGGAAAACATAAATGAGTGACCTTAGCGTTGCAAAAGAATCGACCACCGTAAGCGGCTCGGAGCGAGCTCAGATATTTCTTCACGCTCTTTTATTTGTTCTTGGCTTTTCCATCGTCTTTGTCGTCGGCTGGGGCGGATCAGTTACAGCGCTGGGTCAATTGTTTGGCGCGTATAAACGCGTCATCGCTCAGATTGGTGGTGTGATTGTGATCCTGTTTGGATTGGCAACGCTGGAAGTGATCCGCATCCCCTGGTTCTATGCAGACACCCGCGCCCAATACTCGGGCCAGCGCGGGACGTATGGCGGCTCGGCGCTCATGGGCATTTTCTTCGCCGCAGGCTGGAGTCCGTGCATCGGCGCGACGCTTGGGGCAATATTGACAATGGGCTTGAGTCAGCAAACCGTCGGGCAGGCGATGTGGCTGGCTTCGGGTTATTCGATTGGACTGGGCATCCCATTTTTGGCGATGGCGCTGGGACTCGAACGCGCCTCGGGCTGGATCAAACGCATGAGACCTTACCAAAAATATTTCAAGATTGCCAGCGGAATGTTCATCATCGCTATCGGCTTGTTGTTGTTGACGAACACCATGACTCTCATCGCCATCTGGGCGTTCAAGAACGGGCTGTTCATTGACTTTTCTGCTTACACGGGCGCACCCTCCTATTTCACCGCTATCATTGCTGGATTATTGTCATTCCTTTCACCTTGTGTGCTTCCGTTGGTGCCAGCCTATCTTGGCTATTTGAGCGGACACACCCTTCGCGGCAATGCAAAGAGAGATTCTTAATGGCTTATGAGACTTTCTCGAAAGACGATACCCGCAAAGTTATAATGCCAATCAGACCATGATTGTCAGGAATTGGACCATTTGCTTTTTGAACATAGGACTGGGAATTGCGCTCCTGATTGGGCTGTCACCCATCTCCAATCATATGTTGACCATGCCGGCAATGCGGGGTGATGCAATGACAATATCCCGAAATGATGTGGTTCAGGGTACCTCAACTGATAATTCCACTGGATCCTGCTGTGACCTCATGGGAGCATCTTCACTGGCATGTGATGTCATGTTTTCTCATTCCGCCTGCGTTGCGTTATACGGGGGTGGTGAACAGGTCGTAAATTCGGAACCCATCGCTCGTTCCATTTTCCTCGAAGCCATATCCCCGCCTCCCAAATTCTAAGACAATTCGATTTTGTTGTAATGCCAATCGTGAATCGGATTGGTTGTTTTCGATTTTCCTGCGGACGTGTTGTTGCAGGTGCCGTGAGTGTCTAGCCAAATACCTGATCACGGAACTTGGTTGGTCTTCTCAGGAGATTGCTGAATTTTGGAATCTTGAAGATGGTTGTGGAGGACCGGGCCATGCGCGCACTTGAGCGAGACAAAGTAGATTATCTGGTCAATTGATGAGGAGAAGAGGAGATGAGCAGGATCAAAGTTACGAAAAAGCCAACTTCAAAGAAGGCTGAGAAACAAAAGGACTGGCCCATTGTGGTTTACATGTGGGCGATTGGATTTGGACTCGTTGGCTATCTCGTCGTTGGCGAAGCGGTCTTCGAATCCAGACCCCACCCCATCCACTGGCTTTCAGGGATTATCGCCGCGATGTTGGGTATTGGCATCGGCTGGCTCTGGTATCGCTGGCGCGGCGACGTATTCTAGCGCGGCCGGTTATACAAATCAATATTGAATCTTGGAAGTAAAGTAATGACCAAACAGAGAGAACGCATACACAGAAAGAAACAGCAGAGAACACAATCCCGTTGGATGATGGCAGCAGGCTTGGCTTTTCTGGTTATTGCTGTCTTGTGGTTGGTGTTTTCCAACCGGGATTCTGAAAACAGCGGGGCGCTTCCTGTAAGCCGCCTGACGACGAATGACTTCCATTCGCTGGCATTTTCACCCACCGAGCCAGAGACAGTATTCTTTGGGCATCACAAGGGTTTGTTGGTCAGTCACAATGGTGGAAAGGACTGGCAACCCACTGTGCTTAACAATGCCGATGTCATGGTGCTGGGAATCGCGCCATCCAATAGTCAAACGATGTACGTTGCCGGACATAATGTTTTCATCAAATCGAACGATGGAGGTAATACATGGCAGGGTGTTCATGCTAATCTGCCGGGACTCGATATCCATGCTTTTGCTGTGGATCCTGAAAATGCGGACAAGGTAGTTGCTTACGTTGTGAGTTTTGGCTTATTTGGCTCGGAAGATGGAGGAATCAATTGGGAATCTCTTTCCGTATCAAGTCCGCCCTCCGTGAACGGTCTTGTCTTTGGTGAGGATGATCAAANNCTTTGGTGAGGATGATCAAACGTTGTACGCCGCGGCGGACGGGGCGGGACTGTGGCAAAGTCAGGATGGAGGACGATCCTGGTCGCCGATTCCAACGGTACCAAACAATGGCGCAATAGCGGTCGCTTATGTCCCTGCAAATGGACGATTGTATTTGACGACTCTGGAGCCTGCCGCGGGATTGCATTACTCGGATGATGGCGGAGAGACTTGGACTTCGACAAGTCTTCGAGAAACGATATTGGCAGTTGCGATCAGCCCGCTTGACTCAAAGCATATTATGGCAGTCAATGATCAGGGCGAGGTTTTTGCCAGCCGCGATGGCGGCATCTCGTGGCTGGATGAGTGAGCATGAGAGTGAAACGTTATCCACTGTATTCCCATACTCGAAGTGAGGTGACTCTTATGAAAGGTCTCGGAAAATGAAAAGTTGGCGGATTTGGCTTATTGCCGCCTCCATCGTAATCGCGGGCACGGTCGGTTACTTTTCCTCCGCTCCTTTGGAGAGCGCCGAATCTTATGCAGGCACCGAACTCAGCGGCATCGCGCCTGATTTCAGATTAATGGATCAATACGGCAGATTGATCAGTCTTTCGGAGTTCGGCGGTAAAGTTGTCGTTTTGACTTTTATGGACAGCCAATGCAAGGAGGTTTGCCCATTAACTGCGGCACAGCTGCTTCAAGCCTACAAACGTCTTGATCAAAGCGATGCGGACCAGGTTGTCTTCCTGGCGGTCAACGTCAATATCCATGCGAACACCGTTTCTGATGTAGTACAGGCAACCCAACGGTGGCATCTGGATGAAATCCCCTCCTGGCATTTTTTGACTGGTGATCCCGAAGAACTTGAATCTGTCTGGAAAGACTATGGGGTTGCGGCTGAAGCCATTGCTGGATCCGGTGAAATCATGCATACGCCTGGAGTTTTCTTGATCGATCCGGGCATGCAAAAGCGATGGTATATCTCCACGCCCTATTCAACAGAAGGAAATGCAGAGCCAGCCCTATCACTGAGCGAACTGCTGATCGTTCGTATCGCTGAAATCCTTGGTGATACATAACCTGTTTTAAATCCAACACAAGAAGATCATGAACCTGAGTTGTTCAAGAAAGGAACCTCTAATGAGACGTATTATTTTTTTAATGCTTGTCTTCGCCGCCACGCTTGCCGCCTGCCAAAACCAGCCGGTTGAAGTCGCCGGTGAAAAAGTTGACCTGAGCGGCGGTTCGTATACCAACGTAGGCGCGGACGAGTTGAACACCATGCTGAAAAACAAGGATTTTGTATTCGTAAATGTCCACATCCCATTCGAGGGGAATATCGCAAGCACCGATCTGTCCATTCCCTACGATCAAATCACCGAATCGGCGTACCTGTCCCAACTGCCCGCGGATAAGAACGCGCAGATCGTCCTTTATTGCCGCAGCGGGCGCATGAGCCAGATCGCTTCTGAAGAACTGGTTAATCTCGGTTACGCCAATATTTGGAATCTCGAAGGCGGCATGGTCGAGTGGGAACAAGCCGGCTATTCGCTCGAAGAGAAATAAGAAATCAAACGCAGTCAAAGGAGAAGTGATATGGTCACTACAAAACGAAAGACAAAGCAGGGTGCGGCAAACCCGGAAGAGCAAGTGGATGATGAAAAGGTGACGACCGCGAAACGAAGGTCCAAACGGGAAGAGGCTATCCCGCCTGACGAGCTACAGAGTACGGAACATGAGGCTCAGCCGCCTGCTTTGACGATCAATATCCATTCATGGGCAACACCCATCATTGGGATCGTCATGCTGGTGATTGGGGCGCTGGCAGGCTTCTATGCGCGCCCCACGGTGTTGGGACAGTTGTCCGAAAGCGCCTCAGGGGCAAGCCCTGTGGTTGCGATTCCAACAGAAGATCGCTCGGAGGAGCAGCAGCGACTGATGGCGTCGTTGATCCCCAGCGTGCGTCACTTTATCGGCGACCCAAACGCGCCAGTGACGATCATCGAGTTTGGCGATTTTCAGTGACCGTATTGCGGGCGTTTCGCCACTGGCGCGGGTCGTCAGATCAATGAGCAATATGTCAATAACGGCAAAGTCCGTGTGGGTTACTGGAACTTCGCGTTTCTTGGTCCCGAATCCACGTGGTCAGCGGAAGCCGCCGAGTGCGCGGCAGACCAGGATCAATTCTGGGCGTATCATGACAAACTATACGAGAGTCAGGCTGGTGAAAACCAGGGCGCGTTCAGCAAGGAAAACCTAAAGAAGTTTGCCGAGGAGATCGGTCTCGATACGAAGACTTTCAACGAATGCCTTGATTCTGGAAAGTACACATCCCTGATCGAGGAGGATACGCAAGCCGCCCAGTCGTTCGGCGTTCAAAGCACACCGACATTCCTCGTCAATGGTCAGCCTGTGATCGGGGCACAGCCTTTCGAGGTGTTCCAGCAAGCCATCGAGTCGTTTTTGAAATAATGTCTGGGATTGGAAAAATTTATTTATGACAGAGTCAAGCCTCCCGTCCCGAAAGAGGCGATGGGAAATCTTAATGGTAGTCAGCCTTGCCGCAGGCATTCTGTGGACGACGTTCTCACGCGTCCCATCGGCGGTCGGCGCGCCGCTGTCTTCTGCGCCGAGTCCGCGCGAGGGGTTCCTGGCTCCCGATTTCACCCTCGATACGCTGGATGGAAATCAAGTCACGCTCTCGGAGTTGCGCGGCAGGATCGTGGTCATCAACTTTTGGGCGACCTGGTGCCTGCCATGCCGCGAGGAGACACCCGCCTAGGAGAAAGCCTATAAGCAATACAAGGATTCCGATGCGGTGATCCTGGGTGTCAACCTGACGAATCAAGATTCGATCCGTGACGTGGAGTCGTTCGTGCAGGAATTTGGATTGACCTATCCGATATTGCTGGATCGGGAGGGAAGCGTTGGGTATCTTTATCAAGTTAACGGTTTGCCCACAACGTTCTTCCTCAACCGCGAGGGCGTCATTCGCACGGTACTCGTGGGTGGACCCATGAGCGAGACTTTCATCCGTTCGAAGATCGAGGCGCTGATCAAGGAGGCTCCATAGATGTTTCCATATCTGCGCCTTGGACCGTTCATCCTTCCGATGGCGAGCCTGGCTTTACTGGCAGGATTTTGGGTTGGGCTCCCCCTCATCGAGCGTGAGGCGGCGCGACTGAAGATCAATGCAGCCGTTCTCAGCAATGTGATTTTCTACAGCCTGCTGGCCGGTCTGGTTGGAGCGCGCCTCGGATATGCGTTGGAGTTTCCATCGGTATACTCCTCGAACCCGCTCAGCCTGTTGTCGCTGACACCGACCACGCTTTCGCCATTCATGGGATTTGTGGTCGGACTGTTTACATTCGCCATCTTCGTTCAGCGAAAAAACCTTCCCTTCCATCCCACGCTTGATGCTCTCGCTCCCGGGATTGCTCTTTTCACGGCGGCGGTGGGCGTATCCCATATCTTGAGCGGCGACGCATTCGGCGCGCCGACAGGCGTTCCCTGGGCGATCCGCCTATGGAATGAATACCGCCACCCCTCGCAGTTTTATGAGACATTCATTGCGTTAGCGGTGTTTCTCATCGTTCGTGAAAGGTTTCCAAAACCAGAAGGTGCAGGGTTGAACTTTCTGCTGGTGATCGTTCTTTCCTCTGCTTCCAGAATCTTTCTCGAAGCTTTTCGCGGCGACAGCGTTTTTCTGCCTGGCGGTTTTCGTGAGGCGCAGCTGATTGCCCTTGCAGTGATGGGAGCCGGTTTTTATTGGATGAGAAAATGGATGCATCTGGAAACCACTTAAAGGAATTGTACAATGTCAACTGTCAAACGCATTCGATATGAATGGATCATCTATATCCTGATGGCGGCTGGTTTGATCGCTTTATTGATATCGTCCACCAGGGCGGAGATCGCGCGCAACCCATCGCGTGAAGCAATGGCGGATATGGGTCCTTATGGATTTGTCACGGTTCAATTTGAGACCGATCCCTATCCTGTCAGACCGACAGGCACGGTTGGCTTGAATTTCATGCTGATGAACTCACGCAATGTCACTTTTGTGCCTGATTCATTTTCGTATGAGTACGGCCTTGAAGGCAACGATCGGCCGGTGGGTTCCGGAACTGCCATGCCAATGTCGGATGGAAGCGGAATGTTGATGGCGGGCGAGCAATTCCCCTACGCGGGGAACTGGTGGCTGCGAGTCTACGTTTCCAAAGGCGGTTACCAAGACGATGTGCAGTTTACAATTGACGTTAGACCAGCACAGTAACAGGCAAAATTGCCTATCAAGTGACAGGCAGTTTGGCGCTCCTCGTGTGAATGGATTGCAGACATAATGCAAGGGATGAAGACCGACACAAGGCGACTGCATCCTCAAGACCTTTCAGTACATCGTAAGGATGCAAAGAAACGAACATGGCTCCATTCAACGCTGTTGGTTGGAATCATGTTTTTATTGGTTGTTCTTGCGGCATTATTTGCAGTGACCAATCCCGTGCTTGCGTCCATTGCAGGCAGTTTCAACACACCTGCACCGACACAGGAAATCCTGTGGGCGCCTGTTGATATTGCCAAGCCGTCGCTCCAGAGAATGGACGTCAATGTGACTGTTGCGCCGTTGCTTTCGCCTACTGATCCCCCGGGTTTGAGCGAAACCGAGGCGGCTGCTGTCATACCTGAAGCGACAGAAACACCCGGCACGCTTTTTATGGAAATCGTTGCCGATGATTCCATGGGTCAATCCGTTGCAACAGATAATGCCCAGGTTCAATATTCCGCCGAGGACGAAGATGAACGCTGGATTGATGTGAACCTCTCTGAACAACGTGTGTACGTTTATGAAGGCGATACGCTGGTGAACTCGTTCCTCGCCTCGACCGGGGTGGCAGAAACCCCGACGGTTACGGGTACGTTCAAAATTTGGATTAAGGTTCGTGTTCAGGATATGTTCGGGCCCGGCTACTACCTTCCGGATGTGCCCTATGTGATGTATTTTTACGAAGATTACGGTCTGCACGGCACCTACTGGCACAACAACTTTGGCACGCCGATGAGCCGCGGCTGCGTGAACCTGACCGTTGATGATGCGTCCTGGTTATTTGGCTGGGCATCCGTCGGTACAGTCGTAAATGTCCATTATTGATCTCTTTGCAACACCGAAAGGACGTACATTGTACCAGCGCATTTGCTCCCTATCTGTCCGATGCCCAATGTATGAATAAAATGAAACCCAAATCTTTTATCCTCGCCCCAATCCTGACCTTGATTTTGTTCACAGCCTGTTCCACAGATCAAAGTGACATGATTCAGATAACCAATACGCCGCCTCCATCCCAGCTGAGGATTGACCAGCCGACGGAGACAGTCCTTCCCGCTTTGACCGCCCCTGCCATCGCTTCAACTTCTATGCCCACTCCCAAACCGCCTCCCGCAGAGGACGCGTGGATGCAAATGCCTGTCGTTCCGACAGGTGTAAGCGATTCCATGCGCGAAGTTTATGAACTGGGGCTTGCCATGGGCAACGACCCCAAGCGCTTTTCGGTCATTGGTGACTGTCAGAACGTCTCGTCTTATTTTCTTTCGACGTTCGACAAGCCGGGTGATTTCAGGCTTGGGGAATATAGTTATCTTCAGCCAACGATAGATTACTACCAAGGATCATTTTCACGAACCAGTCTGGCAGTCAAAGGCGGATTCAACGCTGCCGCAATCCTTTCACCATTGCGCGCGGATCCAAAGACATGCAACAGCGGTGAATCGCCGCTTGACTGTGAACTGCGCGTTTGGAAACCTTCCGTTGTTTTCGTCAGCATGGAAACGTGGTGGTCCAAAAAGCCCGCGCGGGAATACGACAAATACATGCGCCGTGTGATCGAACGCCTGCTCGAAGCGGGTGTGGTTCCAATCATCGCCACCAAAGCGGACAACCTCGAAGGCGACCATTCGATTAACGTAACAATCGCGCAGATCGCCTATGACTACGACATCCCGCTTTGGAACTTTTGGGCGGCTGTGCAGCCCCTGCCCGATCACGGGCTTACCCCCAATGGCTTTTACTTAACCTTTGCCCGCAACTTCTTCGACGATCCTGTTCGAATGCAGAACGCATGGCCCTGGCGCAATTTGACCGCCTTGCAGGTATTGGATGCCGTTCGCAAGGGATTGGAAGATGAGAATTAGGATTTACTGCCCAGGCGGGAGAAATTCATGAGTCAACAAGTTAACGAAGATGCCGCATCTTTTGCACCTGAGGATATTTCCACGATTAGACGGATCAGGTTGATTGCATCGGTAGTCATGGTAATTGCCATTGCATTTCTGGTCGGACTCGGGAGCGGATATTTAACATGGGGGCAGGACGATACTGCTGAAACAGAACAAAAGAATGAATTAGCCGCATTGTATGAGCAGGTCAATCCGAAGGATGGATTTGCCCTGCCTGTCTCCTATGGTGACCTCGGTCCGCGCTTGATCGAGAGCGGCGTGATTGACTATGATGCGTTTGCCGTGATCTACACAAATTCAGGCAATCCGCTTTCCGAGACTCAAACTGAAATACTCAAATATGGAAGTGATGAGCAGACCGTAATCTCTGCGGAGAATGCCCATTTCCTGCTCAACTATTTTTGGGCGGTTGGGCTGGCAAACAGGAACCCGATTTTGACAGACGGACCCATTGTTCAAAACAGCGGCGGTCAGATCGAACGTTTCGCTTCCACAGGTGGGTGGACACTTGCCACGAAGCCAATCACCGAACTATATGCAAGCATGGATCTGATTCTGCTCACCTCTGAACAACAGCAACGGGTGGAGGAAGTGGCTGCGGCAGTGTATCGTCCCTGCTGCAACAACCCAACCATCTTTCCCGACTGCAACCACGGTATGGCGATGCTCGGATTACTGGAGTTGATGGCTTCACAAGGTGCGAGCACCGACGAAATGTTTGAAGCCGCGAAATACGTCAACGCGTTCTGGTTTCCACAACAAAACCTCGAAACAGCACTTTATTTGAAATCCAATCAGAACCTGGAGTTCAAAGATGCTGATGCACGTCTGGTCGCCAGTGCAGGATTCTCTTCAGGATCAGGGTTTGCCGCTACTCACCAACAATTGCAGTCGCGCGGACTTCTGCCGCAGGCTCCCAACCAGGGCGGCAGTTGTGCGAATTGATACAGGAAGGTCACTATACCGTCAACGTCATAGGCAATAATGCTTAAGGGGCGTTAGGTAATTTTGCTCTCGTTGAATACGTCCAGTTAACGAGATAATCAAATGAAGGAAAGGAGAAAAACCAATGACAAACACAGTCCACGATCCCGTTTGCGGCATGGATATTGACCCCGCCACCGCCGCAGGCAAGTCCGAGTACAAAGGACAGACCTACTATTTCTGCTCGCTCGGGTGCAAGAAGTCCTTCGACAAGGACCCTGAGAAATATCTCGGTAAAGCCGAAGAACACGTGCATCACCACTAAAACGCCTCACTCTTCTCTGCAAATTGCCTATTTTCCAATAGGCAATTTTGCTTATATCCAGGTGGGCTGAAATTCGCTTACACACGTCGTCCAACGGTCATACACTATGGGCATCTCTTTAGTAAGGTAGGTGAAACCATGAAAACTCACGATCCTGTTTGCGGAATGGAAATCGAGTCCCAGAGCGCCTTTGCCACACGCCAACACATGGGCAGGACTTTTTATTTCTGTTCCCAATCCTGTCTCAATCAATTCGATGCCGATCCGCATCGTTACGCCTCGGCGGTTCCATCAGCAACAACGGGGATTGCCGAGGATGCCAGTGGAACCGTCCGCATCGCGCTCCCCGTTGGCGGACTCAAAAAATCGGGAGGTCCAGCGTTGGAAGGCGCGCTCCGCACATTATCTGGTGTAAGCAAAGCCACCGTCAACACAAAGGAAGGCCGCGTATTCGTGGAATACGATCCATCTAGCGCGACCGTTGCCGATTTGTTGGATGCGGTGCGCGGCGCGGGCTTCACTGCCGATGGTCATACGACACGGCTGAAGGTCAGCGGCTTGTACTGTGCGGAGTGTGTTGCGAGAATTGAAGATTCTCTCAAAGCAGTGCCCGGGGTATTGAACGCGACGATGAGTGCTGCGACGAATGAAGTGAAGGTCGAATATTCGCCGGTCATCGGCGATCTCAGTCAATTGATAAAGGCCGTTGAAAGTGCGGGCCCATATAAAGCTGCCCGCGCTGCTGAAGCCTCCGAACCAGAAATGGATAAAGAGGCGGAGGCGGTGGAGAAGGAATATCGTTCGCTCGTGCGCAAGTGGTGGTTTGCCGCCATTATTGGCGCACCGACCATGATCCTATCCTATGCCAACCTCTTCCCGGTATTGCGCGATTGGTTCCCGCGCGGCAGTTCCGCCCAGTGGATTCTTTGGGCAGTTCTCGGTATTGCCAGCCTTACCGTCATGGCGTATTCCGGCAGTCAATTCTTCGTTGGTATGTGGGAAGGGTTCAAACACCGCTCAGCCAATATGCACACCCTCATCGCGCTCGGCACGTCTGTTGCCTGGTTGTACTCCACGATTGCGCTGCTTTTTCCGCAGATATTTCCAGCCCAGGAATTTGTGGATGTTTATTACGATGTAACCGTCGTGGTGACCGCATTGGTGGTGCTTGGACTGGCAATGGAGATCAAAGCCAAGGGTCGCACCTCCGAAGCCATCAAGAAATTGATCGGTCTGCAAGCCAAGACCGCGCGTGTCGTACGGGACGGGAATGAAATAGATATTCCCGTTGAGGAAGTGCTGGTCAATGATATTGTAGTCGTACGCCCCGGCGAAAAGATTCCGGTGGATGGCGAAGTGATCGAGGGTGGTTCGGCGGTGGATGAATCAATGATTACCGGTGAATCCCTCCCAGTATCCAAGAAGGCTGGCGATGAGGTCATCGGCGCTACGATCAACAAGACTGGTTCGTTCATATTCCGTACCTCCAAAGTCGGCA
>JRYF01004782.1_pt1 | contig 19184 bp, 22 predicted proteins | sample 235331 | NCBI WGS metagenome assembly JRYF01 (sample SAMN03074217, study PRJNA261475) | activated sludge metagenome | biome: Wastewater Treatment Plant; feature: Wastewater; material: Activated sludge; isolation source: activated biomass of a wastewater treatment plant treating hydrocarbon... ...
CAGTTGAACTGCTGGATGAACGGACGGACGTCCGTTGTTACCGCGCGCTGGTTGCCAGTTGCGGGTTGACCGCCATCAGGCGATAGGCTTCGTTCACATCGTCGGCCGTCAGCAGGCCGAGCAGTTCGCCTTCGGGATTCAGCACAGGCAGGGCACGCGTCCGACTCAGAAGCATTTTCTGTTGCGCGGCGTGGAGTGGTTCGTCGGGACTAACAGCGGCGATCTTCGTCCGCATGAATTCCCGTGCCGCCGCGTTCGCGCCGCGGGACTGCAACCCGCGCAGGAGGTCAATCTCGCCAATCAAGCCAGCGACCCGGTTACTGCCCCATTCCAGCACGGGGAAATCGGACTGCGAGGTGGACAGCGTCAACTCGACGGCTTTCGACAGCGAATCGTTGACTCGCAACACCTGAGGCGAGCGCGTCATTGCCTGACCGACGGTTGCTCCGCCCAACGTATGCTTGACCTGCGCCCCCTGGCTTTCCTGCCCTGCGCCCATCCAGACGAAGATGGCGATGAGGAGGAGAGTCCAACTGCCGCTCATAACGCCCCACAGCCCCATCAGGAACGCAAATCCCTGACCGACCTGCGCGGCGATCCGCGTGGCTTTGGCGTGATCCATCCTCTTTGCCAGCAACGCGCGCAGGACGCGTCCGCCGTCCATNNAAGAGACCGAGGATCAGGTTTGCGGAGGTCAGATACGCCAGCAGTCCGCTCCAACTGACCTGTCCAAGCGAGGCGGTCAGTTTATCCAACGAGAGCAGCGCACGGGCGTCCAAAAGCGCGCCGAGTCCGATCAACAGCGCGGCAATCGTAAAGTTGACCAGCGGTCCCGCCAGGGCGATGCGCAATTCCTTGTTCGGCTCCTCGGGGATTTCGTCCAGGCGCGCCAGTCCGCCCATCGGCATGAGGGTGATGTCGCGTACGTTCACGCCAAATTTGATGGCTTGCAGGCTGTGACCAAGTTCGTGCAGGGTCACGCTGAGGAATAGCAATAGCGTTGCAACAATGCCGAAGACCGCGCCCTGCATCCCTTCGCCCGTGCTGACGCTCCAGCGGTATGCCGCCCAGACGAGGATCAGAACAAAGGTCAGGTGGACCTTGATGTCAATGCCCTTGATTTTGAGTAGTTTGATTGACCAGTTCATGGTTATTTCTCCTTTCGGTCAATTTTAGAGAACGTCCCGGAGGGTTGTCGCCTGAGACTCGAACTTCTCAAACACAGCCTTCGGTTACGCTCTTACAATGTCTGCATTGTAGACAGGTGCTCCATCTTTCTCAACGACTTTTGTCGAATTTGAGGAATTGGTTTCTCCCTCTGCGATCACAATCTCGAACGGACGGGTGATGGCCTGCGCGGGACAAACCGCCTCGCACAGACCGCTGTATTCGCATACCCGCGGGTCCACGACAACGGCTTTTCCATCATATACTGTCAATGCTTTGGTCGGGCAGGCGCGCACGCATAACCCGCACCCGTCGCAGAGACGAAGGTCGATGATGGGAATGGGTCTGTTACTGAATTGGGTCATGGAATGCTCCAAAAACGAGTCTCTCTCAAGGCATGGGAAACATACACCTTGAGAGAGACTCATTCAACGACTTTTATCGGTTTTTGAAACACGACATTCATGTCGCCGTGCAATCTGCAGCAAGTGCGAGATAAATCTCCCGGTACTGCTAATCGATCACTTGTGCAACAGCCTTCAATCCCTCTTTATCCAAAATCTGAATCTGATGACGCTCGACGTGAATTATCCCCTCTTCCGATAGTTTCCGAAGCGCGCGGTTAACCACGTCTGGGACAGTGCCGAGGCGGGAAGCCATTTCGGCTTGCGTTGCCCAGCGTCGGCGTTGGACCGATCCGCGCTCCGCCTGTTCCAGCAAGAGCCGTGCGAGACGCGCCTCCACCGAACGCAGGGACAGATCCTCCACCATGCGAATGAGGTGCATGATGCGTTCCGCCAGGTCCTTCACAACCTTGCGCGCCAGTGATGGATTTTCATCCATCAATTTTAGCAGGACCTCGCGTGGAACCAGCCAGAGCACGGAGGGTTCCAATGCCGAAACGGTTGCCTGATTGGGCGAATCTGTGAAGACGCTGATGCCGTTGAAGATATCCCCGGATGTGAGCATTTGCAGCACCTGCTCGCGCCCATCCAGTCCGATCTTGATCACTTTCAACCACCCATTTTCGACCATGTACAGCCCCGCGCAGGGTTCGCCTTCGATCAACACGACCTGCCCCGCATCGTAGGCACGTCGCATCGCCGACTGCGACACCAGGTTCAGCGCGGCTTCGTCCAATCCCGAAAAATAGGACACTGCCTTCAACAAGTCGTTGGGAAGAGACTCGCCTTTACTCATGGTTCCTCGATTGACGTCATTGCGCCATACGTCATTATACATCCTGCGCAAAACGTCCCAAAGATTCGCTTGGTTGATACTCCTGGATCATCAAGCCCTTCGGGACGGCGCAAAAACACATCTCGAAATCCGACTTAAGTCATTAACCTATCAGCATGTGCGACATATACTCGAAAACAATTCCAATCAAGGAGAAGAGACCATGAAAACAACCTTCAACAAAATCGCGTCTGTCCTTGCCTTTGTCATCGGCGCAATGGCGGTCTTTGCGGGCGGCAAGGTATTGCTGGGAAATGACCCTGGTTACTACGTCATCAACTGGCTCCCGCTCTACAATTACACCATTGGCATCCTGACCCTGTTCATCACAGCTATCCTCATCTGGACGAACAGCAGGTCTGCCATGCCCGCCGCCACCGGGACCTTCAGCCTGCACGCCATCGTCATGCTCATCCTGCAAACCGCCTATGGCGGCGTGGTGGCGTCTGACAGTATTCGAGCCATGACGGTCCGGCTGATCGTCTGGGCAATTATCCTGGGTTTGATGTTTGCCCAGACGCGCGGGAAACAAATGAAAACAGGAAGAAAGGCATGATAGTGCAATGACAGTTTGTGAAATTTAGCACGACAAAAGTCGTATGCAAAAAGCAGGTCAGTCTGTACACTCTACACAGACTGACCTGCTTTTTTTGCGACCAACAAGATGAACATCCAATCTCAAGACACAGACGAAAAACTGCGCGCCGCCATCCTGTCCCGCCTTGCAGCAGACGACCGCACTGCATTTGCCAATCTGCGCGTGGGCGTGTTGAACGGGATTGCCCATCTGGCTGGGGTGGTGAATTCCATCGAGACGCGTATTGTCGCCGCGGAATTGGCGGAGGAAGTGCCCGGCATCCGCGGCATGGTCAACCGCATCGAGGCGCCAGGTGCGCCTTCCCCATCCAGGACCATTCACCTGGAACCCACCCTAAGAAAGGAACGAAAAGGAGAATCAAAATGAAAAATAACACCAAACTTGGAGCCGTGCTGGCAGTGCTGGGAATTCTGGCAGGGATCCTCTGCCTGTATTTCATTGCAGATACATATAACGCGGTCATCCACACACACTTCAACGACGGGGCATGGGAAGAGAGCAATACTGTGCGGATCGTCTATGCGGTACTTGGCTGGCTGGGGACCGCCGCCGGCGCACTCTCCGCCGCTGTTTTGTGGGGCTTCCTGAATAAGCAGAATTGGGCATGGTTCTGGGGAGCGGTCGCCGCCACAGTCCTATTGCTGGCGGGCTTCTTTCCCATGATTCCTGCCGCGGATAGCGGTTTACCGACCCCCACCACGTGGGTCTTCCTCCTGGCAGGCGTCATGTGGTTTGGGATGTTATTCGTAGGCGGGGTAAGCGGGAAGATCATCACACTAACCTTCATCGCAGGGCTGGCTTACGTGTTGACCTTCATTGACGGGGTCGCGCCGATCTCCAAGTTCCAGAGTACTTTCCAATCAGCCGAGAGTTTCGTCCAAAACCCGAATACCTTCTGGAATGGGATGTATGTCGTTTTACAGCAGGTCAGCTGGTGGGGTGCGGCAGGCTGGGCAATTTTTATCTTCGCCACACTGAAAAAGAAAACCTGGGCAATTCCTGTTGGAATCTTTGCAGCGACCATGTCCATGTTGGCAGGCTATCCGCTGGGCTTGCACAATGCGCTGGTGGAAGTGCACCGGTTCTCAATGTTCCTCCCCGCGCCCATTCTGAGCACAATATTATTGGTCGTGCTATTACTCCCCGGCACACAAAAAATGCTGGGCGTCAAAGAATCCTAGAAAAAAACCAAATATCAGGAGGTTCTTCATGAAAGGTAACAACAAATTAGGAGTAATGCTGGCCGTGGTCGGCATTCTGACCGGTCTGCTGGTCCTGTTCCTGATGGCGAGCATTTACCAGGTCAACATAGACGGTAAGTTGCTCGGGGAACGGCCCGACGAAGCCATGCAGGGGCGCTATGGGTGATGGTTCTCTATGGTTTCTTGAATAATGCAAAATGGGCCTGGTTCTGGGGAACGGTGGCGGCGACAATCCAACTTCTTGCCGGTTTCTTCCCGATCATCCCCCCATCCAGCATTGGATTGCCTGCGCCGACCATGTGGGTTTTCCTGATCGCGTTCGTGCTATGGTTCGGGATGCTGTTGATCGGCGGCGTACACTGGAAGATCATGGCGCTGGCGTTCGTCAGCGGACTGGCGTATGTGCTGACTTTCATTGACGGCGTCGGCGCGATCTCCCGCTACCAGACGGAAGCCAAAGGTTTCATCAGTTCGATGTATGCCATGTCACAGATGGTCAACTGGTGGGGTGCGGCAGTCTGGGCGATGTTCATCTTCGGACTGATCAAAGGCAAATCCTGGACACTGCCCGTCGGCGTCTTTGCGGCGGCAATGTCCATGTTTGGCGGGTTCCCCGTCGGCGTGACCGATGTCATCATTCAGGGACGCTTCTCCATGTTTCTGGTCGCACCGGTAATGAGCACGATACTGCTCGTTTACCTGTTGCTCCCGTCCACAAGAAGGATGCTCGAAGCATGGACGGCAAAAAACTAGGAGTACAGGCTTCTCACCCACTCTGAATCCGCACCGGCTGTCCTAAAATCCTTCCAGGAGACAGCCGGTGCGTCCCAAAAGTGAGGTGAATACCCTAACTTCCATCACAATTTGTCTTTTGTCAAAGACTTTCATAACCATTTGTGATATTTTTCTCATACGTTAAACACTTTGGAGACACGACAATGCAGTTCATCAAACCCCGTTTCAACTACCTCTTCAACTCCACCAAGGGATTGATCCTCGTGGCGATCGCCATGATCGGCATCGTCGCCGCCATTTGGGGCATGCTCTCCGGTCCCATGGCGGAGATGGGCGTACGCGAGGTGGTCATCAAATTGCTCGGCATGGACATCGTCCAGGCGGAGCGCGAGGGGCGCATCGTCATCCTGTATCACTCCATCGCCATGGCTGTCATCGCCATCGAGACCTACATGGTGACAGGACTCTTGAAGATGAAGGAATTCTACAAGATGGCTGTGCGTGTGCTCATTACCGTCGGTTACATCCTGACCATGGTGTTCGGTCTGCTCTTTGCCTACTTCGGTCACAACTGGGCATTCCACGGACTGTACATCACAGGACTATCCCTCATCTTCTTCGCGGGCGTGTTGCTCTGCATTGCCCTCTGGCCCTGGAATCCTGAATACTACATCACGGATAAGGACTACGCCCGCACCAAAAAAGGCGTTGACATCGAACGCGTGGCATTCTTTACCGCCGCCGTAACGACCGTCATCTCTGCCCTCTTCGGCGCGGTGCCCGGTGCCTTCTTCGGTAACGGCTTCGAGGTCTTCCTGGCGGAGAACGTCATTCGCCTGCCGCATAAAACCACGATGGAGTACTCCATCATCGGACACCTGCATATCATGCTGGCGCTAATCTCCATCATGATCACGCTCAGCATCGGTCGCTGGCTCAACTTCAAGGGTGCGTGGCACAAGATCGCCATGCCGCTGATGATCCTCGGCTGTATCGTGCTCAACCTCGGCGTGTGGGGCGTGGCAACTCCGCTGGAGCCCATCGCGCACATGATCATCTACGTCGGCGCGACGCCGTCCATGCTGGCAGCGCTCTTCCTGCTCATCTGGAGTTGGAACAAATTCATCAAAGAAGGCACGGCACACCTTAAGAAACCGACCTTCCTGCAAAAACTCGGCGCGCTCGTCCGTGATCCGCTCAAATTCGGTCCCACCTGGCAGATGCTCTTCATGAACTTCACCACCAGCGGCATCGGCATCTTCATGGCGATCCGCCTCGACGAGATCTTCCGCATGTGGCCCGCCCGCGAGGAGCGCATCGAACTGACCGGTCACTGGCACGCCCTCTCCGCCATTGTCGCCACCATCATCCTGATGTACTACGGCGACATGCTTGGCTTGAAAGGCAAGGTCCGCCAGATCTATGGATGGGCGCTCATCTTTCTCTCCGACATCGCTCTCGGCGCGGTGACCGTCTTCGAGATGAAGCGCCTTTTCATCGGGGAAGCCGTCCAGCAACCGCTCGTCAACGCTCTCATGCTTGCCATGGATCTCGGTCTCGGACTGCTGTTGGTGCTTCTCGCAGTCGTCATGGTCTGGCGCCTGACCGATCTCTTCAAACCGAAAGGACGCTGGACGGAAGAAATGACTCACGAACTCGCGCAGGAGGTAAGCCAATGAAACGGTTCATTCTCACCTTTATCCTGTTTGCGGCGTTACTGGCTTCGTGCGCCCCTGTTGACCTGAACGCTTCGATCCCCACCTTCGACACAGGCGTGAATCCCTACATTTGGGTGCAGATCCCTGCGGGAGAGTTCTACTCGGGTCAGCACGAAGATGTGGAAACAACCCGCGCCTATGAGATCATGATCACCGGTGTCACGACACAGCAATATGCCGAATTCCTCAACGTCGCGCTTGCAGATGGTTACGTTAAATTGGATGGTGACAATATCGTCGGCTACTACCCCGGCGATCCCTTCAACGGCGTAAACCACGAGATCGAGATCAAAGCGGGAGACTGGGTATTCATCCCGCTGGATGACCCGTCGCAGAGAGTCAAATTCAACGGGACCAGCTTCAAGGTCCAGCCCGGATACGAGAACCATCCGATGACGATGGTCACGTGGTTCGGCGCCTGGGGCTACTGTCAGTATTACGACTGGCGTCTGCCGTCCGAACTGGAGTGGGAGAAAGCCGCCCGCGGCACGGATGCACGTCCCTTCCCGTGGGGGGATGAGATCACGCGCGAGAACGCCAACTTCTACGCCAGCCGCGATCCGTTCGAGGATATGAAAACGTTCGGCTCAAGGACCTCGCCCGTCGGTTTCTACAACGGGCAGAAATACGGCGGCTACCAAACGCTCGACTCCGCCTCGCCCTACGGACTGTACGACATGGCGGGCAACGTCTGGCAGTGGATCGGCGACGTCCAGCCGCAGGAGGGATTCAGCGACCGCTTCATGAAAGGCGGCTCGAAAGATACCTACGACATGGACCTGCGCATCTGGGTGCGCAATTCCGCCCCGCCCATGTACTTCAGCCCTGGGGTGGGATTTAGATGTGTGAAGTGATTTCACCGAGTCAGCGCAGTCCCACCGCCTGCCCTGACCTGCCATGCACATAAAGGATGCATATGAAAATCATTCAAACCAAACTGCGACAGTATTGGCCCCTGATCAAAAGCCTCCAAACGGGCTTGCTGGTCACCACAGGCGTGGCAGGCTACATGAGCGCACGCTGCCCCGTTTTCAACCTGTGGACGGTGGCAGGTTTATTGCTTAGCCTGTTCCTGTCCATCAGTGGGAGTACCATCCTGAACATGTGGTGGGACCGGGATATTGACGCAAAAATGGGGCGTACAAAAAAACGCCCGCTTGCCAGCGGTCAGGTCCCGGCTAATGAAGCCTTGCGGACAGGTTTGCTCCTGTCCCTGTTTGGGGTCGGGCTGGCAACTGCGATGGACGCGCTCTATGGCTTGATCATCTTTGCCGGTCTGTTCTTCGACGTGGTGATCTATAGCATCTGGCTCAAGCGCCGCACCGCCTGGAGCATCCTCTGGGGCGGCATCTCGGGCGGCATGCCGATCCTGGCTGGACGCGCTCTGGGCTACGACGGCTTGGACTGGATCGGGATCACGCTGTCGCTTGGCATCCTGTTCTGGATCCCCACCCACATCCTGACCTTCAGCATGAAATATTACGAGGACTACAAAGCCGCCCGGGTACCCACATTTCCTTCCACCTACGGCTTCCACGCGACAAGGGTCGCCATCGCAATTTCCAGCGTTTTTGCCGCGCTGTCCATGGGACTTGCCGCCTGGGGCATCGGGATGACGATCGGCTACCTTCGCATCCTGGTCGTGCTTTCCGCGGGTCTGCTGACACTGGCCGCAGTCAGTGTGTTCCGCCCCACTGAACGCGTGAATTTCGGCCTGTTCAAATACGCCTCAGTGTACATGCTCAGCGCCATGCTGCTCATGATGTTCTAAACTACCCGGCTCATAAGAGAGGCGTGTATTGTTTCTCTTGTGAAATGGCAATTCTCACACCAATGAATCAACCCTGGACGATAACATCCCTGCTCTCATATCTCCGATCCCTGCGCGGTGAGCTAAAGAAAAGCCGCTTCAAGATCTGGTTGCGGGCATTCCTGTTCTTCCAGTTTTCCCTGCTCTTCAGTTTTTACTTCATCCGCGATATTGGGCACGGTTATTTCAAATGGGAATGGGTGGGACTGGTCTTTGCCACCTTCATTCCAGTCGGTTTCCTGCTGAGCCTGATCGTTCCCATAAAAGCAGATACGCAGACCCAGGCGGTTACTTTCTCCCTTGACCGCTTTTACCTTTTTCTGATCTGGTTCCTCGTTGTTTCCAAATTTATCATTGGGCGGATCCCATCCTTTACACCCGAGGCGGATTTCATCATGGCTGCCATCATTGGCATCATGTTCGGGCGGCTGGGCGGGATCGGGCTGCGGGTACGGCGGCGCAAAGTTCAAAATGGTTTCATATAAGGGCACGGAGATAGCCGTTTGCAGCCTTTTTATGTTGAGTCCGGTGATGTTTTTATTGGAGAGTGAACTACCACCGTCATAGGCGGTGGCTTTCGAGCCATGACGCCTGAAAGACGTGCTCTTACTGTACCTTATTAATCGAACAACTTTCCTTGCACCGCCTCGGCTTGCTTTTCCTGCTTCTCCTGCCATTGGACATACTTGCGGATCTTCTCCCCATCCAGTCCAACCGTACTGACACAGTGACCTCTCGCCCGCAGGTGCCGTCCCCAGTACCGCTTCGCCAGACTTTTGTAGTGTTGGAACAGCCGCAGCGCCAGTTTGCCTTTCAGGTAGCCCATGAATTCTGACACCGCATACTTCTGACGGTATCTCTACTACCAGATGCACATGGTCTGGCTGTACATTTAACTCCAGCACGACAACCTGTTCATTCTGCTTGCACAACTGATACACTTGTTGCTTGACATACACAACGATCGCTTCCTTGAAAATCCGATAGCGATACTTCGGGCAAAATACCACATGGTATTTGAGGCGCCATGGCGCCATGATAACTTCCTAAATTGTGGGGTCATGATGGGTCTCCTTTGGATCGTTGCACACCTTCCAGGGTGACCCATCATACCCATATTCAATTACTTTTCACGGTAGAACCTTTTCATGGGACTCACTGCCGTAGGCAGTGGTTTTATTCTCCAATCAATCGCGACAGGACTAAAACGAATACGCCGTCCCGCCGCCGTTTGCCCAGAGGAAGAGGCTGAGGAAGGCGGAGGTTTCGCTGGGAGTCTCGTTGGACGCGGGGCGGCCAACCGGCTTATTTTTCATTGTGTTGATCGAAGTCATCTTCCATTACTACTTGCAGGAAGATTTCCACAATGCGGGGATCGAAGTAGAAGCCAGCCTGCTCGCGAATGTATGAAACCGCTTTGGCTTTTTCCCATTTCCCCCGATACGGACGGTCGGAGGTGATGGCATCGTACACATCCGCCACGGCGAAGAGACGCGCGGGAAGGGGAATCTGTTCGCCTTTCAGCCCGCGCGGATATCCCGTGCCATCCCATTTCTCGTGGTGGCAGTAGGGTATGTCAGTGGCGGCGGATTTGAGGTAGCGAATGGGAGAAAGCATCTCGTGTGCATAAACGGGGTGCTTTCGCATGATCTGTTCTTCTTCGTTCGTGAGCGCGTCCGCCTTGAACAATACACTATCAGGTACGCCCATTTTGCCGATGTCGTGGAGCAAGCCGCCCCAGCGCATATACTTCAATTCCTCGTCCGACAGGCCAAATTCCCGTCCCAACCGAATAGCCATTTCCGTCACGCGCAGAGTATGCCCTTCCGTTTCCCTGTCGCGCAAATCAAGGGCGCGCGACCAGCCCTCGATGGTGGCGTCGTAGGCGTGCAGGAGTTCGAAATTGGACCGCTGCAGGTTGTTGAATAGTTGCGCGTCCTGGATGGCGATGGCGGCCTGTCCGGACAGGGTGTACAGAAAGTCCAGCCATTCCTGAACCGGGTCGAGAGGGGAGCGATGAAAGACCTCTAGCACCCCCTTGACGAGTCCCTTGGCGATGAGCGGCACGCCAAAGTAACATACAAAGCCCTCTCCTTCCAGGATGGAGGCGCGGGGGAATCGCGACGGGTCCGCGGATAGATTATCGATCCGCACCAAGCTGTGCTACATGACGACGCGCCCGGCGTGACCTTCGCCGAACCGCAGGCTGGATTTTTCAATAGCCTGACCCCGGAAGCCATACGCGGTTGCATACTCGAGCAAATTCAAACCGGGATTGAACAGGAGGATATCGGCGGCATCCACGTTCAGTTCGACCGTGGCATGTTTCAACAACGTGTTCAGGTTGGTCTGCATGTCGAAACTGGCGCCGATCGCCATGTCAATTTCGCGCAGAGAGCGGAGGCGTCTGATTTGTTTTTGGATGTTTGCCTCCGCCTGCCTGCGTGCGGAGATTTCATCTTGAGCTTGTTGGTAGAGGCGGGCATTATGAATGGCGATCGCTGCCTGGTTGGAAAAAGCTTGCAGGCGTTCGGCATGAATCTGGGTGAACATGTTGGGCGTTCTGCCATCCAAAAGGACGAAACCAATTACCTCATCGTGTAGAATCATCGGCACACCGATACTGGAGCGTATCCAACCAGATCCGGGCAGGCGTTTCCAAAGCGGGTCTGCTTTGACATCCGGAATTAAAACAGGTTGTTTGCTCTCGAACATCTGGCGCAGGTTGCCCGGTTCGGACAGATTGAGCAGGCGTACATCCTCAGCAAGCAAATCCTCGCGACCCTCGTAACCTCGTGAACGGGCAAGTCTAAGTTCGCCGTTTTCGACCAGCAAAATCGTCGAGGAATCATGCGGCACGACGCGCCCGACGATATCCAGAATGCGGTCCAGTACCGACCCGTAATCGAGGGAACCGCTGAGCGTTTCAGCGGTTTCACGCAGGGATTCCGCGAGCACGCGCTGATCGCGTTCCGCCGCCTCCGCATGTTTGCGCTCGGCGATTTCCTTTTCCAAGTCCGCGGCATGCGCCTTGATCTTTTCCTCGGCTTTTTTTTGCGTAGTGATGTCTTCAATGAATCCTTGAATGAACTGCGGGGATCCATCTTCGGCGCGAATCAAAACTGCCAGGTCACGCACCCAAACCGTTCTCCCGTCACGCGCAATGAAACGATATTCCTGCGAGGCAAACCCTTCTTCCAGCGTTTTCCTAATGGCAGCCAGCGCCGCGGGATAATCCCGCTGGTCAATATGTTGATGCCATATCGTTGGATTATCCACGAACATGGCGGGCGTGTACCCAAGGATCTTTTCGATCTGTGGGCTGGTGTATATATTGGCGCTGGTTTCATCCGCCTCATCCATATACACGATGGCGGGAATATTTTCCACCAGCGCGCGGTACTTCGCCTCCGCCAGTCGCAGCGATTCTTCCGCCTGCCCGCGGTCGGTGATGTTTCTCTGAATCGCCAGAAAGCCTGCGATCTCCCCGCGCTCGTCGAAAAACGGACTGACTGTCTCTTCGATGGGAATCAGCCGCCCGTCCTTCGCCTTGTTGATCACCTCGCCGCGGAACAATTCCCCGCGCGTGATCATCGCCCAGAACTTTTTATAAACCTCCGGACCCTGCTTCCCGCTCTTCAGGATGCGCGGCGTCGTTTTGCCGATCAACTCATCGGGAGAGTAGCCGTATAAATCGCTGAACTGCGAATTGACCGACGTGATCATGCCGTCCCTGTCGGTCATAAAGACAATATCGCCCGAGGCGTTGACCGCGCGGGAAAGATCGGTGAGCGCCTTCTCCGCGCGTTTGCGCTCGGTGATTTCCACGCCCACGCCAAGCAGGCAGGTCTGCCCGTTCAGTTCGACCCGCACGCCGGTAAAGTAGAAGGGCGTATGCGCGCCATCCCGCGAAACGAAGTTCGCCTCTGCAAATGAATGCCCTGTTTCAAAAACCTGCCCAATGCGCTGACTGATGAGTTTCTTTTCCGGCTCATCGAAGAAATCCGTCGGATGCATCGCGGCGACCTCCGCCGCCGAATAACCGCTGACCTTTTCGAAGTTTTCGTTCCAGCGCAGAAATTTCCCCTGCGTATCGAACAGGTAAAAGATGCCCGGCATACTTTTGATGATCGCGTCGGAAAACACCCGTTCCCGTTGGATATTCTCATCCGCGCGCTTACGCTCGGTGATATCATGCGCCACGACCAGCCCCGCAAAGACATCTCCCTTATCATCCTTCACCGGCGCATGGTGCGACTCAAAAATAAAGTCGCCAAAGGGAACTTCCAGGGTTGTTTCCTTTCCTGCCAACGCCTCGCGATAGAACGGCTCGATCATCTGGCAGACCTCGGGCGGAAACGCTTCCCAGATCGTCCTGCCTTCCACCAATTCCCTGGGCGGACCCGCCACGCCCATCGCGCTTCCATCCGCCACCAAAAAGCGTAGTTCCTTGTCGAACAACGCCACCGTGCCGTGAGGCATATTACGCGCGATGGAACGATAGATGCTTTCACTTTGGCGCAAATTTTTTTCCGCCTGCCTACGTTCGGTGACATCCCGAAAACTGACCACCACGCCCGTGATGTTCCCGTCGGATTTCATCGCCGCGCAGGTGTACTCGACGGGAAAACCCGTCCCATCCTTGCGGAAGAACACTTCGTTTTCGACGCGGCGCGTTTCCCCATCGCCCAAGGTGCAGTGAATGGGACATTCCTCCACCAGATACGGACTGCCATCCGCGCGATGATGATGGATCAGCGCGTGCGCGTTCTGTCCCAGCATTTCATCCGCCTCCCAGCCGAACATGTGGAGGGACGCGGCGTTCTCGAACATGATCCGCCCTTCGGTGTCCAATCCGTGAATGCCTTCGCCCACCGATTCGAGCAGAAGCCTTTGGGTTTGCTGCGCTTCCGCCAGCGCCGCCTCCGCCTGCCTGCGTTCGGTGATGNNAGCAGGTTGACGGCGGTGACATCCAGCCAGCGCCACTCCCCATCCTTGCAGCGGGAACGTACTTGCAAGCGCACATCCGCGCCGGGTTTTTGCATGACCCGCCCAAAGTTTTGACGGACATCACCCAAATCGTCGGGATGGATCAAATCAAACCCGCTCCCGCCGATGCGCTCCGCCGCCGAATAACCTGTGATCCGCAACCCTGACGGGCTTTCATAGATGAGTTTGCCTGTCGCGTCGAGCAGGGCGATGGCATCCTGGCTGTTTTCGATCAGGGAACGAAAACGCCTTTCACTTGCCTTAAGCGCCCCTTCCGCTTCGATGCGCTGGCTGATGTCCTCTGTTGACACGATCACCCGCTCAAGAGATTCCTCGTATCCCGGCACCACGCTCCAACGCACATGCACGTGGCGGAGTTCCCCGTCGAGGGTCCGCACCATGCTGTCTTTTTCCATTTGTGTTTTGCCGCATGCGATGGCAGCAATCTGCTCCAGCAGGGCTTTGCGCGAATCCTCGGTCACCAGCGCCCCCAACCCCTTCAACAGCGAGGCTTTGTCCGTCGCGTTGTGAAGCGTGAGACAGGCGCGATTGACGTTGATGATGCGGACGCGCGCGACGGATTGCCCAATGAGATCGGGATGACGCGCGGTGTATTTCCGCACCGCCTCGTCGGATTTGCCCGCCAGTTTGATCTTCTTCAGGTAGTTCTTTACCTCCGAAAAATCCTCCTCCCAAATCGGGATGGGAGAATTGTCGAACAAACTTTCCAGCCGCCGCTCGTCTTCGCGCAGCGCCTCTTCGACCCTCTTTTGTTCGGCGATGTCGCGAATATTGAATTGGATCACCTTGCTTTTCCCCACCCGGTATACATTGCTGACCGATTCCGCCGGCGCCAGCCGCCCATCCTTTGCCTGCATAGGCAGGTTGTCCATGCGGAGGTATTTCTTTTTCTGCAAGGTCTCGAAGGCTTGTTTGGCGGCTTTTGCATCCGCATACAACTGCCAGATTCTTTTCTTGACGATCTCTTCGCGCGTGTAGCCCAGCAGGTCGAGCAGGTACGGGTTGGCATCCTCCACCCTGCCCGTCGCGGCGTTTACGATCATAATCCCCTCCTGGGCGGATTCGAACAGGCAGCGATAGCGCAATTCCGATTCGCGCATCGCATCCCCCAGCCGGGCGGCACGCGTTTTTTTTTTGCCTGCGGAGTTTTCGGCTGCCTTGGTCGTTGAGACGCGCTTTTCATACTGAACCTGTCCTATGGTGGAACGATCTTTCCGAATCACAGTAGGTGGATTCTTGAAAGTGGGCGAAGGAAAACAGTTTCTATTTTGTTAAGCCATACCACTCTTTACCTGATGAGATTCTATTCCATGAGGGCGTTTTTATGGGTTGTATTTTACCTCATGGGCAATCCACCGCGCCCATCACCAATCCCCAATGGAAATCGGAACAGGGACAGGGCTTTTGCGCAATCAGCGTTAGAGAACGCCGATTACGCGGGCTGTAGTGTTCACTTCTTCGCTATCAGCCAGCGTTCACTCAATTGGGTGACGGATTGAAAGCCGACTTCATCCAGCCAGGATTTATACATTTCGAATGAGTGCGCCGTCCCGCCGCCGTTTGACCAGAGGAAGAGGCTGAGGAAGGCGGATGACTCGCTGGGAGTCTCCTTCGACATGGGGCAGTCAATGACGAGGATGCCCGAGTCGGTCAGTGCGGCGTGGATGCGGCGGAAGAGGTCGCGGTTTTGGCTGGGGGTGAGGTAATGCGTGATTTGCCCGACCAGCGCCAGGTCAAAGAGAGACGCGCCGAGGTCGGCGGTGAAGAGGTCGGCGGGGAGGAAGGTTACGCGGGAGGTGATGTCCATGCGCGCGGCGAGGTCGCGGGCGACATCCAGCACATCGGCAGAATCAAGGCAGGTGACGCGCACGTTGGGCGAGGCTTGGGCGAGGGCAAAACTTTTGATGGCGCAACCCGAAGCGAGGTCGAGGAGGCGAAGCGGTTTGTAATCCCCGATTGGAACGCCCGCCGCTTTCCACATCTCCAAACTGTTGGGGACGCGCGTCTGGCTGTAACTTTCGAGCCACGCGTCCTGGACGAAGTTTTCGTTGAGTGAGCGCGGCTGTCCCGTGCGGATAGATTCCAAAATGCTGTCGTACATTTTGGGATCGGTGTAATCGAGGAGCATGTCGCCCGCGTAGGCTTTGCGCCCGCGCACGAGGAAGATTTCGGCGGTGAGGGTGAGGGAGTAGTGGTCGCCGCGCTTTTCGAGGATTTGCGCGGCGACGAAATAGTCGAGCAGGGTTTGGATGCCCGTTGAATCGGCGCGGCAGGCTTGCGCGATTTGCTCGGCGGTGGAGGGACGGTCCGCGAGCGGCGTGAACACGTCGAGCAGGAGCGCGATGCGGATGAACTGCGGTTTGAAGATGCCGCCGAAGAGGTCGTAGATCAGGTCGGGATTGGGGAGATCATTCATTTGGACTCCAAACATAACCATCAGCAGTAGTGACAGTTTCAAACCCAAGTTGTTTGTAAATTGGAAAGCCCGATGGCGTAGCAAACAAAATGGATTGTCTTTGTCCAGCGCGGCGCGCGGATTGCATGGCGGCGAGGGTGAGGGCTTTGCCGAGTCCGTGACCGCGATAACGCGGCAATGTCGTGACGTGGTAAATCCCCGCGCCGTGATCGGCGTGGAGCAGGGTCGAGACGGCGCACGGCTTGCCCTGCCAGCGCGCGAGGAAATGCTCGAAGACAGGCGCGGGTTCTGCAAGCGAGTTCGCAAGGAATTGCTGAAAGTCTGGGCGGCTTGGTTCTGGTTCTTCAAAACCTTCCATGAGAACGTTCAACCAGTCCGCTTGATCTTGCTCAGATCGGACGCGCACAAGTTCAACTTCTTTTGGAAGCGATATTTCGAGCAGGTTGCCCAGTCCGCGCGACATGGCGGGCATTCCCTTGAAGTGTTCCCAGCCGATGTTTTTTGAGTTCAGATAATCACCCAACCCAGGCGTGCCGCCATCGGGGAAATCCGCCCAGAAAAACGGAAGGCGTTTGGACAGGAACATTTCGAGGATGGGTTCGGCGATTTCGCCTATTTTTTCGGGACGCGTCGCTGTACGGACGACGCCGTTGAAGCGATACAGGCTTCGCCGTCCCGTCGCGAACCAGGCGACCTCGTCTGTTTCGATGAAGTCGCCATCCAACAGGCGGGCAATGCCCTTGTAGTAGGTCAGGGCGTTATCTTCAACGGCTTGGATTTGATTCATACAGCCATCCTGTCTCATCGTTTCCGCAGGCTTCGTCAATTTCCTGCGCGTTCGGCAACATTGCGTACGTCGCGGCGGAGTTGATCTTTGCCGTTTCGGGCTGGAGGTAGTTTCGATGACGCTCCAAATTCAACGGCGGGATTTGGAGCAGTTCCCAGATCGCGGTGATCTGTTCTTCCTGCCGCGAAGGTTCTGAAAAGTAAAGTTCCTAATGCGTCAGTTTGACAGCTTCATTAGTAGGGCGCTCATCCACGATTAATTCGAAAAAGTCCAAACGGCGCTTCATCTCCGCCACGCGCTGTTGGATATTCGCAATATCAAGCGGCTGGAGTCCGCGATAGTATTCCTCCAGCGGTTTGGTCATCTCCCATTTTTTCCACAACCGCGTCTGCTCGGCGATCAACACGGAGACAACCGACTGCAACAAGTTTCTTCTTCGCAGAAAGATGATTTTGCAATCGGCGCGCCGCAGCAGGTGGGCGGTGAGATCGGGAGGTAATTGGTAGTCGAGAATTTTGATGCCGTTGTGTTCGCCAAAAATTTCCGCGACCTGCTCATCCAAAGATTGGATGTCGCGGACGAGTTCGAGATAGTTTTTATTGCCCGCCTCCCAGCGCGTAAAGTTTTCGTTGAACGGCTCTTCGAGGATGTTCAATGCGGGATGTGATTGGAGGATTTCGTAGAGGCTGGAACTGCCGCTGCGCGGGTGGGCTAGGAAAAGGAGGCGAAGGGTCTGGTTCATTGCGTATCCGTTACTCGCTGGTATCACAAATGCGGGTGATGTATAATCATCCTGAACGAACCTGAAAGGATCTCCAAATTCAATGCTCAAACTTTCCGCCGCCAATTGGGCTGCCGTCCGCGCCGAGGAGACACGTCTGTTGCGTTCCATATCTCCGCAGGAAGGCGCGCGCCAATTTTTCGCATTGCTGGCTGAGTTCGAGCCCTGGCTGCAGGAAACCGAATCTCTTTATAGAGATCAACGCAACCAGGCGCTGATCCAATTGCAGGCGCGTCTTGCCAGCCTGAACCGCGACCATGAACGAACTGATTGACGCCGTCATCGCAGTCCAGAACCTGCTGGAAAAAGAGGGCATCCCAAGCATGGCGATCGGCGGGATTGCAGTTGGCGTATGGGGAGAACCACGCCTCACCCGTGACATTGACATGAAAGTCTTGATCCATCGCGAAGACCGCGCCCGCCTGCTTGCCGTTCTTCATGCTTTCACGCCTCTCGACGGCAATCCTGACGATTCCTTTCGTCATCTTGGCTTGGCGTTTTTCCGCGATTCGAATGGCGTCCGTATTGACGTGCTGCTGGCGGATACGATTTTCGATGAAACCGCCATCGAACGGGCGCGCACTGTGACGCTTTATGAGGGCAAGACCATTCGCGTTTGCACAGCAGAAGACCTGGTCGTCTACAAAATGCTCTCGACGCGCCTCAAAGACCGCGCCGATGTCGAGTCCGTCATTCAAAAGCAGGGCGAGGCATTGGACGACGTCTATATCGAAGGCTGGCTCGCTCAATTCGAAGAAGCCCTGGCAGACAGCACATTGATCCGCGAATTTCGACAAATACGCGGGAAATGAAATTCGAGTCAGGGGGGTTGTTTCATTACAATCGCCTCGCTGCGAGAATCGTGATGTCGTCAAATTGCTCCGCTTCTGCGATGTGATCGCGCAGGCGCGTCTCGATCTCGCGGAGCAGGGACTCTGCCGATTCCGTTTTGGGGTCCAGCAGGGCTAACAACCGTTGGCGCTCGAAAAATTCGCCGCGCGGGTTTTTACATTCGGGCGCGCCGTCGGTGAAGGCGAAGAACAGATCGCCCTTCTCGATCTGGCAGGTTTTCTGCGCGAACTTGAAACCCGACATCAACCCAACCGCGAGACCCGTCCTTGACAGCCTCTCTTGCGCGCCGCCCAATCTCGCGATCACAGGCGGCTCGTGTCCCGCGTTGATGTATGTCAGCAGTCCGCGTATCGGGTCGAGAATCCCGAAGAACACCGTGGCGAACATGCCCGTCTTGCCGTGGGTTTCGGCGATGTAATCGTTGGCAAGCGAGATGGAACGCTCCAGCCGCGCCGCGACGGGATCCTGCGCGTCGGTCTCCCGCTTAAAAAATTCGGCGGTCGCGGCGGCGCGGATCAGGCTGCGGAACAGCGTCATGAACAATGCCGCGCCCACGCCCTTGTCGCATACGTCCGCAATGACGAGACCGAGCGTCCCATCGGGCAGGTCGAACGCGTCGTAGAAATCGCCCGCCACCTCGCGCGCCGCCTTGAAGTACACGGCGATTTCCCAACCTGCGGCGCGCGGCAACTCGGCGGGCAGGAATCCCTGCTGAATTTCGCGCCCGATCTCCAATTCGCGCTCCAAACCTTTCAAATAGAGTTGCTCCTGGTCGCGCAGGCGTTTGCGTTCGAGGCTGGAGGAAATGCGCGCGTGCAGGATGGTCGGCTCGAAAGGTTTGGGGAGGTAATCGTCCGCGCCCATTTCGA
>JRYF01001078.1_pt1 | contig 19180 bp, 16 predicted proteins | sample 235331 | NCBI WGS metagenome assembly JRYF01 (sample SAMN03074217, study PRJNA261475) | activated sludge metagenome | biome: Wastewater Treatment Plant; feature: Wastewater; material: Activated sludge; isolation source: activated biomass of a wastewater treatment plant treating hydrocarbon... ...
TCTAAAGTGAGAATGGCTGTCCGGGAAGCAGTCTGATGAATTTTTTTCGCTTTCCCCCTACCCATGCTGAGTTGGCACAGGCACCGTACTGCGCAACGACCTGCCCCCCCCATACCGAAAATCGGACAAACCTATTGCAGCGCAGTATATATCTGTAACAAATATTTTACACTGAAACAACAGTATTGCCATATTGGGGCGTTGACCAAACTACTGGACATTTTTCCGTAAGGCTCAGACTTTCCAAGTTTTTGAAACTTGGAAAGTCTATCCTGAAACGAAAATGTCCAGTAGTTTGGGCGTTGACTCGCAATCCAGGCATGGAGGCAAGTGTCGCCCTTTGCAAAAAAAAACGGCGAAAAAGCCTGCATTTCCTGGAAAAACCGTTGGACGAAAACATACCCTGAGAAATGCTCAATTGGCGAGAACTCCCCTTTGTGCGCCTGCTTTTGCCCTTCATGGCAGGCATCCTGCTTGCATTGTATTTCAATTACCCAATACCCCATTCAGGATGGGGATTGATAGGTTTGGTGGTTTTGCTCCACCTTGCCCATCGGGCAAAAGGTTTATATCATTATCGCTGGATGTACGGAGCCTTGCTGACACTGGTGCTTTTGATATTTGGCTACGGTATGGCCGTCCGTCACAACGAACTTAACCATAAAACGCATTTCAGCAATATTCTCCCGCTGGGCAATGGCAATATCTTCACGGGCACGGTAAGCGGTGCAACTTCCAAAAAGGAAAACTGGGTAAAAATCAGGCTAACCATTACTGCTATCGGCACGGAAACGCACAGGCTTACGCCCTGTACCGGCAACCTCCTGCTATATCTTTCCCGCGACAGTACCGCCCTGAAGTTGAATCATGGCGACAAGCTAGTGATCAATGGGAGGGCAACCCCGATAGGGCCGCCCAAAAATCCCAACGCATTTGATTATGGGCGTTACCTGCATTTTCAAAACATACATTTTCAGGCGTTTGTGCGTGAGGGCGACTGGGCACTTGCCGAAAGACGGGATCGGTTTTCCTTGACGGGCACTGCCATATCTCTTCAACGATATTTCACCGAAATCCTTCGGAAACACCTCCCAACGGAAAATGAATTTGCCGTCGGAGCCGCACTCATATTGGGCTATCGGGATGAAATACCGGAGGAGGTAAGGACAGCCTATGCACAGACAGGTGCCATGCACGTATTGGCAGTGTCCGGCCTTCACGTGGGCATCGTATTTCTTATTCTCAACTTTTTTCTCAAGCGGGTGAAATGGAATATCCCCGCTTGGCGATATGCCAAGGTGGTAATTATATTGGCGGCAATATGGGCTTTTGCATTCGTTACGGGCGCATCTCCCTCTGTCACCCGGGCAACGGTCATGTTCAGTTTCGTGACCGTCGGCGATGCGATGTTTCGGCATAAAAATTTTTACAACACCCTGGCAGCCAGTGCTTTTTGTTTGCTTTGTTACAACCCCTACTGGTTGGCCAGTGTCAGTTTCCAACTGTCTTATTTGGCCGTTTTCGGCATTGTATATTTTCAGCCCAAGTTCAGCCGCTTGCTGAACATCAAAATCAAATGGCTGGACTACTGCTGGCAACTTATCTGCGTTTCGCTCGCTGCCCAGTTGATGACGCTGCCGCTCACGCTCTATTATTTCAATCAATTTCCCACCTATTTTTGGTTGTCGAGTTTACTGCTCGTCCCTCTGGCAGGGATAGAATTGGGCCTCGGGCTATTGCTTCTGCTAACGGAAAGCACCTGGCAAGCCGGAGCAGTTTGGGTGGGAAAAGCACTGTGGTTGTTATTGATGACCGGCAACGAGGCCATTTCCATCATCCAAAAATTGCCCGGAGCCGTGGTGAAAGGGATATGGATTGGCGTAAATGCAGCGGTGCTGTTATATATGTCCCTGTCGGGGTTCATGGCGGCCCTGGGTCTTCGTAAGATGAAATGGGCAATTACATCGCTCCTGTTGCTATTGATTGTGGGAGTGCATCGTGCATCGGCAGCATATAAACATATCCAATCAAAACGCTTGGTCGTATATCATCTCAACAAACAAACGGCCATTGATTTTTTTGATGGCAAAACAGCCTATTCGCTCACGGGCAGTGGCGTGGATAAAAAATCGCTGGGCTTTGCCGTGGACGGGTTCCGATATACCAATGGAATTGACAAAGTCATCCATCATTACCTCGACGACACGAATGGCCGCATGTCGGACAATTGGTTTTTACAAAATGGCTTCGTGCAGTTTCATGGGCTGCGCATGATCATCCTCTCGTCGCTACCTGACTGGCCGGCAGGCGAAAAAATCCCTGTTGACCTGCTCCTCATACATGGCTCACCCAAAACAGATATGGCGGCGCTCGCCGAATTGTTTGATTTCAAAACCCTCCTGTTCGATGCTTCCAGTAAAACATGGCTGGTCGAAAAATGGAAAAAACAGTGCGAAGATTTGGGCTTACCTTATCACGATGTGAATGTTGAGGGCGCTTTTGTATTGGATTTGCAGGGCTGAGAGTGACACTTCGCAAGGGCATTTCCCTTTGTGCGAAAAAGCCCAAGTGTCGCCGCCCTTGCGAGGCATCGCCTCGGCAGCAGTGGCTTTATTTCAAAAAACGTAACTGTTCAGCATTAAGGTGACATCTTTTTCCCTGCGCGGTATTTCCAATTTTGCACGCATTTTATCAGGGAAAAAGGTATCATCTTAATGCGGCCACAGCGAGATGACACCTTTTTTCGCTGAAAAAACCCCTGCTAATTTGCAAAATCATTGAAGCGAAAAAAGATGTCACCTCCCTGCTGAACAGTTACCAAAAAACTATAAAAAACAAGCAGGCGCGTTACATTTGCGAGGAACTATGGATCGGGGAAAAAATACAATGTACATTCATTGACAGAAAAACCTTCCTCTCCGTTTTTTTGAAAAAAACAGTTTTGCATGAAGAAGAAATTTCACCTCTCGCTAATTGGGGCAGTCCTGATGCTGCTGGTATCCTGCGGAAAAGATGCAGGCCACAAAACAACCCGTCCGCACGACCCCTGGGTATTCCGCTCTGTACTCGACACTTTTACGCGCATCGCAACGGTGGCCCTTCACGACGACCTTTTTGTCGCATATAAAACGCAGACCGGGGCACTGTACAAAGCCTGGAAAGGCGCTGTCAATTTCGATGGGGCCGTCTATACCACCGCACACGGGCCGCAGCCCTCCTCCATTGGCAACAGTTGGGTGGAAAACAAATACGATACCCCCTGGCGGATCGTGCGGGACGGAAAAGAAACAGTGCCCGGGTTTCAATACCGGGGCCACCGTTTCGACAAAGACCATGTTTGGTTTAACTACGACCTCCGTCTTGCCGATGGTTCCGTCGTCAAGGTGTCCGAACGCCCGGAATACGTGACCAATGCAGGTGGGCAAACTGGCTTCGAGCGCACCTTTATCACGAAGGACGTGCCAAGCGGGGCACAGGTCGTGCTGTTGACCAACCTCTCCTCCGTTTCTTTTGAACATGCAGTGGAAACGGATGGCGATTGGAACATCGAAAACAAAACTCCTCGGAAGTTCAAAAAATACAGTGGCGTTGATCTGGATGGCCGCCTGGGCCTCAAATCCAATGCTGCGACCCGCTTCGCAGCTTATTTCACGAAAATCCCACTGGTAGAAAACGCCAACAGCATTGTCGGGGAGGAGGATTCCGAAAATCTGCCAATCGGTATGCGCATCATCGCCCGAAACGATTGCAAAACCTGCCACAATACCTTCGTTGCCACCGTAGGCCCGTCCTATATGGAAGTGGCCAGCAAATACAGGAACACGTCCGAAAACGTGGCCATGCTCATGGCCAAAGTGAAAAACGGCGGTGCCGGTGTATGGGGCCAGGCAGCAATGACCCCCCATGCCGATTTGCCGGACAACGACATCCGCCTCATGGTCGAATATATCATGGGCCTCGACGGTGAAGATGAGGCCAAACTGGCCAACATTCCCGATGCGGATAAAGAACTTCCCTTTCAGGAGGCCGCTGACGGCATCAACGACGGCGATATGTATCCGGGCGCTTTGGTCAAAGTGTATCAATACAACAGGGACTTAAAGAAAATAGCCGATATGGTGCCTTACCCAACGCCTGTATTTTCGGGCGTGGTGTCCGTGCTGCACGCTACGGCAGACGACTTCGGGGGCCTTACCGATAATTTCGGAATCGTTGCAGAGGGTTATTTCAATATACCGAAAGACAATAACTACGTGTTCCGGCTCGTGAGCGATGACGGGAGCAGGCTCTATATTGATGGCAACCTGATCATAGATCACGATGGCCTGCACGGCGACGAGGCCCGCGACGGCGAAGTGGCCCTGAAGGCCGGCTACCACCCCTTCAAACTGGAATATTTCCAGGGAGCGGGCGGCAGGCTTGTTTCCCTTCAGTGGAAATCCTTCGACGATGGGGGAGGCCTGTTCAGCATTGTGCCGGCCTCCTTGCTCGCACACAACAAAAACGACACCCCGGAAGGCAGTTCGGCAGGTTCCTTCGGGAAAAAAGCATCCATACCCGGCGACAAATGGACGGTATCGGGCGTGCATCCCAGCTACGACCTGTCGCAGGCCCGCCCCGACGATTTCTTCCCAAAAGTCGGCGGCATGGACTTCCTGCCCGATGGGCGGCTCGTGGTAAGCCTCTGGGATGCGGAAGGCGGGGTTTACATCATCAACAACGTGCAAAGCGGCGACCCCTCGAAAATGAAAGCCAAAAAAATCGCTGCCGGCCTTGCCGAACCGCTTGGACTCAAAGTAGTGGACGGCGATATCTATGTTTTGCAAAAACAGGAACTTACCCGTCTCATTGACCACAACGGCGACGAAATCATTGACGAATACTACGCCCTCTGCAACAGTTGGGGCGTTAGCACCAACTTCCATGAGTTTGCTTTTGGCCTTGTTTACAAAGACGGCTACTTCTACGGCAGCCTTGCCACCGACATCCTCCCTGGCGGTGCAGGTGCCCCCGTGCAGCCCAAAGACAGGGGCCGTACTTTTAAAATCGCCCAAAAGGACGGCAGCATCGAGTTCATTACCTCCGGCCTGCGCACGCCCAACGGCATTGGCATTGGCCCCGATGGCGAAATATTCAACGCCGACAACCAGGGCGATTGGCTGCCCTGCAGCAAAATCGTCCACATCAAGCCCGGTGCTTTTTACGGAAGCCGGGCCGTGGACTTTGAGGGCACGGCCAATTTGAGGGAAATGCCCCCGGTCGTCTGGTTGCCACAGGACGAAATCGGCAACTCCCCCTCCACGCCCCTCGCCCTCCACGATGGCCCGTACAAAGGCCAGATGATCCATTGCGAAGTCACCCACGGCGGTGTCAAAAGGGTTTTTGTCGAAAAAATCGGAGGCGAGTACCAGGGCTGCGTGTTCCGTTTTGCGCAGGGACTGGAAGCCGGCATCAATCGCATGGTATGGGGGCCTGACGGGGCGCTCTACGTCGGCGGAATCGGGAACCCCGGCAACTGGCAACACGGCAGCGGCAAAGACTGGTACGGCCTCCAGCGCCTGAAATACGACGGCAAGACCACCTTCGAGATGCTCGCCATCAGGGCCAAGACCAACGGCCTGGAAATCGAGTTTACCGAACCCCTCGAAGAAGGCACCGGTTGGGCAACCAACGAGTACGACGTGCAGCAGTGGTGGTACAAACCCACCGCCGATTACGGTGGGCCAAAATTGGATCTGACAAAACTGCCCGTCCTTTCGGCCAGTGTCAGCCAAGACCGCAGGAAAGTATTCCTCGAATTGGGGGGCATGAAACCCGGCCACGTCATTTATGTCCATCTTCCCAATCACTGGATAAGCGAAAATGGCCAGGAACTTTGGTCAACGGAGGGCTGGTACACAATGAACAGCATCCCGCAGGACAATATGGGCGAAAAACGCCCACCCCTCGTCCTTGCCTCCAACTTCCTCAGCGAGTCGGAAAAAGCAGCCGGCTGGAAACTGCTTTTTGACGGCCAAACCCTGAACGGCTGGCGGGGTTATGGAAAAAAGGCTCCCGGAAGCGACTGGATCGTGCAGGATGGGGCCATCCACCTCAACGCCGAGGCCCGCAACAAGGCCGGTTGGCAGGCCGAAAACGGTGGCGATATCGTGACCGCAGAAGAATATGCCAATTACGAATTGCGGCTCGAATGGAAAATAGCCCCTTGTGGCAATAGCGGCATTATATATAATGTGGTGGAAGACCCCTCGAAATATCAATATGTCTGGCAAACCGGCCCTGAAATGCAGGTGCTCGACAACACCTGCCACCCGGATGCCAAAATAGAAAAGCACCGGGCGGGCGACCTCTACGACCTCATCGCCTGCAAATACGAAACCGTTCGGCCTGCCGGCCAATGGAATCAGGTGCGCCTCGTCAACCACAATGGAAAGGTAGAGCACTGGCTCAACGGCCGCAAGCTGGTGGAAGTGGACATGAACAGCCCGGAGTGGGCCAGGCTAATAGCCGGCAGCAAATTCATAGAAATGCCCGACTTCGGTAAAACGACCAAAGGCAAAATTGCCCTACAGGATCATGGCGACAAAGTTTGGTTCAGGAATATAAAAATCAGGCCCCTGTGATATAAAGGGTTGGATGGCTGGATGGTTATATGGCTGGATGGTTGAGTGCTCATCCAACCATCCAGCCATGCAACCATGCAACCATCCAACATATAAACCACATCTCCCACCAACTCATCGCCCCGCCTCGGCCCTTGCTAAATCGGCCTCTGCCTTCCGGCCCATTTTATCCAATATGGTCGCCTTGGAGCGCAGGAACCTGGCTTTTTCCGAAGATGGGCCAGCCTTTTCGCAGGTATATTCTGCCCAGCGAAGCGCCTTGGCGAGCAGGGCCTCGTCCAGCACCACTTTTACGAACTGGTTGGTGAAATAATCCATTTCCGTCAGTGGCGATTCGAGTTCGTCGAACAGCCCAAAGTCAATAACGGCATCCATCAGGAAGATAAAACTGGCCCATTCCCCTTTGCGGCGATATTGCGTCAGCATGGACCTCGCCAGCAATTCCTTGCGGCCCGGAAAGTCGTGTTTCCGCAGCAGTTCTATGAATTTGTTTTCAGCATCCCGGTCGAAATTGATACCGTCTTTGGTATAGCCGGCAGCGTTCAGCTTTACCTGGTTATTCAATATCCGGTAGATGAGGCCGTTTACGTCCTTCTCACCGTTCACGGCAGCAATTTCAGGGCGATTTTCCAGCAGTATGCGGAAAGGTTTCGAGAGCGGGTCGTTCATAAAGTGTTTGATTATCTCCCAATATGCGTGATCGAGAAAGTGGTCTTTTCCGATATGCACCAGATAGCTGTTGACGATTTCCTGTTCGGCATCCATCTCTCCGGCAAGTTTCAGTGCGCGCATGTATTTGAACATCAGGTCTGAATTGCGTTCGCCGTTCCGGTAGCGCTTTTGCAGGTCGGCGAAATTTTCGCCAGGCGTAGCAGCTGTCATGGCATATAGGAGGAAGTCGTCGTTTTCCGTATGAGCACCCAGGATTTTGTGTATCACTTCGCCCCGGGCATTGATGAAAAGATAAGTGGGAAATGCCCTGACATCGTACAGCCGCTTCAACTCCACGCCCGCCGGAGCCTCCATATCGTATTTAACGTTGATGAACTTCTGGTTGAAATAATTGGCCACCTGGAGGCGCGTAAAAACTTCTTTTTCCATCTTCTTGCAGGGTATGCACCAGCTTGTATAGCCGTCCAGGAAGATCATTTTGCCCGTGTTTTCCGCTTGCCTCAATACTTTGCTCCATTCGGGGTTATCCTGAAAGTCAATTTTATCGTAGCTTATTTGTTGAGGATATGCTCTAATGGCCAAACCTATCAGAAGGAGCGTGAGGATTTTGTTCAAAAATGGTAAGTTTTTCATTGTCAGCCCTTTAAATTTTTTGCAAACCTGCCAATATTTTTTTGACAATATATTTTTTTCAAAGAAAAAATTTACTTTTGGGCCTCATATTGAATTTGGCATATAAAGCAGGATACATTCCCTCTTTCACCTAAACCCTATCGCAATAACAGTGTTTCCGTTTTATTCTAACATTTCTGCTCGCTGATTATAGCAGTGGCGAGCAAATGTCGTTAAAGACATGGGAGCCTGTCAGTTGCAGATGTATCGAAATCGCCATGATAACAAGGACAACCTCAACCTACTCCAAATACTGCGTTTGTAAGAGGCTGTGATAAAACCTCTTAAAAAAATACTTTTCAAAGTCGTATTTGCGCAAAGTTTTCCCCACACAATCCTCATGGCAATAAGAACGGGCCACCTTGCAGCTTGATATTTTGCAAGAGTAACGGTCGTAAAATTGTAAGCGTTGAAAACGTGGCAAATCCCGGTGGTCATCAAAAACGTCCAAGAGTGCCATGGCAAATTGACTGGCTTGCAGGTCTTGTCTCATATAGGCAACAGGATAAAGCACCAAATTGGGATATTTGCGCCACGTGCTTATGTGGGCAACAAACACCCGGCATGGCACGTATGCAATATGCCCCTGTTGATCGAGTATAAACGAGCAGTAATTTTACCAATCATAAATTCATCACAGCAGGAATACACGTGGTTCGGTGAATTGAATGAGTAACAAGTACGACAACAATGCGATGGTATGATTTCAACCAATGCGCAGTTTGTTGTTGATATGTCCAAACATGGAACGGATGCCTGTCCCTTTATTTCAAATTTCGCAACCACCGCTGTAGTATTCACTAAATCTATTGTAAAATGAAAGATTCACAATCAAATGCTCTATTCGAACTGGAACAGAGAAAGCAGGTCTATGAGAGTGCCAGGAAAGTGAGAAAGCACGCCAAAGCAGCGTATGAGGCTGAGTTGAAGGCTTTCAAAGCGCACCTCAAGTCTTTCAAGCAAATGTACAAACAAGCGCTTTTTGCCGAAAAAGAGGCAAAAAAGGCATATCGCACATTGCAAAAAGGACTTGAAAAATATGATCAGGACCAAAAGCAAATGGACGAACGCGTAGATGCGGAATTGAAGATGCCCGCAGAACTGCAGGAGCAGAGCGCCAAAGCGCCGGAAGCACCGAAAAAGCGGGGGCCTAAGCCAAAAGCCACCGCCNNCCACCGCCACTGAAAAGCCCGCCAAACCGGGCCGCAAGCCAAAAGCCGCCGCCGAAAAGCCCGCCAAGCCAGGCAAACCAGGCCGCAAGCCCAAGGCCGCCACGAGTGAAGGCGACGACCTGACCCGCGTGCCCGGCGTTGGCGACAAAGTGGCCGATATGCTCAAGGCCAACGGCATCAGCAGCTTTGCGGACATGGCAGGCACCAGCCTCGAACGTTTCAGGGAACTGCTCAAGGCCAACAACATGAGCAAGTTCCGCAACCCGACCAACTGGGCCGCCGAAGCCGCCGCCATCGCCAACCTGCCCGCCCCCGCTCCCTCCCAACCAACGGAGGAACCGAAAGCGCCCAAACAGCGCGGCAGGAAAAAAGCAGAGGCGCCCGCAGCAACCGTGGCCGAGCCGAAAAAGCGGGGGCCTAAGCCAAAGGCCGCCGCAGCAGAAAAGCCCGCCAAGGCCAAAGCGCAGAAAAGTCAGGCCAAGATAAATGACCTATCTGCTGAATCCGCTGCACCCTTGAATACAGGTGCCCCATCCAACGGCAGTTCCGACGACCTTACGAAGATCAATGGAATTGGCGACAAGGTCTTGGAGGTCTTGCGCGCAAATGGCATCAATACTTTCGCCGATGTTGCTGCCACCAGTGTCGAACGATTCAGGGAAATTCTCGTGCAGAACAAAATGAGCCGCTTCCGCGACCCGTCTCCATGGCCTGTTAAGGCTGCGGAGTTGTTGAACAAGAATTGACACCGATAACGTACATGAAAAATCCCGCCCATTGTGGCGGGATTTTTTTTTTTCCATAATCGAAATAGGGAAAAGCTACTCTCCACTACCACTCAGCAGTGGAGCTATCCAGGTGGATTCAGATAAAAAATGCCACTTCTCGGCAGCAAGATTCACGTTGGGGTCAACAAAGGACTGGGTCTTGCGCCCGTTCAGGCTGGCCCTGATAGTGGCATACACCTCCGCATTGGGCACGCCCTTTTTCTCCCATTCCCTGTGCAGGTATTGGGCAAACTGCCAAATCATGTCGGGATGGGTGAGGAGTTTTTCCACCTGCCGTTCGTTAAGGTAGTCCTTTGGTTTCACATCCTCGGTTTCCCCAGTGGCCGGGTCTTTTACGGTGAAAAAGCCATAGCCCCGTTTCGAGCGCAGCATCATCCGCCAGGAATAGCGGTGGCCTTCTTCCGTCCAGGCCACATTGCCATCGAAGCACCAATGCCGCAGCGGGACCAGCAGGTGAAAACAGACAAGCCCGATCAGCGCTGCCGTAACCAATTTTTTGGAATACGCAGGCGGCAAGGCCACAGGAACGGAAGCCGAGCCGATGCGCTTCTCCCACCACCCTTCCACCCGCTCCAGCCGCTTTATTTTTTTTGATAAAAAAGCAAACGCCCGCCTGGGGAAATCAGGTGGAAAAAACAGCAGGCTCAGGCAGATGGACAGCCAGGGAAAGATGCCGATCTGGAAAATCAAAGTATTGGTCAGGTGAAAGAACAGGATGAACCCAAGTGCCCAAATCCTCGTCCGCCGAAAGAGCAGGAAAAACGGGGCCGTAAGGTCGAGCAGGGTGCCGCCCCAGGCCATGATGTAGGCAGTTGCATCCTGCCGCCATACCCAACCGATAAGCGGCATATCGCCCGAACTTTTCAGCCAGATTTTGAGCGGGTTGCCATCCAGCCAATCGGGATTGAGTTTGGCCACGCCACCAAAAAAATAGACCACGCCCATCATAAATGGCAGGATCCAAAGGCTCCAGCGTTCGATCTGGTCGCTTTGCAGGCGGGGGTTTTTCAGCACATCGCCCGACCACTGCCGGTTGGCGGGCAGGAACACCATGATCCACGCCAGCCAGCAGTAAAAATAGCCGTGGTTGAGGTATATGGCCTTTTCCAGCAGGAAGGTGTAAGTGAAACCCGCAGCAAATACCAGGGAGGCCACCCTGAACCACCGCCCCAGCGCCACGCATAAGGCCGCTGCCATCAACACGATGAAAAAAAGCGACATGAACGGCTCCGGAAAAGGCCGCACCCACTCGAAGCCGATATACGCAAACTGGAACTTTTCCGGGTCGAAAAAACCCTTGTACAGGTGGTAATAAATCCATACGCCCATCACATCGGCGAAGCCGAGGAGTGCAAACGCCACCCTGAAAAAGACAAGGGAGGCGATGTCAACGGGTTTGAAAAGGTGGTTCATGGCTCGTCGTTTTCTCTTCGCAACAGGCTGGCCGGGTCTGCTTCAAACTGCTGCCTTCGTTCCTCCGTATAACCGAAAGCAGTGTAGGGCAGCAGGCGGTTCAGGAACTTCGACACCATGCGCAATTTGTGGGCGGGCAAGGAAACGGCCACCTGGTCGCCGTCCAGCAGGTTGAAATACAGGGTGCCCCGGTTCCAAAGATGCAGCCCGTAGGGCATCGTCACGGTGTTCACGGAATACACCCAAACGATTTGCTCAGGCTGTTGGTGGAGCAGTTTCCATAGCCGGTCGTTCTCAGGGCCGGGCTGTCGCAGTACCTCCCACAACAAGCGAAGCCCGATCAGCGCACCGATCAGCCCGAACGTTGCAAGGATATTTTTTTTCAAAAAAAACACATAGCCGAAGGCCACGGCACAGATCACGAGCGCAAGGGAGAACGCCAGTTGCAACTGCCGTTCCCGCCGGATGGCCCGTCGGAGCAGGCGCATGGCCGGGTGATGGTAATATGGCGGTGCTTCTTTCAGGTTGCCTCAGTGGTTAGTCAAGTAAATTCTGACAAGTGCGTTCCACATTGAAGAGGATTTATTGTGTTTTTGACGAGTTGAAAACTCGTCAAAAATCACTTGGCTGACTACTCAGTCATTGTTCAACTTGTAGGGCAGCCGGGCGACAATGGAGCGTCCCAACGTCAGTTCGTCGGCGTATTCCAATTCGCCGCCGAAGGCAACGCCCCTCGCAATGGTGCTCACGTTCACGCCACTGTCCTTCAGTTTTTTTGAAATATAAAACATGGTCGTATCCCCTTCGATGGTGGGCGATATGGCCAAAATGATTTCTTTGATCTCCCCATCGGCCACCCGCTGGAGCAGCGAGCCGATCTCCAGGTCGCCGGGGCCGATGCCTTCGAGCGGGTTGATGAGGCCGCCGAGTACGTGGTACAGGCCCCGGTACTGTGCTGTATCCTCTATGGCCATCACGTCGCGTATGCTTTCCACCACGCAGACGAGCGAGCGGTCGCGGCGCTTGTCGGCGCAAACGTTGCAAACGGATTCATCGCTGAGGTTATGGCAAATGTCGCAGTGCTTGATGTTGCGGCGCAAATTGAGGAGCGCCTCGGCGAACCGCTCCGTGTTTTCGGCTTCCTTGCCCACCAGGTGCAGCGTGAGGCGGAGGGCCGTTTTGCGGCCAATACCGGGAAGGCCGGCGAAGGCCTCCACGGCCTGTTCTATCAGTTTGGATGAAAAATTCATTGAAAAAAGTATGAAATGGGCAAAAGCGGATTTTCAAAACCAACCTACCCCTACTTTGTTCGGCTTGTTTAATTTTGCGCTTTGCCGTTCGGCAACAAAAAATGTCGTTTTTTTGGAAAAGCGAAATTATTGCATTTTTGCGAAGTTCCGCTTTCGGATAAATATTGGTTGGTTTTTGACGTAATTCAGACCAATTCGAAAATCACATATACCTTTGACAATCACGTGGGCCGGGCAACCCTGATAGGCATAGCTGTTCAGTCGTTCCAGTCCCGCACATCCAATCTTTTGAAACAATGGCAGAAGTAATACGCATGCCCCGCATGAGCGACACGATGGAAGAGGGCAACATCGTGGCTTGGCACAAAAAAGAAGGCGACAAGGTGGAATCTGGCGAACTGCTCGCCGAGATAGAAACCGACAAGGCCACGATGGATTTCGAGAGCCTGTGGGAAGGCCATCTGCTCCACATCGCCGTGAAGGAAGGCACCGTTCCCGTGGAGGGTGTCATTGCCGTCATCGGCAAGAAGGACGAGGACTGGAAGGTAGCACTGGCAGGCGAAGGCGGCGGAAAAGCTGCCTCCAATGGCCGGCCCAAAGAGGAAACTGCCCAACCAGCACCCCAAGCTGAGCCTGTACTAGCCAGCTCGTCCGATTCCGGCACGGCTGCGGGCGGCTCATCGGGAAGCGAAAGCCGCCTGAAAGCCTCCCCGCTCGCCAAGAGTATCGCACGGGAAGCCGGCATTGACATTGCCACCTTGCAAGGCTCCGGCGACGGCGGGCGCATCGTGAAAAAGGATGTGCAGGCTTTCATCGAAACCAAAGAGCAGGCCCCTGCACCTGCGCCAGTCCCGGCCCCTGCACCTGTGCCAACGACTGCTCCGGCTGCGCCTCCCATGCCCGTTTTTGCGCCCGGCAGCGAGGATGCCTACGAGGACAAGCCCGTCAGTCAGATGCGCAAAACCATTGCGCGCAGGCTGAGCGAGAGCAAATTCACCGCTCCCCATTTTTACCTGACCATGGAAATCAACATGGACAAGGTGGTGGAATTGCGCAAACAACTGAACGAGGTGGCCGCACCGACCAAGATTTCCTTCAACGACCTCGTGGTGAAGGCTGCCGCCGTTGCCCTGCGCAAACACCCGGCAGTCAATTCCTCTTGGCTGGGAGATAAAATCCGCTACAACAAGCAGGTCAACATTGGTGTCGCTGTTGCCGTGGAGGATGGGTTGCTCGTGCCCGTTATCCGCCATGCCGACATGAAAACCCTCTCGCAGTTGAACTACGAAGTGAAGGTTTTCGCCGAAAAGGCCCGCAACCGCAAACTCCAGCCCGAAGAAATGAGCGGCAACACGTTCACCATTTCCAATCTCGGCATGTTCGGGATAGAGGAATTTACCGGTATCATCAACCCGCCCGATGCCTGCATCATGGCAGTGGGGGCCATCATCGAAAAACCGGTGGTGCGCAACGGCCAGATCGTGCCGGCCAGCATGATGAAAGTGACGCTCTCCTGCGACCACCGGGCCGTGGACGGCGCTACAGGCTCCGAGTTCCTGCAAACTTTCAAAGCCATCTTGGAAGAGCCGGTGCGGTTGCTCGTTTGATGGGCCGTCAACAAAGTCCCATACAGGGAAGTGGCCGGCGAGCCTGCTCGTTGACCACTTCCCTTTCATTGTTCGCTTCTAACCAGCACCCCATACTACTGGACATTTTTATCTCGTCCCTAAGAAACTGCTTTCCCTAAGAATACACAGATTTGAACGCAAATTACGCAGATGGCTGCTCTGTAAAAATCAGCGGAACATCAGCGAAATCAGCGGAAAATAAAATGCCCATTAGTGTGCCGGCACCTCTACCTTTTTTATGAAAAAAACACTCGTGTTGGGCGCATCGCCAAACCCTGCCCGCTATGCCTATCTGGCCGTTCGGCGGCTCAAACTATTGGGCCACGAAGTCGTCGCCGTCGGAGCGAAGGAAGGCAACATTGACGGCGTGCCCATCCTGACCGGGATGCCCCCGCTCGAAGACATCCATACCGTGACGCTCTACCTCAATCCTTTTCGTCAAACGGAATACTACGACTACATCCTCGGCGAACTGAAGCCCGCCCGGCTGATCTTCAACCCCGGCACGGAAAATTATGCCTTCATGCACAGGGCCAAACTGGAGGGCGTGGAAGTGCTGGAAGCCTGTACGTTGGTGATGATTTCCACGGGGGAGTATTAGTTTCTGCCCGCACTAAAAATCCACCAGTTCCACATCAAATATCATCACGGCATTTTTGGGTATCCCAAAGGGGGGATTGCTGCCATAAGCAAGGGCGGAGGGCAGGAAGAGCTTGCCTTTGCCCCCTCTTTTGAAAAGCGGAATGCCCTCCTGCCAGCCCTTGATGACACCGGAAAGGGGGAAAGTGGCAGGACTGGTGCCTGTCTGGTCGAAGATGATGTCGTCGGTGTAGTAGCCTTTGTAAAAAACCGTGACCGTGTTGCCGAGGGTGGGGTGTTCGCCCGTGCCTTCCACTTCGATGATGTAATGCAGGCCGGAAGCAGTGGATTGGGCCGTGAGGTTTTTGAGGGCCAGGTAGGCCTGTATTTTCTCGATGTCTTTGGCGAGTTGCGCCTCCGGGCTGAGGTTGTCTTCTTTTTTGCAGGCCAAAAGCAGGATGCCTGCCAACAGGAAAAACACAATCTGGACAAGTTTACGCATGGGTTGGATTTTTTGGGCAAAAATACACGGCAAGGATGAGGCTCGGCAACAAAATCGGAAGATTTCATTTGGTACGGTTGGTGGTGTGGTGAAATGATAATGCTGGTAGGAGCGGGTCCGCTGAAGCGTAAATCTTCAAAAGTTTGGTCGCTCCTTGATGTTGGTAAAATCTTGGTTGCGTGGCGAGGTAAAGCAACTTTTCACCGTTACATTTGTTGCTCATTTGGACCAAGCAATCATCTCGCCATGAAAAAAATGACCCGCTCCTTTTTGCTCGGCCTGCTCGCCGTGCTCGTCGTCCTGCAATTTTTCCAAATAGACAAAACCAATCCTCCGGCAGTACCCGGCAAGGATTTCATTGCCATCGAAAACCCGCCTGCCGAAGTGGGGACCATGCTGAAAAATGCCTGTTACGATTGCCACTCCAATCAGACGGCTTACCCGTGGTACACCTATATCCAGCCGACAGGCTGGTGGATAAAAGGCCATATCAACGGTGGCCGCAAACACCTCAACTATTCCGCATGGGCTGATCTGTCCGGCAAGGATAGATCAGAGGCATTCGAAGAAATGCTGGAGGTGGTGAAAGAAGGCGAAATGCCGCTCAAAAGTTACACGTGGGGGCACCCGGAGGCCCGGCTATCGAATACCCAGCGGCAAGCACTGGCAACTTGGTTTGGTGCAAAACACAGCGGGAAAGCCACGCCTGCCGACGTGCAGGATGTCCCCGATGCGGGAGACAGTTTTCGGGATGACGATGATGATTGATTTACCCGTTTCGGGCACGAATCGGGCGTGTAATACTATGCTTCAATGAGTTTTCCCAGAGCAAGTTCGGGAGAAGTCTAACTCATGAAAAAATTGATGCTTGGGACCTGTTAAGTGAAACGGAATAAATAAAATATACCATCTTCGAAACAGGGGTTTGGGGCGTTCCGCCCCAAATGACCCTCTCCCCCCGACGAGCCGCCGACCTGTCCCACACTGTAGGTCGGGAAGGCGGCGAAGAGGGCACTGACAATTGGTCAATTTGTTCGACCCATATNNCCCGTACCGAAGGTCGGGAAGGCGGAGAGGATGGTGACAAGCTGGTCCATTTTACTAAATTACTTTCACTAAGTCTTCGTTGTCATTGGGCAACAAGTTGACAATCAAAACTTTGGGTTGCGGGATTCCTTTCAAAAACTTCGTTCATTTGCCAATAGAGGGCAGAGTTTTCCGATCATTTCATATTTTCAAAAACCCAAAGGCACGTTTCATCTTCCTGTGGATGGATGTGTTTTCGTAAATGCCACCGAACAACTCGGCACCGGGGCCAAAGGCGAAAACCGGCACAAGTGTTCCCGTATGCTGGTCGGTCGTGAAGGCAGGAATGATGCTGTCAATGGTCGAGCCGGGATTGATGGCATAGCCGCCCGTTTCGTGGTCGGCAGTGACGATGATCAGGGTTTCACCGTCTTCTTTGGCAAATTCAAGCATTTTGCCGATAGCTTCATCGAACTCGATCATTTCGCTAATGATGTAATTGGAGTCGTTGGCATGGCCTCCCCAGTCTATCTGCGAGCTTTCAATCATGAGGAAAAAACCCTTGCCCTGCCTGCTGGAAAGATAGGTAACGGCACTTTGGCAGGCCTGTACAAAGTAGTCCCGGCCCTGGGAGCGCGGCAATGGTTCGCCGTTGGCCGTGAAGTAGCCGAATTTTTTGCTGAAGTCAATGGCGATGTTGTCGAATTCCTGGTCAATGAAGTTGGCAATCACAAAGCCTTTATTGGCCATTTCGCTGAGGAGGTTGCGTTCGTCGGCTCTTCTGATGAAATATTTCAGTCCGCCACCCACGAAGAAGTCCACGTCGGAGCGAACGAGGTCGGCGGCGATTTCCTCCATCATGCCACGGTCTTTTTGATGAGCGTAAAAGCAGGCAGGCGTGGCATGGGTGATGGAGGAAGTGACTACCAATCCGGCAGAGAGGCCTGCATCTTTGGCTTCTTCCAGAATGGTGCGCACGGGTTTTGCTTCCGTGTCCACGCCGATAGCGCCGTTGTAGGTTTTGACTCCACTTGCAAAAGCCGTTGCTCCGGCTGCTGAATCGGTGATGAGGTCGTTGCTGGAGTAGCATTTAATGAGGCCGACATATTTGAACTCTTCGAGATTGAGTTTGTTGCCGTTGCTGTACATGGCCGCAGTGATCTGCGTAAGTCCCATGCCATCTCCGATCATGAGGATGATGTTTTTGGGCGGACGGAACGAAATCGTGTCCTCCAGAGCTATGGTGAGCGGATGATCGGGCGCTTCCTTGCCTTTTTTGGGGGTACAGGCAAAAATGGTCAGCAGGAGTGTAACAAACAGCAGTGATTTCATGCGACTGGGTGATTGATTGCCGGGTTTGTATCATTAGGGGTGGCAAGATAGCAATTTTAAAAAAAGTGATGCCTCCAGGGTGGAAATTCGGTCGGCCAATGCGAAGTAGTTCCTACCTTTATGCTTGTTTTTAGGTTTGGCCCTATACCCGCTCCCAGTTCAACATGGCAAAAACGGACAGCAATCGAACAGGTTTTTGATTAAAATCCTCCTTGACTGAGGGTTTTGCAAAGGTAATTTCACTTCATTTTCCGATTCACAGCATCATGGAAGAACATAAAAAAAAGCTGTTGGCGAGCCTTCGGCTGCCGTTTCAGTTTATAGCGGTGATTTGGGGCGTTCATTTTTTCCAGGTCGTCACCAACCTGGATTTCGGGAGCTACGGCATCTTTCCCAGGGAGTTTTTTGGGCTTCGGGGCATCGTTTTCGCTCCCCTCGTCCACGCCGACCTGCGGCACTTGATTTCCAATTCTGCACCGGTTTTTTTCCTTGCTGCCATCATTCTGTATTTCTACCGGCGGGTGGCCGTTCGCAGTATGTTGATGATATACCTGCTGACGGGTTTTGCCGTGTGGCTTTTTGCCCGTCGGGTTTATCACATCGGGGCAAGCGGGGTGGTTTATGGCCTGGTTGCTTTTGTTTTTTGGAGCGGCATCTTCCGGCGCAGTCCCAAGTCCATCATTTTGGCGCTGATAGTCACTTTTCTTTACAGCGGTTATTTCCTCGGCATCCTGCCCAACCAAGAGGGCATTTCCTGGGAAAGCCATCTCCTGGGTGCGATGACGGGCCTTTTCACTGCCTATTGGTACAAAGAAGAAATAGAAGCCGACGAAGAAAATAAGCTGCCAAGCTGGGAAAACGAGGCCAACGACTCCAGGTACTTCCTTGACCGGGATGTGTTCGATAAAACCAAATCGGAAAGGGAAGAACAGGATGATTACTGGAAAAGGCTTTGAACTGGGCATTAGCGGTGGTATGCCAGATTTTGGCCTGCCCCTCCTTTGTTTCAAATCAGCCAATAGCTCCTCCCATCCAGCGTTCTGTCGAGCAGGCCGCTGCCAAACATCAGCCTTCTCAGGGTCGCAGGGTCGTTGAAGCTGTGGTGTTGGTTCAGGATTTCGTTGACTTCTTTTTCCGTGTATTGCCTGCCCTGCTCGAAATGGGCAGCCAGGGCATCTATGCAGCTTTTTCCATTTGCTCCACTTTCAAATCAAATCCCTTTAAAATTTGTTTCAGTTCTTTGACAAATTCACCGCGCATATACTTGTACTGACTGATGCTCGAAGCGTCACCTTTTTCATCCATCAGAACCCGGATGAGTTTGTTCAGTTCGTCAATTTGCTCGAGGATGTCGCTGACTCTGGCGATTCGCTCGTCCAATTCCATTTTTATCATGGCTTAAAGCGTTATTTCTCCCGCATCTTTCAATACCTTTTCTTTTAGTTTTGCCGCAATCCAAAATCCGGCAATTGTTTCAAGTTCTTCAAGAACAGTCCTGATTTTTTAGAGTTGTTCTGAAATAA
>JRYF01001137.1_pt1 | contig 19164 bp, 22 predicted proteins | sample 235331 | NCBI WGS metagenome assembly JRYF01 (sample SAMN03074217, study PRJNA261475) | activated sludge metagenome | biome: Wastewater Treatment Plant; feature: Wastewater; material: Activated sludge; isolation source: activated biomass of a wastewater treatment plant treating hydrocarbon... ...
CAGCCGCCGCGCGAAGGTGCGCGCCTTCTCGGCGTCGCCGGCGGAGTCGTAGTGCACCAGCTGCAGCCGGCGGCCGAGCACGCCGCCCTCGGCATTGAGCTGCTCGACCACCATCTCCAGCGTCTTGAGCTCGGGGTCGCCGAGGAACGACGCCGGACCGGTGACGGCCAGGAAGCTGCCGACGCGGATCGGCTCCTGCGCCTGCGCCGCGCCGGCACCGAACGCCGTCAGCAGCGGCAGCGCGAGCGGCAGGACGAGCGGACGCAGCGCCCGCCGGAGGGAACGAAGGATGGCTATGTGCATGTCTCCTGGCGTCGATCACTCGGGCCGCGACGCGGGCCGCGGCGGCGGACGAACTCGCCGTGTCGGAGACGCTCCGCACGGTCTTAGAATCACTTCGTTCGGTGCATTCTGGTACCGCAATGCGACTATTGACTTGATCTGGTTCGCCTTTTTCCGGAGTACGCGTCCGTGAGCGCCGCGCTGCGCGTGCGGGCCGTCAGGCGTGCCGACCTGCCGGCGGTGATCGCGCTGCGCGGGCTGCTCGCGGCCGCCTTCGCCAGCGCCGAGGTCTTCGTGCCGCTGCTGCTGACGCGCGAGCACGGCTGGAGCCTGGCCGAGGCCGGGCTCACGCTGCGCGCCGGCGCGGTGCTGTGGAGCCTCGGCAGCGCCGTGCAGGCGCGCGTGCAAGCGCCGCACCGGCGCCGGCGCGCCTTGCAGGCCGGGTTCGCGATGGTGGCCGCAGGCATGGCGGTGGTCGGTGTGCAACTGCTCGCCGGGCTGCCGGCATGGCTGGTGGCGCCGGCCTGGGCGCTGGCGGGCTTCGGCATCGGGCTCGCCTTTCCGATGTTGTCGGTGCAGACGCTGGCGCTGTCGGCGCCGGGCGAGCAGGGCCGCAACGCGTCGGCGCTGCAGCTCTGCGACGCGCTGGCGTGCAGCGTCGCGCTGGCGTTCGCCGGCGCGCTGTTCAAGCTCGCGGGTGCCGACGGCGGGCTCGCCTACCTGCCGGTGTTCGTGCTGGCGCTGGTGCTGGCCGGCACCGGCGCGCTGCTCGGGCGCAGGGCCTTCGCGTGAAGGCCACGGCCTTCAGCCGTCCTCGCGCGCAGGCCCTGGATGCCAGCGCCGCAGGTGCTCGCGGTGGCTGTCGAGGTAGGCGCCGGGCCGGTAGTGGGTGTCGTAGAAGTCCGTGTCCAGGTGCACCGCCTGCACGTAGCCGGTCAGCACGATGGTCGTGACGGTGCCGGGGAAGCGGCCGTGCTTGTCGTGGATGTACTGCGCGACCTCGCCCAGGCAGGCGACGAAGTCGTCGCCGTAGCGGCCGACGCCGGCCTTGACCGCGTCGCTGCGCGGCCAGGGGCCGGCGGTGGCGGGGTCGTAGGCACCATCGGGGCCGAACTTGCGCGCGACGAAGCGGTCGACCGCGGCGCGCATGTCGGCACAGTAGGGCGGGCACAAGGCCTCGTAGACGCCATCGAGCCCGACCGGGTTCGGCAAGGTCCAGCGCGGGTCGCGCACGAAACGCATGCCGAAGCCGGTGATGCCGGCGTCGGCGAAGGCGCCGAGGATGCTCCAGCGGTTCAGGCCGTTGAAGTACAGCCCGCCCAGCCCCATCGCCTGCATCGTCAGCACGATGTTGTGGCCCATGAAGGCGAGCTCGGCGCAGTGGGCCTCGTAGGCCATCTGCTGCAGCACCGACAACGGCACCCGCTTGGTGGCGTCGAGCAGGCCGCTGCGGACGAAGGGTTCAAGCTCGCCGGCGGGGCGGCCGGCTTCGTCGTCGACCACGAGATTGCGGTTGGCGATCGCCATCGCCAGCAGCGCCAGCACCTGCTCGCTGGCGTCGGCGATAGGCATGAACAGCGTCGAGCCGGCGGCGTTGGCCATCCACAGGTTGGGCTCGAGCATGTGCGGCGGTGCGGCCGGCAGGTCGAGCCGGCGGTCCGACAGCCTGACCGTATGCGCGCGCACGACCGCCAGCATGCGCTCGACGTCGTCGGCGATGCCTTCGAACTCGCGCATGCGCTCGGGTGCGACGTCGCACGTGGTGGTCGCCCACAGCCCGTCGTCGTCGGTGAACAGCAGCGCCGGGGTGCCGAAGCCGCCGGCCGTCGGCGCCGTGCGGCCGCCGAAGCGCAGCGTGTAGTGCGCGTGCTCGTGCGGGCGGTCGGGGCCGAACGGGACGCCGAAGCTCCAGCCGCTGACGCCGGTGGCGGCGGCCAGCAGCAGCGCGCGTTCGAGCTCGCTCAGCGGCAGCGGATCGCGGCGCGACTTGTAGCGCAGCGGGCCGGACGGGATCTCCATGCCGAGCCCGAATCGGCGAGCGCGGCGGCCGAAGATGGCGTCGAGAAGAGGAAAGCGCAGCAGGTGTTCGAGTGCGCCTGCTGCCGCCTGCGGTTTCGGCATCGCGGGCCTCCTGGCGGTGCGACGGCACACATGCCGGGCCCGCGACAGCGGCGCTGGCCCGGCTTGCATGCCCGGTTGGCAGGCCCGACAGGAGACCTTGGAGCGAGGCTTCGCGCGCGCTGCGCGCGGGACCTGGGCCGGAACGCATCGACCTGCCCGACGAACCGGTCCAGCGCCGAATCTGAACCGATCGGCGGCCTGGGTCAAGCCCTGGCGAGGGCCTGCCGGGCCAGGCAGGGCCGTGCGGCGGGGGGGGCTGAAGGCGCGGTGTGCCGGGGTGGTTGGACATGCGAAGGCCCGGCGCGGCCTCGATCGGGCCGGCGGCGGGCCGTCACTCACCCAGTGTCTTGGTGGCCAAGGGCTCACTCGTAGGTCGGGCCGACATCCGCCCTATCGCTTCCGGAGGCCGATCCAGCACAGAGACGTTACTGCCGGCGTTTCGGTGTGGGCCCAGTAACGACCATGAGATCCCAGGAGCGCCGAGATCCGTTCACACATCGTTTCAACTTCGAGGCCGGACGGCTCGCGGAGGACTTGCCATAACTTCGGTGCTTCTCGCATCGCCTGGAGGTGATGCAGTCGCAATACTTGCCAAGGCCGATAGTTTCACGGAACTTGCTGTAGCTTGTTTATTGCACTTACAGGCTTTGGCTTATAAAGTGTGCCATGGTCGCTGCCTTCTCCGTCCGCTTCCCTGATCAACTTCGCCAGCATCTGCGGGCGTTGAGGAAGCGGCATGACCTGACTCAGGCCCAGCTCGGCGCACTCATCGGTGTCAGCCAGGCACGGATCGCGGAGATCGAAGCGAACCCGGGCCTCGTCAACTTCGAGCAGCTGATGAAGCTGCTGTCCGTGCTGGGGGTCTCGCTGACCCTGCAGGAGGAAGCAGTCGCGCCGGCCGCCGCCAGCGCCCCTGCGGCCAAGGCCTCAAAGCCGAAGGTAGCGAAGCCACTGCCCAAGCCATCGAGCAGACCGCCTGAGGTTAAGCCTGCATCACGTCGGACCCTCGTGACTCGCCCCAAGAAGGGCTCGTGGTGACCCAGTCCCTCAACGCCTGGATGAACGGTGAGCTGGTCGGCACCTGGCTCGTCGACCGGAACTCGCACGCATTCCGCTACGACCCGTCCTGGCTGGAGTCGCCCCGCCGGCGCTCGCTTTCGCTCTCCCTGCTCATCAGCGGATCGCTGGAGATCCAGGGCCAGCAGGTCCGCAACTACTTCGACAACCTGCTGCCGGACAACGAACGGATCCGCTCGCGGCTGCGAAGGCGCTTCGGCCTACGCTCAAGTGAAATCTTCGATCTGCTGGAGGCCATTGGCCGCGACTGCGTCGGTGCCGTTCAGCTGCTGCCCGAGGGTGTCACGCCGGAGGGGTGGGACCGGATCGACTGCGAGCCGCTGACCGAGGCGCAGATCGTCGACCTGCTGCAAGCCGTGCCGTCGGACACCGACCCCGGGTCGACCCACGACGACGACCGGTTCCGCATCTCCATCGCAGGCGCACAGGAGAAGACGGCCCTCACCCGGTGGAAGGGCAGATGGTGCCGGCCTCATGGCGCCACGCCCACCACGCACATCATCAAGCTTCCGCTGGGTCTCATCGGCGGTTCCAAGCGGGTCGACGCATCGGACTCGGTCCAGAACGAGTGGCTCTGCGCGCAGATCGTCTCGGAACTCGGCCTGCCCGTCGCCTCCACGTCAATGGAGACCTTCGGCGACCAGACCGTGCTGGTCGTCGAGCGGTTCGACCGCGAGTGGATGGACAAGCGGAAGTGGATCGCCCGGCTGCCCCAGGAAGACTTCTGCCAGGCGCTCGGCGTCGGACCGGACCAGAAGTACGAGCAAGGCGGTGGCCCCGGCATGCAGAAGTGCCTGCAACTGCTGCAGGGCAGTGCCGACCGCGAGGACACGACGCTCTTCCTGCTCACGCAGCTTGCGTTCGTGCTGATGGCCGCCACCGACGGCCACGCCAAGAACTTCTCGATCTATCTCGATCGCGGCGACGCCTATCGGATGACGCCGCTCTATGACGTGCTGTCGATGTGGCCCTACTACGGTGACGGTGCCAACCAGTTCAGGCCGCGCAAGGCGGGCTTGGCGATGGCCGTGCGCTCGAGGAAAGCGCACTACCTGTTCCACACGATCCGGGCACGCCACTGGCAGCAGCTGGCGTCCAGGCACGGTGGCGACGCAGTGTGGGCCGCGATGATCGAGCTCGTCAGCAGCGTCGAGGACGCGCTCGCGCGAGTGGAACAACGTCTGCCCAAGGACTTCCCGGCCCACACCTGGGAAAGCATCTCGACCGGCATGAAGAGCGAGACAACGCGGTTCCTGAGGGAAGCCGGGCTGCTCTAGTGCGACACCTGCGGTCGCTCTGCAGTCCAGTTGTCAACGTCGCTTCGCCGCCAGCCCACGGCACGCACCGACAGTTGGACCGGCGACGGGAACTGCCCGGCCGCGAGCAGCCGGTAGATCGTCGAACGACCGAGCCCGGTCAGGCGCATCACCTCCGGCAGGCGGACGATTGCGGGTCGGGCGACTTCCGTGGTGAGTTGCACGTGCTGCATGCAGCATCCCTCGGTGATGTGGCTCTGGACAATCTAGTCGCTCAGTAGACGCCTTGAGCCGCACGATTTCGACAGAAATCTGTCGCTATGCCTTGGGACTCAACCGTACCACGGGCGCACCCTGCCGAAGCTTGTCCAGGTAGTTCGCCCACGCCTGCAGCATCTTTCGCCGCTGCTCGAGAAACTCGGTCCGGTTGTAGGCGCGGCCAAGCGGATCGCGCACCGCGTGTGCGAGCTGCGCCTCGATGACGTCCGGGTCGAAGCCCAGGTTCTCCTGCAGCATCGTCCGGGCAGTCGCCCGGAAGCCATGGCCGGTAACTTCATCGGCTGAGAAGCCCATCGCCCGCAGCGCGGCATTGATCGTGTCCTCGCTCATGGCGCGGTCGTGATGCCGCTCACCGCGGAACACCATCTTCGCGTGGCCGGTGAGCGGATGCAGCTCACGCAGCACCTCCACTGCCTGACGAGGCAGCGGCACCAGGTGCGGCGCGCCATGGAGCTTCTGACGCAGCTCCCGCTTCATGCGGATCGCCGGTACGGTCCACATCGCCGCATCGAGGTCTATCTCCGGCCACTCCGCGAAGCGCAGTTCACCAGGTCGCAGCAGGACCATCGGTGCCAGCTTCAACGCGGCACGCACCACAGGTGTCGCCTCATAGCTGTCGATCGCGCGCAGCAACTCGCCCGGACGCTTGGGCTCGGTGATGGCGGGGAAGTGCTTGGCCATCGGCCGCCGCAGTGCGCCCTTCAGGTCGCGCGCCGGGTTACTCGGCGCCTTTCCGGTCGCGACCGCGTAGCGCAGTGCCTGGCTGCAGTCCTGCAACGCCCGGTGTGCGGTTTCGAGCACTCCTCGGGCCTCGATCCGGCGCATCACCTCCAGCAGCTGAGGCGGGGTGACCTCGGCAACCGGCACCTTGCCGATGTACGGGAAGACATCGTTCTCGAGCCGCGCGATGATCCTCTCGCCATAGCTCGGCGACCAGCCGTCCTTCTTGACCGCGTACCACTCGCGCGCAACAGCCTCGAACGAATCGATCGGCGGCAGGCCCTGCGCTTCACGCTCGTCTGCGATCCGCTCCTGCGCCCAGGACTCCTTCTCTGCCTTGCGCTTCTGGCTCGGGTCGATGTCCTCCGCCACGAGTTGCCGCGCCTGGTCAGCCTTGCGTCGCGCCAACGCGAGCGAGGTGTCGGGATACGTGCCGAGCGAGATCGTCTTGCGCGGTCCGTGGAAGCTGTAGTCGAAGCGCCAGGCGTGCGCGCCGCCCTTCACGAACAGCAGCAGGTAGAGCCCGTCACCGTCGTTGAGTCGCTTGCGCGGATCACCCGGCCGCACGGCCTTGATGGTGGCATCGGAAGGGATGAGGTGACGGGCCATTGCAGCAACTGCTGCTTTTCGCAGCATCCGCAGCCGAGTTACTGCCCAAGTCGCTGCACGACCGGCCGGATGTCAAGCGACCTGCAGGAACTTGGCGGGACATGAAAAAAGCCCTAGAGCGTTGATTCTCTGGGGCTTTTGAGACTTCCCGGGACGTCTTTGGATGCCCTGGGAACAGCAACTTGGTGGAGGTGAACGCGTCGCAAATCATCGTGCCACCAGTGCAAGGCTTGGCTGACAGCACTGGCCTCCTCTTCGGTCAGCCCTCCCGACTCCCAGGTCGTTTGAAGGGAATCGACTGCGGTGTTGACGCGATCCGTGAGATTTTCGTCGTCACTGTCCCAACCCGGAGGCAAATAGGAAGCGATCAGGTGCGCTTGGGTGAATTCGCGCAAGGTGGGCGCCGAAACGTGGCGCAGGAAATGCCGTGGACTGAATATTTTCATTTTGCTCCTCCTTTGGTGTCGGTCTCTACGTGTATCTGCGCACCAGCCCCACCACCACCCCAAAGATTTCCAGTTGGCCAGTGGGTCGGATGACTGGGTATTCGGAGTTGGCCGGCAACAGGCAGTAACCCTGCCCGTCCCGCCCCAAGGTCTTGAGCGTGAACTGCCCATCCACCACCGCCACCACCTGGCTGCCCAACGGGGCGGTGGGACGACGCTCCACCACGGCCAAGTCCCCGCTGTGGATGCCGGCATCGACCATGGAGTCGCCTTTGACGCGAATCAGCACGGTCTGACCCGGATCCTTGATCAGATAGCGGTCTATGGTCAATGGCTCTGCACCGTCATCCATCGGACTGATGGGCATGCCCGCCGGCACCGGCTCAAGGGCCACGCTCCGTTCAAAAAACCGTTCGCTGGGTGACCAATCCCCATCGGGCGTTCGCTCCAGCATGCCAGCGGCCTCCAGACGCTCCAACACCTTCTTGACGGCCGACTTCGATGCATAGCCCAGAAGGTCCATGAGCCGGGCATAAGACGGCAGCACCCGGTACTGCGCGTAGTAGCGCTGAAGGCAAGCGAGGTGTTCGTGATCGTGCAAGGCTTTCATCTTGAAGGCGATCATAGAGAACTATCGTTCTCCATGCAAGCACCTCGATACGGCCGGGTCTGTTGCAGTCTCATTTGGCACCGATCCGCATTCGCCAGCACCACGACGCACCTCTTGCAAACCTCCTGCTGGCACTTTATGGCGGTTGTCCAGACAATTTTTTCTTTCGATCGTTGAACATCAAGGACTGGCAAGCAATGCAAGAAGTCAACCGCCGACCGCCCGAATCGATGACCGTGGCAGAGCGCATGGATGAGGTCGCCACCCTGCTGGCGAGGGGTCTTTCCCGTCTGTGGGCCCCTTCTGTCGCGAAGTCCGCAACTGTGGCCTCCAAGAACCATTTAGGACTTGGCTTTTCCGGCGACCAGAGCGTTCATACGGACCCGTCTACCCAATTCACGGACTCACTATGAACAAAACACCACCAGCCTATGTCACGCCACCCTCGGTGCTGGCGCAAATCGCCGCGCTGCCAGACCTGTCAATGCTCGACATCAAGGCACTCTGGAAAGACCTGTTCGGCAAAGACACGCCGACCCACAACCGTCAATTTCTGGAGCGCCGCCTGGCCTTCCGGTTGCAGGAGATCGAGTTTCGCAAGACCGACCGCAACCTGGTCGACCGCAACAAGCGCAGGATCCAGGCCCTGATGGAAACCGGGCAGAACAAAAAGCTGGAACGTGACTTCCACCTGATGGCGGGCACGATCCTGACCCGCGAGTACCAGGGCAAGGAATACAGGGTCATGGCCACGGTGGACGGTCAGTATGAATTCGAGGGTCGACCGTACCGCAGCCTCTCGCGCATCGCCAAGGAAATCACCGGCACAGCGTGGTCCGGGCCGGTGTTCTTCGGACTGAAGTCCACCAGACCAGCGAAGGAAAACACGAAGAAGGGAGCACGCACATGAGCGAGGTTCTCAAGCGCCGGCAACGGTGTGCCGTCTACTGCCGGGTGTCCAGCGACGAACGTCTGGACCAGTCGTTCAACTCAATCGATGCCCAGAAGGAAGCCGGGCATGCCTACATCGCCAGCCAGCGCAGCGAGGGCTGGATCCCGGTGGCCGACGACTACGACGATGGTGGCTTCTCCGGAGGCAATATGGAGCGCCCTGCCCTTCGCCGTTTGATGATCGACATCGAGGAGGGTCGGGTCGACACAGTGGTGGTCTACAAAATCGACCGCCTGACCCGCAGCCTGGCGGACTTTTCCAAGATGGTCGAGGTGTTCGAACGCGCAGGCGTGTCTTTTGTTTCGGTCACCCAGCAGTTCAACACCACCACATCCATGGGCAGGCTGATGCTCAACGTCTTGTTGTCCTTCGCACAATTCGAGCGAGAAGTCACGGGCGAACGCATTCGCGACAAGATTACAGCGTCCAAGCGCAAGGGCATGTGGATGGGCGGTGTGCCGCCGCTGGGCTACGACGTGGTAGACCGCCGCCTGGTTCCCAACGAGCGTGAGGCCAAGACCATTCAGCACATCTTCAAGCGGTTCGTCGAGTTGGGCTCAACCACAAAGTTGATGAAGGAGTTGCGTTTGGACGGCGTCACGTCCAAGGCCTGGACCACCCAGGACGGCAATGTGCGCGAGGGCAAGCCGATCGACAAGGGTCTGATCTACAAACTCTTGGGCAACCGGACGTACCTGGGCGAGTTGCGGCACAAGGACCAATGGTTCAAAGGTGAGCATCCACCTTTGGTTGACACCAACACCTGGGAGGCCGTGCAGGCTATCCTGCAGGTCAGCCCGCGCACCCGGGGCAACAACACCCGCGCCACCATCCCCTTCCTGCTCAAGGGGATCATCGTAGGCGGCGACGGACGGGCGCTAACCGTGGCCTGGACCCGCAAGGGGGCTGGCAAGTTGTACCGGTATTACGTCCACAGCCGGGACAACAGGGAGTTCGCCGGTGCATCAGGTCTGCCACGTCTTCCGGCGATCGAATTGGAGGCCAATGTGGTGGCGCAGATCCGACGCATTCTGCGCGCGCCCGATCTCAAACACCGGGTGGCTCAGTTGGTGACCCGGCAAAACCCAGAGGTCGATGAGGCCAAGGTGTGCGTCGCCATGCTGCAGATCGACCAAATTTGGGACCAATTGTTTCCGGCCGAGCAAGAGCGCATCGTCCGGCTTCTGATTCACAAGGTGGTGGTCACACCACACAACATTGAGGTGCAGGTCCGACCAAACGGAATCGAACGGCTGGCGGCAGAACTGGCATTGCCGAAGGCGACCGGTAAAACACAGGAGTTGGCAGCATGAACGAGATCATGATCAAAGCGACCGGGGAAGCCGACTTGGTCAGCGCTAGCAATGGCAGTCTGAACGTGACCATCCCGATCAAGATCATTCGGCGTGGACGGCGCAAGGCCGTGACGTTGCCGGATGGCACCGCTTTGCAGCCACGTGAATGGGACAAGGAGCCGACGCCTATGCAACTGGCCTTGGCACGGGGTCACCGGTGGCTGGCCATCCTGGAGTCTGGCAAGGCACGGAACTTGACCGAAGTGGCGGAGATGGAAGGGATGGACCGAGCCTATGTGAGTCGGATGGTCAACCTCACCACTCTGGCACCCGACATCGTGGCAGCCATCCTGGACGAGTCATTGCCGGACCACGTCACGCTGTTCGATCTGGCCTCGGGTACGCCGCTTTTGTGGGATGAGCAGCGGGCGCTGCTGTGCTTATGAAGGTCGAACGTATGGGCGGTTGCATGGCGGGACGCGCCCCTGAAGCACCAGTGAGGCTTCAAGTCCAAAGTCGGTTGTGCAGCGGGAGCCGTCCCTCGCGGCACTGATCCGAATACCCGCTCTTGGCCGTAGACCAGTCATTCACTCCGACACAAACGCCATACACAGTCCCAGAACCATGAGTGGACAGACGAGTTCGAGCTTGACCTAACGCAACACACTGTATCCGAGCCGGCGCATGCTGTGTGGCCCTCAACTTGATGGGAGTCCATCATGGAAACCTCAGGCACCGCTGTTCACCATGTACCGTGGAACAAGGGAAAGATCGTTGGCCAGAAGGCGCCCTTCAAGTTGAAAGATATCTGGGCGTTGCGTGTGCGCCTTCAGATTGAAGGCAGGGTTCGTGAGCTGGCACTCTTTAACCTCGGTATTGACAGCAAGCTGCGTGGTTGCGACTTGGTCGCACTGAAGGTCAGAGATGTGTGCCACGGCGATCAGATTGCCGCCCGAGCCATAGTGATGCAACAAAAAACACAACGACCGGTGCAATTCGAAATCACGGCGGGCACCCGTGATGCCCTGCAGAAGTGGATCAAGCAGGCCTCATTGAAATCGGATAACCTCCTGTTTCCTAGCAGACTTCATGAATCGCCCCATTTGGGCACGCGGCAGTACGCACGAATTCTGGGGCACTGGGTTGACGAACTGGGACTCGACCGAGCCGACTACGGGACGCACTCCATGCGAAGGACGAAGGCGACGCTGATCTATCGGCGTACAAAGAACCTCCGCGCAGTGCAGTTGCTGCTTGGACACTCCAAACTGGAATCCACCGTGAGGTATCTGGGCATTGAAGTCAACGACGCCCTTGAAGTCTCCGAGCAGACGGAGATTTAAAGTGCAGTTCAGCGTCTTGATCGGCTGTTGCCTCGTTGCAGATGTCTTGGGTAGCGACGAGGTGGGCTATACGAGCTGTGGTACGGAGATATCCCTCAGACCGTACCATCGAAAAACAGGCGCCAGCTCCCCTGCTCCCGTAGCCAGTATTGGCGACGGTCGGAACTGCGTAGCGGCTTCGTGCGCAAAGTGGTGTAGTTGACGATGGTTACCTCTGTCTCTCGCTTCCAGCGAAAGACAGAGACCTCACGCCACTTGACCTGCGGATCGGGTTCCCCGCTGGCACGCAGGGGTTCGGCAGCCAGGGACACATTGCGCAGCGGGTCGCCAGCGCGCGCATTGAAGTCTGCCGTTTGCAGGGCCAACAAGCTGCGGCTGTCTCCACGGGCACGAGCCTCTTGCCATTGGGTGAGCGAGGCGTCGAAGCTGCGCCGTTCGGCCGCCTGGTCAGCGGGTCGAACCCAGTTCACTTCATCCGCAATGATCACCGGCGTGCGCCTAGTTTGCAGCACACCCATCAGGTAGGCCATGTCGTCGTTGGCCAGCGCGACGCATCCCTCGGTGGCGTAGGGGCTGCGCGAGTAGGTGACGCGCGGCACGCCATGCAACCAGATGCCGCTGCCGGTGCGCCCCAGGCGGCGATCGTGCTCATTGGGGTAGTTCAGTGGCAGCGCGCCGATGCCGTACAGCTCTTCAACCTGCTGGTCGTCCAGACGGCTGGTAATGAAGTACACGCCCAGCGGAGTGCGCAGGTCGCCCTCGACCCGCTTGTCAAAACCGGCCCGCCCGACAGATGCGTAGAAGCTGCGGATCAGCTGCAGGCCACCGGCCTGCTGTTCAAAGACATAGACCCTGGAATGGCTGGCGTCCACCACCACCACATGCCGGACATTGGGCGCCAAGCGCAGCAACTGTTCGGGCACGGTGCCGGGCGGAGGCATTTCGCTGAGCGCGTTCAAACGCCGATCGGCCTCAGCACGCAATTTCTGCAGTTGCTCCCGGACCGCCGGGGGACCATCGGTCGCCGTGGTGAGGTCCGGGAACGAACCGCTGCGAGCGAGCAGCAGGTCTGCGTAGACGAGCTGGCCCAGCTGGAAACCCGGCACATCCCGCACCAGCGACGCTGCCAGCGGCAGGGCCTGCCGATCCCCGGCCGCGATGGCGCGGTAGACCGCAATCAGACGCGCTTCGGGTGAAGAGCGCAGAGACCCGGTCAGCACAGCTTCGCCATTCAACGGGCTGCGGGCAGGTTGGCCGCTGGCTTGTGCGAACGGAAACAGCAGCGAGGTGGTCGCCAATGCAGAACGTGCGAGCAGCGCTCGCCGGGTGGGGGGCGAATCGGAAGTCAGCGTCACGTATCGAGCGATCAGGGAAGAGGACTCGCGTTTTCGAATCATTGCGCGCTGGCCAAGGCGACCGAGGCGGCCACACCAAGTTGATCTCGCATGGCCTTAGCCGCCTGTTTGAAGGCAGGCAAGCTGGCCACCACGACCGTCGAAGATGCGGGCGCACTGGTGATGGTGGACGGGTTGGTGCGAACGCCCCTGACCAGGTATTCGAAGTGCAGATTCGGGCCTGTCGCCGTTCCGGTCGAGCCGACCGTGCCGATGGTCTGACCCTGCTGAACGCGTTGACCCAACCGGACATCGACGCGGCCCAGGTGCGCATAAGCGGTGGCGGCCTTGTCGGGATGCTGGATCACGACGTAATTGCCATAACCGCCCTGGCGCCCCGCGAAGCTCACCACGCCGTCGGCCACGGTTCGAATCGGGGTTCCGGCCGGAGCGCCGTAGTCCGTGCCTTTGTGGGCTTTCTGCCCCCCAAACACCGGGTGGATGCGAGGCCCGTAGGAGCTGGTGACCCTGGAAAACGCCAGGGGAGAAGCCAGGTAGGCGCGACGTTGACTCTCTCCATCGAGGCTGACGAACTCGCCGTTCTGGCCATCTTGCTGGAACCACATGGCCTGATGCGTGTCCCTGCCGTTCTGAATCTCGGCGCCCAGCAACTGGCCTGTGAACAGGATTTCACCATCCAGCTCGAACGCCTCGTACACGAGGCTGACACGCGCACCGCGCTTCAAGTCGCGCTGGAAATCGATGTCCCCTGAAAAGGCCTCGACCGTCTGCGCGGCGATGGCATCCGGAATGCCGGCCTGGTCGGTGGCCGCATAGAACGAGGAGCGGATGGTGAGCGAACCGAACTGCTCCAGGCGCCGTGGCGTTGGCTGTTCGAGTCGGGTTCGGTAGCCACCCTCTTGTTGCTCCACCACCAGCCGGCTTACACGCTGGCTGCTCGTGTCCACCCAGCGCACAGACAGGGTCTTCAAGCGCCCTTGCGGCGTTCGGGTGACCGACGCCAGTTTGCCGGACGCACCGGTCAACAACAGGCGCGATGTGGCGTCGTGCGCGAGAAAGGTCTGTGCCTCGCGGTCATCGACACCCAGCCGCTTGAGCAGGGCCTGAAGGGAGTCGTCGCGGCGGGTGAGCTGCGATTGGTGGATCAGAAACTCGGGGTTCGATGCCGACAGTTCAGACACCGCCAGTGGCGCATCCATGGTCTCCACCACTTGCCGGACAGGCCACTGCGCCGCATCTGGCAAGGCAGGTGACACGCCAAAGGCCACCACGCCCGTGCCCAGCATCAAGGTGCCCAAGACTGCCAGCACGGGCCGCCGGTGGTGTCGGATCAGTGTCGTCAAACGGAGCTTGTTGGTTGGGTGCATGTCAGGTCATTCGATGTCTTGACCAGGGCTTGAAACGCCTCAGGCCTTGGAAAGAAGAATCTGGATGTCCGACGCGATCGTTGCGGCGTCGGTTCCGTAGGCGGAGAACAGGCGCACCCGACCCTCGGTGTCGAAGATGTACTTTCCGGCCGAGTGGTCCATGGTGTAGGCCGTCGGCGTCGATCCGGGGACCTTCTTGTAGTAGATCTTGAAGGCCGCCGCGACGTCTTTGAGTTCGTCTGGCTCGGGCCGCAGCGCGATGAAGCCTGGGTCGAAGCTCGCCATGTATTCCTTGAGCAGTGCCTGCGTGTCACGCTCGGGGTCCACCGTGATGAAGAGCACCTGCAGCCGCTCACCTTGGCCACCCAGCAGGCGCTTGACCTCGGCCATGGTCGTCATGGAGGTGGGGCAAACGTCCGGACACTGCGTGAAGCCGAAGAAGGTGACCACGATCTTGCCCTTGAAGTCCGCCAGCGTCCTCAGCTGGCCGTGGTGGTCCTTGAGCCGGAAATCCTGGGCAAACGCGGCACCGGTCACATCGGTGCTTTTGAACGGCGTGACCTCGGGTGAGCAGGCCATCAGCACAGGCACACCCACCACACTGGCGAGCGCCGCCTGCACAAAGCGCCGACGGTCCATGGATGGGTGGCCGGGGGTGGATAAAGAATGCGGGTTCATGTCATTTCCTTACTTTTGCAACTTCTTCAGCGACGAGTGCCCGTAGTTGCTGGTCTCCGAAGGATGGCAGACCACGACCGTTAACAAAGAATGTCGGGGTCTTGTTCACTTCCAGTGCAATTAAATCTTCGATGTCCTGCTTGAGTACCGCAGCGATGTCAGAACCCTGGGCGTCGACCTGAGCTTTTGCAATATCGAGACCAGCTTCCTGCGCCGCTCGAAACGCCAGATCGATATTGGGTTTCCCATGGTCGGCCCACTGCGGCTGAGTAGCCAGAATCATTTCCAGCACGGGTTCGTACTTGCTCTGGCGTTTGGAGGCCTCAAGCAGTTTGACCACCTGATCGGAACCGGCATGGAACGGTGCATATCGGATCACTAGGCGCACGTCGTTCGGGTACTGTTTCAGGATGTCCTTGACGATGGGATAGAACGCCCGGCAGGTCTCGCACGCCGGGTCAAAAAACTCGACGATGGTGACTGGTGCGTTGCTGGGACCGAAGACCGGTGAATGGAAGCGGACCAGGCGGTTGTCCGTCTGGCTGGCGGGTTCACTGCCTGCCTGCTGGACCACCTGGCTGACCTTTTCGGCCTGCGAGTTCTGCACCCGCTTTTGGTAGGCGTTCATGCCGAGGAAGAAGAACACCAGGACGATGGCGACCAGGGCGACGACGGTGATTTTTTTGGAATTCATCGGGAGGACTTTCTGAGGTAGACGATGAGAAGGAATGCCAGCGCCATGAACGCGGCCAGCGACAGCCAGGGGATCTGGACGCCGTTGAGGATTTCGAGCTTTTGGTCAGCGCAGGACACACCGGCGCTGCAAGGTACCCAGGCCTTGGGAATCAGGCCCGCGACCAGCAGGGTGTGGTACCCGGCCATGGCCAGCCCGCCCAGTGCCAGCGCAAGGCCGTAGACGGCGCCCCGACGGTCATCGGCGAAGCAGGCGATCCCGAGAATGATGGCGAGGGGGAACATGAAGATGCGCTGGTACCAGCAAAGGACGCAGGGCGTCATGCCCATCACCTCACCGAGAAACAGCGCGCCCAGGGTGGCTGTAGTGGCCACCAGCCAGGCCAGCAGCAGCAAGGTCCAGGGCCGGGTCATGACGGGCTCTCCGAGGAGGCGACGGGCGGGCGAAAGGACATCAGAATCCAGGCGCCCGCCGCCAGCACGATGAACACATCGGCCAGGTTGAAGGCCGGCCAGTGCAGACCGCGCCAGTGCAGATCAAGAAAGTCGGTGACCGCGCCGCTGGCGATGCGGTCGATCAGGTTGCCGCTGCCACCGGCCACCAGCAGTGCGCCCGCGGCCCGCTCCAGCGGTTCCACCTGACGCGCGAGACAGACGAAAGTGATGGGGACCACCACCATGAAACCGATGACGATGAAAAACACCCGCTGCCAGCCACCCGCTTCGGCCAGCAAGGAGAACGCGGCGCCTGTGTTGAGCACATGGACCAGGTTGAACCAGGTCGTGACTTCCACCGCTGTGCCCAGCGCGATGGTGCTGGCGAACCAGGTTTTGCTCAGCTGATCCAGTGCCAGAAGAAAAGCCACGGCCACCAGCCAGGCCAGACGGGGACGACCCCGCCACGGTAATGCAGACATGAAAAGACCCTGAAAGAACGGACATCACCAACCGCGAGGGCTGGCACGTTTCACAGGGATCGGAGAAGCTCGGCGATGGGCGCCGTCAAAGAAGCCGAACCCTGGTCAGGCCAGGGTGGGCCACTGCGGCCGTTCGGGCCGCTCGACGAACAGGTCTTCGGTCCAGGAGCGCGACCCGGCTTGCGTCCGGGTGCGGGTATCGCCCATGGAAAACGGCACGCTGGCCAGCAGGGCCACGGCGCCGGCGTGGCAGCTTGCGCAGTGCGGGTGCTGCGCGTGGGACTCAGCGGCGTGGTCGGCGGCCTGCGACGAGAAACCAGCCGCGCTGACGTGCATCGGCGCACAGGGTTCGTGTACGCAAGGCGCGCCTGTGGCCGCGCCTGCCCATTGCAGGGGCAGGCAGAACATCAGCAGCAGGGCAAACAGGCAGGCACGCATCGGGGTAGATTGTAGGGCGGCGGCTGTGATGAAGAGATGTTGACCGTGACAACCCAACGGGCGTTCAGGGTGTCGACGTCCGTTGGTGTGCGCGGATGGTGGCCAGCAGTTCCGGCGCCACCGACATGGGCCGAAACGCGCCGACGTTCGAGCGCCCGGTGTTGCCCAGCGGCAGCCGGCCCAGCAGGTGCCCCAGCGGCACCAGCAGCAGCCGCAAGACCTGCCCGTTCACCTCGGCCAGGTTTCGCGTCCGCCAGGCCAGTCCCAACATGAGCCCATGCGTTCGCGCATGTTGAACCAGCCGCGTCTGCCCGAGCACATGCAGGGCTTCGAGCAGATGCCAGGCCTGGTCCAGGTCGCGGCGATCCACCCGAAGGTACGACCGGTGCAACCGCTCGAAGGTGTCCGGGTCGAACGCCACCGACGCCGCGGGTTCAGTGGGCATGGTCATGGTGTCCATGGTCGTGACCGTGGCCTTGGACGCCTTCCGCCCCCAATTCCCCCCGCGCCTGGCGCAGCACTTGCCAGCCGCCGTGCAAGGCCAGACCCGCCATCAGGGCTGCCACCAGCAGATCGGGCCAGGCGGCTCCGGTACCAAAAACCCCCAGGGCCGCCAGGAACACCGCCACGTTGCCGATGGCGTCGTTGCGCGAGCACAGCCAGACGCTGCGCATGTTGGCGTCGCCCTCGCGGAAGGCGTACAGCAGCCAGGCCACCGACACGTTGGCCAGCAGCGCCAGCAACGCCACCACGCCCATGGTCGGCGCGTCCGGCACGCTGCCGTTCCAGACCGACCACAGCGCGCTGCCCAGCACATAGAGACCAAAACCCATCATGCTGAAGGCCTTGAACATGGCCGCCCGAGCGCGCCAGGCCAGCGCCGATGCCAGCACCGCCAGCGACACGCCGTAGTTCAACGCGTCACCCGCGAAGTCGATGGCATCGGCCAGCAAGGACAGCGAGCCCGATGAGAAGCCCGCGCCCAGCTCGACCAGGAACATGGAGGCATTGACGATCAGCGCAACCCACAGCACACGACGGTAGCGTGGCAGGTTGGTGATTTGTTCGGGGGCGGGGCAATCGTGTTCACAGCAATGGGCCGACATGGAAACTCCTTCAGAATGCCGGTATTGGAAACCCTGGAGCCGCTCCAGAGTCAAGCCCTGGGTCCCACCAATAGGAGAAACCCCATGCGCATCAAGGAACTGGCCGAGGCCACAGGCGTGGACGTGGACACCATCCGCTACTACGAAAAACAAGGCCTTCTGCCGGAGCCGGCCCGGCAGAACAACGGCTACCGCGACTACGCGAGTACCCACCTGGAGCGACTGGCCTTCATCCGCCACTGCCGCGCGCTGGAGATGCCGCTGGCCGACATCCGCCGGCTGCTGGGCGCGCTGGACGCACCGGGCGAGCCGCACCCGGACGTGGACCAACTGGTGCAGGAGCAGATCGACAAGGTACGGGCCCGGCTTAAGAGCATGCGCGCTCTGGAGAAGCAGCTGTTGCTCCTCAAGGCCAGTTGCGGCCGTTGTGACGACGAAGGCACAGACTGCGGCATCCTCAAAGAACTGGTGGCTGCCGCGCATGGCGAGGCCTGCGCATGCCATGCCCATCTTGCGCACTGACCGGCCATGAAGACCTTTTTGCTGTACGTCGGCACCGCATTGGCCGAGGTCGGCTGCTGTCGGCTGCTATCTGCCCTGGCTGTGGCTTCGCCGAGGCGGTTCAGCGTGGTTGCTGCTGCCGGCGGCGGCCAGTCTCGCGCTGTTCGCTTGGTTGTTGGCTTTGCATGATGCGGCCTATGGCGGGGTGTAAACGGTGCTACGGTGGCCTTGTTGGGCATGGGGATCATTGCATTTCAGCCCCGCTGACAGTTCAGTTCATCGGCCGTTCATCCTTCGGACAAGTCGGCCAATTGACTAGAGAGCTTCCTCTTCGAATGACTGCTTGTCGCTTCTTCGAACATTGGCACTTCAAGATGGAGCGTCCGGGATCAGCCTTATGGAGCCGCTCGCGCTTCCAATGGCAGCAGCAGGTGGCCCCTGTCTTTTCCAGCCATTCACAGGCAAAGCGCCAGGTTGTGATTCTTGGTCGTCTACCAATGTCGGGAAAAAACCGATCGATTCGTCCACTCGTAAGTCGTTGTTTTTATTGGCACCAATCAGAGAGCCTTGTGGACTTCGACCCATTTCCGGGCGCGGGGGATGCAGAGAGAAATGGCCGAAAACGAGAGAACCAGGCGCAGAACGGCCTTGATGATGCGGCGGGCGAAGTCCGCAAGTTTCCGCATGAACCCGCAACAACACGGGGCAACACGCGCGATCGCCCAAGAAAAAACCCCAACTCAGACGAGTTGGGGTTCTTGAATTGGTGGCCAAGGGCGGAATCGAACCACCGACACGCGGATTTTCAATCCGCTGCTCTACCAACTGAGCTACTTGGCCAAAGAGCGGCGGATTATAGGGCCCTCGGCTCGTCGCTTGGCCGCCCCAGGACGACTCGACCCGCTCGGCGGCGGGGCCGGGCGCAGCGCGGCCCCGGCGGCGCTCAGACGCCGCTGCGCCGGTTGCGCGCCAGGTCCACGCCGAGCTGCTTGAGCTTGCGGTACAGGTGGGTGCGCTCCAGCCCGGTCTTCTCGGCCACGCGCGTCATCGAGCCGCCTTCCTTGGCCAGGTGGTACTCGAAGTAGCTCTTCTCGAACAGGTCGCGCGCCTCGCGCAGCG
>JRYF01000367.1_pt1 | contig 19154 bp, 14 predicted proteins | sample 235331 | NCBI WGS metagenome assembly JRYF01 (sample SAMN03074217, study PRJNA261475) | activated sludge metagenome | biome: Wastewater Treatment Plant; feature: Wastewater; material: Activated sludge; isolation source: activated biomass of a wastewater treatment plant treating hydrocarbon... ...
CCCCTACTGGGTGAAGCTGACACGCTCTGGCAATTACTTCAGAGCCTACCAATCGGTCGATGGCAAGACTTGGGTACAAGTCGGGTCGAGGATCACCATCGGCATGACCAACAGCGTATATGTTGGGTTGGCGCTGACCAGCCATAACAACGGCGCGCTCGCGACCGCCACTTTGGATAACGTGAGCATTCAGTAATCAAGGCTATCCCCCACGGCTTGCTGTGGGGGATGGGTTCCTTGGAAAGCAGTTTGGAGACTTAATGATGATCAACCATGATTTTACATCCAGTATCTATCTTCATGCTGGGTTTTTGTTCTGCTTTCTTGGCTCTACTACTTCAGTCATCGCGGCGGTCGCTCAGAACGAATGCGCTAATCCTCCCCTAGGAACTGTGTTCTGCGAGGATTTTGAGGGCACAAACCCAAAGTCAAACTTTGATGACTATGATGGGAATTTAGAAACGGAAAATCAGATTGTGATTGAAAATGGTCCCACCAATAGCTCGTCTAATAAAGTGATTAGGTTGCGCGTTCCGGCAGGTCAGCGGGGCGGTTCTGATCTGGTTAAAATCCTGCCTTCCAGTTATGATAAGCTCTACGCACGTTGGTACTTTCAGTACGAGCCTGGATTTAATTTCAATGCGCCTAACCACGGTGGTGGATTGACTGCAGGAAACCGTAATCACATTGGTGTTTCTGGTAATCGACCAACGGGTGGTGATTTCGCTTACTTTACTATTCAGTATCTAAATCCCTCAGCAGTACCTTTTGCCTATAGCTATTATCGCGGCATGTATCAAGATTGCTCCAATCCAAATGGTCAATGCTATGGAGACTCTTTACCTTGCGTATATGGTTCAGCCTATTGCACTAAACCTCAGCACCGTCCTTCGATCACGATGCCGACAATCCAAGCTGGACGTTGGTACTGCGTTGAGCAAATGCTTGACATGGGAACACCCAATACCACAGGCACGAATCCCAATGGTAGACTCACCTTATGGTTGGATGACCAGCTTATTGGTGATTATCAGGACCTATGGATCAGAACAGTATCAAGCCTCAAGGTACAAAACCTTTGGCTATCGTTGTTCCACCATGACGGGACACATTCGAATGTTGGCAAAATGATCGACAATGTCGTTGTTTCAACAGAGCGAGTGGGTTGTGGTGCGACTGGATCAATAAAGCTGAATCCACCGACTAACCTCCGGATAATTTTATAGGTTCTATTGCCAAAAGTTTTTAACACTAACATCACCTCTTGGAGATTCATCATGAAACCCACTATTTCCCATTCTAATGTCTACAATTCTTCAATTGTAACTCAAAAACGGATTAAAGTTATGTCAAGATTGGCTACACTACTTTGCATGGTTATGTTGGCAACAACATCTCATTCTGCAACACGTGTTTTTTATGACGGGTCCGAAGCGGGGAATACTAATCTCTGGTCGCAAGATGGTTATCGTGATAGATGTACTTCCGTGACCTCTTCGGCGGATGGAATAACCGGTCCTTTTGCGGGATCGAGGATGATTCGATGCAATACAAATGGTACTGTTGCATGGAATGATTCTAAATGGTTCGAAAATCTAGTAATTGACTCTTTTCCTTACACGAACGAGTTTTTATTTAGAATGAGAGTTAGGATAGATCAGAATCATGCTCGGTCTGGCGGTTCTACAAAAAAAATTATGCGATGGTTTACGGGAAGTATCGATTATTTTAATTCGATTCTTACCTCCTCAGGATTAAAAAATGAAGGACCTATTACTTCTGGATCATATTGGGGTTCTGCGGGCGGTGACAACACTGCATCATCAAGCAAATGGGGAAAGGTAGAAGTGTACTACAATAGCTCAACCAAAAGGTTGAAACAGTGGCATGATGGAGTTCTGATCAGGGATGAAACAACCGGATCGTTAGGTAAGTGGTACCCGTTTTACCTAACTTCAAACTACGAACAAGTGCCAACTAATAACAGCACTAATTATGTTTACTTCGATGAGATCGAAATTTACTCCGATTCATCCTCGGGCAGTCCAGCCACAGGGTCTATGGAGAATGCGACGATTACGGCTTCTGGTTCGTCGACACCAACACCTCTGAGCAGTCCTCAAAATTTATTAATAATTTCTCCTAACTAAGCCTTTAATTAGGGTTCGAGTGCCACCCGCATGGCGGGTGGCTTTGGAGAGATATTAATTTTTAAGATATCTTAGCATTAACTTCTCTAGATCCTTAGCCCGCCCTCTAACCTCGAAACGGGCTGCGGCTTTTATTGCGAACTCCCTTGCTTTGATCGTAGATGGATTTTTCATTTCTTCGAGCAGAACCTTGGACAACGCTAGACTGTCTCTGACAGGTACAACGGTTGCTGGTGTGTTCTTAAGCACTTCCCTCAACCCAATACAATCTGTACCAATCAATGGAACGCCAGCGACCATTGCTTCCATCGCTAAAAGTCCGCACGCCTCCCAAAGTGAAGGCATGGCAATCACATCAAGACCTTTCAAAGTTGAAGCCACATTTGCAACAAAAGGCAAAAATAGAACTGACTCAGAAAGCCCTTTTTTTCTGATACTTTCCTTTTCTTCCCTAATAAAGCCGTCCTCTTGACTAAAACATAAAATTACTGGCTGCTTTGGGATACCTTTAATTTGATTCATCTTCTCTAGCGCATCAATTAAATATTTAAAACCCTTTTGAGACATAAACCGCCCCAAAAATCCTATCAAAAAACTGTCTTTAGAAAGTCCTAATTCATTCCTAAGATCTCGTTTTTCTGCAGACAAAAAAAGTTCAGTTTCTATCCCATGAGGTACTACAATTAGTTTTTTTTTGAATATTCTGAGCATTGCTAGATACTCAAGCAAATTATTTCGCGCGTCATAACTAACACAGTGTATACTATCAATCATTAATAGCATCAACCCCAAAAATGATTTTTTGATAAAGCCCCTTACTCCAATAAATTGTTTTTCAGTAAAAACATCGTGGCATGTAAGGATGTGGGGAGTCCATCGTAATAGTGATCCAACTATCGCGGATATGCCAGAAGTAAAGCCATGGGAATGTATCAAATCAAATCTATCATTCCTAATAATATTAGTCACTAATATAAAAAATTCCTTATTACTCAAATTATTATCTGCGGGTAAATAAGTTAAGTCTAACTCAGAAAGATCGTCTAATAACAGTTTCGTTTCCGAAAGCTCCGGCGAAACTAGCGTAAAGCTGTATTTTTGTGGATCAAAATTTCTATAAACATATCTAAAAAAAGTCCTGATACCACCGATCGGATAGTAAACCACAAGCAATATCCTGTACTTTTTCATTTTACTAACACCAATCTATGTTGTTCTGTGAAAATAGGGTTTAATTTTCTCGTTCTTACTAACCAGTTCTCTATCAACTAACCGCTGCATAACTACTGCAAAGCCGCCCAGTAGATACCACTCGTAGCTTGTCAGGCCGTAGCTTGCAAAACTAAAAATCAAATTAAGCCACAACCAAGTTTGCATGGCATCATTCATTTTAGATAAAAAAACTCCTGCGTTGTTGTTGTGATAAACTCGCTTGCATTGCGCGAGCACCAAGAAAATCGATTTAATATAAAAGAGAAAGATAATCAATCCAACAAAACCTAACTCTTGAGCAATTTCAGTGTAAAGATTATGTGAAAGTTGATCTCGCTGTCCATAATTAGCGTTCGCTTCCCGAGAGGTACCGAGGCCATGCCCAAAAATCGGCCTGCGAAGCGCCACGGTTAAATCTCTTATGACGCCTTCACTTCTGCCTTCCGCAGTTTCCAAGTTTTTCTCACCCTTCCCAAGGATAGAAAAATAACGGTCCTGCATATCCGCATCAAGCAGTGGGAAGCCTATAACAACCACAAGGACACCTACAACGCCTAACAAGACACGCTTCTTGGATTTTATCAAGATCGTTAAAAAGATGACGATAAGTCCAAGAAACCCCGATCGCGACCCTGTGAGCATAAGCACATAAATACACAGGGGAGTAAAGATCATGAATGCTAATCTATTGATCCAACTCAATCCCGCTGCGTAGTACAAAAATGGAAGAACAGTACAAACTATGAATGCAAGTCCATTCGGATTGACCACATCCGAAGGAGCCCCTGACAATCTATTCAAATACTCCCAATTAGCCATCGAAGCGATATCTCCCCAATAGCCTTGAGTAAGGTTAAGATAAAGTGGCTCCAAAATACGGAACAGTTGACAACTGATAAAAATTAAAATGAATTTTTTAAGTTTTGTCTCCGTATCAATAAATGAGATTGTAAAATAATAAAATACAATTGCTTTAATCAATTTTTCTATTCCAGAGCGGACAACACTCCCCGGCCACTCAACAAAGGGGATAGTCAAGATAGAATATATAACAATTATTCTAATTAATTGATCAGTTTGTAATAATTTATCCGTTTGTATTTTTGAATCTACATGAGCATATTTTTGTTTTTTAATCGCAAGAAAAAAAAGAATGCATACCAAAAGTAGATCAAACCGAATCAATCCTAATATCGGGAATCGTGAACCAAGATGTAAAAACCAGCTTATTGTGAATATAATGTAAATATTAAAGTCAAGATTATTCATGGTTAAATAAAAAACACGCTTAGCTCAAGAAATATTCGTTCGTGTGTGAGTAATAAAAATCTAAATAGTACTTTATTGTACATATAGCAATCTTAAATCGGTCGTGGATGTGGTTTAAGTTAGCGAACAGCGCGTAACCCAACACAATCAGGATATTGGGTTACGGCCTACGGCCTAACCCAACCTACAAATCGCTTAGGAGCGCTATATCCAAGCTTGGAATCTATAAAGTTTACGTTTATCATGATAATAGAGGTCAAACTCTTAAGTGAAGCGAAGAGCCCATGAAGACAGACGAACAAAAGCCACACCCTAAAACCAATGACGATAGATCCACGCCATCTAATAAACGACGTTATATTGATAACATTAGTTCTTATCGCCAAACGGAAATTACCCCGTTGCCGCACTGCGTTGCCATATGTTCCGCTGGCGAGCTATTTGGTGGTGTTGAGCGTCATATACTTGGTATGCTAAGCGGACTTCGCTCCCATGGAATCGATGCCTTACTCATACTTTTTCATGAAGGTGAGTTAGCCGCTCAAGTACGCGAACAGGGCTTTGAGCCGATTATCCTACTAAGCTATAATCGTTCCATATTAAAAACTTCCTTACAACTTTCTCGCATCCTTGCGCGAAGAAAAATCAGGCTCGTTCACGTTCATGGATACAAAGCTACAGTATTCTGTGCGCTAGCGCGCTGCTGGCATTCGTTTGCAACGGTAAAAACCGAGCATGGATTACCGGAACCCATGACTGGCAGGCCAATACGTGCTTTGTGTAACAGGATATATCATTTTCTGGACGGTTTGGCCACATGGATAGCTAGGGCTATGGTATGTTACGTTACTAAAGATCTGCTGGTATATTACCGACGTACACACTCGGGCCTGAAAACCACAGTTATTCCGAACGGAGTCGACCCCATTGATCGGAACCAGTTACATCGTCCCTCGGAATTGCGCGAGGATTGGTTTAACCTGATTATTGTAGGACGTCTCGACACCGTTAAAGGCCATCATCTGGCTATTGAAGCTATCGCCACCGATCATTTATCGCCAGACTCACACTTGCATATTATCGGCACAGGCCCAAATGAACTGGAGTTGCGAGAGATGGTTAAAAGCTTCGGAATTGAACATCGAGTGCATTTTCTAGGCTTTCGACGCAATGTATATGACTATATCGCCTACTGCCACGCTTTGCTTATGCCTTCTTTGCATGAGGGGCTACCCTACACCCTGCTCGAGGCGATGACTCTTGGAATCCCTATAATTGCTTCCAATATTGGGGGCCTCGCTGAAGTGCTGCAAGACGATATGACAGCTCTACTGATTCCGTCGGAGAACGCCAAGGCTCTCACCCACGCTATCACCCGGCTACGTGATCCCGCGCTTCGCCACCGGCTAGGAGAGTCGGCTCAACAGCGTCAGAAAGAAAAATACTCCCTGGAGGCCATGACGGCTCGCTATTTAACCATCTATCAGGATGCTCTACGTTCTATCGATCAAACTCACAAATAAGTTGCCGCTCATAAGTTCGTGCCTATACCTATACATTACATATTGCAAAACGATATTTTCCACGACCCATTTTATCAAGCTCTAACACATACTGGACTTTAATAGTGACACTTTGACCAAAAACATCGTTCAATTCTGTTGTCAGTTTAACTTCGCTCTCACGCGTATAGCTTTTGTCTTTAACAACATTCACTTGTAATAAATCAAGATCATTCTGGATCAACTGCATCTGTTCAATCCCCGGTATCGCGGTCAAAGTCCGCTCGACCAAAGAAACCCCAGCAACCAATGATCCATCCGGTCGTTTTAGAAAATCCGCCTGTCGACCAATGATCCTCTCCATAAGCGGCAATCCACGACCGCAAGAACACCTCCGATTAGTGGAAATACCCCTATCCTCAATTCGATAGCGGACAAGAGGCATCCCATGATTGATGAGATCGGTCACGACGATATTAGCCTCCTCGCCGAGTTCGGCCTCAGTACCATCGTCCCGCAGGAATTCAATGATCAGATGGTCGACGTTCAAATGAAGACCATCATGCCGATCACACTCGCAGGCGATTAAACCCATCTCTTCGCAGCCGTACCGGTTGGTAACCCGACACCCGAACACCTCCTCAATGACCCGGCGTTCCGGTGCAAGCAGCATCATGGAGGTTGCGACGACACCGTGCGGCCGGAAGTCATCGATGCCCATGCGGCGAAGGTATGTTGCAAGAATATAGATGGAATGAGCATGTCCAAACACGAAACGCGGCCGCTCGCGCCGCCAATCTTTCAAGAAAAGACCGATGCTATCGTCGTTGATATTCATCGTATCCAGATAAATCATGCGGTCGAGGAGAGAATTGCGGAGCTTTTTCTTCACGGTGTCGGCAACCGGGGGATTGCCCCAAATCGCGGCCACCTTCATGCCGATATCCCAACCCGCCCAACGGTCGCTGCGCATGGCGGCGGCATTGCGCATCTGCTGGCAGGGTTCGTCAAAGTAGAGTCTCAGAGCAGTGCCTGTGGAGCCTCCGGTTTTGGCCTGCACCAAATCCTCGCGCCGAAATGCCTTTGACAGCAGCTTTCCCTCGTTCTCGCGGATGTCCCGCTTGGTCAATAAAGGAAGACGACGAAAATCATCCCAAGTGTTAAGCGTGCTATCGAATTCCAAGTTGGCGTAACGTGATTTATAATAAGCGCAGTGCTCGTAAGCGTACTTGACAATTTCACGTACACGTTCCCACTGTTGTTGACGAAGCATTTCCGGTTTCCACCATTGGCTGGCGGACAGTTCCCGCAAATATTGCCGGCGACGAGCGCCATCCTTGATCTCCCATAAAGGGAAAAATACGTGTTTTGACAACCAAGTCAGCACTTTTAAGCCCTCCTCAGCCAACGATACAGCAACCCTCCCGATCGACCGTTCGAAAGTATCTGATCGTAGCAAGCCATCTGGTCGGTGACCATGCGCGTCTGAGTATAAGTGCGGACAGTTTTGCAGCCAGCCTCGCCCAATCGACGCGCGAGGGCATTATCGGTAAGCAAATGGATCAAGCGATCAGCCAGTCTGTTGATATCCCCAACCGGAACTAAAAAACCGTTATGGCCGTCTTGTACCACTTCGGAATTGCCTCCAGTATCGGTGCAGATGATCGGGCGGCCGGCCCGCATGTACTCGATGATGGAGTTAGAAAATCCTTCCGATTCAGAACAAAGAACGGCGACAGTAAATCGATTGATATAGGGCATGGGATCGTCGACGCGCCCGACGAAAATGACCCGCTCGCGAATTTCCAACCGGCAAGCCAAAGCTTCCAGCTCATTCAGTGTTTTTGCAGCTTGTTTTGACGCTTTATCGCCCACGATGGCCAAGTACGCATCGGGGCATTGTTTGCCCGCCAGCGCGAAGGCTTCCACAAGCGTGTCCATACGCTTTATCGGTCTCAAATTTGCCACGATTCCCACCACGGGAACGCCATCCGGAATTTCTGGTATCTTCGCCGTGGCCGTTGGATTGGCTTTTTCGGCGGTAACATCATAACCGTTGTAAATGACGGAGATTTTTTTGTCGGAAACCCATTCCTGCCGTTGAACGAGCTGTTTTACCGCATGGCTGTTCGCGACGTAACAGTCGACGAACGGTGCAATCAATCTGAGCACCACGAGATTTTTCGGCGTGTACCAAAACCCCATGTCGCGACGCGAAACGAGCACGCGAATCCCGAACAGCTTCAGGAAAACAGGTGCGATCATCGAGGAATCGTTGAAGAAGCAATGGACCAGCCGGAAACCCTCCCGGCGCAGGACCAGCACGTAACGCACGATCCTTAAAACAGCCCCCATACTGGCTAGCTTGGTAATACCCAGCACCCTCACCGGACACGGGAACAGGTTGCGTTCGACATACTCGCTGCTCCGGAATACGGCCATGCTCGGCTGGTAACGAGTTCGATCGAGATAGCGGACAAGCTGTAGCAATTGCCCCTCGGTGCCGGCTTGGGGACCTGGGTATCGATCCACCAGGTACGCGATTTTCGTGGCCACGATCAAGGTGTAATCAGCTCCCAGTCCGTGGCTTCCAAAGCACCATTCTCTGTCCGTTCATAAACTTCCAAAAAGCAACCGCACACGCCACGTTGAGAATCGCAAAGTAATAAGGCACGAGCATCTTTGATGCCACATTGGGAAAACGGCTAAGCCAGTAACCCCACGCGGCAAAGCCATAGCCCACCAACTGCAGGACAAGAAATCCGAAGTAAAAAGGATGCCCAGCAGCTATCAGCGCGTTGAAAACGAGAAGACCCGCAAGCGGCGCAAACGCTCCGTACCGGAGCACCTTATGGGAAAAGAGCTGCCAGGCAAACACCGCGTGACGAAACGGGTTGAGTAAATTCCGCTTGTCGTACAAGGCCCAAAGCGCTCGCAGCGAGACTCGAACGCGCATTCGAAACTCGTCGGTCGCAACGCCAAGAGCCGGCTCGTACAGTATCGCCTCCGGCTCGTAAACGACTCGTTTGCCTTGTTCGACCACGGTGAGAGGAAGCACGAAATCAGGTAACTGATCCGGACGCATGGGTGCATAGAGCTCGCGGCGAACCGCGTCGATTCCCCCATCCACGCCGACAACCGAGTTCAATCGGGTTTCCAACACGCGCAGCAGGTTTTCGTACCGCATATAGGCACCTGATCCCTCGCCAATTCCAGAACCGTCCGGGTTCGTGTAGATCATTTGGCCGGTCACGTAACCGACCGTCGGGTCTGCGAAATCTCGAACCAGCCGCCGAATTGCGTCTGGCGCGTAGATCGAGTTGGCATCAGAAAACACCAAAATATCGCCGGTGGCGTGCATCACTGCCTGATTCAGGGCTTGCGTCTTACCCTGACGAGGTTCCTGGCGCAGGAAAGTAATCCAGTCTCTGTTACAGCTCGCAAGGTTTTGAACGATCTCGTCGGTCCGATCCGTCGAGCCATCCGAAATCACAATCACCTCTAGGCGATCCTGCGGATAATCCTGGGATAGTTTGTTCAACACCGTGTGTTCGATCTCTTTTTCCTCGTTAAACGCGGCGATGAGAACAGTCACCTTTGGCGCAATATCCGCTTTATGGACGTCGCGGCCGATGACCCGGACCAGCAGAAAAATAACTGCTGGATATCCCACGTAAATATAGAGCACGAATCCCAAACAAATCCAAAAACCCGCTTCTACCAACACGTATCTGCTCCGCTCTTCACGCTGATGCCACTCGCACATTCATACCAGATGACGTTCGTACCACTCCTGGAACATAATCAATGAGAAGAGCAACTTATTGTTTTTTTGGAGGCCCGCCAGATGTTCCTCCAGTTTGGCGGAAACATAGCCATCGTTGAACAGGCCGGTTTGCCCTAAACGTCCCTGGCTCAGGATATCCCTTGCATAATCCGTCAGATCGGTGCGCAACCATGCCGCCATGGGGGACTCGAATCCCTGTTTCCTGCGAGTCAATATTTCGGTCGGTAAGTGCCGTGCCGCGATCTGCTTCAGCAGGATTTTTTTGCGCCGCCAATCCAGCTTGTAACGGGAGGGAAGCCGGGCGCTCAACTCGACCAACGGGTGATCGACCAACGGTACGCGGACTTCGAGAGAATGCCACATGCTCAGTCGATCCGAAAGCGCGAGAATGTCTTCTGGCAGGTAGGTCTTAATATCGACGTAGAGCGCCTTACCCAAGTCGTCTGGAGCACCGCAGTGTTCGTACAGGTCGGTGATAATTTGATCCGTTGCATTAAAGTCAATTTGCGCAACGACCTGTGGGGCGAACAGCGCGTGGCGCTCCGAGCCGGCGAGGGTCGAGACAAAACCCAGATAGCGTTCGGCGGGTGACTGCAACACGGCCGCTGCGAACCGTTTGGCATGATTGACCCGATCTCCGCCGTGCGTGGGCTCGGGCAGTCGCCGAATCAGCGGTTGCACCATTCGCCGGTGTAACGAACCCGGTATCAGGCGGGAATAATAGTGGCTTAACCATACGCCGGAGTAACGCTCGTAGCCGGCAAAAAGTTCGTCCCCACCCAAACCCGATAGCGCAACCTTGACCTGCTGTCGCGTGAATTGGGAGACATAGTAGCTGGGAATAACAGAGTCATCCGCGAACGGTTCATCGAAGGCATCGACAATCTCGCCCACGATCTCGCGAAAGTCTGGTTGCACGGCGTGCTCGTGAAACCGGCAGCCGTACCGCATCGCTACGCGCTTCGCCAAAGGGCGCTCGTCGAGCAGAGGGTTACGCATGCCGCCAAAACCCATGGTGAAAGTCTGAACGGGATCGTCGAGATACCGGCCCATGAGCGCCACCACCAAACTGCTGTCGACGCCCCCGGAAAGGAAAGCGCCCAACGGTACATCGCTTACCAAATGCGATCTTACCGCATCCTCGATAGCCTGTTCGAAACGCTCCAACCATTCCTGACCGTCGGCTTGTAGGTCGATAGCGGCAAAATTCACGTCCCAATAGCAACGCTTCTCGATTCGCCCGGCTTCATAAGTCAGTAGATAGCCGGGTTCGAGCTTGCGCACGTTACGATAGATAGTCAGCGGGGCAGGGATATAAGTAAAGGCGAAAAAAGCATCGAGGGCCTGATAGTCGAGATCCCGCTCGACGAGATTCGCGGCGAGAACTGCTTTTATTTCCGAGCCAAACAGCAAGGTATCGCCGGCCTGGGCATAAAACAGCGGCTTGATGCCAAGCCGATCCCGAGCCAACAAACCACGACGCCGACGCACATCCCACAAAGCGAAGGCGAACATGCCACGCAAATGATGAACTAAGTCATCACCGTACTCCTCGTACAGGTGGACAATGACTTCAGTGTCCGTGTGAGTTCGAAATTGATGGCCGCGTTGCGACAACGCGGTGCGCAGTTCGCGATAATTGTAAATCTCGCCGTTGAAGACGATCCAGACAGTACCATCCTCGTTCTGAATCGGTTGGTGTCCACCGGCTAAGTCGATGATGCTCAAGCGCCTCATTGCCAGCCCGACACCGGGTTCGCGGAATATACCACCCTCGTCGGGACCACGCCGCATAAGGGCGCGATTTATGTGTTGCAGGGTTTCGTTAGAAATTGCAACGTGCTCTCCGTAGAATCCACAGATTCCGCACACGAGTGGCTTACCGATAGGTCAAATTGATTTATAAAGAGACAATGCGAACGATCACGCGTCGCTAGGCGGCGAGGGCAACAGCTACCTCGGGCGGATTGGAGGCATTTCTTCTTTCCCGGCGATCCTATGAATGAAACTTGCGAACTTATCGGCCAAAGCATCCCATCCGTAGCGCTGTTCGACCAAGCGCCTGCCCTCGATAGCCAGATCGAGACACCGCTTTGGATTGTCCAGCAACTGCAATACAGATTCAGCGAAAGCGCGGGGATCATCCGCAAGCACGATATGGTGACCAGGAACAGTATCGAGTCCTTCCGCACCGACCGTCGTCGATATCACGGCCCGCCCCATAGCTAAAGCTTCCAAAATCTTCAGGCGGGAACCGCCACCGATTCTCAGCGGCACCACGTACACGGCCGCGCGCTCTACGTAGGGCCTGACGTCATCCACTGTTCCGGTAATGCGAACACCTGGCACTGCTGCTAGTGCCTGGATATCTTCCGGAGGACTTCGGCCCACGAAGGTACATTCCAGTCTGGGGCGAACCTGATGCAACAGAGGCAAAATTTCGCCGACAAAATATCGGGCTGCATCCTGATTCGGGCGCCAATCCATGGACCCGGTAAAAACCACATGCTGCCGCTGCTCGGGCTGGGACATGGGTCGGAAGTAATCCAAATCCACGCCGTTTGGTACGACTGTTATCGGTAGATTGGGATGATTCTGGAGCAAACGGTCGCGATCTAGCTCGGAGACGGCCAAAGCGCCATCCACCCACGCTAAGGCCGCGCGCTCAAAGCGTTCGACCTTACGCCATTGCTCGCCGATATACCAGCGGCGCAGCCGGTTGGTTTCATTTTCGTAGTACCGCTGCCATATATCGGCTTCAACGTTATGTGTTGATACCAACTTCTTAATCGATGTCAGGTTCTTTACATTAATTACATACGGCGTCCACTCACAGAGGACGAGGTTCGGGCGGAACTCAGTTAGGTGATTGAGAACTGCATCTCGATAGACCGGCGAATAGTGGCTCGTGACAATATACGGCAACGGTGATAAGAGGTTAGCGAACAACCGCAGATAAAAAACTGGGCCTTGTTTAGGAGGGATTCGCGCGGGTACTGCTATTGGTTCGATACCAGCCAGCTTAAGAGCTTCCGCAGCAACCGAACCCTTCTCTCCATAGCCGATGTAGCGGATATCAAACCATGCCGCAAGCCGCCGATATAAATTGAAACTCCGTGTACGCTTACCAGTATTGGTAGGATAGGGAAATTCTTCATCTAATACTAGAATTTTCATGGTTCTTTAGCAGATTAATAGCTCATTTTAACAAAAAAACTTTTTTCCAATTAAAGCTAAATTTTTATAGAAAGCTAAAAAAATAAACTTAATTAACCCAATATATATACCAATTTCTTTTGGATTTTTTGTGATCGCAAGTAAATAATATTTGATTGATCTCATACGGTCTATAGATAAAAAAAGATCCCCGCGAGAACAATAAGAATAAGCAAGCGCTTTATTTAAAGTTATCTTTGGTACAGCATTTGGATTACTTTCAAGAAATCTCTTAAGAATAAGATCGGCGCAGCGGATACTTCTTTCAATATTTGATGTCAATTTTCCGGGATGTCCAACCCGGTATGATAAAAGAGGTTTATCGACATAGGCAAATTCATATTCTCTTGAGATTTTTAGCCACATATCCCAATCAAGGCCATTTATATATTCCGGGTTAAACAGGCCAAACTTATTGAAACATTCTTTGCGTACCACAGAGGATGAATAGGGAATAAAATTCTCAAAAAGGAGATGTTCTAAAATATATCCAGATCTTGGTTCAAAATACTGTCCTCTCGTTTCGTAATTAATTGATAATCCCGCTTCATCAATAAGTTTCATACGGCTGTATACAACACCAACAGAAGCATTGGTAAATAGATCAACCTGTTGTTCTAGTTTTGTGTTATCCCAAAGGTCATCTGCGTCTAAAAAAGCTATTAGCTCGCCTGAAGCGTGATTTATTCCAGCATTAGTAGCTTTGGCTTGACCACTATTAGATTGTTTAATGTATTTAATTGTAGTTAAATTTAAAAATTTAGCTACAACTTCATCAGTATTATCTGTTGATCCATCATTGATAATAATGATTTCAGTATTATTATAAGTTTGATTAATGGCAGATAACAAACAGCCATCCAAATATTTTCCATAATTATAGCATGTAATCACAATACTAACCTTTGGTGTTTTCAAATTTTCCTCTCATAGCTTTATTAAGAGTTAAGAAAAACTAGTGCACATCACCACGATTATCAACAAGATTTGACTTGGGTACAGCATTCGTCGCAACCGGTCGCCAGACCAAAGGTAACAGAACTAAAAATGATAGCGAGAATACAGCATTCAGGATTAGCGAGATAATTTGCTCCTGTCGTGCCTGGAAAATTAGCACCAATTTTCCTGATTTCCACTCTCCAATGGTTGTTGTCTGCAAAAAGGTTACCATAGGAGAAAGCCAGTGTTTTTCCAAAAAAATAACGGGACCAAGACTAGAATAATTGTTTTCATTCAGCAAAAAAAAGAGGGAAAATGCAGATGTAACAATAAGGCCAATTTTCCAGTATTCCAAGGGCAGCCTATAAAGAGATTGTGCTTTGATAGTAATCCAAACTAAGGTAATAATTTCAATGATCAAAGCCGAATACGCCGCGCCTTGCAACTCCCAGGCAGAAATAAGTAGAAGCCCAATCAAAATTTTCGCTGGAACCAACACCGATTTTATGAGAGAGAGAATAATCGTTTTTTTTTGGTATAAAACCCCAAAAGATAAATAGGTAACGCATCCCGTTATGACCGTAGTTACAATTTCGATTTGGGCAATAGGCGCTGCTTGCCAGAATACAGGAGGAGTCATCAGCTCCAAAATGCTTTTTATAGTTACAGCAAGCATCAACCCGAGAAATACCATCAAGAAAAGATATCGTGTAAACATTGAGCTAATGATCTGTGGCGCATCCTGTTGTTCTGCTATTTCTATGCTTTTAGTCCGCCAAGCCCTCTGAAACGGAATAGAGATAAAGAGATTCAGCAGCGGTGGAAACTTGTAGGCCATCTCCAGAATTCCTATCCCCTCAATTCCGATTAAAACGCGGACTAGAATCCGTTCAGCTTGTCGGCCTAAAAAAGTGATGATCTCTCCAGGCAAAAGGGGCAACTGAAATCGCAGCAATTTATCAGCAATTTTGCGGTTGAAATCAAGGCCGTGCTCTCTGAGAGCCGCCACATGGAAAGCTAGCGAACCAACTACCGCTGTCAATAATGATGATAAAAAAACTCCAATCAAACCTATTTCTAGAATGACAACCAACCATATATTGAGAAAAAGTCCTAAAATCAATCGAGCTAAATTGATACAAGAAAATAATAATGACTGTTGTCGGATAATCTGAATCGTACTAGCACTTTGGCCCGCGACGTCGATGACGAAAGTGATTAGGGCCAAGCAGATTAAAAGGTAATACTCCGAGCTACCGAGAATCAGACTACTCAGTGGAACACTAAAAATCAGGGGTAGTAATATGATTAAAGTACCCAAACCCCAAACAAGAAGGATGCCGGTTCCGAGAGTTTGATTCTTATATTTATCCTCCTGTTCATGATAAATTCTTAAAATCGCTGTTTGAAAACCACCAGTAAGCAAAACAGTCAAGAGACCGAGGCTAGTATCGATCATGGCGATGACACCATAGCCTTCAGCCTGAAAGATATGCGCGTAAAATGGCAGCATCAGGAAGCTAGCCAGCTTCCCGAGTACTGTCGCCATGCTGTAAATGGCAGTGTGCTTGAAAGTTTGTCGACCGAGACTCATTAAATTCTAATCTTTGCAGTGACAAGCTTTCAGAATTAATGTTCTCTCGGTTTGTGGATACCAATTAACATCATGATCGTGCGGACAAAATTTTTAATGAATAAATACAACCTAGCTGATCCAAAATCAGTAAAAAATGCCCTCATTTCCATTTGAATTGCTTGATAATATCTACCATGATTAGCATTGTAGCGGGAAAGATCAGACCAAATATAAGCAATGAATTTATCGAGAAAATATCTAGCTTGAGCATTATTTTCGCTTTCTCGTAACATGGTATAGCTTCGGATACATTCAGACAGCATTACTCCTGCATTGCTACTCATATTATTAGCATGTAGACGCCGCATCATCCCAACTTTATTGATAATTCCTACCTTTGTTATACGAGCGATACGGTAGTAAAAATGGAAGTCCTCGCCAGATTTTAGCGAAGGATCAAAAAAAAGATCTTCCGTTAATATATCTTTCCGCAAAAGAAAAGAACTTGCAATACCAAAATTCTCTTGTGCAAGATATAGACATGCGTTTTCAATAATCAACTCTTTTTGACTATTCAAATATGTATAAAATAATGGGCAACTTTCAAAATGGGATTTCAAAAATAAACCAGCGTCGCTAAAATTTCGATAATCACTAAATACTAATCCAACCTCTGGATGACGCTCAAGAAAATCAACTTGAGCTGCCACACGATTCGGAACCATAAGATCGTCCGCATCGTTGAAACAGAGATATTTTCCTAAACTATGTGAAATTCCAATATTTCGTGGAACGGCACAACCACCACTATTCTTTTGATAATAATAGCGAACTTTTTCTTGATATTTTAAAGCAATATTTGATGTTTGATCCGTAGAACCATCGTCAACGACAATAATTTCTATATTCGGATATGATTGCATAAGAATACTTTCAATAGTCTCAGCAATAAATTTTTCAGCATTATAGGCCGGAATAATAACAGAAACCAGAGGAGGTATTTTAGCGTTATCCATTCTACTTAACCATTTAAGATGGAGAAATCACTTTTATAAGATTTTTAAATTTTCCAGATTTAAAACTACAGTATATCATTTCCACAACCTCATGGTCTTTTAATAAATTTTTGCGAGGCAAATAAAATGATACAAAATCAACACTATTACCAAACATGATAGAGCAATTCTCAATAGCTGAAGTAAAAAATGATGCAATGCAGCGTGGTTTTTTGCCGCTAAAAGCAATTTCATATTCAATCACGGCACTAAATCTTTTAATTTTAATGCCAACATAGTCCTGAACTATTTTAATTTGCTTATCAGATTCTCTAGGGTGTGGTACATAAAATAACTGGTCACCTTGAAAATAATTTTTTATTTTCCTCATATATCCAACAAATACTTCTATAGTTAGATATCCTTGATCAATTAACGGTTGACCCAAAAATAAAACATCTTCAGAGGGCTGTGCAGTTTTAAGCACCGATTTAGAGTATTCGTAGCTATTTTTTAGAATACGATCCTCGCCGTTCACTTCGAAATCATAGGAGGTAAAATATGTTAATTTTTCAACTCCTTCAGCATTCCAGTCAACATACGCATTACGAAGTTTTCTCTTTATTGCTTTTAGGCTAAACAACTTAAGTTGTTCGTTTGCTGTCGTATTTTCTTTAATTTTAATTAAATTATCATTTTTATAATTCCTCTCGATATTTTCTTTAACTCTTTGTCTATTAATTCTTAAAGTGTCAGTACCTACATCTAGTAAATATAAATTTTGATAATGGATTTTATTTGCAATATGCCTCATATGCAGATCGTAATCTTTCAAATAATTTCCTAAAAAGAGATTTTCTAATGACTTAATTGAATTACAAAATTTATCAATTTTTCTCCTTTTTATAAATTGATCAAAAACCAAATAAAGCTCAAGGATTTTTTCATAAAAATTCCGTGGTTTTTCTTTTCCAAAATCAACATTAGTAAATTGATATACAAAATCAATATATTTTATTGAATCCCAATGTTTTTTATCAAGCATTACTTCAAAATCGTTTTTTTTAAATAACCCAATATATAAAATAACAAGGACATTTTTAGTAAGATTGAAATGATAAACTGCTTCAATCGCATTGAGTATCTGATAAGGAGCAGCAATTATAAAGACATTCATGGCGATTATTCACCTCAGCATTCTATATTTATTTTAAACAGGCAACATTATCCCAGCTATTTTCGGAGGCATTCTCAGCCCAATCGCGAAGTTTATCGCGCAACTCTTTTCCTTGCTCCAAGTAAGAAGAAAGCTGCTGAGCTATCGAAATCTTAGCTTCGTTCAGGCTCAAGGCGTCAAATGTAGAGGAAGATAAGCCAGACATGTTAACCAATGCTTGCATTTTAAATGTTTTTGAAGACATAGGAATAATCGGGGTTCCACCGCGCAATGCAAAAATGCTTGGATGCCATCTACCTCCAATATAAGCTTCCGCATTTCCAAGAATATCAACCGCCTGTTGAACCGGAATTGTCAGACCAACCAAAGGAAGATCAAGTTCTTTGGCAATTGGACGAAAAACTGACTGATCCACCACATCCGAGACAGTCAAAACAATTTGTCCGGAGTAGATTGATTGTATATGCCTAATAAGCAGTATGCAGTCTTTAATAATTTCAAATGGTAAGCCATCGTAGGAAAATATAGAAGATCCCCCTATACAAAGATAAGGCGCAGCAGGATCAAACTTGGCCGTATCCGGCCAGATATCGAAGTAGGTGGACCGCCTTGCAATGGGTAGCCAATTTTCTGGTGCGGCAGGTTTGAACAAGAATGCGGTATCTGGAGCAAATCTTCCATTACATAGTGTCTTGCACTGTTCCGCCGAGATAGGATCACGAAAAACTACATCATCAAATAAAGGATATACTTCCTGCGCTATTTTAAATAGAATTGGATGGTTAAAATCAGCGGTATGATTAATGATAATGACCGGCTTATCAAAGTGCTTTTTTAGTAAATAGCTCAAAAAAAGTTCCGTGCGTGGTAGCAATCCGTTACCCACCATGCAACCATCCCCGTGTATAATAGCCATATCCACATTATCAATCGCTTTCAGCAAGCGTGGATACAAGTCTTTGTCTTTAAAAACCGCTTCAGCCGATTTTTCAAAATCTTCCCATTTTTCTGGGACCAAGCTGTTTTTTTCAGTTAAACCAAAATGCCAAGCGAGTTTTTGCCTGATTTTTAACAAAACTGGAGGTATAAAAAGCTTAACTAATTCTTTTGCGCTTTTGTGATCAGTTTTATGTGGTAAATCTGTATTGAAAAAAGTTGAATATCGAAGATCATCCTCTGAAATTATCTCGGTTATATTTCCTCCCGTTTCAGTAATCATCTTTTTCAAAGAAATTGCGGCAGCACGGTCTCCCCAGTTTGGATTACTGGTTGAATCATTGATTAGCAAGATTTTCATATGCTGGTTAAGAAGGTTCTTCGAGGGTTCTTGT
>JRYF01000174.1_pt1 | contig 19136 bp, 16 predicted proteins | sample 235331 | NCBI WGS metagenome assembly JRYF01 (sample SAMN03074217, study PRJNA261475) | activated sludge metagenome | biome: Wastewater Treatment Plant; feature: Wastewater; material: Activated sludge; isolation source: activated biomass of a wastewater treatment plant treating hydrocarbon... ...
TGCAGCGCCGCGGCGGCCACGTGCTCGGTCGGCGCCGGCGCCGCGGTGCGCGCCGCGCCGGCCGCGGCGTTCTCGTCGATCAGCCGCGTGTGGAAGCTCGCCTCCACCGTCTGCGGCCAGTGCAGCAGCTCGTGCAGGAACTGCAGGTTGGTGGTCAGGCCGAGCACCGTGGTCTCGCGCAGACCGGCGGCGAGCGCGCGGCGCGCGGCGTCGCGGTCCGCGCCGCGCGCGATCAGCTTGGCGATCATCGAGTCGTAGTACGGCGAGATCTCGTCGCCGCTGTCGACGCCCGACTCGATGCGCAGCGCCGCGCGGCCGAAGTCGATGCGCTCGATGCGCCCGGTGGTGGGCAGGAAGCCGGCCTCGGCGTCCTCGGCGCACAGCCGCGCCTCGAAGGCATGGCCTTGGCAGCGCACGTCGGCCTGTGCCAGCGGCAGCCGGCCGCCGTCGACGATGCGCAGCTGCAGCTCGACAAGGTCGAGGTCGGTGACTTCCTCGGTCACCGGATGCTCCACCTGCAGCCGCGGATTCACCTCGAGGAAGAAGTACTCGTTCCCGGCGACGACGAACTCCACCGTGCCGAGGCCGCGGTAGTTCACCGCCGCGGCGAGCTTCACCGCGTCGGCGAGCAGGCGTTCGCGCAGCGCGGCCGGCAGCCCGGCGCTCGGCGCCTCCTCGATCACCTTCTGGTGCCGGCGCTGCAGCGTGCATTCCCGCTCGAACAGGTGGATCGCGTTGCCGCGTCCGTCGCCGGCGACCTGCACCTCGATGTGGCGCACGCGCGGCAGGTAGCGCTCGACGATCATCTCGCCGCTGCCGAAGGCCTTCTCGGCCTCGCGCATCGCGCTCTCGATGCGCGCGTCGAGCCCGTCGAGCGTCTCGATCACCGCCATGCCTCGCCCGCCGCCGCCGGCCACCGCCTTGAGCAGCATCGGCAGCTTGGCTTCGCGCACGTGGCGCGCCACGGCGGCGGCGTCGCGCAGCCCGCCCTCGCTGCCCGGCACCACCGGGATGCCGAGCGCCGCGGCCTCGCGCTTGGCCTGCGCCTTGCCGCCGAGCCGCTCCATCGTCTGAGGCGTGGGGCCGACGAAGATCAGCCCCGCGTCCTCGAGCGCGCGCACGAACGCCGGGTTCTCGGAGACGAAGCCGTAGCCGGGATGCACCGCGTCGGCGCCGACGCGTTTGGCCGCCGCGACGAGCGCGTCGATGCGCAGGTAGCTGTCGCCGGGTGCGGAGCCGCCGAGCTCGACCGACTCGCCGATCTCGCGCACGTGGCGCGCGTGGCGGTCGGCCACCGAATGGACCGTCGCCACCCGCAGCCCGAGCCGCCGGCAGGTGCGGGCGATGCGGCACGCGATCTCGCCGCGGTTGGCGATCAGGACCTTGCCGATGCGCTGCATGGAAGGCCGCCCTTCAGAACCGGAACACGCCGAAGGGCGTGGGCCTGGCCGCGGTGCGCGAGGCCAGATCGAGCATCAGCCCCATCACGTCGCGCGTCTCCGTCGGGTCGATGATGCCGTCGACCCAGAGGTTGGACGAGAAGTTGTCGGCCGGCTGGAAGTCCTCGTAGATCTTGCGCACCGGCTTCTTGAACGCCTCTTCCTCCTCGGGCGTCCACTCGCGGCCCTCGGACTTGTTGATTTGCCGGCGCACCAGCGCCATCACGGTGGCGGCCTGCTCGGGGCCCATGATGGCAGCGCGTGCGTTCGGCCAAGCGAACATCGCCGTCGGGTTGAACGGGCGCCCGCACATCGCCAGGTAGCCGGCGCCGTACGAGGCACCGATCAGGATGGTGTACTTCGGCACGTTGGCCGAGGCCATCGCGGTGATCATCTTGGCGCCCGCCTTGGCGATGCCCGACTGCTCGGCCGCGCGCCCGACCATGAAGCCGGTGACGTCGGCCAGGAACAGCAGCGGGATGTCGCGCTGGCAGCACAGGTCGATGAAGTGCGCCGCCTTCATCGCGCTCTCGGGGAACAGCACGCCCTGGTTGGCGAGGATGCCGATCTCGTGGCCGTGGATGCGCGCGAACCCGGTCAGCAGCGTGTCGCCGTACAGCGTCTTGAATTCCTGGAAGCGGCTGTCGTCGACCAGCCGGGCGAGGATCTCGCGCGTGTCGGAAGGGATCTTCGGGTCGCGGCTGATCAGGCCGTGGATCTCGCGCGGGTCGTGCCGCGGCGGCAGGCTGGGCAGCCGGGTCCAGCGCGGCTTGGGCGGCTCGCCGAGCTCTCGCAGCAGCTCGCGCGTCAGCGCCAATGCATGGCGGTCGTCGCTCGCGATGTGGTCGGTGACGCCGCTGATGCTGCAGTGCATCTGCGCGCCGCCGAGCGACTCGCCATCGACGGTCTCGCCGGTGGCCGCGAAGGTCAGCTCCGGGCCGCCGAGGTACATGTAGCCCTGTTCCTTGACGATCACGATCTCGTCGCAGAGCGCCGGGATGTAGGCCCCACCCGCGGTGCACGGCCCGAGCACCACCGCGATCTGGTGGATGCCCTCGGCCGACATGCGCACCTGGTTGTTGAAGATGCTGCCGAACTGGCCCACGTCCGGGAAGATGTTGGACATGTCGGGCAGGAAGGCGCCGCCGCTGTCGACCAGCGTGACGCACGGCAGCCGGTGCGCCCACGCGATCTGCTGCGCGCGCACGTGCTTCTTGCACGTCATGCCGTAGTAGGTGCCGCCCTTCACCGTCGCATCGTTGGCGATCACCATGCACGGCCGGCCATTGATGAGCCCGATGCCGGTGATGATGCTCGCGCCCGGCGGCACGCCCTCGTAGAGGCCCTCGCCGGCGAGCATGCCCAGCTCGAGGAACGGCGAGCCGGGATCGAGCAGCACCTCGACGCGGTCGCGCGGCAGGATCTTGTTGCGCGCGAGGTGCTTCTCGCGCGCCTTCGCCGGGCCGCCCGCCATCGCCTCGCAGCGGCGCTCGTGCAGCCGCGCGACGAGCACGTCGTAGGCCTGGCGGTTGGCGCCGAACTCTGCGTCGGTCGTCGACGCGCGGGGAACCAGGATCGTCATGCGGTCAGAGGGTCCACACGCTTCAGGACTTGAACACCGGCGGCCGGCGCGCTTCGAAGGCCGCCAGGCCTTCCGACACGTCGTCGTTGAGGAGTTCGCGCGAGATGACCTGCTGCTCGAGCTCGAGCCCGCCCGGCAGCGGGCGGTCCAGCCCCTCGCGGGCCAGGCGCTTCATCGTCGCCAGCCCGACGCGGCTGCGCGCGGCGAGCTGCGTGCAGTAAGCCATCGACGCCTCGGCCAGCTTGTCGGGCTCGACGACGTAGTTCACCACGCCCCATTGCAGCGCCGTCTGCGCGTCGAGCCAGCGCGCGCTGAAGAACAGGTCCATCGCGCGGCGCAGCCCGACGACGCGCGGGAAGCGCTGCGAGCCGCCCCAGCCCGGCACCAGCCCGTACTGCGCGTGCTGGTCGCCGACCTTGAAGTCGCTCGACGCGAAGATCACGTCGCAAGCCAGCATCAGCTCGCTGCCGCCGGCCAGCGCCAGGCCCTGGCAGGCCGCCACCACCGGCAGCGGACTGGCCTCGAGCCGCTGCAGCACGCGGTGGCCGTGGCGGATGAAGTGTTCGATCTTGGCCGGATCGCTGCGCAGCGTCTTCACTTCGTCGAGGTCGGCGCCGGTGCAGAAGTGCTTGCCCTGGGCGCGGATCAGCACCGCGCGCACGCCCGAGGCGGGGCGCTCGAACTCGTCGATCGCCGCCTCGATCGCGCCGTGCACCGCCATCGACAGGCAGTTGAACTTGTCCGGGCGCGCCAGCTCGATCACGCCGACCGCGCCGGCGCGGCTGACGGCCACCGGCGAGGCCGCGGTCACTTGCGGTTCTCCGCCGCGTACTGCACCGCCATGCGGCCGGCGCGCTCGCGCGCGACGATCAGCTTCATCACCTGCGCGGTGCCGTCGCCGATCTCCAGGCCCATCACGTCGCGCAGCCGCTGCTGGTGCGGCAGGTCCATGCTCCAGCCGTAGTGGCCGAAGGTCAGGATGCACTGGTGGATCGCGTCGAACGAGGTCTTCGGACCCATCCACTTCACCATCGCGGCCTCGGCGGTGTGCGGCTGGCCGGCGTCGCGCAGCGCGAGCGCGTGGTAGCTCAGCTGCCGGCAGGCCGCGAGCAGGGTCTCGAACTCGACGATCGGGAACGACACGCCCTGGTACTGGACGATCGGCGCGCCCATCGCCTTGCGCTCCTTCATGTATTCCCAGGTCTCGTCGATCGACGCCTGCGCCGCGCCGATGCACTGCAGCGCGATCAGCACGCGGCTGAAGTCGAAGCCCTGCATCACCTGCGTGAAGCCCTTGCCCTCCGCGCCCATCATGTTCTCGGCCGGGACGCGCACGTCGTCGAAGAACACCGAGCCGCGCCCGATGATCTTGCTGCCCACGTCCTTGAAGCGGCTGCGCTGGATGCCCGGCGAATCCATCGGCACGAGGAACGCGCTGATGCCGCGGGCGCCCGAATCGGGCGTGCCGGTGCGTGCGAAGAGGATGATCGCGTCGCACTGATCCGAGAACGTGATCGAGGTCTTCTCGCCGGAGAGGATGAATTGCTTGCCGTCGCGGCGCGCCTTCAACTGCAGGTTGGCCGCGTCGGAGCCACCGCGCGGCTCGGTCAGGCCGAGGCCGATCAGCGCTTCCCCAGCCACGAGCTTGCCGTTCCAGTGCCGGGCCAGCTCGGGATTGGCGTTGTGGTGGACGATGGCGCCCATGAGCGAGCCCAGCAGCTGCAGGTAGCTGATGTTGAAGTCGCCGTAGGCCATCTCCTCGGTGATCAGGCCCGAGGTGACGCCGCTCAGGCCGAGACCGCCGTACTCCTCGGGCAGGTCGACGCCGATCAGGCCGAGCGAGCCGATCTCCTTCATCAGCGCGCGATCGAAGCCGGGCTCCGCCTCGCGTGCCTGGTAGCGCGGCTTCAGCTTCTCCCGCGCGAAACGCCGCGCGACATCGCGCAGCGCGGTCTGGTCTTCATTCAGCAACATTCCGGACTCCTGTGGGTCGGCCGATCGGATACGAGGGTCGCCGCCGCCAGCCGCACTGAAAAAGTGCCGCTTGCCAGCTTCCGCACCTCGCGACTATGATAGCACCGAACAGACGTTAGTTAGCTGCGGGGCAGCAACACTGCGGCGGCAGGTTCGATACGATCGCGACACCTTCCCAGCCTAACTGACCCTCGACATGGCCACCAAGACCCGCGACAAAACCGTCTCCGTGGAATCCGACAGCGTCACGCGCGAGCGCATCCTGCTCGAGGCGGCCCGCCTGTTCCGCCATCACGGGTACGCCGCGACGACGCTGCGCGAGGTCGCCGACGCGGCGGGCATCAAGGCCGGCAGCATCTACTACCACTTCGAGTCGAAGGAGCAGATCCTCGACGAGGTGCTCGACAAGGGCATCCTGAGCGTCATCGCGGCCGTGCGGCAGCGCGTCGAGGCCCTGCCGCCCGACGCCAGGGCGCGTGACAAGTTCGCCGCGGCGATCGAAGGCCATCTCTGGGGTCTGCTGCACCACGGCGACTTCACCTCGGCCAACATCCGCATCTACGGCCAGATCCCGACGCCGGCGAAGAACCGTCATCGCAAGATCCGGCGCGAGTACACCGACTTCTGGGACGCCCTGCTCGACGAGGCCATGCGGCGCGGCGAGCTGCGCCCCGACATCGGCACCACGATCGCCCGCCTGTTCGTCATCGGCGCGCTGAACTGGACGGTCGAGTGGTACAACCCCCAGAAGGGTTCGTTCGAGGATTTCGTCAAGCAGATCACGACGATCGTCTTCGACGGCACCTTCGTGAAGGAGTAGCCCGCGCATGCCCGTGCAACCCGGCTGGCAGGGCCGCTTCTTCGAGGACTTCGCTCCGGGCGACGAGTATCGCCATCCGCTCGGCCGCACGGTCACTCAACAGGACAACATCTGGTTCACGCTGCTGACGCAGAACGTCGCGGCGGTGCACTTCGACGCCCACTACGCGGCGAAGACCGAGTTCGGCCGGCCGCTCGTCAACTCGTGCCTGACGCTCGCGCTCGTCACCGGCCAGTCGGTGATCGACGTGTCGTACAACGTGTTCGCCAACCTCGGCTGGGACGAGGTCCGGCTGCCGCATCCGGTGTTCGAGGGCGACACCGTCTACGCGCGCTCGACCGTGCTCGACAAGCGCGAGTCGAAGTCGCGCCCCGGCCTGGGCGTGGTCAGCGTCGCCACCGAAGGCTTCAACCAGGACGGTGTGGTGGTGTGCACCTTCAAGCGCACGCTGATGGTCTACAAGCGCGGCCACGCGCCGGACCGCTCGCCGCCGGTGCCGGCCACGAAGAATTGAGAGAGGACGCGGCGCCCGCGCGCCGCACGTGACCGTGAACAACGCAGAACTGATCGAACGCCACGGCCCGCGCGAGGCGATGGAGTACGACGTGGTCGTCGTCGGCGCCGGCCCCGGCGGGCTGGCCGCCGCCATCCGCCTCAAGCAGCTCGCGCCCGAAGCCTCGGTGGTCGTGATCGAGAAGGGCTCGGAGCCCGGCGCGCACATCCTCTCCGGCGCGGTGATGGACCCGCGCGCGCTCGGCGAACTGCTGCCCGACTGGAAGGCCCAGGGCGCGCCGCTGCTGCAGCCGGTGACCGGCGACGACGTGCTGTTCCTGTCGGAGACCGGCGCCACGCGCACGCCCGACTGGCTGGTGCCGCGCAACCTGCACAACAACGGCTGCTGGGTGATCTCGCTCGGCGACGTGGTGCGCTGGCTGGCGCAGCAGGCCGAAGCGCTCGGCGTGGAGATCTTCCCCGGCTTCGCCGCCGCCGAGCTGCTGTACGACGAGCAGGGCGCGGTGCGCGGCGTGGCCACCGGCAACATGGGTGTCGGCAAGGACGGCGAACCCACCGGCTCGTTCCAGCTCGGCATGGAGCTGCTCGGCAAGTACACGGTGTTCGCCGAAGGCGCGCGCGGCCACCTGGGCAAGCAGCTCATCGCGCGCTACCGGCTCGACGAGGGCCGCGACCCGCAGAGCTTCGCGATCGGCATCAAGGAGCTGTGGGAGGTCGAGCCGTCGCGCGCGCGGCCCGGCCTCGTGGTGCACACCGCCGGCTGGCCGATGACCGACGAGACCTTCGGCGGCGGCTTCCTCTACCACCTGAGCGGCGGCAAGGTCACGCTCGGCTTCGTCGTCGGGCTCGACTACCGCAACCCCTACCTGAGCCCCTTCGACGAGCTGCAGCGCTGGAAGACGCACCCCGCGATCCGCGCCCACATCGAAGGCGGCAAGCGCATCGGCTACGGCGCGCGCGCCATCAACAACGGCACGCCGCAGGCGCTGCCGAAGACCGTGTTCCCCGGCGGCGCGCTGGTCGGCTGCGACGCGGGCTACCTGAACGCCGCGCGCATCAAGGGCAGCCATGCGGCCATCAAGAGCGGCATGCTGTGCGCCGAGGCGCTCGCGCCGGCGCTGGCGGCGGGGCGGCAGCGCGACGAGCTGACCGCCTACCCGGAGGCCTTCGAGAAGAGCTGGCTGCACGAGGAACTGCAGCAGACGCGCAACTTCAAGCTCTGGTTCAAGAAGGGCAAGTGGATCGGCAACCTGATGACCGGCATCGAGCAGTGGCTGCTGCCCAAGCTCGGTGTCGCCAGCCCGCCCTGGACGCTGCACGCGACGAAGCGCGACCACGAAGTCCTGCTGCCCGCCGACCAGGCGACGCCGATCGCCTACCCGCGCCCGGACGGCAAGCTCAGCTTCGACCGGCTGTCCTCGGTGTTCCTCAGCAACACCAACCACGAGGAAAACCAGCCGGCCCACCTGACGCTGAAGGACGCCGCCGTGCCGGTGGCCACCAACCTGGCGCGCTTCGCCGGTCCCGAGGGCCGCTACTGCCCGGCCGGCGTCTACGAGTTCGTCAAGGCCGACGACGGCGCCGACCGGCTCGTCATCAACGCGCAGAACTGCGTGCACTGCAAGACCTGCGACATCAAGGACCCGACGCAGAACATCGTCTGGGTGACGCCCGAGGGCGGCGGTGGCCCCAACTACGCCGGCATGTGAGGAACGCGATGCCCGAGACGACCTTCGGACTGGACGATGCCGCGCTGGCGGCGCAGCCGCTCGGCTTCGAGCCGGGCTTCTTCGACGGCCAGGTGGTGCTGGTGTCCGGCGCAGGCAGCGGCATCGGCAAGGCGATCGCCTTCCTGTGCGCGCGGCTCGGCGCCCGGCTCGTCGTCTGCGGCCGTGACCCGGCCAAGCTGGCGGCCTGCGAAACCTGGCTGCGCCGGCTGGGCAGCCCCGAGGTGCTGGTGCAGCCGACCGACATCCGCGACAGCGCCTCGGTTGCCGCGCTGCTCGACGCCACGTGGCAGAAGTTCGGCCGCCTCGACGTGCAGGTGAACAACGCCGGCGGGCAGTTCCCGAAGGCCGCGCTCGACATCAGCCCCAAGGGCTGGAAGGCCGTCGTCGACAACAACCTGAACGGCACCTGGTACATGATGCACGCGGCCGCCCAGCGCTGGCGCGACGCCGGCCAGGGCGGCAACATCGTCAACATCGTGCTGACCTTCCAGCGCGGCTATCCCGGCGTGGCGCACAGCTGCGCGGCCCGGGCGGCCGTGACCTACCTGTCCAAGACGGTGGCGGTGGAATGGTCGCAGTACGGCGTGCGCGTCAACTGCGTCGCGCCGGGCTCCGTCGAGAGCACCGGCTTCGCGCACTACTCGCCCGAGGCGCGCCGGCAGTTCGCGCGCAGCAACCCGATGCTCAAGGTGGGCAGCGTGCAGGACATCGCCCACGCGGTGGCCTACCTGGCCGGCCCGACCGGCCGCTTCGTCAACGGCGAGGTGCTCAACGTCGACGGCGGCGGCCTGCTGTGGGGCGACCTGTGGACGATTCCGAAACCGGCCTACTTCGCCTCGGAGGCCACGGCATGACGGCCCCCGACACGACCCCGCGCTTCGGCCCCGGCGACGCCGCGCTGGCCGAGCTGCCCACCGTCTACCGCGAGGACCTCTACGCCGGCAAGGTGGCGCTGGTGTCAGGCGCCGGCAGCGGCATCGGCAAGGCGATCGCGTTCCTGCTCGCGCGGCTCGGCGCCACGCTGGTGATCTGCGGGCGCAAGCGCGAGGCGCTCGAGGACTGCGCCGACAAGCTGCGCACGCTGTCGGGCCGCGAGGTGATGACGCATGCGATGACGATCCGCGACCCCGGCCAGGTCGAGGGCCTGCTCGACGCGGCATGGCAGCGCTTCGGCGGCATCGACGTGCTGGTGAACAACGCCGGCGGGCAGTTCGCCGCGCACGCGATGGACTTCACCGACAAGGGCTGGAACGCCGTCATCGACACCAACCTGAACGGCACCTGGTACATGATGCAGGGCGCCGCGCGGCGCTGGGTGGCGCAGGGCAAGCGCGACGCCAGCATCGTCACCATCACCGCCGCGGTCGACCGCGGCCTGCCGGGCATGGCGCACACCGCCGCCTCGCGCGCCGGCGTGATCGCGCTGTCGAAGACGCTCGCCGTCGAGTGGGCCGAGCACGGCATCCGCGTCAACTGCATCGGCGCCGGCGCGATCGAGAGCAACGGCTTCAACAACTACAAGGACGAGAACGTTCCCGGTCTCTTCCGCACCAACCCCATGCACCGCGCCGGCGACGTGCAGGACGTCGCCGAGGCGGTGGTCTACCTCACCGCCCCGTCGGGCAAGTACATCACCGGCGAGACGATCAACCTCGATGGCGGGATGGTGCTGTGGGGCGACTTCTGGCCCGCCGGCATGCCCGACTACTTCAAGCCCCCCTCTTCCAACACATGAGCACAGCAGCACCGTCAGCCGGCGAACCCCGGGGACCGCTCGCGGGCGTCCGCGTCATCGACCTCACCGGCGTCGTGATGGGGCCGTTCGCCTCGCAGATCCTCGGCGACTTCGGCGCCGACGTGGTCAAGGTCGAGTCGCTCGACGGCGACACCGTGCGCCACATCGGGCCCAGCCGCAGCAAGGGCATGGGGCCGATGTACCTGGCGCTCAACCGCAACAAGCGCAGCATCGCGCTCGACCTGCGCGATCCCGACGGGCTGGCGGCCGTCAAGCGGCTGATCGAGGGCGCCGACGTGCTGCTGTTCAACCTGCGCCCGGGCTCGATGGGCCGGCTCGGGCTCGGCTACGAGCAGGTCGCCGCGATCAACCCGCGCATCGTCTACTGCGGCGCCTACGGCTTCGGCGAGGCCGGCCGCTACGCCGGCAAGCCGGCGCTGGACGACCTGATCCAGGGCTCGGTGGCGCTGCCCTCGCTCGTGGGCCGCGTCACCGGCGAACCGCGCTACCTGCCCACCAACCTGTGCGACCGCACCACCGGCCTGACGGCCGTCTACAGCGTACTGGCGGCGCTCTACGCGCGCGAGAAGACCGGCCGCGGGCAGGCCATCGAAGTGCCGATGTTCGAGACGATGACGCAGTTCGTGCTCTCGGACCACATGTTCGGCCGCAGCTTCGACCCGCCGCTGGGCGACGCCGGCTACGTGCGCCTGCTCGCCAAGGACCGCCGCCCGCTCAAGACCCTGGACGGCTACGTTTGCGTGCTGATCTACATCGACAAGCACTGGAAGAGCTTCTGCGAACTGATCGGCCGCGAGGACGTGCTGAAGGACCCGCGCTTCCTGCGCATGTCCGACCGCACGCGCAACGTCGACGCGCTGTACGCCTTCGTCGCCGAACAGATCGCCACGCGCAGCACCGCGCAGTGGATGGAAGCGCTGACGAAGGCCGACATCCCGGTGGCGCCTATGCACACGCCCGACAGCCTGATGCAGGACCCGCACCTGGCCGACGTGGGGATGTTCGAGTGGGTCGAGCACCCGAGCGAGGGCCGCATCCGCCAGATGAACGTGCCCGGCACCTGGTCGGACACGCCGCCCTCGGTGCGGCGCCACGCGCCGCTGCTGGGCGAGAACACGCGGGAGCTGCTGGCGGAAGCCGGCTACGCCGCCGACGAGATCGAGCGATTGCTCGCGAAGGGCGCGGCGCGCGAGACGGCACGCTGAGGAGCGGGCATGCAGGAAGTCATCGTCGACAAGCGCGACCGCATCGGCCGCATCGTGTTCAACCGCCCGGCGATGAAGAACGCGCTCACGCCCGCGATGCTCGACGAGACGATGCGGGCGATCGCCGAGTTCGAGCGCGACGACGACGTGCGCGTGGTGCTGATCACCGGCGCCGGAGGATCGTTCACCTCGGGTGGCGACCTGAAGTTCCTCGCCGACCTGACGCAGAGGAAGCCGTTCGAGATCCGCAACACCGTGTACACGCATTTCGCCGGCACGGCGAAGGCGATCAAGCTGTGCCGCAAGCCGACCGTCGCCGCGGTCGCCGGGCCCGCGGTCGGCGCCGGATGCGAATACGCCATCGCCTGCGACTTCCGCATTGCCGCCGAGTCCGCGGCGTTCTGCGAGACCTGGGCCCAGATCGGGCTGATGGCGCCGCTGGGCGGCATGTTCCTGCTGCCGAGGTTGATCGGCCTCGGCCGGGCGACCGACATGCTGATGCGCGGCACGACGGTGCGCGGCCCGGAGGCCGAACGCATCGGGCTGGTGCAACGCTGCGTGCCGGACGACCAGCTCGACGAGGCCGCGACGGCGCTGGCCCTCGAACTGGCGGCCGGCCCTCCGCTCGCGCTCGCCGCGATCAAGGAAGGCCTGCGCCGCGGCATGGAATCGAACCTCAACGCCGAATGGGAGTTCAACCTCTACGCGCAGGCCATGCTGATCAACTCGGACGACTACGCCGAGGCGATGCGCGCGCGTGCGGAAAAGCGCAAGCCGGATTTCAAGGGCAGGCGCTGACGGCGCGCCGCCCCTGGCCCGGCGTCACTCCTTCTCGGGCTGTGGCGGCGCGACGTTGGGAATGCCGGACATCAGCGTCGTCGGGACCGACCGGATCAGTTCGTCGACGGAGAACATGCCATCGGCCTCGAACTTGCACAGCGCCCGCGCTTCGACCGGCTCGGCGTAGGTGTGGATCTTGCCCTTCTCGACATGGAAGACCTGGCCGTTCACGTCGGCGGCCGCGTCGGTGGCCAGGTAGGCGACCATCGGCGCGATGAACTCCGGGCCGGGCATCGCCATCAGGCTGTCGTGCATCGCCTGGCTCACGAGGCCCATCTCCAGGCGCTTCTTCATGCCCTCGATGACCTTGTCGTTCATCGTCATGCGCGTCGCGGCCAGCGGGCAGATGGCGTTGGCGGTGACGCCGAAGCGCCCCAGTTCGCGCGCCAGGGAGCGCGTCAGGCTGACGATGCCGCCCTTGGCCGCGGCGTAGTTGCACTGCCCGACCGAGCCCTTGAACGCGTCCGACGAGAAGTTGACGATGCGTCCGGAGCGCTGGCCGCGCATGACGCGCGACGCGTGATGGCAGATGTTCCAGTGGCCCTTGAGGTGGACGGTGATGACGGCGTCCCAGTCGTCCTCACTCATGTTCCAGACCATGCGCTCGCGCAGGAAGCCGGCGACGTTGACGACGCAGTCCAGCTTGCCGTAGCTGTCGACGCACTGCTTGACGATCCCGGCGGCCTGGTCGTAGTGCGTCACCGAGTTGTAGTTGGCGCTGGCGCGACCGCCAGCCGCGACGATCTCGGCCACCACGGCGTCGGCGACGGAACGGTCGGAGCCCCCGCCGCTGCGGTCGCCGCCGGGATCGTTGATCACGACGCTGGCTCCTTCCTTCGCCATCAGCAGCGCCACTTCGCGGCCGATGCCGCGGCCCGAACCCGTCACCACCACCGCCTTGCCCTGCAGATTGCCACTCATCGAGTTCACCTTTCGTAGGTTGCCGGCGCCTGCGTTGCACAAGCAGCCGCGTGCCGGCCACGCGGACTTGGCACATCGCCGCCGACCCGGTGCCGCCACGCACCGGGCCGCTGCCCGAAATCCCGTTCGGATCGGCGAATCCTAACTATCGTTAGTCCGTCGATCAAGAACGGGCGGGCGGATTCGTTGCCGCAAGCTCGACGCCGTCCCGATCTGCGCGCCGACTTCCGCGCTGCGGGGGCGATCAAGGTCCCGCTTCGTCCCGGGGCAGCCGGGTGGTCCCGGCCGCCGCCAGCGCCTCGATCTGCTGCGGCGTGTAGCCCAGCGAGCCCAGGATCTCGCGCCCGTGCTCGCCCGCGCGCGGCGCGGGGCGGCGCACGCCGGGCTGAGTGCGCGACCAGGTCGAGGGCACGCCGAGCTGCATGACCGTGCCTTCGGTGGGATGCTCGACGGCCTGCAGCAGGCCCACCGCGCGCAGGTGCGGATCGGCCATCAGCGACTCGATGCTGTTCATCGGCATCACCGGGATGTCGATGCTCTCGAGCGCCTCGATCCACTCGGCCGTGGTGCGCGTGAGCATCGCCTCGGCGACCATCGCATACAGGACGTGGATGTGCTCGGTGCGCTGGTTGAGCGAGGCGAAGCGCGGGTCGCTGTCCATCACCCCGGGGCGGCCGATCAGCTCGAAGAAGGCGCGCCACTGCTTGTCGGTGTACACGAGCGCGCAGACGTGGCCGTCGCGCGTGCGGTAGGGCCGGCGGTCCTCGCTGAGCATGCGCGGATAGCCCGTGTCGCCCTGTGGCGGAACGAAGCCGTGCCCGTACATGTGGTCGGAAAGCACCATCTGCGCCATCGTCTCGAACATCGGAATCTCGACCGACTGGCCCTCGCCGGTGCGCTCGCGATGGAACAGCGCGGCGACGATCGCCCCCACCGCGCTCGCGCCGACGAAGCGGTCCGCGACCGGGATCGGCACATACGCCGGGCGCTCGCCGCCGGCGCGCATCGACAGCGCCGCAAAGCCCGTGGCGCCCTGGATCAGGTCGTCGTAGGCCGGCTTGGCGGCATACGGACCCGACTGCCCGTAGCCGAACACGCCGGCGTAGACGATGCCGGCATTGACCGCGGCGACGTCCTCGTAGGCCAGGCCGAGCCGCGCCATGGCCTGCGGGCGCACGTTGAAGAGCAGCACGTCCGCACCGGCGGCCAGCTCGAGCAGCACGCGGCGCCCGGCGGGTTGCTTCAGGTCGAGCACGATGCTGCGCTTGTTGCGGTTGGCATTGATGAACAGGCCGCCCATGCCGGGATGGCGCGCGGGGCCGATGCCGCGCACGCCGTCGCCCCCCGGGCGGCTCGACCTTGATCACGTCGGCCCCGTAATCCCCCAGGATTTGCGACGTGTAGGGCCCCATCAGCACCGTCGTCAGATCGACGACGCGGATGCCGGCCAGCGGGCCGTCGGATTGGCGGGATGGCTTCAATGCGGTTCCTCGCGTCGCCGATCGACGGCGGACATGCCCGAGATGCTAACCTAACGATCGTAAGTTAGACTACCCTGCGGTGCGTCGGGCCGAGCGACGGCGGGCCACCAACCGCGGAAGACACCGATGAGCCGGCAAGCCACGACAGTCGTCACCGATGGGGGCGTAACCACCGTCACGCTCAACCGGCCGAGAAGCGCGATGCCGGGTTCCGCGGGCGGTCGCCGCGCGGTGTCCGCGGCCAAGGAGCGCTTCGCCGCCGCCGGTGCCGACATCGACACCAGTCCGGCACAAGACTTCGCAAGCTTCCTTGCCCCCGAGTGCACAACGTGGATTGCACTCGTCCGGGAGACGAAAATCCGCGCTTCGAAGGAACCCCTCCGCCATGTCCGCACCTGTTCCGCAAGCTCCCGCCGCCGCGCCCCCGAACATCCTCGTCGAGCGCCGCGACGGCGTGGCGATCGTCACCTTGAACCGTGCGCGCGAACGAAATCCGCTCGGGCTCGATTTCCCCGACGCGATGCTGCGCATCCTCGACGGCCTGGAAGACGATCTCGACCTGCACGCCGTGGTGCTGACCGGCGCCGGCAGCGTGTTCTGCGCCGGCGCCGAACTGGGCCAGGTGGTGCATCCCGACGGTGTCGATGGCGAGGTGCAGTTTCGCTTCATCCGGGGCCTGCACAAGGTTGTCCAGCGCATCCGCGATCTCGAGCTGCCGGTCATCGCCGCGGTCAACGGTGCTGCCGTGGGCGGCGGTGCAGCGCTGGCGATGGCCTGCGACATCGCGGTCGCGTCGGAGCGTGCGAGCTATTTCTTCGCCTTCGGCCGGCTCGGTGCGGCGGCCTGTGACATGGGCTGCTCCTACATGCTGCCCAAGATCGTCGGCACGATCCGCGCCAAGCACTGGCTGCTGACCGGCGCAACCGTGAAGGCCGAACAAGGCAAGGCGAGCGGCCTCTTTGTCGATGTCGTGGCGGGCGACCACTTGCTGCCGGCGGCGCTGGAGATCGCTGCCGCCATCAAGCTGGCGACGCCGCGCCGGGCCGCCGCCGCCAGCAAGCTGGCCATCGTTCGCAGCGAGGACGCCGACCTGCAGACCTGCATCGGCTACGAAGCCTACGTGCAGACTTACCTGTTCGGAACCGACGATCACAAGACCCGCCTGCGCAGCTTGATGGACCAGCAGCGGCGCAAGTAGGGCCGAAGGGATGCGGACGGCGATCGGCGGCGGCACATCGCAGATCCGGCGCCCGACCATCGCGCAGGAGTGCGCGTCTGATCGGGCGCAAGGCGCACACGAGGCGCAGGCCGGCGGCCTGCATCGTCGGGACATCGACGACGCGGATGCCCGACGAACGGTCCGGCCCGTCGCTCAGTACGACTTGGGCAGGCCGAGCACCTTCTCGGCGATGTAGCAGAGGATCAGGTGCGGCGTGATCGGCGCGATGCGGTGGATCAGCACCTCGCGCAGGTAGCGCTCGACGTGGAACTCCTTCGCGTAGCCCATGCCGCCGTGCGTCATCACGGCGTTGGTGCAGGCGCTGAACGCCGCTTCGCCGGCGAGGAACTTGGCGGCGTTGGCCTGCGCGCCGCACTCCTCGCCGCGGTCGTAGAGCTGCGCCGCGCGGAAGGCCATCAGGTTCGCTGCTTCCAGCTCGGCCCAGCTCTGCGCCAGTGGATGCTGCACCGCCTGGTTCTGGCCGATCGGGCGGCCGAACACGACGCGCTGGTTGGCGTAGTCGGTGGCGCGCCGCACCGCCGCACGCCCCAGCCCGACGAGACCGGCGGCGATCAGGATGCGCTCGGGGTTGATGCCGTGCAGCAGGCAGCGGAAGCCCTTGCCTTCCTCGCCGATGCGGTTCTCCACCGGGATCTCAAGACCGTCGATGAACAGCTCGTTGGAGTCGACGCACTTGCGGCCCATCTTGTCGATGACGCGCATCTCGACCTTCGAGCGGTCGAGGTCGGCGTAGAACAGGCTCAGGCCGTCGATCGGCCGCGCTCCCTGCTCCTCGGCCGCGGTGCGCGCGATGAGCAGGATCTTGTTGGCCTGCTGCGCCGTGGAGATCCAGATCTTCCGGCCGTGCACGACATAGCGGTCGCCGCGGCGCACCGCGCGCGTCGTCAGGCGCGCCGTGTCGAGCCCGGTGTTCGGCTCGGTGACGCCGAAGCAGGCGATGTCCTGGCGCCGCATGATCGGCGGCAGCATGCGCCGCTTCTGCTCCTCGGTCCCGAAGCGCACCACCGGATTGAGGCCGAAGATCCCCAGGCTGACCGAGGAGACGCCGCCGTTGCCCGCGCCCGACTGCGAGATCGCCTGCGTCAGGATCGCCGCCTCGGTGATGCCCAGGCCGGCACCGCCGTACTCGGTGGGCATCGCGATGCCCATGTAGCCGTGGTCGGCAATGGCGCGGCAGAACTCTTCGGGGAAGCGCCCGTCGCTGTCGCGCTGCAGCCAGTAATCGTCGCCGAAGCTGGCGCACAGCTTGGCGACGCCGTCGCGGATCTGCAGTTGCTCGGGGGTGAAATCGACGCTCATGGAATGTCTCCGTTGGTGTGTCGGCCAGTCTGCCGCGCAGCTGCCTACCCCGTGCGGGGCGCCGCGCGACCCAGCCTCAGCAGGCTCGCCGTGCCGGCGAGCAGCGCGAACAGCGCCGCCGCCCACAGCGCCGCACTGGCGCCGCGCTCGGCCAGCAGGTGGAACGCCAGCGCCATGAACGCGGCGCCGAGCACCTGGCCGAAGACCCGCGCCGTCGCCTGCATGCCGCTCGCGCCGCCGCGCCGGTGCAACGGTGCCGAGCCGATCATCGTGCGGTTGTTCGGCGTCTGGAACAGGCCGAAGCCGATCCCGCACAGCACCATCCGCCACACGATGTCGGCGTCGTGCGCCTGCGCCGGCAGCAGCGCCAATGACGCGAGTCCGGCCGCCAGCAGCGCCATGCCCACGCCGCCCAGCGCGCCGGCGGGGTGGCGGTCCGAGAGGCGCCCGGCGAGCGGCGCGACGAGCACGATCACCGCCGCCCAGGGCGTCATCAGCAGGCCGGTCTCGCCGGGCGACTTGCCCATCACGTCCTGCAGGAAGAACGGCAGCGCGATGTAGGCCATGGTCTGGGCGACGAAGGCGGCAACCGATCCGGCGATCGACAGGCCGAAGGCCGGGATGCGCAGCAGGTCCACCGGCAGCAGCGGATGCGGCGAGCGCAGTTCGCGCCGCACCAGCAGCGCGCCCAGCAGCAGGCCGAGCCCGAGCTCGAGGGCGACCCGCCAGGGGTCGGCGCCACGGCCGGCATCGTCGAGGGCGACGATCAACAGGCACAGCGCGGCGGCATTCAGCGCGGCGGCGCCGACGTCGAAGCGGTGCGGCGTGCCCGGATGCAGCGGAAGAACGCGCCGCCCCATGCCGAACGCCACCAGCCCGATCGGCACGTAGATCGCGAACAGCCACGGCCAGTCGGTCACCGACAGCACCGCGCCGGCGATGCCCGGCCCGAGGGCGGTGCCGGCGGCCACCACCATCGCGTTGATGCCGACCGCCCGCCCCAGCATGCTGCGCGGGTAGGTGAGGCTGACGAGCGACGTGCTGACGCTCATGATGCCCGCGCCGCCCAGGCCGAGCAGAACGCGCGCGGCCACCAGCCAGCCCAGCGACGGCGCCAGCGCGCAGCCGACCGCGCCGACGACGAACACCGCCAGCCCGCCGAGATAGATGCGACGGAACCCGACGATCTCGCCCAGCAGCGCCAGCGGCAGCAAACACGCCGCCACCGTGAGCTGGTAGGCGTTGACGATCCACACCGACTGCGCCGCCGAGACGCCGAGCCGGGCGGCGATGGTCGGCAGCGCGACGTTGGCGATGCTGCTGTCGAGGACCGCCAGCGTGATGCCGAGCGCCAGCGTGACCACGGCCCACACGCGCCGCGGCAGCGGCAGCCCGTCGGCGGCGTCGGGTGCCGCGCCGGTCAGACCGCGCCTCCGGCCGGATCGATCACGCGGTGCGCAGCGCGGGCGCCCGGTCCGGACTCCGGCACGCCGTGCGACACGAGCTTGCGCATGCGGGGCGCCTCACCCCTGCACGGCCACCGCGGCGATGCCCAGGGTGAGCAGCAGCAGCGCCCACTTCTCGCGCCGTGCCACGTGCTCGGCGAACACGCGACGCGAGACGAGATAACCGTACAGCACCTCCACCAGCGCCAGCGTGCGCACGTCGGCCGCATTGCGCAGCGCGAACGCGGTGAACCAGCCGAACGAGGCCAGCGCGCCGAACCCGCCGGCCAGCATCGAGACGCGCCAGGAGCGCGCCGTCGCGCCCAGCGCATCGGGACGCCACAGCACCAGGGCAGCAAGGATCGCGAGGCTCTGCAGCGCCTGGGCCCAGACCAGCGCGTAGGCCGCCGACTCCCAGGCCGGCATCGGCCCGAGCGCCTGGGCCGCGGCCCGGTAGCCCACCGCCGACAGCGCGAACCCGGCGCCCGAACCGACCCCCATCAGCGCCGCCGAAGACAGCCAGCCTTGCGGCGCCCCGACGGTCGGCGGCGGCGACAGCAGCCACACACCGAGCGATGCGATCACGATCGCGGCGACCGACAAGCCGGTCACCGGCTCGCCGAGCAACAGCGCCGAGAACAGCGCCACCTGCAGCACCTCGGTCTTCGAGTACGCCACCGCGACGATGAAGCTGCGCCGCTGCATCGCCGCCAGCAGCAGCGCGGTCGCGACGAGTTGCGCGAGCGCGCTGCCGGCCACGAGCGCGACGAAGTCGGCGTTCGGCGTCGGCAGCGGCTTGCCGGCCGGCAAGAACACCAGGCCCAGGCCGATCAGCGCGAACGGCAGCCCGTAGACGAAGCGCACCGAAGTCGCGGCGAGCGTGCCGGCGGT
>JRYF01000525.1_pt1 | contig 19131 bp, 13 predicted proteins | sample 235331 | NCBI WGS metagenome assembly JRYF01 (sample SAMN03074217, study PRJNA261475) | activated sludge metagenome | biome: Wastewater Treatment Plant; feature: Wastewater; material: Activated sludge; isolation source: activated biomass of a wastewater treatment plant treating hydrocarbon... ...
AAGGACTTTTACCACGGACTGCTAACCCATCCCTTTACCACGGTTCGCTGTCAATCAGTCGCTCGTCAATTCAAATCGCAGAGTCCGCGCCTTATGCACGTCCGCAGGCAGGCATCGGGCCTCAATCACGTGCCTTGCGGACTGATACCACCCTTCCGGCGCCGCATCAAAGTCGGAGCGGCTGGTCAGCCGCGGCAGTTGACGACCGTTGTCCACGACCGCTGCGCACTGCGTTCGACCATTCGTGGTCAGACGTACGACTGCGCCACGCTTTTTCGGCGCGCCGGCGTACCGACCCTTGCCGGGCGAGATACTGAGCGTGACGCCGTCGGCGTCGGAATGCTGCGCGATCCGCGTTGTACGCACCTCACTGTCGAGATATGCATTCGACCATCCGTCGTCCTCGTACAGCGTGAACTCGCCGCCCCGCTCAGCTTCGAAGACGCGGAGGATCAATTCGTCTCGCGACCTGCGGTCACGACGCTGACCCATCGCATTCATCGTCTGCTCATCCACAGGCATCAGCGGGATAATGGCCCCGGCCTGCGCGTAGAGCGGCAGGGTAAAGAGGTCGTCACGATAAAGCGGAACATCGCGAATCCATTGCCCATCACTGCGGATGCGCTCGTTCGTATGCCAGCAGTACCACGTGCTTTGGGGCAGGTATACGTCGATCGATGTCTTTCCATACTCTGCGACCAGGGCAGCCATCAGCGCTTCGCCGATCATCTTCTGTCCGCCGAGCGCGCGGACCGGCTTGTCATTCTGGAAGTAAAACACCGGCGGTGGAAAGACCGGCTCGCCCTCACGATGCGCGCGGTGCGCGAGCGAGTACAGGTACGGTATCAACTCATATCGCCGCCGCAGATTCGCCAGATTGCTCGCGAGATCACCGACCCGGTCCGGCGCGGTCTCGTACTTGTTCTTCGTGTTCGCCGTGTGCGGTCGGACCGGCACGTCGATCGCGCAGGCAGCCGCCAGCCACTGCGTGTACAGCTCATTGAGATCGCCGTCGAGACGCTCGCGCTTGAAGCCGCCCACGTCGGCGCCGAAGTAATCTACGCCGGACATCGCCATGTGCATCTGCACGTTGAAATGCGCCGCGAGACTCGGCATGTTTGAAGCAATGTCGCCGGACCACATCGCCGCGCCGAATCGCTGCACGCCCGACGTCCCGGAGCGAGTCATGACGAAGGGCCGCTGCTTCTCCTTGTTTCGCTCGTAGCCGCGGTGGATGCTCTCGACCCAGGCGAAGTTGTAATAGTTGTGCACGGCGGCGTGGTCGTTGCCGCCATCGGGTAGACCGGCGTACATCGCATTCGCGTCGTAGTCCTCCGGCTCGCCGAGGTCCGTCCAGTGGCCCGCCACGCCGTCGCTGATCAATGGTTGTCGCTTGCGATCGTGCCAGTCGTCTGTCGCCTCGCGGTTCGTCCAGTCGATCATGCCGCCGTGGCCCCACCAACTCTTGAGAAAGACCGGCTCCCCCTCGGGCGACTTCGCAAGATGCCCCTTGCGGGCCAGCCGCTTGTGCTCGGCAAGCCCGCGCGCGACGTAGGACTCCTCAATCAGCATGAGTCGCACTCCCTCGCGCTTGCGAAGATCGGTCATTTTCTTCCGCGGCTTCGGAAACTTCACCTTGTCCCACGCCAGCCGGCCCATACGCGAGGCCTCTCCGCCTGGGTCGATTCCGCCGAACCATTGCAGGTCCAGCACGAAGCCATCAACGGGAAAGTTTTTCTCCCGCAGCGTGCGCAGCTTGTCTTCCATCTCCGCCCAGTCGTCGTAGCCGTACTCCGACACCCATAGACCAAAGGCTGACTTCGGCGGCACAGGCGGTCGGCCGACGAGTTCCATGTACCGCTTGCGCACTTCTCCGAGCCACTCACCTGCGATGAGAAAACCGCGCACGCCGCTTCCCGTGGTCGATATCTTCCACGGCCGATCGGTGAAGTCCCATTTCTGCGCAGAAAGGTCATCGAGAAACAAACCACACGTGGCGCCGAGTTCACCGACCATGTAGAGCATCGGGAACATCGCGTTTCCTACCGCCCCACCGGCGAAGGGCACCATGCGATTGCCAAACTTGCAGCCCGGCGACCGCACACGGCCGACCCAGTCGCCGTCGGATTCGCCCGGCGCCACGAATTGCGAGCCGAGACCGTAGGCGTGGGTCATCTCCGGCGCGTGGAGTGTGAAGGCGTTGCCTCCGTCGCCGATCGCTTCGGGGCAGATCGTAGCGCGGTGTTCCCAGGCAGGCGATTCCCCGCAGTTTGAAACGAAAAGCCCCAGGCAGAGCGTTTCGGCATCAACTTCGATCCGGATCTCGTCGGTGTTGACGGCGTGAAAATTTGTCGATGGATGAACCCGACCATGAACCGGCACGCGGCAGGTATCGGCGCTTTCCGTCTTTGCTTCCTCAGCCAACTCTCCGCGTGGCGCGACCGGCCTTTCGATTGAATAGTTCGTCGGCCCGGTGAGCTCGGTCGCAACAAGCATCGGCGTCGTGCGGATCGGCGTCGCCATTACAGGCATGTCGCCCGTGCCGTATTCGAAGTGAACGAGCGTATCAGACAGGATCGCAACACGCACCCAGCGGTCCTGCGACTGGAACTCGAGTCGGGGAATCTCACCCGTTGCTGACGTAGCACAGCACGCGACAAGCGCGAGGAGGACAAACGGCCTCATGCACATAACCTGTCGCCGCGTCCGAATCATCCCCAACAACGCTACCCCGCGCTCCGGTAATCCCCCGATCTCTTCTCCTTCGATGTCTTCTCCCCATATGACCCGTCGGACCCGCCATTTCGACGATTCGACGATTCGACGATTCCATTGGGCGAGGTGGGACTCGAACCCACACGTCCTTTCGGACAAGGGATTTTAAATCCCCAGCGTCTGCCATTCCGCCACACGCCCGATACGACGAAGCGATCGGACCGACACTCGTCCGCAAAGTACACGCTTGCGACAAAGCGAACGGGCCGCCGCGCGTCCGCAAGTATACTCCGCTGACGCGCCTTCCGCGACGATACGTTTACAGTGTGCCGAACGGCATGAACATTCTTTGCCCCGCAGTCGACAGAGCCCTGCCGAAGGGGTAGACTATGCGTCCGACATGGCGCTGGACAACCGGACCGCGGCCGATAAACTGTCGGGTCCGGACAGAAAGGCGCCCGACAAGGCCTTTGTCCCCGTCTCCTGCGAGGCGGCAGATCCCCGATAGCTCAACGGTAGAGCGGCCGGCTGTTAACCGGTAGGTTGTAGGTTCGAATCCTACTCGGGGAGGTTTACCATCCAGTTAAAACCTCTTTGCTCCTTGGTTAACAGCCTGCTGGAGAGTGCACTCGCGCGCTCGGTCGTAAGTCGCGTGGGCGTGACCCTATCCCCCAGAAACTGATCCAGGTTCTGGGGGGAAGGTCAGGCGGCTCTCTCGATCGGGGTCATGGTTCACCCGACGTTTTCAATCCACACTTCCACGGCCACCTCGCCGTAGATTTCACCTGCCCTTGACGCGATGGCGGATCATGGCCACCGCTTCCGGGTATCGCTCGGGGTCGTCCCAGTAATACTCCCGCACCAGCGGCATCGCCACGCTGCACGACGCCACGCCCACGCCCCCGCCGCCGCACTCGTATTCCTGGATCATCTCCAACCCGAAGTACACGTGCCGAATCCTCCTCGGCGGCGGATTGCCACCCTGACCGTCTCTCACCTGCCCGGTCGCGGCGTCGACATATTCTATCGTTTCGACGCGCCGCCCCAAGGCGTCGTACACGAACTCCATCTGCACGTTCTGCTCGGCGATCGGGGTCTGCCCGCCCTGGCCGTCCGGCAGGCCCTGGACGTCGTTCGTGTCCCGCAGGATGAGGACCAGGCGGTTCTCCACGTCGTACTCGTATTCCTGACCCCTGCCGCAGCCCGGCTTAGTCGGGTCGCAATCGCTGTTCGGATTGAACGGTTTACTCGACATTCCATCGGACTGCTTTTGGCAGGCCGTCGATACGCGGTTAAGATGCCGCACACGGCTTGCGGCCGTGGGAGGATTGCCGGCCTGTGAAGTTTCAGATTCTCAACGAGTACGACGCCCTGGAGGTCGTGCTGGTCCATCGGCCCGGTGAGGAGATCGACCGGCTGACCCATGAGAACATGCGCGCCTTCCTCTTTGAGGATATCCCTTTTCTGGCTCGCATGCAGGATGAACATGACGAATTCGTGGACGAGATGCGTGACCGGGGCGTCCGCGTGGTGCATCTGCACAAGCTGCTGCGCGAGTTGCTGGAGACGCAGCCGAATACACGATCCAAAATCATCGAGCAGGTCTGCACGGCCGAGCAGGCCTCCGGCGTCGCCAGTGATCTAAAGGACACGAGTCGCGTCCCGACGGACCTGCTCCTGAGCATCCTCTTCCGCGGCATCACCCATGGAGAATACCAGGAACTCGTCGGCCGCGCCGCCGATCCCGGTGCTCACTCGCGACAATTCATCCTTCGGCCGATCCCCAATGCCTACTTCAGTCGTGATCCGGCGGTCGTCATCGGTAACTCCGCCATTTCCTGCAAGATGCACTACCTCGAACGCAGCCGGGAGACCATCCTGGCCCGCGCCGTGCTGGAACACCACCCCGAATTCACAGGCCATCATATCATCTACGGCGGCTCCGACTCGCCACGCGACGACCGACCGTTCACGATCGAGGGCGGTGATGTGATCGTGCTCAACGAGGAGGCCGTGCTGGTCGGGGCGAGCGAGCGCACGCGCATGGAGACGATCGAGATTCTGGCCACACGCATCTTCGGCGAAGGTCGCATCCGGCGCTTCTACGCCCTGCCGATTCCCACCGAGCGCACCTTCATGCATCTTGACACCGTCTTCACCATCGTCGACCGCGGCGTGGTCGTGTGGTTCCCAGGTGTCATGGAGAATCTCAAGTACATCCACCTCTGCACGCCCGACGGCAGCGGCGGTGTGCGCCGTCAGACGGAAGATCGTTCGCTGACCAAAATCCTCAGCGACGAGTTCGGCCGCGAGGTCACGATCATCCGCACCGGCGGCGGCGACGAGCACTACGCCTCGCGCGAGCAGCGCACCGACGGCACCAACATCCTCGCTTTGGCCCCGCGCGTCGCCTGCACCTATGAAAGAAACGCCCGAACGATCATCGCCATGGAGAAGGCCGGGGTGGAGGTCGTCAAAGTGGTCGGCTCGGAGCTGGTCCGCGGCCTCGGCGGTCCCCGCTGCATGACCATGCCCCTGCGTCGATCCGGCGGCGCGTAAAAAAAACAATGCCCGACCGGACTCCGCCGATCGGGCATGTTTCGCAGGAAAGGAGCGTTGGTAAAGGAGCAGGATATCTGTCACTACGCCGTGCGGACGGCGCGGGTTCGCATCATGTTCTACTTCTGTCGGGCGCCAACGCGGAAGCTGCGAAATTGTCGCTGCGGATTGCTGCGTTCCTGAAATTCGTTGCCGCCGAAATTATCCCGATAATACTCCACGAAATACGTCTCTTCCGGGCCTTCGTACTGACCTTCCGTCACCGGCCACGGGCTCCGGGCAATCCGTGTGGCCATCGGTGCGGTCGGCTCCGATCCCAGCAGCAGGGCCGCCCGGACCGGCGCCACGGGTGGCGGGGCCTTCTTCCCACAACCGGCCCCGACGCACAGCGCTGAAAACAGCGCCAGCCCCGTGAGTCCTGTCATCAATCTCAGCATCTCTCCCTCCCCCACTCGCTCGTTCATGCCGGCATGATGCAAGGGCCGTTCCGCGACCGATGACGGATGCGATACGAAAAAGATCGCATCGTCCGCATTCGCGCACCGCGATCGCCAAACCTACCGCCGCCGGTCACTAGCGGCTCGGGCAGAGATTATCCACGTCCGAATCGGCGGACGGTTTGCAGCGACTGGGTAACGTTTGACAGTTGCGCGCATGGCACCGACCGTTCACGGGCGATGCACGACAGTACCGGCGAAGTTGCACGCCGGCGCATTTGTGTTGCCATCCGAGCGCCCCCGCTACTTCACGCAAGCCATGTCACAGCGCTCCGGCCAGATGGAGCATGAGCGCCTTCTGGGCGTGCAGCCGGTTCTCGGCCTGGTCGAAGATGGCCGAGCCCGGCAGGCGCGTCACGTCGTAGGTGATCTCCTCATTATAGTGGGCGGGCAGACAGTGCAGCACCGTGCAATCCGACTTGGTGAGGGACATGACCCTGGCATTGACCTGGTAGGGCATGAAGATCTTCTTCCGCGCTTCGGCCTCGGCCTCCTGACCCATGCTGGCCCAGACGTCCGTATAGATCACGTCCGCCCCGCGCACGCCGGACTCCAGATCGTTCGTCACCGTGATCTCTGCACCGCTCTGCCTGCCGAGCTGGCGGCTCTCCTCCAGCACTGCCGCATTCGGCTCGTAGCCCTTGGGTGTGACGATCGTGACGTGCATGCCGGTCAGGGCGCCGCCGTACATGAGCGAGTGAGCGACGTTGTTGCCGTCACCGCAGTAGACGAACCGCTGCCCGGCCAGCCGGCCCCTGCGTTCGATGATCGTTTGCAGATCGGCCAGCGTCTGGCATGGGTGCTCGTGGTCGGACAGGCCGTTGATTACGGGCACGCGCGAATGCTTCGCCAGGTCTTCGACGATATCGTGGCCGAAGACGCGGGCCATGATCAGATCCGCCATGCGCGACAGCACCATGGCGATGTCTTCCGTCGTCTCGCGCTTGCCGAGACTGATGTCCGTCGGGGCGAGATAGATCGCGTGCCCGCCCATCTGGGTCATGCCCGCCTCGAAGGAGACGCGCGTTCGCAGACTGGGCTTCTGAAAGATCATGGCCAGCGTCTTGCCCGCGAGCTTCTGGCGGAATTCGGCCGGTTGTCTCTTGACCTTCGCGGCGCTGTCCAGCACGCGGGCCAGTTCCTCCGGGCTCAGGTCCTTGACGTTCACGAAATGACGGCCTGCCATCGATGTCGACATCTTCTTATGCTCCGATGGAAACCACTCCGGTTTCACCGTGGCGATTCTAACGGAAGGTTCGAGTCGTTGGTACACTTCCGGCAGACTGTCGCTTCAAGGAGCTATGAGCATGCTCACTCATGAAGCTGGACCGCCAACGCGCTAACGCGATGTTCGGCGCGTGAACACTGCCGTCTTCGTTGAGTAGCCCCGCCATCGTTGTTGCTGTTGCAGGACAAGGTCCACACCCGTCAACAAACCACCGCTGAGGGCACCCATCACTTCACCTGCCGGTCGCCACGTGCGAATCGCCTTTCCCAGGAAGCGTGAGAACATGCGCCAGTGGAGAGACAGGAGTCGATAACCCACGCCGCCGCTGCCGACCTGCCCGTTGGAAACTAAGAAGACCGGACGGACCTCGGCGAGCGTGAAACCCAGTGGCGCAAGCGTGCGCTCATACTCCTCCAGGGTGTGGTACGCCTGATGGGCATCGGCGGGCAGCTTCTGATCAGGAAAATTATCCGAAACGACCAGCCGACCGCCCGGGCGCACAGCGCGGCCGCAGTATCGCAGAGCTTCGAGGAACAAATCATCCTCCACGATGTGGTAGAGCATGTCCATTGCGGATACCCAGTCGTATGGGTCGCCTTCACTACCGGCCGACGAATGCTCGATCTCGTCAGGAAGCCCACGGGTGATATCACAAACGGAAAAACGATATGACGGAAAAGCCGCGCGAGCCCGATCGACGGCAGTCGGCGAGATGTCCACACCTGCTACTTCACGGATGCCCAGCTCACGGTAGAGGCCGATGTAGAAGGCGGAACCAAGGCCGACATCAAGCACGCGTGCGTCCGGTTGCAAGCCGTGCCGTCGCGTGAGCGCGAGAAAGTGGTGTCGCCGCAGGCGATAGATCCAGCGGTTGTACGATTCCCCGAGGCCGATGTAGCCGACACGCTCGTAGTGACCGAGGGTGTCATGGCGCTCGTGCCACTCCGCAGCGGTGGAAGGTGAAACGGTCTCGGTCCCGGATGCGTGTGATCGTTCCGCCACGGATGGAATGATACCGCGAGAGGTGTCGTTCGCGTGCTCGATTGTTGGGCAATGCTCGCACTACATGAGGCGCTTGTGGCTTCGGATGACGTTCGCCAGCGTGTCTGCGCCTTCGCCGGACAGCTCATATGCAACGCGGAGGGCCGGCTTGTTGAGCTTCACCAGACGCGTCAGGTCGATCGGCGTACCGATGAGCACCACGTCGCAGGGCGCAGCGTTGATCGTCGCTTCGAGATCGGCAATCTGTTCGCGGCCGTAGCCCATGGCGGGCAGGATATCAGTAAGGTGGCGGTACTTCGCGAAGACCTCGCGGATCGAGCCGGCGGCATGGGGCCGAGGATCAACGATAGCCGCCGCGCCGAACTGCCGGGCGGCAACGTGGGCCGCCCCGATGGTCATCTCGCCGTGCGTCAATGTCGGGCCGTCTTCCACGACCAGCACGCGCTTGCCGCGGATCTGCTCGCCACCTGCACAGGTGATTGCCGAGTCCGCGCGAATATGCTTCGCCTTTGGATTGTGGGCCCGGGCGTTCGCCTCGACGACGGCAATGTCTTCCGCTCGCGCGGTATTCACCTTGTTGATGACGATCACGTCGGCCATGCGAAAATTCGTCTCGCCGGGGTAGTAGGCCAACTCGTGGCCGGGGCGGTGCGGGTCGGCCACGGTGATGTGCAGGTCGGGCTTGAAGAACGGCGTGTCGTTGTTGCCTCCGTCCCAGAGGATCACATCGGCCTCGGCCTCCGCGGCGGTGAGAATCTGCTGATAGTCGATGCCGGCGTAGAGCAGGTTGCCGTTGGCGATGTGCAGCTCGTATTCCTCGCGCTCCTCGATCGTGCATTCATAGCGATCCATGTCTTCAATCGTCGCGTAGCGCTGGCAGATCTGCTTCGTCAGGTCGCCGTAAGGCATCGGGTGTCGCACGACGGCGATCCGCTTGCCCATCTCGCGTAATACGGCGGCGACGCGGCGGGTCGTCTGGCTCTTGCCGCAGCCGGTGCGCACGGCACAAACCGCCACGACGGGCTTCTTTGACGGAAGCATCGTCGCGCGGGTGCCGATCAGGCCGAAGTCCGCACCGGCGGCGCTGGCGCGGGCCGCAAGATGCATCACCTGCGCGTAAGGCACATCGGAATAGCTGAAGACGACCAGATTCACGCCGTGTTCGCCAATGAGCGCTTCAAGCTGATCCTCCGGGAAAATAGGGATACCCTGCGGATAGAGCGGCCCGGCGAGTTCCGCCGGATAGACGCGGCCCTCGATGTTGGGAATCTGCGTCGCGGTGAAGGCGACGACGCGGTAACGATCGTCACCGCGATAGCAGCAATTGAAGTTATGAAAATCTCTCCCGGCAGCGCCGAGGATCAGGACTTTGATGGCGTTCCTGGAGTCAGCCATGGAGGCACCCATCCGATGCGATGAGATTCGCGGAGGCATTACCTCGCCGGCTTGGCGGAAAGCAGAATCGGCCCGATCCGCTCCATCGCCCAGTCGATGTCCGCCTTCTCGATCACCAGCGGAGGTGCAAAGCGGATGACATCCTCGTGGGCATCCTTACAGAGCAGCCCTTCCTCCATGAACTTCTCGCAGAACCACCGCGCCTTCGGATAGTCGGACTTGATCTGCACGCCGATCAGCAGACCGCGCCCGCGCACTTCCTTCACCGCCGGTGCACCGACGGCCTGAAGCTTGCCGCGGAAATACTCGCCCAGTTCCTTCGAACGGCTGTCGAGTCCCTCATCCTTGATCAGTTCAATGGCCGCTCGCGCCACTGCGCAGGCCAGCGGGTTGCCGCCGAAAGTCGAACCATGATCGCCCGGTTTGAAGACACCCATGATTTCGCGAGAAGAAACGACCGCAGAGATCGGCAAAATCCCCCCGCCCAGCGCCTTGCCCAGGCACATCGCATCCGGCCGCGCCTCCGGCCCATCATGTTGCCAGGCGAAACGCGTACCCGTCCGGCAAAGCCCCGTCTGAATTTCGTCGGCGATAAAGAGAATCTTGTGTCGGTCGCAGATCTTCCGCACCTCGCGCAGATAACCGTCCGGAGGCACGAGAATGCCGCTCTCCGCCTGGATCGGCTCCACGAAGAACGCCACCGTGTTCTTCGTGATGGCCTTCTCCAACGCCGACGGGTCGCCGAACTTCACCAGCGGGAAGCCCGGTGTGTAAGGCCCGAAGCCGTCGCGATACTGCGCGTCTGTGCTGAAGCTGATGATGGTGATCGTTCGGCCGTGGAAGTTCCCCTCGGCACAGATGATTTCCGCCTTATCCCGGGGAACGCCCTTGACCGTGTAACCCCACTTGCGCGCCATCTTCAGCGCCGTCTCGCAGGCCTCGGCGCCGCTGTTCATCGGCAGCACCGCCTCGTACCCCGATAGCTCGCACAGTTCCTTGCAGAACGGTCCGAGCTGATCGTTGTGGAAGGCCCGGCTGGTCAGCGTGACCTTGTTGAGCTGCTTCGTCGCCGCGGCGATGAGCTTTTCATGGCTGTAGCCGAAGTTCAGCGCGCTGTACGCCGCCAGCATGTCGAGGTAACGGTTGCCGTCCACATCCGTTACCCAGCAGCCCTCACCGTGTTCGATGATGACCGGAAGCGGGTGATAATTGTGCGCACCGAATTGATCGGCAATCGCCAGATGGTGTTGGGTCTTGGATTCCGGTGTGGCCGTCGTTGCGGTAGTCGTCATGTTAGTTCCCAGTTGCTGGCTTGCATGTTCGCGGCGGATCGGACTCCTTCCGATCCGGCGACGCGCATCATATCCGTTCGCACACCTCGCGGCAACGCGATGCCAGTTGCCGTTCACTTGTAACTCGAAAGCAGTCCGACGCTTGCGATCAGAGCAATATCGCCTCGGCTTGCCCCGTACGTATGAAGGGTTAGAATATCCCCCCGACTCGATTTTGACTTACGTGTCCTCGTAGCTCAACTGGACAGAGCGTCGGCCTCCGAAGCCGAAGGTTGCAGGTTCGAATCCTGCCGGGGACGTTCCTGCCGCTTTATGGCTCTATCTAGTCCTGATCGCCGCCGTCGTGGCTCGACGACTACTCCTCCGGCGTGGCCGGTTCGGTCGCCTCGCTGGTGGTCGCAGGCGACGTGGTCGCCGGTGCCTCCGCCGTCGGCAGACCTTTTTCGATCACCCGCTCGATGGCCTCGCAGAAAATGTCCAATTCGTTGGTCGTCGTATAAACGTTCGGCGTTACGCGGATGCCCTGGAAATCCTCATGCAGAATCGGCGTGACGATGATCTTGTGCCGGTCCCACAGATGCTGCGTCAGGGCTTGGGAGTCGATGCCTGCGATCTCAAACGTGGCGATCGCGCACGAATGCGCCGGGTCCAGATTCGTGTGAAACTTCACCTGCTCATACTTGGATAGCCGCTGCGCCCAGTAATCGCGCAGCCAGCGCAGTCGCGCCTCTTTCCGTGCCGGACCGATGCCCTGGTAAAACGTCAGCGCCTCTGCAATCGCCAGCCGCGGCGCAGTCGGATGCGTGCCGATCTCCTCAAACTTCCGGATATCCGCATCTTTCTCACGTGGCGCCGCCTGCAACGGCCACAGGTCCCGGATCAGTTCGCGACGAACATACAAGAATCCCGTGCCGATCGGCGCCGTCAGCCATTTATGAAGACTCACACCGTAGTAGTCGCATTCCAGATCGGCACATTGGAAAGTGATCTGCGAGAAGGCATGCGCCCCGTCGACGATCGTGCGAATACCCCGCTCACGCGCCATCCGGCAGATGTCCGCCACCGGAAGGATCTGCCCCGTGATGTTGACCACGTGACAGAACAGCACGACCCGCGTCTTTTCGTTCAGATGCTGCTCAAACAGCCGCAACACCTGATCAGCCGACTCGATCGGAACCGGCAGCTTAAGCTGCTTCATCACGATCCCGTCGCGCCGCTCACGCTGCCGGATTGTCTCCAGCATCCGCGGATAGTCCTGCGTCGTCGTAAGAATCTCGTCCCCGGGCTTCAGATCGATCCCGTTGAGAACGATCTGCAACGACTCGCTCGCGTTTCGCGTGATCGCCAATTCTTCCGGATCACAGCCGAAGGCCCGCGCCAGACGCACGCGCACCAGCTCCACCTGCGGATCCTGCTCCTGCCACAGATGTCGCGCCGGCGCGTGGTTCGCCCAGTCGAGCTGGCGCTTGTACGCGCTGTGTACCACGCGCGGAGACGGACAAACTCCGCCGTTGTTCAGGTTGATGATCGACCGGTCGACGTCAAATGCCTGCTGAATGTTGAACCAGAAGTTCTCATTCCCTGCCGTCACCACCGGCCGCTCGGTCGGCGGCGCGGCCTCCTGCGCCGCAGCCACATGGGCCGACCAGCCGTCCCGAAGCCAGCCATATGCGAAGAGACCGGTACCCGCGACCGACCGTAAAAAGACACGACGACTTGAATACATGGGTGGAAGACTCCCGGACGACCCTTGGCCATTGTATCGACCGCCCCCGGTTTGGAAACAACCGTCGTCAGCCCTTGGTCGCGACGGCCGCAACTATTAAGATCTCTCCCGGCGGCCGATTCGGCAACGAACCTCCAGGAACCCTGCACATGACCCGTCTCTATGTGTGTCTCTGCGGCCTGCTTCTGCTCCCGGCACTCGCCATCACCGCTCTACCGGTCTCAGCGACCGATAAGAAACCAGCGGATCGCGGTAACCTTAGCACCGATTACGCCGCGACGGCTCGTAAGATCATCGACACCACCCTTGCCGGCAACGACGCATGGAACAAACTGGAAGAACTCTGCGACGACATCGGTCATCGCCTCAGCGGCTCTCCGCAGCTTGAGAAGGCCATCGAATGGGCACTTCACCGCCTCCGGGAAGACGGCCAGGAAAACGTCCGAGCGGAACCCGTCAAGGTGCCCAAGTGGGTCCGCGGTCGCGAATCGCTCGTCATGGTCAGCCCCCGCGAATATGAACTCACGATGATCGGCCTGGGCATGTCCGTCGGCACGCCGCCCGAAGGAATCACCGCTGGTGTCATCGTCGTGGCCGACGAAAACGAGCTTGAAAAGGTCGGCGAAAAAGCCCGCGGTCGTTTCGTCCTCTTCAACAATCCCATGCCGACTTACGACCCCGAGAAAGGTTCCGGCTACGGCACGGCGGTGCGCTTCCGCCACCGCGGCGCGCAGCTCGCCGCGAAGCATGGCGCTGTCGGCTGCCTCGTTCGCAGCGTGACCGCCCGAAGCATGCGCACGCCCCACACCGGCGCGATGAGCTACGGCGACGCGGAAGTTAAAGTGCCCGCTGCGGCGATTTCCATCGAAGACGCCGAGCTGCTTTCGCGACTCGCCCGTCGCGAGAAGGAAGTCCGGCTCACCTTGAAGATGCAGGCCCGCGACGAGGGGATGGTCGATTCCGCGAACGTCGTCGCCGAGCTGCGCGGCCGTGAGAAGCCCGAAGAAATCGTCGTCATCGGCGGCCATCTCGATGCGTGGGACGTCGGCGACGGCGCCCACGATGACGGCGCCGGTTGCGTGATGGCCATGGAAGCGATAAACGTCCTTCGAAAACTCAAACTCATCCCTCGGCGCACCATCCGCGTCGTGCTCTGGACCAACGAGGAAAACGGTCTCGAAGGCGCGAAGGAATACGCCCGCCGCCATGCCGACGATCTGCACAACCACGTCGCCGCCATCGAGGCCGATTCCGGCTGCTTCGCGCCGCGCGGCCTGAGCATCGAGTGCAACGATCCCGAGCGCACCGAAAAAGCCGCCCATCAACTCGATGCAATCCTCCGTTTGCTCGAACCGCTCGGCCCGATGAAAACCTCGCGCGGCTGGTCCGGTGCCGACATCGGACCCATGCGCCCCGCCGGCGTCATGCTCATGGGCTTCATGGTCGAGGGCGATAAGTACTTCGATTATCACCACTCTCCCGCGGACACCCTCGACAAAGTTGACCCCGAAGACCTCTCAAAATGCGTCGCCGCCATGGCCATCGCTGCCTACGTCATTGCAGACATGCCCGATCGACTCGGCGGCCTGCCTGCGAAAATCTCAGCGGTGCCCTACGTGGACGATGAGACCGGTCACGGCCACTAATCGCCGGCAGGACCATCGTTTTGTCCGCAGCCGTAAAATACGATATCATTAGAAGTAAGCAGCTTTCTCCTCTCCGCGGTGGTTCCATGGCTGTCGCCCCGAAATCCGATACCCTCTGCTTCGTCCTCAATGGCCGAGAGGTCGTCATCGAGGATGCGCCCGAGCTCTCGCTGCTCGATCTACTTCGCGACCATCTCGGCATCACCAGCCCCAAGGATGGCTGTCAGCCACTCGGACAATGCGGCTGCTGCACCGTTCTCGTCGACGGCAAACCGCGCCTCTCCTGCACCATGAAGGCATCGCTCGCCGCGGGAAAGGAAGTCACCACACTGGAGGGCCTCTCAGATGAAACGCGAAGACAGATCGCCGAATGCTTCGTCCAGGCCGGCGGTGTCCAGTGCGGTTTCTGCATCCCCGGCATCGCTGTCCGGGCACACGCCCTCATCGAGAAGAACGCCTGCCCCACACGCGATGAGATCGCCGGCGAACTGCGTGCCCATCTGTGCCGGTGCACGGGCTACACGAAAATCATCGATGCCGTCGAATCGCTCGGGAAAGCCCGACGCGGCGAACCCTGCCGCCCTGCCACGGTCGCATCCACCAATGAGAAAACCGGCTCGGTCGGCACGCGGCTGGCCCGATATGGCGGCGCCGATTGCGTCCTCGGAGAGCATCCTTATATCGACGACATCGCCATCCCCGGCAGTCTCCATGCCGCCATGCGCTTCAGCGATCACCCGCGGGCACTCATCAAACGCATTGATACCACTGCCGCCGAATCGCTCGACGGCGTCATCAGGGTCATCACGGCCAAAGACGTGCCAGGCGAGCGACACGTCGGGCTGATCATCAATGACTGGCCGATATTCGTCGCCGAAGGTGAAGAGACCCGCTGCGTGGGCGACATCCTCGCGGCCGTGGCAGCGGTCGATGAACGTACCGCTCGCCGCGCGGCTGATTTAATTGCCGTGGATTATGAAGTCCGCACGCCGATCAGTTCACCAGAAGAAGGCCTTCAGCCCGATGCTCCAAAGATTCACCCCGGTGGCAATCTGCTGTCGCGCTCGGCCCTCGTCCGAGGCGATGCGGACGCCGCCTTCGCAAACAGCGCGCACGTCGTCGAAGGCGTCTGGCAGACGCAGCGTATCGAACACATGTACCTCGAACCCGAGGCCTGCATCGCCATGCCCGTCGAGCTGGATGCCGACGACCGTGCCCCGGCACACGGCTGGCGGGAGACGGCGGCATACTGGTCGGAACGATGTAAGGAACACGGCAATGGCAACGGCCGACCTCGTACGCAATCTTTAGCCGGACTGCATCTCCTCTCCCAGGGTCAGGGCATCTTCGATGATCGCCGGCAATGTTGCAGCGTCCTCGGCTGGCCGAAGGAGCGAATGCATGTCGAACTCGTCACCAACGGCGGTGCCTTCGGCGGCAAGGAGGACATGTCCATCCAGGCCCAGACCGCCTTACTCGCGTACCTCACCGGCCGACCCGTCAAGACCGTACTCAACCGCAAGGAAAGTCTCCGGCTTCACCCCAAGCGGCACCCGGTCAAATCGCACCTGAAGCTGGGTTGCGACAGCGAAGGCCGCATCACCGCACTTCGTGCCCGCATCATCGGCGACAAGGGCGCTTATGCCTCTGTCGGCGCGAAGGTGCTGGAGCGCGCCGCCGGTCACGCCGCCGGTCCTTACCGAATCCCGAATGTCGACATCGAGGCACTGGCCGTCTATACGAACAATCCACCCTGCGGCGCGATGCGCGGCTTCGGCGCGAATCAGTCCGCCTTCGCCGTCGAAGGCGCGCTCGACATGCTCGCTGAAAAAGTCGGCATCGATGGCTGGGAAATCCGCAGCCGAAACATCCTCGAAGTCGGCGACCGCTTCTGCACCGGTCAGCCGCTTCTAAAACCCTTTGGCCTGCGAAAGACGCTTGAAGCCGTCAAAGATGCATACCGCGGCGCGAAGTATGCCGGCATCGCCTGTGGCATCAAGAATGTCGGCATCGGAAACGGCCTGCCCGAGGCCGGTCGCGGCACGATTACCGTCGAGCCAAGCGGCCGCCTCACCATCCGCACCGGCTTCACCGAGATGGGCCAGGGCCTCTTTACCGTGCTGATCCAGACCGCGGTTACGGAGACCGGTCTTCCCGCGGACCGTTTCGACGTGCTCGCTGATACCACCCACGCCATCGACTGCGGCCAGACCACCGGCAGCCGCGGCACCGTCCTCGGCGCGTACGGCGTACAGCTCGCCGCGCGAAAGCTCAAAGCCGACCTCGACGCGGGGCGCAAGCTCAGCGATTTAGCCGGCAGGGTCTACGAAGGCGAGTGGGTCTGCTACAAGACGGACAAGTTCGGAGCCGATGTCCCCGATCCGAAAACGCATCTCACCTACGGCTTCGCCACTCAGGTCGTCATCCTTGATGACGAAGGACGCGTGAAGAAAATTGTCGCCGCCCACGACGTCGGCCGCGCCATGAACCCGACTCTGCTCGAAGGCCAGATCGAAGGCAGTCTGCACATGGGTCTCGGCTACGCACTGACCGAAGACTTTCCCTGTGAGGACGGCCGCCCCCTTTACGAAGACGTCAAGAGCTGCGGCGTCCTGCGCGCCCACCACATGCCCGAACTCGAAATCATCCTCGTTGAGGAACCCGATCCGGAAACTCCCTACGGCGCCCGCGGCGTCGGCGAGATTGGCCTCGTGCCCACCGCCCCGGCCGTCGCCGGCGCGCTGTACGCCTACGACAGGATTCGACGTACCACGCTCCCGATGAAAGACAGCCCGGCCGCAAAAGCGATTCTCGGCCCCAAACACACGAAGCAGCCATGAACCCGTTCGTCGCACTTTTCCGCTCGCTCGCCCGACAGGTGGAACAGCGCCGCAAGGTCGCCCTCTGCACCGTGGTCGGCTCCTACGGCTCCACGCCTCAGGCGCCGGGCGCCGCCATGCTGATCCACGAAAACATGTCCACCGAAGGAACTCTCGGCGGCGGCTGCGTCGAGGCCGAAGTTCGCAAACAGGCCTATGAACTGCTCCTGCGCGATCAGTCCGCCCTGCTCACCTTCAAGCTCGACCACGACTACGGCTGGGATGACGGACTCATCTGCGGAGGCACCATGCGCGTGGCCGTCACGCCAATCCGCACTGCCGCGGAGGCCGCGCCGTTTCTCGATGCCGCCGATCAGCTTCAGCAGGGCCTCGCCGCCTGCCTGCCGCTTCGCATCGAAAGCGAAGGTCGCGTAGACGAGTATCGCCTTCACATCGAACCGCCCGCAAGACTGCTGATCGCCGGCGCAGGCCATGTCGGTTGTGAACTGGCTAAGCTCGCTGTCGCACTGGACTTTGAAGTCACCGTGATCGACGACCGTGCCGATCTCTGCCGGCCCGATCGCATCGCTGCGCCGATCCGCACCGTTGTCGGCGACATCGAGAAAACCCTCCGCGAACAGGTGATCGACGAAAATACCTACGTGGTCATCGTCACCCGGGGCCACAACCACGATGAGCAGGCACTGCATGCCGTCATCGACCAGCCCGCTCGCTATATCGGGATGATCGGCAGTCGCCGCAAGGTGAAACTCATCTTCGACGATCTGATCGCCCTCGGCGTCTCACGGGAAAGACTCGAGCGTGTCCACGCACCGATCGGCCTGTCCATTGGTGCGGTCACCGTGCCTGAAATCGCCGTCAGCATCGTCGCCCAGCTCATTGAGACCCGGCGCACGAGCAAGCCCACCCGTGTCGAAGGTCCCGTACCGCTAGGCCAGTCGAGCGACTCGTTCGCCCCGAATGCTCCACCGAAGCCCTGAAACCAGGTTGACCCGCACAGACCGAAGCCGGACAATTCTCACGGTGGATGCCACTCGCTGAGGTAATCATTCGACCGTAGGCAATCGCTTAGCGCTTCACTGCTTCAAGTTTCGACTGTATTGATTATGTCCCGTCGCGTCATTGCTCTCGTGCTCGCCGCCGGTCAGTCGCGCCGCATGGGCCGGCTCAAGCAACTGCTGCCCTACCGTGACGGAACTATTCTCGAAGCCGTGCTCGATGCCGTTCTCGAATCTTCGGTAGACGGCCTCTGCGTCGTCGCCAACCATCAGGTCCGCGAGTTCCTCGGCGATGACCTGCCCGATCGCTTCATCGTCGCGGCGAACGACAAGCTCGAAAGCGAGATGCTTGAATCCGTCAAGATCGGTGTTCGTGCCATTCAGGAGGAGTTCGAAACCGACGACGACGATGGCGTGATGGTCTTGCTCGCCGATCAGCCGCAGGTCACCGGAGGGATCATCACCACCGTCGCAGAAGACTGGCGGCTTCCAAGAAAAAAACCGCCCGGAATCCTGATCGCCACCTATGCCGGCCGCCGGGGGCATCCCGCCATCTTCTCCATGGAGATGCTTCGCGAGATCGAACCCTGGGGACATGATCGACGTCTGAGCGAGTTGGCGGACCTGCACCCCGGCCGAGTCCACGAATTGTCGCTCATCGCCGCGGCCCCCCTGCTCGATGTCAACACGCCGGACGACTACGACCGCCTCCGCGAATCTGAATAGCGCGCGATGCCGTTTATCCTGCGGATTGACGACCGTTGCGCCCGACAGCTCGCCCCGGGTTTTCGACCTTCTTTCGCCGATTCGCTATCATGTTTGCCATGCAGCCCGATTACGAAATCGTCATCATCGGAGGAGGCCACGCCGGCGCGGAGGCCGCTTGGGCCGCTTCGCGCATGGGTGTTCCCACACTCTTGGTCACGATGGATCGCCGCGCCATCGGGCGGATGAGCTGCAACCCCGCCATCGGCGGCATCGGCAAGGGGCAGATGGTTCGCGAGATCGACGCCCTCGGCGGTCTCATGGGCCTGGCGACTGATCGCGCCGGTATTCAGTTTCGCATCCTGAATCTTCGCAAAGGCCCGGCCGTCTGGGCTCCGCGTGCCCAATGCGACCGCGAGCTTTACGAAAAGGCCGTGCAGGACTTGCTCGCGTCGTGCCCGAATCTTGACATCACCGAAGGCACGGTCGATCGCATCGAAACCCGTCGGGTGGGCACTGCCCACCACG
>JRYF01010673.1_pt1 | contig 19120 bp, 17 predicted proteins | sample 235331 | NCBI WGS metagenome assembly JRYF01 (sample SAMN03074217, study PRJNA261475) | activated sludge metagenome | biome: Wastewater Treatment Plant; feature: Wastewater; material: Activated sludge; isolation source: activated biomass of a wastewater treatment plant treating hydrocarbon... ...
CTGTGCATTATCCAAAGGTTTAGTAGTGTTAGACCGGTGATATGCCCTTCTTTCAAATTCTTTTTCAATTTTTTCAGGGCTGACTTTGGAGTTTGCTTCCTTAAGATTCACAACTTCCTTTTCCACTTCCTTTTCTTCAGATCGTAATTTACTTCCGAATGTATCCATAGTTTTTCGTACATCTTCCTCTTCAAAATCTATGGTCAGCACTTTGTCTCCCTTTGAATAGCCTTTTGCAAAAATTGCGTCTTCATCATCCTGAAAGTTTCCATCTAAAGGGACAATGATGCGCTCTTTTACGGGTGCTTGCTCCTTCTTTTTTCCCTCACCAAAGCCTGTAGCAATGATCGTTACGCTGATTTTTGATCCTAAAGATTCATCCCTGCAATTGCCCCAAACGAGATCGGTGCCATATCCTGCTTCTTCCTGAACATAATCGGTAATTTCTCCAATTTCATCCATGGTAACCTCGTCAGAACCGGAAGTAATATTGAGGAGTATATGTCTGGCGCCACGAATGTCATTATCTTCTAATAGCGGTGAATTTAAAGCCTGCGAAACCGCTTTTCTGGCTCTGTCCTCACCTTCGGCAATGGAATTGCCCATGATAGCCACTCCGCTTTGACGCATAACGGTATTGACATCTTCAAAATCCACATTGACATATCCAGGTACTGTGATGATTTCTGCAATACCTTTTACCGCAGTGGTAAGAATTTCATCAGCCTGTGCAAATGCCTGAGAAAGGGTTAAGTTTCCATGGATTTCTCTGAGCTTATCATTAGAGATGACCAGGATGGCATCCACATTGGACTTTAATTGCTCCAACCCCTCAAGTGCCTGACGATGTCTGGGTAGACCTTCAAACTTAAATGGAAGTGTAACCACACCCACTGTTAGAATGCCTTCTTCCCGGGCAGCTTTAGCAATGATGGGGGCAGCTCCCGTACCGGTACCTCCACCCATTCCGGCGGTTACAAAAAGCATTTTCGTACCATGATTGATGAAGGTTTTGATTTCATCAATGGACTCAATACATGCCTCTTTTCCTACATTGGGTTTCGTTCCGGCTCCACGGCCTTCTGTCAATTTTGGCCCCAATTGTATTTTGAATCCTACAGGACTATTTTCCATTGCCTGATGATCCGTATTACAAATGGCAAAGTCAACACCTTTAATGCCTTGAAGGTACATATGCCCAACTGCATTTCCTCCTCCACCACCAACGCCAATTACTTTGATGATTGAGTTTTCATGGTTTGGTAAATCGAATAACATAGTATATGGGTTTTTAAGTTTGATCAAATAAGTTTAGAAATCTGAATCCGGTTTGGGATCAAAAAAGTCCTTCGTCATATCGAAAAGTTTTTTTATCCACTTTTCTTCTTTACGTCCGTTTTCAAAACCTGAATCTCCAGCGATGGCCTCCACCAATTCACCTCTTTCGATGGAAGGCGCTCCGTCCATTTCCACATATTCAGAAGTCAGATCGTTGTCAATGCTATTTTTAAGCAATCCTACGGCTGTAGCATATTTGGGGCTGGCCAACTGTTTGGTATAGCCATGTGCAAGATGCTCAATGGGCTGACCGATACGCGTGTGCATAGTGGTGTGGTAATTGCTGAGCAAATCAATATGTCTCAGCATCGACCCTCCGCCAGTAAGTACCATGCCGGCCAACAACTTGTCTTCATATCCTGATCTTTTGATTTCAAACATGACCTGATCAAAGATCTCCTCCACTCTGGCTTGAATTATTCTTGCCAGATTTTTCTCAGAGATTTCAGAGGGCTCTCTTCCATTGATTCCCGGAATGGTAATAATGCGGTTATCAAAAATTTCATCTGCGAGTGCTGATCCAAATTTTACTTTCAATTTTTCAGCCTGGTTGATCAATACACTGCAGCCCGCCTGAATATCCTTAGTGATCACATGACCTCCAAATGGTATAACTCCGGTATGCCTGATGATGCCATCTTTAAATACAGTAACATCAGTGGTGCCCCCACCGATATCCACCAGGACAACACCTGCTTCCATCTCTTCACTATTCAACACTGCTGATGAAGAAGCGATGGGTTCTAAAGTCAAATTAGCAATACCCAGTCCTGCCTTTTCCACACATTTGGCTAAATTGCGAGAAGCTGTTATTTGCCCGGTAATGATGTGGAAATTTGCCTCCAGCCTGATCCCCGACATCCCTACCGGATCCATGATATCCCTTTCGTCATCTACTGTAAATTCCTGAGGGATGACATGTAATATGGCTACTCCTGGAGGGAGCACCAATTTATGCATATCTTTGATCAGCTTGTCAACATCTGCCTGGCTGATTTCAGTCAATGCATTATCCCGGGTAAGCAGACCATGATGGTGCAAACTTTTTATGTGCTGGCCTGCAATGCCCACATGTACTTTTTTAATTTTCAATCCGGCATTTCTTTCTGCAATTTCCACTGCCTCCCGGATAGACCGGACGGTTTTATCAATGTTGATGACCACTCCTCTGGACACTCCTTCAGATTTCACAGTGCCAACGCCCAGGATCTCGATTTTGCCGTATTCGTTGAGCCTACCGGCTATGGCACATATCTTGGTGGTGCCAATATCCAGAGCTACGGCCACTTTGCTGTTCTGTAAATGCATATCCTTCATAGTAAAAATATTATGGTTTATTAATTGCTGTTTCTAAGCTCAGCCACTACCTGATTTTCAAAGTCAAGATTGAGTGTGGAATATTTATTCCATCCCTCTTTTGGCAAGCCATCTTTGTACATATATTTAAGTTTAAAAAATTTCTCATCCAGGTCGCCGGCATATAGCGTTATCCTTTCTCTTCCAATTTTGGGAATCATAGTGATCCTGCCGTCCTGATCAATATCTATTTGCTCAATCAAAGCCGATAAAAATGGATCATCCTTCAATTTTCTGGCAACTTCAAATACATCCTTCAGATTATTTCTTTCATCAGACTCAATCTGTGCTAAATTGTATGAACCGGTATATCCTGTAATCACAGGCACCCTAACCGCCCTTCCTTTTGGCCACTGGCACTTTACTCCCATGGATATCCAGATAATAGGTTGATTCGGAGGATTGAACCCTCCCTATGATCAACTTTTCCCAAATCCGTATAACAAGGTTGTTTCTCGAATCCATGTACACTTCGGCTCGGTCAATTCTTTCATCCTGATGAATCAAATCTTCAATATCCATTAAATTTAAATCCTGAATGGTAGCATGGATTACTTCATACCCCAGATAGATCATTAACTTTCTGGTTATTTCTTCTTCCGAGATTAATGTCCTATCCTTATTGGGTGAGTCAATAATCACCTGCAGGCTTTTCACCTGGCTACCGGCTTTTCGCAATGAACTAAAATATACACCGGAACCTATGATTAATAGAATCATGGACCACATTGCTGTAGTTTTTATCCGGCTCCATTTATGTTCATTTCCAATCATTACTGAATATTTGTTTTTTATTTATTTCTATCATTAAAAATTCTTGTCAGGGGTTCGCGCAATAAATCAATATCGCCGGCGCCCAATGTTAAAATGATCTCACTTTCCTCCTTTTCTGCCCAATCAATCACTTCCTCATGATTATAAATGGGTGGGGACACTTTCATTTTCTCCCCGATAATCTTTGAAGTCACTCCTGGTATTGGCATTTCCCGGGCTGGATATATCGGCATTAATATGACTTTGTCAAGCAAATCCAACGCCGATGCAAATCCAGGTGCAAAATCTCTTGTTCTGCTAAAGAGATGGGGTTGAAAAATCCCGGTAATCACTTTGCCTGGATACAATTCCCTGGCCGTCTGTATTGCTGCCTCCAATTCCCTTGGGTGATGGGCATAATCATCGATATATACCACTTTTTCTGAATCCAAGAGTTTTTCAAATCGACGGAAAATTCCTTTGAATGTTCCGAGGGCATTTCTAATCTTTTCCTGTGAAATGCCAATATACAATGCCACTTCAATGGCTGCCGTTGCATTTTCAATATTGTGTCTGCCTGGCAGCGATGCGCGTAAATCATCCATCCTGACATCTTCATTATTGAATGTAAATACATACATCCTGTCCTGAATTTGAATTCTGTCACTTCGGACAAACCCTGCATCTACACCAAAAGACCGATACGCAATATTCCTTCCTTGCAACTGTTTCTGCCAATCGGGTGGAAAATGTACTTCAAGACCTTTGCGATATAGCAGTAATCCTTTGTTTCTGATTTTGCAAACAAATTCCCAAAAGGCAGCTTTTACTCTATCATCCTTGCCGTAAATATCCAGGTGGTCGGCATCCATGGAGGTTAAAACAGCAATATCCGGATGAAGCTGTAAAAATGACCGGTCATATTCATCTGCTTCTACTACTACCCACTCTGTGCCTTGACCTATATAATTCCGGTATTCTGGCAAAAGCAGTCCACCGATAAAAGCTGAAAACTGTAAATCAGAATTCTCCAGCAAATGGGTGATCAAAGCAGAGGTAGTGGTCTTTCCATGGGTGCCCCCTACGGCAATACACCGGCTGGAGCGGCTAATGGCTCCCAAAGCTTCAGACCTCTTCATCATGGTAACTCCCTTATTGCGGAAGTATATTAAACCCTGATGATGGGAAGGAATAGCAGGCGTATAAATTACGAGATCCACCTCAGAAGGAAGGAGATCTACCCTGTCTTCATATATGATTTCAATACCCTCACTTTCCAACTTTTTGGTCAGTGTTGTAACCGTTTTGTCATAACCGGCTACCTGATGTCCCCGCCTTTTAAAGAACCGGGCGAGGGCACTCATACCAATTCCCCCAATACCAATGAAATAGACATTCTTATAATCATTCATTCGCATTCAGGAATCCTTTTTTAATTTCAAAATTTCACCGGCAATCATATCAGCTGCATGGGCGGAACCCAATTTTGCTGCTGCTTCAGCCAGCGCTTTAAGTTTTACCCGATCATTCAGTAAAGACTGCATAACCGGAAGCAATACTTTTACTGCTTCATTATCGCTGATCATAATGGCAGCCTCCTCCTTCACCAAAGCCATTGCATTTACAGTCTGATGATCCTCCGCCACATTGGGAGAAGGAATCAGGATTGCCGGCTTGCCCGTCAATGTGATCTCTGATAAGGTCAAAGCCCCTGCTCTGCACACTACCAAATCTGCCATACTGTAAGCTGCGGCCATATCTTCAATAAAAGCCACAACTTTGATATTGGGTAACCCTGCTATAGGCCGGTTGCTAAACTCATCATAATAAAGCTGACCTGCCTGCCACAATATACTGTAACCTGTAACCGACTCAGGGAATTTCTCCCCCTGAGCTATGGCGTGATTAATGGTTCTGGCGCCCAAACTCCCCCCCAATACCAGCACCAATGGAAGCTCAGGATTAAAGCCCATTTTTAGCTTTTCCTCCTTTCCATTCATTGTCGTGACTTTGATCATTTCCTTTCTGACCGGATTGCCGGTAAGTACAATCTTGTCTTCACGGAAAAATGCTTCCATACCCTTATAGGCTACACATATCTTCTTTGCTCTTCTTCCCAGTATCTTATTCGTCATACCTGCATAGGAATTTTGTTCCTGGATCAAAGTAGGAATTCCTAAAAGGGATGAAATAAATAAGACGGGTCCGCTTGCATAACCACCTACGCCCACAGATACATCCGGTTTGAATCTGAGGATGATCCAAAGGGCATGAAACAAACTGAATGCGAGCTTAAAGGGCACCCATACATTTCTAATTGTCAAAGATCTTTGCAGGCCTGCTATCCACAGGCCTTTTATTGTGTATCCCGCTTTCGGGACTTTTTCCATTTCCATCTTTCCGCGTGCACCCACAAATAAAATGTCAATGCCGGGTTTTTTTTCCTTCAGTGCGTCAGCTATTGCCATGGCCGGAAATATGTGTCCGCCGGTACCACCTCCGCTAATCAGCACCTTCATTGATGTTCTCCATTTCGTTCAAAGCCAACCTTTGTTCCTTTGCTTCATCGACATATCTGCTGACGCTCAATATGATGCCGATGGAAATACATGTAAAAATGATAGAAGTACCCCCCATACTTACCAATGGCAGAGTGACTCCGGTTACCGGAAGCAAGTGCACTGATACTGCTATATTGGCAAAAGCCTGTATGACAATATTCAAACACAAGCCCATAGCCAAAATGGCTCCAAATGCTTTTGGACATTGCGTAACGATTGCAACGCATCTGAACAGTAATCCCAAATACAATCCTAGAAGGAGTAATCCGCCAATCAAACCGTATTCTTCGCAAATGATTGCGTAGATAAAATCTGCATAGGCATAGGGCAAAAAGTTTCTTTGGACACTGTTGCCGGGACCCAAACCAAAGAATCCCCCTTCGGCAATGGCTTTTTTGGAATACATCACCTGGTAAGCCCCATCATCAAAAGCCATAAATTGATTCATCCGGGAAACCCATGTCTCCAACCGAACCCATTCGGGAAAGGCTTTTCCAACCACAATGAGAAATAATATCAAAAGTACTCCGGCCAGCACAAGCACCAATACGTATCGCAGTGAAACTCTGCCGATAAACATCATCATCAAACAAGTAACGAATAACAAGGCCGCTGTGGAAAGGTCGGCAGGCGCTATCAGTCCACACACTATAATGACCGGTACAATGATGGGCAGGAAAGCACTTCTGAAATCTTTAATATACTCTTGCTTTACCGCCAATGACCGTGCGATATAAATGATCAAGGCCAGTTTGGCAAAATCAGAAGTCTGGAAAGATTTATCTATCCAGGGTATGGTTATCCATCGTCGGGCACTGTTTAACTCTGTTCCATATCCCAAAGTGTACAGCAGTAACGGGACACTTAATATCAACAATAAGGGCGCTAAGCGCGAGTATTGCATATAGTGAAGTTGGTAAGACAGGTAAGCTGCAGCTACCCCCAAACATACATACACCATGTGCTGAATGAGAAAATATTCAGTATTTCCTCCCCTCATTTTGTAGGCCATACTTCCCACTGAACTGTATACTGCCAGCACCGATATGATAGAAAGCAGTGCTACGATCATCCAGATGATCTTATCACCTTTGAGGTTTTGATATGTTTTTACAATTTGCAATATTTAAACTGTTTTATTCATTCTGAATACTCTTCCTTTTCTCTTTTCAATTTTTCAACAGCGTTCTTGAACTGCCAGCCACGGTCTTCATAATTTCTAAAAAGATCAAAACTGGCGCAAGCAGGGGACAATAGTACAACTGCTCCTTTTTCAGCATGCCGGAATGCCATATTGACGGCCTCCTTCATACTTTGGGTTTCTTCAATGACATCCACCACGCTCGCAAAGGCACTTTTTAGTTTGGTATTGTCCAGACCCAAACAAATTAAGGCCTTTACCCTTCCACTCACTTTGGGAATCAGCAGGCTGTAGTCATTCCCTTTGTCCGTACCTCCTGCTATCCAGACGACCGGCTCTTGAAATGCATCTAAAGCATACTGCACTGCATCCACATTGGTGGCCTTACTGTCATTGTAAAACCGGACACCATCCATTTCACCACAGTACTCCATCCTGTGCGCTTGATTTCTGAATGTTTTCAAAGCCGATTGGATGATAATGTCCGGCACTTCTAAATTCCGGGCTGCACTGATCGCACAAAATGCATTGAAAAGGTTATGCTTTCCAGGCAACCCTATGTCAAAATATGTATCCAAATCCTTTGACCAGATACCGTTTTCATAATCTTCTGCCCGGACTGGCAACTCTTTACAGTGAATGTTCGACTTACCAGTCATTTCCTTAATCATGGGATCATCGGCATTGAAAATGAACAGGTCGCTTTCGCGTAAATTGCGGGTGATTTGAAATTTCGCACCGGCATATCTCCTGATATCATTGCCATATCTGTCCAGATGATCAGCAGAAATATTCAATATCATAGCTACAGATGGTCTGAAATCCATGATATCTTCTAATTGGAAGGAACTCAATTCAAGCACTATTACTGGTTTGTCACTTCCTTCAGCCAAAATTCGGCAAAAAGAAGTACCAAAATTTCCACCCACTGACACCGGTATGCCGGCTTCAGAAAGTATGTGGTAAGTCAAGCCTGTGGTGGTTGTTTTACCATTACTTCCTGTTATACCAATGATAAAACCACTGTAATGCCTGTAACCAAATTCAATCTCAGAAATGACCGGAATATTTAACTCACCCGAAGCAACGAGTACCGGAACATTACCGGGTACACCGGGACTGCGAACGATGAAATCCGCTCCAACAAACATTTCAAGAGTATGTCCCCTTTCTTCAAAGGGGATATGTTGATCAATTAATTGATTCCTTATTTCTTTATCTATTACTCCTGCATCAGAAAGAAAAACCTCATAGCCTTTTTGTGTTCCCAGAAGAGCGGCTCCCAGACCGCTTTCCCCTCCACCTATAATGGTCATTCTTTGCATTGCCTTTTACCTTACTTTTAAGGTAATGATTGTAACGACAGCGAGTATAATCCCCACAATCCAAAACCGGGTGGCAATGGTAGATTCATGCATACCCAATTTTTGGTAATGGTGGTGTAAAGGAGACATTTTAAATATCCTTCTCCCTTCGCCATATTTTCTTCGAGTATATTTAAAATATCCTACCTGCAACATCACTGAGAGATTCTCTACAAGAAAAATTCCACACAAAATGGGAATGAGCCATTCTTTTCTTAACAATAATGCCAGGCAAGCTATCACTCCCCCAATAGTAAGACTGCCTGTATCGCCCATAAAAACCTTGGCTGGATAACAGTTGTACCACAGAAATCCAATACATCCTCCCAGAAAACAAGCAGCATAGATTACTAACTCCTCGGAATGGGGTATAAAAAGTATATTCAAATAGGAGGCGATGATTGTATTACTGGAAACATAAGCGAGAATGCCCAATGTTGCACCCACAATCGCAGAAACTCCCGTCGCCAGTCCATCAATTCCATCCGTAAGATTGGCAGCATTGGAAACTGCAGTAACGACTATAATACAAATAGGAACAAATACCAACCATGCCCATTTGCCCGGATTTTCTGTAAACAAACTGAGCAAAATGTCGTATTCAAGTAAATTTCCTTTAAGGAAAGGAAGATTGGTAAGCGTCGTTTTTACATATGCCAGATGCGTAACGGTAGGTTCAACATTGACTCCGGGTAGCGTAGTATGAAATCTTTCAATAATTTCATACCCTCTTGCAGTAGCTACCTCCAAAGGTACTCTTACTACCACGTCATCATGAAGCAACATAACCAGCGCTATAAAAAGACCCAATCCAACCTGTCCGACTACTTTAAAAACGCCCTTCAGTCCTTGCTTATCTTTCTTGAAAACCTTGATGTAATCATCTGCAAATCCTATAGCAGTCATCCAAACTGTAGTAATCAGCATGACAATAATGTAAATATTATCCAGCTTTGCAAACAGTAAGCATGGAATCACCGTAGAAAGTATAATAATAAATCCTCCCATGGTAGGCGTTCCCGCTTTTTGCATTTGGCCCGTCAATCCCAAATCCCGTATGGTCTCTCCGACCTGCATTTTTTTCAAAGAACGTATGATCCGGCCGCCAAAAACCATTGATATAATCAATGACAAAATGATGGAGGCACCGGATCGGAATGATATGTATTGAAACAGACCTGCTCCCGGCAAATCGTAGTTTTCTTTTAAGAATTTAAACAAATAGTAAAGCATTCTATTTCAATATTTTATATACATTATACCTGTGTCCATTTGACAGCAATTCATTGCTTTGGCATTATAATTGCCATCTAAAAAATAACAGCGCAGCAGATTTGCCAGGTCTTTACCCGCAGGGATCTGCCGCAACTGTTAAAACCAACCTGAGAATGATAATAGATCCTTTGTCTCTTATCCGGAAGTCAAATACTCCCTTAATATTTCTTTATCATCAAAGGGATGCTTCACCCCATTGATTTCCTGATATTTTTCATGACCTTTACCTGCAACAAGGACAATATCCTTTGAATGAGCCAGCGCACAAGCAGCATGTATAGCCTCCTTTCTGTCTGTGATGCGAATCAGTTTTTTATGATCCTCGACAGACAAACCCACTACCATGTCATCCAGAATAGAATCCGGATTTTCCGACCTGGGGTTATCGCTGGTTATCACTACCCAATCCGCATAATTCAATGCGATCTTAGTCATCAAGGGACGTTTTGCTTTATCCCTGTCTCCTCCACATCCTATAACCGCAATAACTCTTCTTCCCGGTGTTAATACTTCACGGATGGTATCCATAACCTTTTCCAGCGCGTCGGGAGTATGTGCATAATCAACAATTCCGGTAATTCCTTTATCCGCATCCATCACTTTGTCGAATCTCCCTTCTACACCTCGCAACATACTCATATTCAGAAGTATATCTTCTTCTTGAAATCCACAAAGATGTCCCACACCAAATACCGCTGAAAGGTTGCTGGCATTGAAAACTCCCGAAAGATTGCAATGCACCTGTCGTCCGTTGATCTCTAACAATAATCCCTCGATGGTATTTTCGAGGATACGTGTTTTATAATCACAAAATGTATGCAAGCCATAATAAAACTTTCTTGCGTTGGTATTTTGCAACATAACTTTTCCATTTTTATCATCGACATTGGACAATGCAAATGCTTCCTTAGGCAAGTCATCAAAGAAGCTTTTTTTCACTTCAAGATACTCCCGGAATGTGTGGTGATAGTCCAAATGATCGTGAGTAATGTTGGTAAATACTCCACCGGCAAAATCCAAACCGGCAATTCTTCCCTGATGGATGGCATGAGAGCTGACCTCCATAAAAACATATTCACAACCTTCATCTACCATTTGCGAAAGCAATCGATTGAGTGCAATAGCATCCGGCGTGGTATACTGCGAAGGCAGACCAACGTTGCCAATCCGGTTTTCAATGGTTGACAACAACCCTGCTTTCACACCTAATTTCATAAACATGTGATATAGCAAAGTAACTGTACTGCTTTTGCCATTTGTGCCTGTCACTCCGATGAGCTTGATTCTGTTGCTGGGAAGTCCAAAAAATCGATGGGCTAACTCACCCAGGAAACTTTTTGCATTTTTATAATACACATATGTTATCCCTGGTAAATGGGTTTGAGGCTCATCATGTTGTGCAAATATCACTTTAGCCCCGTTTTCAATCGCTTTATCAATATAGCGATGTCCATCCGTCACCCAACCTTTCCTGGCAAAGAAAGCACCTCCGTCACTCACTTCTCTGGAATCCAGATACAAATCTTCAATCAATACATAAGGATCTCCTGTAATGTTAGCAACTCCTTGCTGAGGTAATATGTCAAATAACTTTTTCGTACTCACTGGTACAAGGCATTTATCTTAGTTTAAATAAATCCTGATCTGTTGTCCTCTGTTTTCAATACCGGGGGGCAAAGATTGTTTGTACACTTTTCCAGCTCCCTCCATCGCCACCTGGTATCCCAGGTTTTCAAGGACATAAATCGCATCTCTCGCTCCCATCCCACGAACATCTGGCAGAATCGCTTTTTGAATGCGTTTATTTTCTACCAGCATTCTGGACTCGAATGGATCCATCTCTACCCAATTGCTCCTGCTCTTATCTTTATAGCCAATCTGAACGTATTCCATAATATCAATTAAATCTTTTTTATTTCCCACCACTTTACCAGGCAAATGAATCATTTCTTCAGGATGCACTGCCGCTGCCAACGTGTGCATATTCTGATCGATGATGGTATATCTTTCTGCGATCTCCTTAAAAACAGGAGCAGCAACACTACTTCCATAATATGCGCCCTTAGGCTCATAGACAACAATCATCATGCTGTATTTAGGTTTTTCTGAAGGGAAATATCCTGCAAATGATGCATTGTATTTCCGAACTTCTTCTTCCTGATTATAATCAATCCGGGTGGTGCCCGTTTTGCCCGCCATAGTAATAATGTTAGATCGAATATTCTTAGCTGTCCCTCTGGTTACCACCCCTTCAAGTAATTCCTTGATTGCCTTGATGGAACTTTCGGAAGCTATTCGCTCATTTACCACAATAGGCTTAAATTTTTTAATGGTTCCGGTCTTATTTCTGATCTCGCTGACGAGATAAGGCTTCATCCATTTTCCATTATTGGCTATGGCATTATAAAATGATAGTTGCTGCAGAGGAGTAAGATGCATTTCATAGCCATGAGACATCCAGGGAATGGTCGTTCCATACCAGATCTTTTTGTCTTTTTCAGGATCCTTAATATAAGGCTTCGGCTCACCTAATAAATCAATGCCTGATATGTCACATAAACCGAAAGAACACAATCGGGTATAAAATTTTTTACGCATTTCGGCATTGGCATTGTAGTATTTATGAGCGAGGCCAGCAATTCCTACATTGGATGAAATTTCGAAAGCTTCTCTCAAGTCTGATGTATGAATGCCATGTTGCTTGCTGTCATACATCATTCTGTCAAAAAACTTCTTCTTTCCACCACCCAGATCAACACCGGAGCTTAACCCGGCCAGACCGTCCTCCAACATCGCCAAAACAGATGCTGTTTTGATGGTTGAACCCGGCTCAGAATTTTTAGCGACAGCACAATTATAAATTTCCTCATATCGACCACTTTTGGAACGATTCAAGTTCACCATTGCTTTAATAGCGCCGGTTTCAACTTCCATGGCAATGACCGTCCCTTCTTTGGCATCATATTTTTTGAGAGTCTCTAATAATGCATTATGCGCAACATCCTGCAATACGATATTGAGTGTAGTATAAATATCATCGCCTTTCTCTGCCTCATGTTCATCAAGATCATGAAGGGGAACCCATATACCTGAGCTGATTTCCTTCANNCATAAGCTTTTGCTCTACAGGACCTGCTAAAAACTTTTCATAATAGGCTTCCAGGCCTACTTTGTCTGAGTTCTCCCTGTATTCACCCAATGTACGTCCAGCTAAATTGCCATAGGGCTTTTCGCGAATGCTTTTTCTTTCTATGATCAACCCTCCTCCATAGCGGCCTCTCCTCAATAATGGCAGAGATCTGAAAAGGTCAAGATCATCGGCTGTGACATTTTTAGCCAGCAGAAAATACCGGTTTCCCTTTCTTCTTGCCATAGTCAATACCTGTTTCCACTCGCCCGGACTATACTGCCGGTTGAGCTTATACAGCCCCTGTGACAGAGAGTCGATATTTCTAAAAAACTCGTAATCACTAGCTATTTTGGTATCCATTCGAATGTCAAAGAACGGTAGTGTGGTGACCAGAAGACTATGATCATCGGCATAAATGCTTCCACGATCAGCTTCCTGAGTTCTCCACTGGATGTGATGAGCGCCTTTGCTTCTCCACTTTTCTCCCTCCAGAACAGAAATAGTAAATACCCTGAAGGCAATGATTCCGGCAAATCCTATAAAAAAGAACATTACCAGATAAGCCCGTATGAGTAATTCCCTCTTTTTGTCCATGGCTATGAGATTCTAGGGTTTTTCCGCCCGAATCACTTTAGGTAACTTCTTACCTACTTTCAAATTATTTGCGGCCACATCATTTTCAACCTGGGATTGAATGCTGCCGGACATAATTTCTTTCTGGATGCTCATATACTTCCATTCTGCTTCCTTGACTTCTTTTTTCAAAGTGTCAATGCGCCGTAAATTATGCTCGGCAGCATGGGCATTCGCTATATATAGCAATGCCAGAATCCCTACAAAAAATACGTAGGGTAAATTGACAAATACCCATTCGATCCCTTTAGACCACACCATATTGTTTTTCTTATTTTGAGTCTTAGTCACCATATATTTTAATTTCAATTTTTTTCTGCTATTCTCAATTTTGCGCTGCGGGAACGAGGATTATTTTTCAACTCTTCTTCACCGGATAGAATGGGTTTTTTATTGACCGCTGTCAGTGGTTTATGCCCATGACCAAAAAAATCCTTTTCCAATTGCCCTTCTGCATTCCCACTCCGGATAAAGTTTTTAACCAATCGATCTTCAATCGAGTGGTAGGAAATAACAACCAACCGCCCACCATTTCTCAAAACTTTTATCGATCCTTCCATTGCCTCTTTCAACGCTCCTTCCTCATCATTGACTTCCATCCGAATGGCCTGGTATACTTTTGAATAGTATTTTACTTCAGGGCCAATGGCAAGAGATTTCAATATCGAATTCAATTGACCGGTGGTGATCAGCTTTTGATGAGTTCTTTGTTCTGCAATGGACTTAGCCAACATTTTTGCATTTCTAATTTCCCCATATCTGCTGAAAACCTGCTGTAAACGGTACTCTGGATAATCATTCAAAATATGGACAGCACACACCGGTTGTCTGATGTTCATCCTCATATCCAAATTGGCTTCAAAGCGATATGAAAATCCTCTTTCCGCCCAATTGATCTGATGGGATGAAACTCCAAGATCCATCAGTACCCCATCCACCTGCTCCTCACCATAGAATCGCATAAACCGATGAATGTGACGAAAATTGGCTTTGACCAAAATAAATCTTGGATCATCCAGGGCATTCTTCCATGCATCTTCATCCTGGTCAAATCCATATAATTTACCCCGGTCGCCCAAAAGCTCAAGTATGGCACGGGAATGTCCGCCGGCTCCAAAAGTCAGGTCGACATAAATACCTCCTTTCCTAATATTTAATCCTTTCAAAGATTCACTCAATAATACCGGAACATGATATTCTTGCATGTACCACCGGATTAATCTATGCCAAAAACTTCATCCGCCAGATCACTAAAATCTTCCGGTTCATTGTTGAGCGCATTCAGATACTGATCCTTTGACCAAATCTCTATTTGTTGCTGGTAGGCAAAGAGAATGATCTCTTTATCCAGGCCTGCATGCTCCATCAAACTTTTAGGTAATAATATTCTGTCAGCGCCATCGGGTATTACTTCCGTTGCACCTCTATAAAAATACCTGATAAATTGACGGTGTTTTTTATTGTAGTTGTTGAGTCGCTGATTGATTTCCCTGGTCTTCTCTTCCCATATATTTTTCGGATACAACATCAGGTTTTTTTCAAATCCCCTGTTGACTGTAAAAGAAAAACCATTTTCTGATTCCAATTGCCGAAGGAGAGCAGCGGGCAATTTTAGCCTGCCTTTCGGATCCAGTTTACACTCGAATTCTCCTTTCAGTTGGTTCATAAGATCTTGTTCTGTCAATAAAACAAGTCAAAACTACATATTTTTCCCACATTTTCCCACTTTTTTCCATTTTTATTTAAAAATATGTAAAAAAAACTTAATTTGATGAAGCAGAAAGTTCTTGCAGTCCTTTCAGGGAAATAAACTAGCACCATGCAAACGGAAAATTAATCATCACAACAATCGGTGATCTCAGGTTGGAATCAGGCATTCACAATAGCTATACCTGTGTCAAATATAAATTAAATTTACATATAAAAATATAGTTTATATGTATTTATTTGTTTTTAATTAAAATATCTATATATTATTTTTTGTATATTTATTAATAACTTTTTTTTTAAAATGCCAAACTGGTATTGTGCAATGGTAGACATTACAAATCCTACATTCATTGAAATGTCAGGGTTTATGACAGTAATCCCCTCAATGGTTGACGCCGGTCATCGTTTATAACTTCTATAATAAATACTTTTGCTCTGAACGAGAGATCAATCTATTGATATATAATGGAATGGTTTATATTCATTATTAGTTATAAAAAATCATAGGAATGAACAATGTATGGAAAGGGAAAACGGTAATTGTAACCGGTGGAAGTTTTGGAATAGGAAAAGCCACAGCAATGTCCTTTGCTAACGGAGGGGCTCAGGTTGTGATTGCTGACTGGGTGAGCAACGAAGAAACAGTAAAGGCTATCAAGGATGCCGGGGGTAAGGCTATTTTTGCACAATGTGATGTGTCTGATGAAGCAGCTGTAAAAAATTTGGTGGAAATGACAGTAAAGACGTTTGGGGGGCTTGATTATGCTGTAAACAATGCCGGAATTGAAGGGGAGCAATCACTTTGTCATGAATTGGATTCCAAAGCATGGGATCATGTGATCAATGTGAACTTAAAGGGGGTATGGTTGTGTATGAAATATCAGATTCCAGAAATTTTAAAAATGGGTAAAGGAGCCATTGTCAATGTTGCATCGATTGCCGGCTTGGTTGGTTTTCCGGCAGCCTCACAATATGTAGCATCAAAACACGGAGTAATAGGCCTAACTAAGTCAACCGCACTGGAAAATACCAAAACCGGCATAAGGATCAATGCACTGTGCCCGGGTGTCATACAAACACCCATGATCGACAGGGCATTAGGGCAGGATCAGGCAGTAGAAGAAGGGTACAGAAATGCGGTTCCAATGGGTCGTTTTGGTACTGCTGAAGAAATGGCTGATGCCATATTATATTTGTGTTCTGACGCTTCATCCTATATGACCGGACAATGTCTGGTAGCGGATGGAGGTTGGACAGTTCAATGATCTATTTTATACCAAAGTCAAAAACATTAGGGATTGCCACTTGTCTGATAAAAGAATAAAGGAACCTGGAAAGAACGTAATCCTCCCGGTTCCTGGATAAATATTTAAAAACTAACCTCTTTTTGTAAACAAGATCATAGGGAAACAACAGATGTTATTCACATTTCAATTCATTAAAACTTCTGCTCTAAAAATGGTCATCAGGATTCATCCTGAATAACCGATCATAATATCCACTGCGTGGGTATACACAATCACCTGCCTCAATTCTTCCTTGATTTTGTTTGTAGTTAAAACCCTTTGACCTGCAAGCATCTCAGGGCATTTTCAAATATAAATTTAACAATAAAAATGGAAATAAAACAGACCAAAATATGTCAAAGTAGATCAAGATGGATCAGCGAAGTAAAAAATCATTATGGGTGTGCGAAAACGGACGAAATATTCCAGAAACGAACATTGGTCAGAATAAATGTCATAGAATATCTCCTGTTACTATATAAAAAATGACATGGCACATGATTTGCCATTCTGGAGCAGATTCACCAAATGTTTTTTGCTATGCTTTTCAACTATTTGAAGGTTGCCGTTAGAAACCTTACTAAGAATCCGGTAATTTCAGGTATTAATTTTATTGGCCTTGCGTTAGGTCTCGCATGTTGTCTCATGTTGGTTTTATATACGCAGCATGAAATCAGTTATGATCAGTTTCATACCAAAGCGGACAGGATAGTTCGTGTGATTATGAAATACACCATTGGAGGAAGTGGTTCAGAGGGTAATTTCACAAGCACAAAAGTACTTCCTGAATTTGAGAGGCAATTTCCTGAAGTAGTGAGCGGTGTCCGGTTTAGCAGTAGCGGTGCATTGATCACCAGAGATGAGACTGCATCAGAAGAGACAGGATTCCTTTTTGTGGATTCTTCTTTTTTCAATGTTTTTGATTTCAGACTGGTTAAAGGAAATCCCAAATATGTACTCAATGCGCCTAATAGCCTGGTTTTGACAGAGAGTGTAGCACGAAAGTATTTTGGAGAGGAAGATCCCATTGGAGAATCCCTACTCATTGGATCAGCACAAACACCCTATAAAATTACAGGTATTTGTTCAGACAGCCCTTCCAACTCACAAATTCAATTTAATTTACTTGCATCAATCACTTCGCTAGGGCAATTACAGGAAACCACTTATGGTAACGCCAATTATACCACTTATTTGTTATTGGATGAAAATATTAACCTGCCGGAATTCCAGAGAAAAGTGAATGCTTTTATGGAATCTGAAAATGAAGAATCCGATTTTAAGGTTTATTTTACATTGGAGCCTTTTACAAAAATTCATCTTCATTCCCCTTATGACGCATTCGTCCCCAATATCAATATACGCTATATTTATATTGTATTGGCTGTGGCGCTTCTCGTTTTAATCATTGCTTGTTTTACTTACATTAATCTAAGTACTGCCAGAAGCATTGAACGCGCCCGGGAGGTAGGAATCCGGAAAGTAGCCGGAGCGAGAAAGGGAAATGTGTTCTGGCAATTTATGGCCGAATCTTTATTACTGACTGTATTGTCGCTGAGTTTAGGGTTGATCCTGATGCATTACATGATTCCTTACTTTAACAAATTGGCACAGTCCCATCTGGAATTCCATCATATTTTTCAACCCCAAATAGTTATTGTTGTCCTTCTGTTTACATGCTTGATTGCTTTTCTTGCAGGGAGCTATCCGGCTATGATGCTTGCAGGTTTTCATCCGGTCAAAGTATTGAAAGGTGCTTTTAAAAACACAGGATCCGGGACTACTTTAAGGAAAAGCTTGATAGTGTTTCAGTTTGCCATTTCAGGCTTTTTGATCATCTCCACGTTGATCATTAAAACCCAACTTGATTATATACAACAAAAAGAACTGGGTTATAATAAAGAAAATATATTAATACTTCCGGCTGATCCCATTATAAGGGGTAGGGTGGATATGATAAAGACGGAATTACAATCGGTACATCATGTAAAGGGCGTTTCCCTGGCTTATGAGTCCCCTGTAAATATTAAAGGGGGGTACAATATGAGTGGTCTGGATGTAAGCCAGTCAATGGCAGTTACAGCTAATCCCATTGATGAAGCATATATTGAAGTCATGGGGTTGGAATTGATTTCTGGGCAAAATATTACAGCCGAGGAAGTAAAAAGAGCGATGCAAGAGGATTATACCCAGAACTATTATCATTTTATCATCAATGAATTGGCGGCAGAAGCTTTGGGTTGGACACCGGAAGAAGCGGTTGGACAGAAAATGTATCTGGATGAGTCGCGGCCCGGGGTGGTGAAAGGAGTAGTTAAAAATTTCCACTTTAAATCTCTGCATTCGGAAATCAAACCATTGGTACTGTTTCCCGGAGGTTGGTGGGGAAAAATTTTTATTAAAGTAAATGGTGAGGATATTCAAAATACAATTTCAGCCCTGGATAAAAAATGGAAGGAAATAGTACCCCATCGTCCTTTCTCTTATCGATTTGTTGATGAAGAATATCAAATTATGTACGATACTGAAGTAAGAATGGGTAAAGTATTTAACATTTTTGCACTGTTGGCCGT
>JRYF01002711.1_pt1 | contig 19092 bp, 11 predicted proteins | sample 235331 | NCBI WGS metagenome assembly JRYF01 (sample SAMN03074217, study PRJNA261475) | activated sludge metagenome | biome: Wastewater Treatment Plant; feature: Wastewater; material: Activated sludge; isolation source: activated biomass of a wastewater treatment plant treating hydrocarbon... ...
AAAATGGTTTGGCGACATCCCCCCCGGCGAAGTGCCGCCCCGCCGCCTGCCCGCCGAACCCAGGCAAACCTCCGTACACGAAAAACTCGCCGAAGGCAAGGTGCCGGTGGATGCGCTTTACCTTGCTTTTCACACCTGTTCCCGCACCGACAAGGATTTCTACGCCGTGGACCTGCTTTCGGACGTGCTGAGCGGCGGCCCTTCCTCCCGCCTGTACCGCCGGTTGCTGAAAGAGAAAAAACTGTTCTCCAGCATTGACTGCTACATCACGGCCAGCGTTGACCCCGGCCTGCTCATCGTGGAAGGGAAACCCTCCGAAGGCGTGACGCCCGAAGCCGCCGAAGCCGCCATCTGGGAGGAACTCGAAGCGCTCAAACACGAACCAATTCCCGCCAGGGAACTCGAAAAACTCATCAACAAGTCGGAAAGTGCGCTCGAGTTTTCAGAAGTAAGCGTACTGAACAAGGCCATCAACCTGGCCTTCTTTGAACTTCTAGGCGATGCCGCCCTCATCAATGAGGAAGGTGAGAAGTACAGGGCCGTCACGGTGGGCGATATACAGCGATTGGCGCAAGAGGTTTTCACCAAAGAGAACTGCTCCAAATTGGTCTATAAAGCAACCGAACCCATTGCGGGAGGCGGTGCTGCGGAGGAAGAGGAATAACATTGGCCTCTTGCTTTACCGGTCTTTTAACTACCAACCATGATTTGGCAACATTCCACCCAACTTTCCCCGTCAAGCCCTTGTTGAAAAAAAACCAAGAGTGCTGTAATTTCGCCACATGAAAATTGCCAATCCGCTATACGACCACNNATCGCCAATCCGCTATACGACCACGCCTTCAAGTACCTCATGTCCAACGATCGGTTGGCCCGAAAGGTACTGTCCGTCATTTTGGAAAAGGAGGTGCTTGAACTGGAGCTGGCACAGCAGGAAGTCGTCATAGAAGACCAGGAACGGCGCTTCACCATGTATCGTTTAGACTTCAAGGCACTCATTCGTGACGAAACCGGAAAGCAAGAAACCGCTATCATAGAGTTGCAAAAATCCAAGTTGCCCACCAACGTGTTGCGCTTCCGCAACTACTTGGGCCTCTCCTATACCCAAAAACCGAAGGCGAAAGACTTGACCAATCCGGCAGTAGAAGAAAGTCCCCTGCCCATTATTTCCATCTATATTTTGGGTTATAATATTGAGGACATCCCTGTATTGGCTACAAAGGTGGACCGGCGCATCATAGACATGTCCCGCCACGAAGAACTGGACATAGAGAGCGACTTCATCCACCTGTTAACGCACACTTGCTACATCTTGCAGGTACGCCGCCTGCCTCAAGAACGCCGCAGCCGCATCGAGCAGTTCATGACGCTGTTCAACCAAGCTTGGGTAGCAGAGGAAAAGTACATACTCGATTTGGAGGACGTACCGGAGGAGTTTATGGACATAGCAGAGTACCTCCAACGCCCATTGAAGGAGGAAGAAGTACGGACGAAACTGCGAGCTGAAGAAGAAGTGGAGGCGCTTTTTGCTGCACAAGAAGCAGAAAAGGCCCGATTGCGCTCAATGGCGGAAGAGGCCCTTGCGAGGGAAGAGGAAGAGCGCAGGCAAAAAGAAGAGGCCCTTGCGAGGGAAGAGGAAGAGCGCAGGCAAAAAGTAGAAGCCCTTTTGAAAGCCCGTGACAATGCCATGAAACTGGCCCGCTATCTTTTGAAGTCGGGCGCTTCCATTGAGGAAATCGCCCGCGATACAGGCCTCAACGAAGACGATTTGAAACTGCTGTCAGGGTACTAAAATCCGTACTACTGCCCAGGCTGGGCATTCCCATTCACATCCCCTATTTTTATTGCGGTGAAATGTGCATCCTGGTAATCCGCCGTCAGGTTTTGCAGGGACAAGGTTTGCGGGAAGGGAAAAGGTGCGTTCGGGTTCGGGAAAACATGGCCGGCGGGCACGAACCGCCAAGAGGGTGTGCCGTTGGGGAAACCCGTTGCGTTTTGCAGGATGACACTCTGTATGGCCACGAGGTCGTAGGCAGTCACCGTGCCGGAACTATTCGCATCGGCTGCAATGTGCTGCCAGGCATGTTGGAAGGGCACACTGCCCAAAATATGGCCGTTGATGAGCAGCAGATCATAAGCCGTCACGCCATTGAGCGGATAGGTGTCTTTGGTGGGCGTGATCGTGAAATTGCCGCCCGCCGGCAGGTTTTCAAATAAAAATACCCCATCCGGCCCCGTGGTGGCCGTTGCACTTGCACTGCCTTCCAGCGCCACCGTGACCCAACTCACGGGCGCACCGGCAGGCGTGCGCACCACACCCGAAATGTTCACCAGCAACTGCCCCGTATCACATGCGGCCTGGTTGTCCTGCACCATGAGGAAGGTTTGACAAAAACCCATGTTGCCGCTCAAATCCATCACATACAATTGAACGGGGATGAGTTGGGCCACGTCCCCACAATCGAAAATCCGAAACACATCTGCGGGATCGGGAGAATAACAAAACACAAGTTCGTGGGCGGGCGTGCAGTTGTCCGTACTGCCGGCATTGAACGCACTGGCAGGCAGGTTGGCTTGCCCGCCGAGGCCGAGGTTCACCGTCAGGCCGCCGAGACACTGTGCCGTCGGGGGTTGCGTGTCGCAGGGGCCATTGCCGACGAAGTGGATGGTCTGTTGAGCAGTCGCCGTGTTGCCGCCGGAGTCGGAGACCACCCATGTACGGGTAATGGTCCCCTCCCCGCATCCGGCGAAAGTTTGGTCAACATTTTCAATCAAAAAGAATTGGCAATTATCAGAAATCACGGGTTGGCCAAATTGGGTGAGATCGGCGGGTGGGGTGTCGCAGCCAACGGTCAGGTCGGCGGGAGCCGTGATAAGGGGCGGATGGTTGTCCTGCACGATGAGTTCCACATCGCAGTAGTTGTAGTTGCCGCTGCAGTCGGTCACCTTGAGCCGCACCATGACCTGTTGGGTCAAATCATCGCAGGTGACGAGCACCGTCGGGCCGTACTCGTTGTCGGGGGCATCGGAGCGTTTTATTTCAAAACTTTCAACACAGCACCAGTCATAGCTGCCATTGTCCACCGAAATGGCGTGTACTTCTGCCGCACCTAATTCGGTGAGGGCGGCCACCGTTTGACCATCACAAATGACGGTAGGGGGCACTTCGTCCTGCACGATCACGGTGGTTTGACATTCAGCGGCATTGCCGCAGGCATCCTCGGCATGGTAGGTGACGGCGTAAGTCCCCTGCTGGATGTTGGCAAACGGCCCGTATCCCAAGCCAAAATCCCACGAGGGCATAACGGTGATGCTGGCCGTGCAATCGTCGGTGGCCGCAGCGTCCGGCAAAACGATGTTGCCATGGCAGCCTGTATGATCGGTGGACAGCACGGTGGGGGGTGGGCAGACGAGCACGGGCGGAGCCGTATCGAACAGTTGAATCCATTGGATATGCTCGATGGATTGGCCGGAGCAGGCATCCGTGATCGTCCATTTTCGCAAAATCAGTTCGCTTCCCTCGCAAGTCGTCGTGCTTTGATCCTCGTACTGGAGGTCAAACACGCAGTCGCCATGCTGCACGGGATATTGGTCGTGGGTCGTGTTCAAGTCCCCGTCTTCGTCAACAAAAGGGGAGCCAGTGACGGAGAGGCTGGCCGAACTGCCACAAGGGAGCATGGGAGCGTCTGTGCCGTTGTGGCTGGGCGGAAACACGACTTGCGACAAGTGCGCCCGCTTTTGGGCAATGACCTGGGTTTTCACGCCCGTGTTCCCCCATTCGTCAGTGGCCGACCATTTGCGGTGAATGACCCGCCAGGCGAGGGTGTGGAAATGGAAATTGGAAATTAGGGTATTCACCAAGTCGGCATTTCCGTCGGATGTCTGCTCGAAGGAAAGCACATCGCCGGGGTGGAGCACTCCCGTGGTATAGGAGCCGCTGTGGGTGGTGTCGTCGGAAAGTTGGACGCACCAATTGTTGATGGTGAGGTAGAATGCGTCAGTATTAAAATTGGAGCCCCCAAAACTACTCCAATCAAAGCTCACGTAACCCTCGGTAGGAATGACGATTTTGAATTGCGTCACGTACCTCGGCGCAAGACTGAGAGGGGAGTTGCTGGCCCCTTCAACCAGCACTGAATTGGGAGCTCCGGTGACATCTACCCCACCATCACCTGTATTCGGTAAGCACACCGTCCAGTTGGACGGGGCGAAATAGCCTTCAAATCCAGTATAACCGCAGCCAAAATCAATCACCGAATCCTGGTGGCTGACGACCAGGGTGCTGCTGCAATTGTCCGTGACCAGCGGCTCCCCAACGGAAGCCGTGCCGGGGTCCTGGGTGCAGTGGATGCTGACATTGGCCGCCTCAATCACCGGTTTTTTGTTGTCGGTGACGACGACGCTGCCCCAACATTCCAGCCCCGTCCAATTGTGCTTCACGTGAACGCTCAGCGTTTGGCCGAGGTAATTGGAAGTCACGGTTGGCCCGACAGGCGCGTTGTTGCTGTCAAAATACTGCATGGTCATCGGCCCCTGACACGACCAGTTGTTCTGGATGATGAAATGGGGATTGACCGAACCGGTGCAGTCATTGCCCAATGGCAAAGGCACGTTCTGATTGCAGATCAGCGTGTAACATTGTCCTTTAATCAATTGTGGAAGAAGCAGCAGAAAAAGCGCTGCCATCAAAAAACCGGTGAAGCGAAATACATTTCTATTTCCCCTAAACCCACGTCCTGATTGGGTTTTTGAAAAAACGCATTTCAAAAAACACGCTTTCCGGCAAGAAGGGCAAAAGGTGACATTCGTCTTTGCGGCAGGCGGATACGCCATTGCGCACTGTTGCCTGCCGGGGCAACAGGTGTAAACCAGTCGAACCATGGGATGTGTGTTATCGGTTTTTGTTTATACGTGGCCGGGATCGAGCGAACTGTTTTTTCAAATATACATCACGATCCTGCCAAAAAAGAAACGCCGCCTGTTGTCTTTGTCAAACGGTGGTCGAGTCTATTCCGAAAATTCAATTTTAAAAAACATGCCACCGGCAAGAGGGAAGAATTTTGGGAGAAAGACATCGCTCTCTCCTGCTGTTCTTTTTTCCTAAAATTGACTTTTCGGAGTGTACCCAATATTTGAGCACAAAACAAAGGCAGGCTGATCAAAGCCGTTGCTTTGAAGCCTTGTACGTTTCGACTTGATAGCAAATGTGAATATAGTGGTGTGGGACTGGTCGGATAAAAAGGCAAGCCAGAGCAGCTTGGGTAACGTTTTTTTCATGGGATACAGTTTTTGGATAAATGCAACATACTTGCCAGAGGAGGGCTTGTTTGCCGCTTTCTTTCATTACTCATCGCAAAGATAGAATATATATGTAGCTGAAAAACACTTGCTTGAATTTTTTTTGGATTTTATTTTTGATAAAGAAAAAACAAGTGCCGCAAATGGCCACCGGGTCTGCACTTTTCATTGAAAATCAGGAGGTTCGGGGTCAGGTCTTTTTCTCCACGAGCACCAGCTTGATGGCATCCATTTTTGCGACTTCTTTCTGAAAATCCCGCCATGCCCCGTACTCGTCGGCAGGCAGGTTGACGGGCCGGATTTCCAGGCGCCGCTCCACGGTGACGGTTCCTTCGCCCTTGCTGGCTTTGAGCGAGTAGCTTCCGTAGGCGGTGTCCATGAATATGTCCTCACTGGGCAGGCTTTCCACTTCATAACCCTGCGGCAAGGTGAACGTGATGATGTCCTCTTCCGCATAGCCATTGCGCAGCACAACAGGATGGATGCGGTTCTCGATGGCAGGTGGCACCTTCGTGAAGGGGTTGAACACATTCACGGGCAGGAAAAGCCGCTTGCCTGCTTTGGAGGCGTAGCGGGGCACGGTGGCCTTGAAATGCACTGCTGCTTCGGGTTCGTCGGCAGCTGCGTTGATGGCTAGTTTTTGATAGGTGAAACCCGGCAGGGTGAGCCTTTCCTGGAATTTTTTTTCCAGTTCCTCCTGCGAAAGTTCATGCACGGCTTGCCGGTGCCAGTCCTGCTTGTTGCCCCGGCGGACGGAACGGACTTCTATTATCGCTTGCCCGTCGGCCTGCAAAGCAATGGCCACTTCGTTGCGCTCGGCATTGGCGGTGGGAGGCAGGGCGGGCGTGCGGGCCAGGGTGCCCCCGTCCTCGGTCACCAGCAGCACGTTGCGGTCGGAAGTCCAGTCGCCCAGGTAATTGATAGGGCCTGCTGCACTGCCGCCCCAAACTCCCCCATCCGCCAGTTCGGGTAATCGAGCAGGTCCTTGTAGGTCATGTCATACTCGTACTCCACCGTGTAGGGGAAGTCGCTGTAGTCCACGTCCACATAGCGCACCCGGCTGTCCTCGTAAATGGAAAAGCTGGAAATGGCGCTCACGTCCCTGACTTCGTGCTTGCCGATTTCCCGGACGAACCGCCCGTTGCGGTCGTAAACCCGGCCCTTTATCTTGCCTATTTTATTGAAACTGTTGTAATGCAGCACGAGTATATCATAGTGGCTCACATCATTGAAAAGCGTGACGGCCCGCTTCTCCCGCAGGACAGCCTCCCCCGCCGATTTCACCGTAAAAACAATGTCTTGTTGCCGCACGACGGCGTTCGCATTTTTCAACAGTTCGGCCGGTATGAATATGGCCGCATACTGGGGGTTGTCCTGGGCCGAAAGGCACAACGGAAGCAGGAGAAGCAGGAACGGTAAATGGCGCATGGCAATGTTGTTTTGGTTTGAAGTTGTTTATTGATGCGAATAACGGGTATGAATTTCGAATAAATTGGCAATCAGGCGATTAGATTTCCGAAGTTTTCAAAAACTTCGGAAATCTGGCCCCTCGGCACCTGAAAATCAACCTAATATGATAACCCGTTATCCGAATTATTGGTCAATCATTGCTCACCCCCTCTTCAACACCACCTGCTCGCCCATCTTTTGCTCCACCATGCCAAAGAAGTTGCGAAGCGAATCGTATTCGTCCGGGTCGAAGCGGAGTTTGTTGATTTGCAGGGTGCTGGTCATTTGCAGGGTATTGGCGTTGTGGCTCAACTGGAAATGGAACTTGCAACCATCGTCGGGCAAGGCCATCCTGAGTGGTTCGGGCAGTTCCTCCACGACATAACCCTCCGGCAGCGTGAGGTTGAGGATGATGCGCTCCGTGAGGGGATAGGGAATGTCCACCGGGTAGGTTCGATTTTCCAGTTTGAAGGGGTTTTTATCAAAAACACTCATCACGGCCGGCGACAAATAGACGAAATCGCCGGTGGCTTGGACCATGTTGGGCAGTTGGCAGGAGACCGTCATTTTCAAGTTTTTGTCGTGTGTTCCCTTTCCTTCGATGGTTTCGGATGCTACCGTGGCATCGGGGAAGCGTTTCGCAATGCGCTTTTTGGCATATTCGCCGGAGGGGGCGGTTTTCAATTTTTCCCTTTCGCCAAAGGCCGTGTAACCCGCATTGGCGATGGTGATAGAGCCACCCAGGGTGCCAGCTTCATCCAGGGTGAAACTCAACAGGTAGGTATCCGAGGAGGTGGGCGGCGAAATTTCGATCCATTGCGGATAATGTTCCATCACGGCCCAGCCCATGCCGTTCAGCGCCATGTCGGATGGAAAACCCATGGGTTTGGGCGGGCCGGACGCATCGAGTAGCGTGCTTTCCCCATCGAGGACGGTCATGGCCAGCGCGTTGTTGAACTGATCCATGAAGGGGTACAGGGGAAACATTTTACCATGATCCCGATTGCTTACCAATACCGGGTATGCCTCGATGCCCGCCTCCCGCAACAGGGCCACGAGCAGGAGGTTGATTTCATGGCTCATCCCTTTTTTTGTTTTGAAACATTCGTTCAGGCTTTTCCTCACGAAATAACCACCGCCGGGTTCCGTGTTCATGTTTTCGCAAACGAAGTCATAGACCACACGGCATTTGTCTTCGGGAGTGGCCGCCCCGGACAGGTGAGGGAGGAGCGCTTGCCAGGCGTCGTCGTAGTTGCGTTTTCGTTTCAGTTGGCCACCGAACTGCTCATGCTCATACATTTCCTTTGCCACCTCCGACCAGGTACTCTTCACGGTTTTCAACGGCGAGTTGGGGTATTGGTAACTGTTCAATTGAAAGCGCATCCGGGCATAGTAGTCTTCCAGGGTGGTAATGAAAGGCTCCTCTTTCAGGGCGGGCACGTCCTTCATCACCCAGCGGAGTTTGGCCACTTTGGCGTTAAAATTACCGGATGCCTCCGTACCGCCCGGCAGGTAGAACGAAGCAGTCGTGTAAGTCTTGTCGGAGATGTCCGGTTTGCGGCCCTGCGTGATGAAAGCGTAATCGTACCATTCGGGTATCTCCAGGCGCAGTTCGCTCCACCGGACGGGTATGTCTTCCTGGAAAGTCCAGGTAGGGAGGTATTGAATGGACTTGCAGTAAGTGTCGTATTGCAGGTCAATGATGCAGCCTTCGGACAGGTTGGGGATGGTGAAACGCTTCCTCGACCAGTTTTCGGTCACCTTTTCATCAAAGATTTCACGCTTTGAAACATCGGTCGCCGTGCCATCAGGAGCCAGGACCATTGCCTTGATGTTCCTCACCTCCTCGTACTTGTTTTTGCTGTAAAAAGGGATTTCTATGTCGCCCTGATCGAAGCCGGCCCTCTTGAAAATCTTCACCCGCTTGTGGCGATGGAAGTAATACTGGATGTTGTTTTCCCTAAACTGGAATTTCAACTCGCCATAATCGCCCAATACGACCGCCGCATCGCTCGTGTCCAGAGCATAAACAGCCAGGGCCAGGTCTTCCGGAGGCACCTTGCCGAATTTCATCGGCTCTTTTTGTGAAAAAAGAAAGACAGGTAACAAGAGCAAGGCCCCACCAACGCACAACAAACGAGCGTTCATGAGGAAAGAGAGGGAAGTCAGGAAAATGCTTTTCATTGGAAATGAAGTGATAAGGTTAACGCAACAGTGAGGAACGAAAGAGATTGCATCAATCAATTGCCTTCAACACAATCTGCTCCCCGAACTTCTGTACCACCAGGTCGAACATTTCTTTCAGATTGGGGTACTCCTCAGGGGTGAAGCGAAGTTGCTTGACGTTCAGCCGGGCCATGATGTCTATCTGTCCGGGCGTTTTTTCTTCCGCCGCAAAGCGGAACATGCCACCATTGGCGGGCAGGCTGAAATTGGCAGGTTCGGGCAGCGCCTCCACGGCAAAGCCTTCGGGCAGGCTCAACTTCACGTTGTGGTATTCCGTGATCGGATAGGGAACGTCCACGGGGTAGTAGCGCTCTTTGGCTTTGAAAATGTTTTCGTCAAAATCCGAATGAAGCAGGGGCGAAAGGTACAAGAACCCGCTGCCGCCCTGCCCTGCATTGGGGATGCGCAGGTTGACGGTATCGAAAAGGGATGCGTCCTTGTAGCTGATTTCGCTTGTCGAGGTCGTCAGAATCTCCGCATCGGGATATTTTTTTATCAAACGCTCCCGCCATTTTTTGCCGCCGGGGCCTTCCCGCTGCGCATGGCTCTCCGCCACGGCGGAATAGCCCTTGTGGGCCGCTTTGAACATTCCGGTCAAAGTGCCGTCAGGTTCAATGGCAAGTTCGTAGTTGTAGATGCTGGCGGCATCGGCGGGTGCCGGGAGGTTTATCCACGAAGGTGTTCCCTGCGGGGCAAGCAGCAAGGCCCGGCTGTTGAGCGCCTGCACGGCAGGATAACCCGGCGGACGAAAGGGATCGGTAGCATCCAGAAATATCCTGTTTCCGTCGGGCATGGCCATCACCAGGAGGTGGTTGAACTGGTCGAGTATGGGGTAATCCTCGTACATTTTGCCGTGCCCTCTCGTGCTTACCAGCACCAGGTGGGCCGAAATGCCTGCTTCTTTCAGCAGCACGTAGAGCATCATGTTCAGTTCGGCGCTCGAACATTCCTTGCTGTCGAAGATATCGTCGAGTTTGGCACCCCGCGTGAACATGGAATAGCCGCCGCTCCATTTCAGGTTGGTCACAAGATGCTTATATATATGGTGCAGCTTTTCGGTTTCGTTGCCGAGTTGCTGGACTTGTGGCAGCAGGGCATCCGCCAACCTTTTGTAGTTTCCTTTTTTCAAATATTGCTCACCGAAACCGGCGGCATGATCGAGGTCTTGTTGAAAAACCTTCCACGTGGTCATCATGCGCTCCGTTCGTCCATCGGGGTAATGAACCTCGCTGAGCTGGAACTTGATTTTGGCCATGTAATCCTTCATGGTCGTAATATAGCCTTCGGGCCGCAGCGCCGGTGCATCCTGCATGACGAACCGGCGATTGGAGATGCGGCAGGTGCCGTTCCTGCCTTTGCGGAAACCCGTTTCATGCGAAAAAAAGCACAGCGACCATATATTCGCTGAATTGCAAAAGTAGCCAAAGTTTTTTAGGAAAAAGAAACGGGATGGTTCAAAAAAACAAGGAAATGGTATTAGATAACTATTGGCTTGTGAATTAAATTTTCCCAATGAGGGCCTCATTTCGGATTGACATGATTTTACAGGCCGTGTGTTCCGCAAGCATTCATTTCACAACCCACTTGCTACTTTTCGGAGAGCATATCAGTGTTCCCATTACCTTTATGGCTTTGAACAACACTCAAAAAAGTCCTGCAAACATGCCTGTTGACCAAAAACACGTCCAATTGCCTGTCCTCACAACGGAAAGGCTCACCCTCAGAAGCCTTTTGCCCAGCGATGCCGAAGCGATATGCACCCTCCGCTCCGATGCAATCGTGAACCGCTTTATTGACCGGCCCAAGCAGATAACCATCGAAGAGGCGGCGGGTTTTATCATAAAAATCAGCCACAACATTGCACGGGGCCATAGCTTGTATTGGGGCATCTCCCTGCTTTCCTATCCCGAGATCATTGGGACGATTTGCCTGTGGAATTTTTCCCCGGATGGCACATCCGCCGAAATAGGATTTGAGTTGATGCCCGAACACCATCGGAAGGGCTTGATGAAAGAGGCTGTAAAGAAAGTGCTTACATTTGCTTTTGGCGAACTGAACCTGTCCAGCGTGGAAGCATATACCCACCCCGACAATGTCGCCTCCATCCATTTGCTGACGCATTTCGGATTTGCCCGTTCTGATAAAAAAACGGATGACGGGAACATGGAATACACCGTTTTTTATCTAAGAAGCTGTTAGAGGTCGTGACAAAACCTCTTGAAAATCAACAATTTGAAACCACATCTAAGCAAAAAATATTTAACAATGATGAAAAAATTTCTTACACCCGTATTCACTTTCTTTCTCGTTCAGGTTTTTTCTCAAAACCTGCCACCCGTGTTGTCCAACGTACAGACCTCCGTGTCGGGCACGGTGCTGACATTAATTTACGACCTGGAGGACGAGGAGGGCGACCTTGTCACTGTGTCTTTTCTGGCAGGAGAATCCGGCTCTCCGGTTTTCAATTTTGATACGGGAAATGCAACGGGCGACATAGGCCCCGGCATCGTTCCCGGCCCTGGCAAAACCATTCAATGGGACCTGAGCGCTTATGTCGCTTCGTTGCCCTATTACCGTCTCATGCTCGTGGCCGACGACCTGCAACCTGTTGACATTCAGGCCATCGTTGACCAGGTGGACAGTTCCCGCATTTTCGGGGACATGCTGTTTTTGGAAGGCATCCGCCACCGCACCACCGGGGCAGCCCATCTGCAACAGTCGAAAGATTTTATTTTCAATCAGTTCCTGGCCAAGAACCTCGAAGCCTATTTTCAATCTTTTACTTTCGGCGGTTATCAGGCTACCAATATCATTGCGCAGCACGTGGGTACTTCGGGAGCGAGCGAGGTGTATATCCTCGGCGGCCATTTCGACTCAGTCAGCAACTCGCCGGGTGCCGACGACAATGCCTCCGCCATAGCAGGCACGTTGGAGGCCATGCGCATTTTGACGAATTATCCTTTCAAAAAATCCATCAAGTTCATTGGCTTCGACCTGGAGGAAGACGGGCTGGTGGGCAGTACCCGCTATGTGCAGCAGGGCATCCTGCCGGGTGAGAACATCGCCGGTTTTTTGTGTTTTGAAATGATAGGCTATTACACCGAAGCGGTAAACACGCAGCTTTTCCCGCCGGGTTTCAACTTGCTCTTCCCCGCCCTTTACAACGAAGTGGCAAGCGAAGGTTTCCGGGGTAATTTCATCACCAATGTCGGTAAGGTCGGCAACTCGGTGCCATTGATGGATGCTTTCAGCAATGCCGCCGCTGCTTATGTGCCCGATTTGAAAGTGAAATCACTGGCCGCACCTGCCAATTGGCAAACCATTACGCCCGACCTGGGCCGCAGCGACCACGCTCCTTTTTGGGTGGCTGATATTCCTGCCGTCATGCTCACCGACGGGGCCAACTTCCGCAACCCTCATTACCACACACCCAACGACCTGACGAGCACCTTGAACATGACTTTCCTTTCCCGCAATGTGCAGGCGGCCATCGCCACATTGGCCGAACTGGCAGAGGTGCAGCACGCAGGCACCTGGTTGGCCGATGTTGAACTCCCCACCGCCACCACCGAACCGAACCCCTGCGACATTTCCCTGTCACCCAACCCCGCCGAGGGCTACCTCCGCCTGGAATGGTCGGATTGCCAAAACGCCGCCCCCACAGAAATCCTTGTGACAGACCTGCACGGCAGGATTCACCTGAGCCGGAAAATCGAAGCGCACGCCAACGGCATCTTCAACCTCGATGTGCGCCATCTCGCAAGGGGGATTTATTTCCTCAAAATGAACGGCAAAGGGGTGAAAAGGGTGGTGTTGAATTGAGGATGGATGAGTCCACTCCGAAAAGTTGGCACAAGAAAAAAAACAAACAGAGGGAGAATTTTATTTGAAAGAAAATTCTCTCTCTAAATATTCTTCTGCTTGTGCTATGTAATACAACTTGAAATGACTTTTCGGAGTGGACTCATGGATTAGATGGTCGAGATGGTTGGGGTTGAGGAGAAGCTATTCCGACTTTCGGAAAACCCAGATGCAATTGGGGTATTCCCCTTTCCCCTTTCAAAAGCCGAAAGGGTAAAAAGCCGTATATTTGGATTTGAAAAAGCAGAAGACTTCATCACGACAATATTTCACCATGACAGCAAAATCACCGTTTCCGGGCATGGACCCTTACCTCGAAGGGTATTTGTGGCCAGATGTGCATCACGACCTAGCGAGTGCCATAAGGGAGACACTTGCACAAAAAATCGCCCCCAAGTACGTGGCACGGGTGGAAACCTATACTGTTGAGGATACCGAACCCGAGTCGGAAGTCGGCATTACCTATCCCGATGTAGCGATATTGAAGCGACATGAGGGCATTCCTTTTGTCTCGGCATACCCGGAAACGGAAGTGATGACCGAACCGGATATTGTTGTTACCAAAAGCGTCACGGTGAGAATCCCCGTCATCGAGATACGAGACACGGCCAGGAACAGGCTCATTACCTGCATCGAAATCCTCTCCCCGGTCAACAAGCGGAAGCCGGGCTGGCAGCCTTACCACGAAAAAAAAACGGACCTTCACCTCAGCGGTGTGCATGTTCTCGAAATAGACCTGCTGCGCAGGGGAAAACGCCACGTGGTGAATCTCGGCATTCCTGACCACCATTATCTGTTCAACCTCTGGCGGGCGGGCACCAGCAGGGTGCAGGTCTGGACAAACCGCATCATGCAACCGCTCCCCATCCTGCCCGTGCCGCTCAAAAAACCCGACCCCGACGTGCTGCTGCCTATCAAACCCGCCCTCGACACGATTTACCAGCGTGGCCTCTACAACCTCTCCATTGATTATTCCAAAAATCCGCCGCCACCCGATTTTACCGACGAGGAGATGCTTTGGATGCGGGGGGTGGTGGGGTAAGTTCACACTACTTTGCTCAAGATGTAATAGTTTTCCGCTCACCCTCCTTCCAAGGTGAAATAGGGCTTTAAAGCCCAGACTTTACGAGTTTTAAAAACTTGGAAAGTCTGTATACTGCTTTGTTTCACCTTTAATATGGGATGAGGAAGGTTGACAGGGACTAGAAAGCAATCGGTTGATGAAGCCCTTACCCATGAAAGGATCTGAATCGTTTAATTTTTAACTACCGAGATTACCTTTGCACGTCAACTGAATAAGTCCATAAGCGGGTAAGATAGAAAAAGTGAACAAGCAATCGCCAATCAGAAAAAAAAGGTACGGCATCTTTCTGGTCTTTCTGATAGCAGGAAGTATCCTATCCGTCCATTATGCAAATATATTCCGCCACCTGTCGGCACCAAAACTGCTTGAACCGACACGGGACGGCGTGAAGACCTACCTGAACGCTGCCTGGCATGCCCGCTACGGCAGTTCGGTCACCTGGTTCGAGGGCATGAACTACCCCTACCCGGAGCACATTGTGGCAGCGACGGAATTGCCGGGTTTGGCCATTGTCATGCAGTGGCTGACCCCACTGTTCCCCACCCTGCCCGATTATGTTTTTGGTGCCACCCATCTGCTGTTATTGGTCAGTTTGCTCCTCTGCATCGTGTTGATGTACCTCATCTTCAGGGAGTTGGGCCTGCCCGACTGGTATGCAATACCTGTTGCTGTCGGTATTGCTTTTCTGGCCCCGCAACAAATGCGCATGATTCCCCACATGGGGCTTGCACCTTTGTTTGTTGTTCCGGCAGTGCTGTACGGCCTGCTGCGTTCCGAGCGGCGGCTGCATTGGGGGACAAGTGCGTTTTTGGCAACGGTCGTTTTCACGGCATCCATGATGCACTTCTACTTTTTTGCCATCACGGTTTTCACGATCACGCTCTACTGCATTTTTACGGTATGCCGTTCATTCGATTGGAGGCGGGCAGGGCGTTGGGCAGGGCACTATGCACTGATGGTGGGAGTGCCGCTCTTTTTTTTCCTCTATTGGATGATCCTGTCCGACATGGTGAGCGACCGTACACAGCGACCGGCAGGTTTTTTCAGTTACCATGCAAAATGGGAGTCCATTTTCCTGTCAATGGAAATGCCGCTGTACAAGTGGATTGATAAAAATGTGTTTACCATAGAAAAAACAGACTTTGAGGGATGGGCATATATAGGCATGGTTCCCGGATTGTTCATTTTGGCTATTGTGATTCGCTGGGTGAGCCATCGGCTGAAAAAGCCCATGCTTGGCTTTTTTCCGGCGGCGGACAGGCGTTTTTTGTGGCCATTGCTCTGGACGGGGATCGTGCTTGCTTTCTTTTCGTGCAGCCAACCATTCGCCACCAAAGGACTTGAATTTTTGCTCGAATATGCCGGGCCGATCCGCCAGTTCCGCTCGACCGGGCGATTCGCATGGGTTTTTTATTTTGTGATAAACACAGTCGCTTTCGCAGGTTTGTTTCATTGGGCAACCACCTGGAGGCTTCGGAAATGGGCCACCGGACTGCTTATCCTGAGCATTGTTGTGCTGTTTTACGAGGTTTATCATTTTCATGAAAGCAAACACAACTATGCCCCTGAAAAGCTCAGGGATGCCCCGGACTTGCTGCCCGGCAATCGCTATTCCGAAATAAAGGATATTGACTATGATAAGTACCAGGCCATCTTGCCCGTACCTTATTACAATGTCGGATCGGACAATTTTTTTGCACCGGGCCAGAGCATGGTGATACAGCAATCCCTGGTACTCAGCTACCAAACAGGGCTGCCGCTCACGGGGGCCATGCTCACCCGTTCGTCGAGGAGGCAGGCATTCGACCAACTGCAACTCGTTACTGAACCGTACCGCCTACCCGCCATATTCAAGGATTACCGGGACGACCGGCCACTGCTCATGATATATAGCCACCTGTCCGTGCCCGAAGAATTGCACAATTACGACCACCTCCTGGAAGAATCCACCCCACTGCACAAAACTGCGCACCGGGAATTGTACGAAGTGGACTTGGCTTCCTTCGGAAGGCGCATCGAACAACGCAAAAACCGTATCCGGGAGGCTGTTGAAAGCGGAGGACTTTTCCCGCACAATGGCTTTTTATCCACCGACAGCCTGCCGGCTTTTGTTTTTCTTGATTTCGATGAAATGAAGTCCGAACGCCGCTACCTCGGCGATGGCGCATTTGAAGGAAAAGGGAACACGGAAAACCTGCTTTATCAAGGCCCGATCCCCCATGGCCAACAAGATGCCCTCTACCACCTGCTGGTATGGGTATATGTGGATGAAGACAAATTCAGCGATATTTTATTCAGGGTAAGACAAACCGGCCCGGATGGCCAGAAAATCGGCGATGCGCATTTCAGCACAAGTTTTCAGGCCAAAGTATTCGACCCCAACGGTTGGGTATTGTTGGACTGCCCGTTTCAACTGCGGTCGGAAGGCGGCCAGGTGCAGGTCTTTTTTACCTTGAAAAACAGCACCCGCCCCTTATTTGCGGATGAAATGCTCATCCTGCCCGACAACGTGGACCTTTACAGGCCGTTGGAGAGCGCCATGTGGTGGAACAACAGGAGTTATTGAGTACGTTTATTGATTGGGGGTAACTGTTTAGGAGGGTGCNNATTTTTCCCCAAAAACACCCCCTACTAAGTAGTTACGATTGGGGTTTGGGCTGATATGACCCTATATCCCATGTCCGACAAGCCTCACCCGCTCCAACAACCACTCCTTCTCCGCCACCACCTTCGTATCGCTGATTTCCCTCGCCAACTGTGCCGCCCCGCCGGGGGAGCGCTGCATCAGTTTTTGGGTAAAATGAATGAAGTGAAGGGAGCTTTCCCGGTGGTAGCCGAGGTTTTTCTTCCGGTGGACGTAAGTCCTGAAGCTGGACAGCAGGCTGTCGAGCGACTCGAACTCGTCCATTTCAAAGTACATTTTGGCCAGTAAAATTTTGCCCAGACAGGTCAGCAGCACGTCCTCGTATTCCATCTGGAGCAGCAGGGGCATGGCGGCCCGGTAATTCCCCTGTTCGTAGTGCAGGCGGGCGAGGTTGAAGTTGTAGAAACCCTCCCGTTGTTTTTCGGGCAGCGAGTCCTTGTATTGCCCGATAAATTTCCCGACCCAGTCAAACTCTTTCAGGCGGAGGCCCGACATGACGATGTTGCTGTAAGTGCGGGGCGACATGACCCCGTTCTGTACGAAGGCATCCGTCTCCATGCCCATGCGGTAGATGTCGAAAGCCTCGCCCATGAACGCCTGTTCGCCGCTGTTCATCCGGCGGATGCAGTAGTTGATGGCAAAGATGTAGAGGTCGTGCAATTCGTGGAGGTTGAACGACTGCCGGTGGTTTGCCAGGAATTGCTTGACCCTCCTGTACGACCCGTCATCCTCAAAATTGACCAGGGTGCGATAGGCATGATAATACACCGCAATGGCGGGAATGTCGAGGCAGGGATGGTTTTCCAGAAAGGCCAAAACCTGCGGCAGCAGGCCAGTGTCATAGTTGGTTTTCACCACAGCCTGGTTGCTGAGCAGGATGCAGGCGGTGCGCAGTTTTTCGGCGATGAAGGCCACATCCAGAGTATCGGACAGCAGTTGGAGTTGGAAGTCCTGCTTTCCGCCGATGGTGCGGGCCTGGTTGAAACGCTCCAGTTCGAGGTGGTACTGTTGCCAGAGGCGGGTCAGGTCTTGCCGGTGGTCCGTCTCCATTTCCTGTCTTGTTTTTTCATAAATCCCCTCAAAAGGCCCCTCTAAGCGATGATGACGGTAGGCCCGCACGAGTTGCAGGTTGAAGTTGTGTTCGTCCTGCCGCCATTCGTTCCAGGCAAAAAACTCCTCCACCACCTTGAGCAGGTACGAGTTGACGTAATGCACTTTCTGCATGTCGAAAGGCTCTCCGGGCCACAGCGCTTCGAATACCCGCTTCCCGCTCAGGGCCTCCTCGCTTCCGTGCAGGTGCTTACGCAAATACTGAAAAAGGCCGATGACCATCTCGTGCCGGTTGTGAACCGGCGACTGCACGAACTTGGCCAGCAGCCGCAATTCTGCCGCCGTGCAGGTTTTTAGCAGTAGTATGACTTTGTTTTTTTGCAAAATGGTGAATATTTTTTCCGAGAATGACACACTCGATGTTTCAACCCAAATTCCGCCACAAGTTTAGTATTTTTAGTCCTTTCAAGAAAAAAATTCAGGTTTCCAACGAGAATTGATCGCAAGAAAACTTTCGAGAATTGGCATTATTTGTTTTTGACAAACCGCTTGTTTTGGGGCGAACTTAGCATCGTCATTAACTCAACCAACAGGCTATTGGCAGAAGTGGCAGGAACTTGTTTGGTTTTAACAGGAAATGCCACTTCTCGTTTTGCCAATTTTACACACCCCTGACCCCTAAAGGGGAACCAAATCTGCACATTTCTGGGAACTTCCCGATTTGGTTCCCCTTCAGGGGTCAGGGGCGTGTAAGCGACGAATATCCGCAGGTCAATGACCATGCACCCAAAAACTTACCAGCTCCTGTAAATTGAAAAATAGCCCCCAACGACCAACCAACAACTTTTGTCACCCTGTAAGGGAACGAACAACAAAATCCCGTCCATGCAAATCAACCGATACCTATTCACGGCGATATTGCTGGCGGCGGCCCTCCAGGTCGCCCTCGCACAGGGCTGGGAGCGCACCTTCGGCACCCCGCTCAACGACGGCCTGTCCGATGTGCTGACCACCCCGGATGGCGGCTACCTTGTGGTCGGCACCACGCAGACCGTGCCTTCGGAGCGGCAGGTACTGCTCCTGAAAACCGATGCCGACGGGCTGGAGCAATGGAGCCAGCACATCAGCCACCCCGGCCACGAGTTGTTTGGCAGGAGCATCGAACCGACCGGCGACGGGGGCTACATCATTGGCGGCACGGCTGTTTCCGGCGGCATTTCGCAGGGTTTTTTGATAAAAACGGATGGCTTGGGCCAGGTGGCCTGGACGCTCTTTTCGGTGGACGAGGTGCAGGGACGGCGGGCCATTCCGCTTTCCGACGGGAACTTTGCGCTCGTCGGCTCCCGGAGCCGCATCATCAGTGGGGCCGCCAATCCTGACCTGGATGTGTTTTTGATGAAAACGGCCGGGGACACCATCGCATGGTGGCAGGTCTATGGCGGGGATTATTTCGAGGAAGGGCACGGTCTGGCCGAAATCC
>JRYF01004361.1_pt1 | contig 19041 bp, 13 predicted proteins | sample 235331 | NCBI WGS metagenome assembly JRYF01 (sample SAMN03074217, study PRJNA261475) | activated sludge metagenome | biome: Wastewater Treatment Plant; feature: Wastewater; material: Activated sludge; isolation source: activated biomass of a wastewater treatment plant treating hydrocarbon... ...
GGGCGGGGCGGCAGGCGGCGGGGTCAGCGCCGCATTGTCGTCGTGTGCCTGCGCTGCGGGCTGCCGGACCGGCATGCGCGCCGCCAGGGCGACCCCTCAGCCCGGCAGCAGCCGCTCCCCGGCGAACAAGGCTTCGACCGGTTCGCGCTCGCGGATCAGCACCGGCTCGCCGTCGACGATCATCACCTCGGCGGCGCGCGGCCGGGTGTTGTAGTTGCCCGCCATCGACATCGCGTAGGCCCCGGCCGACAGCACCGCCAGCAGGTCGCCCGGCGCGACTGCGAGCGCCCGGTCGCGGCCGAGCCAGTCGCCCGACTCGCACACCGGGCCGACCACGTCCCACCGCAGCACCGGCCCGTCGCGCCGCACGCAGGGCTCGATCGCCATCCAGGCGCCGTACATCGCCGGGCGCACCAGGTCGTTCATCGCGGCGTCGACGATGCAGAAGTTCTTCGTCGCCCCCGGCTTCAGGTACTGCACCTCGGTCAGCAGCACGCCGGCGTTGCCGACCAGCGAGCGCCCGGGTTCGAGCAGCAGCTCGCGGTCGCCGAGGCCGCGCGCGTCCAGGCGTTCGAGCATGCGGCCGACCAGCGCATCGGCCGCCGGCGGGGTCTCGTCGGCGTAGCGGATGCCCAGGCCGCCGCCGACGTCGATGTGTTGCAACGGTATGCCCGCCGCCTCGACCGCCTGCACGAGGTCGAGCAGCCGGTCCAGCGCATCCAGGTAAGGCTCGGCCTGCGTGATCTGCGAGCCGATGTGGCAGTCGATGCCGACCACCCTCAGCCCCGGCAGCGCGGCCGCGCGCCGGTAGGCCGCCAGCGCCTCGTCGTGCGCGATGCCGAACTTGTTGTCGCGCAGCCCGGTCGAGATGTACGGGTGGGTGCCGGCGTCGACGTCCGGGTTGACGCGCAGGCTGACCGGCGCCACCGTGCCGGCGTCGCGCGCGACCTGCGCCAGCCGCTCCAGCTCCGGCACGCTCTCGACGTTGAAGCAGCGCACGCCGGCGGCCAGCGCCTGCGCCATCTCGGCGCGCGTTTTGCCGACGCCGGAGAACACGATGCGCTCGCCCGGCACGCCGGCCGCCCGCGCGCGCGCCAGTTCGCCGCCGGAGACGATGTCGAGCCCGCAGCCGGCGCGCGCAAAGGTCTGCAGCACCGCGAGCGACGAATTGGCCTTCATCGCGTAGCACACCAGGTGCGCCCGGCCCGCGAGGGCGCGCGTGTAGGCCGCCAGCGCGTCCCGCATGGCCGCCTGCGAATACACGTACAGCGGGCTGCCGTAGCGGCGCGCGAGATCGGCCAGCGCGACGCCATCCAGCCGCAGCAGGCCGTCGACGCGCGCCAGATGCGGCGCGCCGGGCAGCGGCGCGGCGGCACCCGTGGGCGACATCAGCGTCGCGCTCCCGGCTTGTCGGCCCCGGCCTCGGCGGCCGGCGGCGGCAGCTCGAGCGGCCCCTTCTGGCCGCAGCCGGCCAGCGCCACCGCCGCCAGCAGCGCGGCGAGGGCATGCACCAGCCGGCCGGGGCCGGGGGCTACACTTGGCGCGCTCGTCATGCCGACGATTCTATTCAGCGCATCGCCGTGACCGTTGCCCCGAACACCCCCGCCGCCGCCAGCGGCGTCCCGGCCGCCACGCCGCTGGCCGATGCCGAGTACCAGCGCCTCAGCGCCGCGGTGCTGGCCTCGATCGAGACGACCGTCGACGGCTGGCTGCAGGACGACGTGATCGACATCGACCCGCAGCGCACCGGCGGCCTGCTCGAGCTGAGCTTCCCGGACGGCAGCAAGATCGTCGTCAACACCCAGCCGCCGCTGCAGGAGATCTGGGTCGCGTCGCGCGCGGCCGGCCACCATTACCGCTTCGTCGACGGCCGCTGGCTCGACACCAAGGACGGCAGCGAGCTGTTCGACGTGCTGTCGCGCGAGGCCTCCGCGCAGGGCGGACGCGCGCTGCGCTTCACCGCCGGCTGACGCCGCCCGATGCCGCCTGGCGCCGGCGCGACGCGCGGCCGCAGCGGGCGGCTCGCGGCATGGCTGGCGCTCGGCGTCGCGTTGTTGGCGGTGGCCGGCGCCAGCCTGAGCTGGTGGCAGGCCGTGCATGCGCAGCGCCTGCTGCGCGAGCAGATGCTGCGGCAGGCCGAGCAGCGGGCGGTGCAGCTCGCCGACGCTATGAGCGGCCAGATGGAAGCGCTGTTCGGCGCGCTCGACCTGGCCTTGCAGCAGCTGCGTGGCGCATGGCAAGCGGATCCAGAGGACTTCGACAGCTTGGTGCGCACCATCCTCGACGCGCTGCCGCCCGGCGCGGTCAGCCATGTCACCGTGGCTGACGCTCGGGGCGACACCGGCTACCACAGCCTGGACACACGCGAGCAGGTCAACGTCGCCGATCGCGAGCATTTCCGCGTCCACCTCGATGGCGCCGACCGGCTGCACATCGGCAAGCCGGTGACGTCGCGCCTGGCCGCCGGCACCTGGACCGTGGTCGTCAACCGGCCGCTGCTTCAGGACGGTCGCTTCGCCGGCACCATCAACCTGTCGCTGGCATCGGACTACCTGGCCGCGCGGCTCGCCCGCCTGGCGCTGTCGCCGCGCGACGTGGTGGCGCCGGTGCACGACGATGGCAGCTTCGTCGCGCGCAGCCGCGACCTGGCGCAGTCGATGGGGCAGCGCCTGCCGGCCGACCGCCCCTTCCTCGTCGATCGCCAGGCCACCCGTGGCAGCTTCCGCATTGCCGGCCAGGTGGACGGCATCGACCGGCTGTACGGGTGGCACCGCTTGCCGACCCAGCCGCTGGTGGTTGCCGTCGGCCTGGCCGAGGCCGATGCGCTGGCGCCGATTGCCGCCGGCCAGCTGCGCGAGCGCTGGTTGTTCGGCGGCCTGGCCGCGCTGGCCGGGTTCGCCGGCCTGCTGGTGGCCTGGCTGCTGTGGCAGGCGGCGCGCAGCCAGCAGGCGCTGGAGCGCAGCGAGGCGCGCTACCGCATGCTGCTGCACAGCGCACCGGACGCCATCTTCCTGAACCGGAACGGGCGCTTCAGCTACCTGAACCCGGCTGCGTTGAAGCTGCTCGGCGCGCGCGATCCCGCCGAGCTGGTCGGCACGCCGGTGCTCGACCGCATCCACCCCGACTCGCGCGCCGCGGTGGCCGAGCGGGCCCGCATCCTGCGCGAGGAGCATCGCGCCGTGCCGCCGCTGGCCGAGCGTTACCTGCGGCTGGACGGCACCGTCGTCGACGTCGAGGTCACGGCCGCGCCGTATGCCGACACGGCCGGTGTCGGCAGCCAGGTGATCGTGCGCGACATCACCGAGCGCAAGCGGGCCGAGCAGGCCCTGCAGCGGCTCAACGAGGACCTCGAGCAGCGCGTGGCCGAGCGCACCGCCGGCATGCGGGCGGCGCTCGACGCCGCCGAGCGTGCCAACCGGGCCAAGAGCGAGTTCCTGTCGCGCATGAGCCACGAGCTGCGCACGCCGCTGAACGCGATCCTCGGCTTCGGCCAGCTGCTGGCGATGCAGCCGCGCGACGCGGCGGACGCCGAACGCCTGCGCGAGATCCTGGCCGCCGGCCAGCACCTGCTGACGCTGATCAACGACATGCTCGACCTCGCGCGCATCGAGGCCGGGCAGTTCAGCATCAGCCCGGAGCCGGTCGCGCTGCAGCCGCTGATCGACGAGTGCCTGGGGCTGATCCGGGTGCAGGCCGACGCGCGCCGCATCACCCTGCAGGGACCTGCGCCCGGCGGCCCGGGGGCCCCGGCGCATGTGCGCGCCGACCGCACGCGGCTGAAGCAGGTGCTGCTCAACCTGCTCGGCAACGCCGTCAAGTACAACCACGACGGCGGACGCGTGTGGACCGCGGTCGAACGCGGCGACGGCGGCTGGCGGATCGAGGTCGGTGACACCGGCCCCGGCCTCGACGACGCCCAGCGCGCGCGGCTGTTCGTGCCCTTCGAGCGGCTGGACGCCGACCGCACCGCGGTCGAGGGCACCGGCATCGGGCTGGCGCTGACGCAACGGCTGGTCGAGCTGATGCAGGGCCGCATCGGCGTCGACAGCCGGCCCGGAGAGGGCAGCCGGTTCTGGGTCGAGCTGCCGGCCGAGCACGGCGCGCCGTCGCCGGCTGCCGCGGCGGCAGCGACCGCTGCGGCCATCGCGGCGCCGCCCGACGCCCGGCCGGCTCCTCCTGCGGCGCCGTCGGCGCCGGGCAGCGAGGGTGACGCCCGCGCGGCCCCTGACGTGCTCTACATCGAGGACAACGCGGTCAACGTGCTGCTGGTCGAGGGCATCGTCGCGCAGCGCCCGCGGCTGCGGCTGCGCTGCGAGACCTCGCCCGAGGCGGGGCTGGCGGCCGCGCTCGAGTCACCCCCGCGGCTGATCCTGCTGGACATCCACATGCCGCGGCTGGACGGCTTCGAGCTGTTGCGCCGATTGCGCGCCGCCCCGGCGACGAGCGCGATCCCGGTGATCGCGGTCAGCGCCAGCGCGATGCCGGCCGACATCGCACGCGGGCGGGCGGCGGGCTTCGACGACTACCTGACCAAGCCGATCGACATCGGCGGGCTGCTCGCCGCGCTGGACCGCCACTGCGGCTGATCGGACCCGGTCGGCTGGCGGCGGCGGGCGGTCGCGGTGCCGACGGATGCGCGCGGCGCGGCGGCGATGGCCCCCGCCTCAGCGCCGGCGGAACATGTCGAGGATGCTGCTGCGCTCGTCGATGCTCGGCGGCTCGGGCACGGTGTCCTCCATGCCCACGCTGCGCACGCCGGCACCGCCGGCAAACTCCTCGTAGACCCAGGTGCCGCCCGGCTCGCGCACCACACCCGGCGGTGGCGCCAGCGGCGTCGTCGGCACGTCCTGCAGCGCCACGCGCAGGGTGTCGATCCAGATCGGCAGCGCCAGCCGGCCGCCGGTCTCGCGCGACCCGAGCCGCCGCGGGGTGCTGTGGCCGACCCAGACGACGCCGACCAGGGTCGGGTGGTAGCCGGCGAACCAGGCGTCGACGGCGTCGTTGGTGGTGCCGGTCTTGCCGTACAGGTCGTTGCGCCGCAGCAGGCGCTGGGCAGCGGCCGCGGTGCCGGCGCGCGTGACCTCCTCCATCAGCGTGCTCATCACGAAGGCATTGCGCGCCGGGAGCGTGCGGTTGCTGTCGTCGAGCACCGGCGGCGTGGCCTGCAGCAGCACCCGGCCGTCGTGGTCGGTGATGCGCTCGATCAGCATCGGCGGCAGCAGGTGGCCGCCGTTGGCGAACACGGCGTAGCCGGTGGCCATCTGCAGCGGCGTGACGCTGCCGGCACCCAGCGCCATCGTCAGGAAGGGCGGGTGCTTCTCGCGCTCGAACCCGAAGCGCGTGATCCAGCCCTGCGCGTAGTCGGGGCCGATCGACTGCAGCACGCGGATCGACACCAGGTTCTTCGACTTGGTCAGCGCGGTGCCGAGCGCCATCGGGCCCTCGAACTCGCCGTCGTAGTTCCGCGGCTCCCACGGCTTGCTGCCGGTGAAGGTGGCGTCGAAGTACAGCGGCGCGTCGTTGACCAGCGTCGTCGCGGTGAAGCCCTTCTCGAGCGCCGCCGAGTAGATGAAGGGCTTGAACGCCGAGCCCGGCTGGCGCTGCGCCTGGGTCGCGTTGTTGAACTTGTTGCGGCCGAAGTCGAAGCCGCCGACCAGCGCCTGGATGGCCCCGCTGCGCGGGTCCAGCGCGACCAGCGCGCCTTCGACCTCGGGCTGCTGGGTCAGGATCCAGCCGCCCTTGTCGTCCTGGACCATGCGCACCACCGACCCGCGCCGGATCTGCACCTGCGGCGGCGCGCGCGGCGCCAGCCCGGAGCGCACCGGGGTCAGCCCGGCGCCGCTGACGGTGACCGCCTCGCCGGACTGCAGCATCGCCGTCACCGCCTGCGGCGAGGCCTCGAGCACGACGGCGGCGCGCAGTTCCTCGCGGTCGGGGTGGTCGGCCAGCACCTCGACGATGCGCGCGTCGAGCGCCGCCGCATCGGCCGGCAGGTCGACCGTGGCCTCCGGGCCGCGGTAGAACTGGCGCTGCTCGTAGTTCAGCACGCCACGCCGCAGCGCCGCGTGCGCCGCCGCCTGCAGCCGGCTGTCGATCGTCAGGTGCACGTTCAGCCCGCGCGAGTAGCTGTCCGCCCCGTACTGGGCGAACACGAGCTGGCGCGCGGTTTCGGCCGCATGGTCGGCGTGGATGACGCTGGGCGGCGGCGGCCGGTAGCGCAGCTTCTGGGCCAGCGCGGCTTCGCGCGTCGCGGCGTCGATGAAGCCGTTCTCGCGCATGCGCTCGATCACGTAGCGCTGGCGCAGCGTCGCGCGCTGCGGGTTGGCGATCGGGTTGAACGCCGACGGCGCCTTCGGCAGCCCGGCCAGCATCGCCGCCTCGGCCACCGTCAGGTCCGCCAGCGCCTTGCCGAAGTAGATCTCGGCCGCCGCCGCGAAGCCGTGCGCGCGCTGGCCGAGGAAGATCTGGTTCATGTACAGCTCGAGGATCTGGTCCTTCGAGAGCATGCTTTCCATCTTCAGCGCCAGCAGGATCTCGTAGATCTTGCGGGTGAAGGTCTTCTCGGTCGACAGGTAGAAGTTGCGCGCCACCTGCATCGTGATGGTCGACGCGCCCTGGCTGCGGGCGTCGCGCAGGTTCTCGACCGCGGCGCGCGCCACGCCCTTGAAGTCGACCCCGGGGTGGTCGTAGAAGCGCGCATCCTCGGCCGCCAGCACGGCGTCCTTCATCACCTGGGGGATGCGGTCGATGGGCGTGAAGTTGCGCCGCTCCTCGCCGAACTCGGCCAGCAGGACGCCGTCGGCGGTGTACACGCGCAGCGGCAGCTTGGGCCGGTAGTCGGTCAGGCTGGCGATGCTTGGCAGGTTGGGGTAGGCCACCGCCAGCGCGACGCCGACCGCCAGCACCAGCGTCAGCAGGCCGGCGATCGCAAGCCCGGCGACCCACGCCAGCGCCCGCACCGGCCACGGGAGGCCGCGCGATCGGGCAGCCTTGGGGGCTTCGGGGGCGGAGGTGGACATGCGCGGCGCGTATCGAACGTGAATTATAGAAACCGGCCGCCGATGCGCGCGGTGTGCGAATCGTCACACGCCGCGGCCCGGCCCCCGGGACAACCCGCGGATCCGATTAGCGGCTTGTTTCAGGTCCTGTTCCCGACGTCGGAAAGGTGCAACGACGGGCAGACTCTCCAGGCCTGTTTTGCTTTGGTGCACAAGGGCCTTCCTGCTAGCATTGAAGTGATTTCTTAACAATCCGGGGGCCGTGTCCGCTGGTCCCGGGGAGTCAAGCGCCGTGAGTTTCCTGGACGTCCTGCTGGGCCGCAAGCATCCGCCGGTGATCGGTCTGGACATCAGTTCCTCCAGCGCCAAGCTGGTCGAGCTCGGCCAGTCCGCCAGCGGCGAGTTCGTGCTCGAACGCTTCGGCTCCGAGCCGTTCGAGAAGGGTTGGATCAACGAGGGCCAGATCGAGAAGTTCGACGAGGTCGCCGACGCCGTGCGGCGCGTCGTGCAGAAGAGCGGCAGCAAGACCAAGCAGGTCGTGATGGCGATGCCGCAGTCGGCCGTCATCACCAAGAAGATCATGCTGCCGGCCGGCCTGCGCGAGGAGGAGATGGAGCTGCAGGTCGAGTCCGAGGCCAACCAGTACATCCCGTTCTCGCTCGACGAGGTCAGCCTGGACTTCTGCGTCATCGGCCCGAGCCCGACCTCCGCCGGCGACGTCGAGGTGCTGATCGCCGCCAGCCGCAAGGACCGGGTGCAGGACCGCGAGGGCCTGGCCCAGGCCGCGGGGCTGAAGCCGGTCGTGCTCGACATCGAGAGCCATGCGTCGCGGCTGGCGATGAGCCGCATCGTCGCCGGCCTGCCCAACGAGGGGCGCGACGCGCTGGTCGCGCTGTTCGAGATCGGGGCCGACACGACCAGCCTGAAGGTGCTGCGCGACGACGAGCTGCTGTACGACCGCGACCAGGCTTTCGGCGGCAGCCAGCTGACGCAGCTGATCAGCCGCCAGTACGGCTTCAGCTTCGAGGAGGCCGAGGGCAAGAAGCTCAGCGGCGACCTGCCCGAGGACTACGAGAGCGTCATCCTGGCCCCCTTCGTCGACAGCCTGTCGCAGGAGATCGGGCGCGCGCTGCAGTACTTCTTCACCAGCACGCCGCACCACAAGGTGCACTACGTGATGATGGCCGGCGGCACGGCGACGCTGCCGGGGCTGAAGGACCGCGTTACCGACCTCACCGGCTTCGCGTCGATGGTCGTCAACCCGTTCGAGGGCATGCAGCTCGGCTCGGCGGTGCGGGAGAGCCGGGTGCGGCGCGAGGCGGCGTCCTACCTGACCGCCTGCGGCCTGGCCATGCGGAGGTTCGCGCAGTGATCCTGATCAACCTGCTGCCGCACCGCGAGGCGCGGCGCGCGCAGCGCAAGCGGGCCTTCTTCGTCGTCCTCGGCCTGTCGGCGGCGGCCGGCATCGTGGCCGCCGGCGTCTGGCTGTCGGTGGTCGAGCAGATGAAGGCGGCGCAGAACTCGCGCAACGAGATGCTGGCCACCGAGATCCGCCGCCTGGAGACGCAGATCCGCGACATCGCGTCGCTGCGCACCGAGATCGAGGCGCTCAAGGCGCGCCAGGCGGCGGTCGAGGACCTGCAGACCGACCGCAACATCCCGGTCTACCTGCTCGACGAGCTGGCGCGCCAGTCGCCCGAGGGCGTGTACCTGACCTCGATCCGCCAGACCGGCAACACGGTGGCGCTGGTCGGCGTCGCGCAGACCAATGAGCGCGTCTCGGAGCTGCTGCGCAACACCGCGTACAACTCGGCCTGGCTGGAGCGGCCCGAGCTGATCGAGATCAAGGCCGCCAACGTCACCACCGCCGGGCCCGACCCGCGCCGGCTGTTCGAGTTCTCGATGCGGCTGTCGATCAAGCGCCCGCAGGGCGCCGAGCCGGCCGCTGACGCCCCGGCGGCGCGCGCCCCGGCCCGCGCCTCGTAACCCCGGGGGGACGCCATGGCCACGACCAAGAAACCGAGCGTCAACGTCGACATCGGTGCCGCCTTCGAGAAGGCGGCGTCGCAGTTCCGCGGGCTGGACACGCGCGAACCCGGCCAGTGGCCGGTGCTGCCCAAGGTCAGCGCCTGGCTGGCGGCGGCGCTGGTGCTGCTGGCCGCCGGCTGGTGGTTCTTCGTCGCCCCGGCGATGGAGGAGCTGGAGGCCGAGCGCGCGCGCGAGAACACGCTCAAGGCCGACTACCGCGGCAAGGTCGCGCAGGCGGTCAACCTGGGCGAGCTGCGCAAGCAGAAGCTGCAGGTCGAGGAGTACGTCACGCAGCTCGAACGCCAGCTGCCCGGCAAGGCCGAGATGGACGCGCTGCTGTCCGACATCAACCAGGCCGGTCTCGGCCGCGGGTTGCAGTTCGAGCTGTTCCGCCCGGGGCAGGTCGAGGTGCGCGACTACTACGCCGTGCTGCCGATCGCGATCCGCGTCAGCGGCCGCTACCACGACATCGGGGCCTTCGCCGCCGACATCGCCAACCTGTCGCGCATCGTGACCCTGCAGAACGTCACCATCACCCGCCCGACCACCGGCCGCGACGCGTCGCCGACCGGCCCGCTGACGATGGAAGCCACCGCCCGCACCTACCGCTACCTCGACGCCAGCGAGGTCGAAGAACAGCGCCGGCGCAAGGCCGAGGCGGCCAGGGCGCAGGGAGCCCGCCGGTGACGGCCGCCGCCCGCCGCCGCCACGCCGCACTGGCGGCCGCTGCCGGCGCGGCGCTGCTCGCCGCGTGCAGCCCCGGCCACGACGAGCTGCAGGCCTGGATGGACCAGCAGCGGCGCGAGGTCAAGCCCAGCGTGACGCCGCTCGAGCCGCCCAAGACCTTCGTGCCCGAGCCCTACGCGTCGATCGACCGCGTCGACCCGTTCAGCCCGCAGAAGATGTCGGTCGCGCTGCGCCTGGAGGCGCGGCAGCCGAACTCGCTGCTGGCCGGCGAGCTGAACCGGCGCAAGGAGCCGCTGGAGGCCTTCCCGCTGGACAGCATGAGCATGGTCGGCAGCGTCGAGCGCGGCGGGCAGCCGTTCGCGCTGCTGCGGGTGGGTGGGCTGCTGTACCAGGTCAAGGTCGGCGACCACCTGGGCCAGAACTACGGCCGCATCACGCGCATCGCCGAGACCGAGGTGGTCCTGCGCGAGATCGTGCAGGACGCCGCCGGCGAATGGATCGAGCGGGGCGCCAGCCTGCAGCTTCAGGAAGGTGGTCGATGAGCCCGACCGAGCCGATGAACCCGAGGGGCCCGCTGGGCCGTCGCGAGGAGAACCGCATCATGCGCAACTGGCGTGCCGCCGTGGCAGCCGTCGTCGTCGGCTGCTTGCTGCCGCTTCAGGCCTGGGCCCAGAACGCGATCCAGTCGATCACCAGCACCCAGCAGGCGGGCACCGAAGTCGTGCGCATCGAGCTGGCGCAGCCGCTGGCCGCCGTGCCCGCCGGCTTCGCGATCCAGCAGCCGCCGCGCATCGCGATCGACCTGCCCGGGGTCGACAACGCCCTCGGCCGCAACATCGTCCCGCTCGAGCAGGGCAACCTGCGCTCGGCGGTGATCGCGCAGTCCGGCGACCGCACGCGGCTGGTGCTCAACCTGCGCCAGGCCGCGGGCTACCAGGCGCGGCTGGACGGCAACGCGCTCGTGCTGGTGGTCGAGACCGGCACCACGCTGGCCGCGCAGCCGGCGCCGGCGGTGACCTTCGCCCCGGGGCAGCCGGCCGCCGCGCCGGCACCCGCGCAGGCGTTGCGCGACATCGACTTCCGGCGCGGGGCGGACGGCGCCGGGCGCGTCGTCGTCACGCTGCCGGACACCCAGGCCGGCGTCGACATCCGCCAGCAGGGCCAGAGCTTGGTCCTCGAGTTCCTCGGCATGACGCTGCCCGACAACCTGCGCCGGCGGCTCGACGTGACCGACTTCGGCACCCCGGTGCAGACCATCTCCGCCTTCCAGAGCGGCGACAACGTGCGGCTGATGGTCCAGCCCAGCGGCGACTGGGAGCACAGCGCCTACCAGAGCGACAACCAGTTCGTGCTCGAGGTGCGGCGCGTCGCCGTCGACCCGAACAAGCTGGTCCAGGGCCCGGGCTTCCAGGGCGAGAAGCTGAGCCTGAACTTCCAGAACATCGAGGTCCGCGCGCTGCTGCAGGTGATCGCCGACTTCACCAACTTCAACGTCGTCACCAGCGACACCGTGACCGGCAACGTCACGCTGCGGCTGAAGGACGTGCCCTGGGACCAGGCGCTGGACATCATCCTGCAGGCCAAGGGTCTGGGCGTGCGCAAGAGCGGCAACGTGCTGTGGATCGCGCCCAAGGACGAGCTGGCGGCCAAGGAGCAGCTCGAGCTCGAGGCGCGCAAGAAGATCGAGGAGCTCGAGCCGCTGCGCACGCAGGCCTTCCAGCTCAACTACACCAAGGCCGAGGACGTCGCGCGCGGGCTGACCGGGCAGAACACCGCCGGCGGCGGCGTCCCGGGCGCCGGGGCGCAGGCCACGCGCATCCTGACGCCGCGCGGCAGCGTGATCTTCGAGCAGCGCACCAACCAGCTGTTCGTGACCGACATCCCGTCCAAGCTGGAGGAGATCGGCGCGCTGATCGCCCGCATCGACATCCCGGTGCGCCAGGTGCTGATCGAGGCGCGCATCGTCGAGGCCGACGACAGCTTCGGCCGCGCGCTGGGCGTCAAGCTCGGCGCGGTCGACCTGCGCCGGCCGACCGGCGCCGGGTTCACCGTCGGCGGCAGCTACGACGCGGTGGGCGTGCAGACCGGCCAGATCGCGCCGCCGATCGACTTCCGCAACTCGCAGATGGTCAACCTGCCGGCCAACGTCAGCGGCTTCGGTGGTGCCGATGCGGCGACCTTCGCGCTGTCGCTGTTCAGCTCGTCGGTCAACCGTTTCCTGAACCTCGAGCTGTCGGCGCTCGAGGCCGAGGGGCGCGGCAAGATCGTCTCCAGCCCGCGCGTCATCACCGCCGACCAGGTCGAGGCGCTGATCGAGCAGGGCGAGGAGCTGCCCTACCAGGCCGCGACCTCCAGCGGCGCGACGCAGATCCAGTTCCGCAAGGCCAACCTCGCGCTGCGCGTGATCCCGCAGATCACGCCCGAGGGCAACGTGATCCTGGACGTCGACGTCAACAAGGACAGCGTCGGCCGCAACACGGTGGCCGGCTTCGCGATCGACACCAAGCACGTCAAGACGCAGGTGCTGGTCGAGAACGGCGGCACGGTGGTGATCGGCGGCATCTTCACGCAGAACGAGCGCAACGAGCTGAACAAGGTGCCGCTGCTGGGCGACATCCCGGTCATGGGCCACCTGTTCCGCAACACCGTGCGCCAGACCAACCGCACCGAACTGCTGGTGTTCATCACGCCCAAGATCGTGACCGAGCGTTCGTCGGCACGCTGAAAGAGGTTCGCAACATGATTCGAGGTCTTATCGGGAGGGCCGCGCGCTGGCTCGGGCTGGGCGCGGCGGCGCTGGCGCTGGCGGCGTGCGGCGGCGGCGGCGGGTGCAACGAGGCCTTCGGTGGCTGCGGTGGTGGTGCCGGGGGAGCGGGCGGCGGTGGCGCCGTCGCCGCGGCTGACCTCGTGCTGGTGCTCTCGGCTGCCACGTTGCCGAACGATCGTTCCCAAGCCGCGCTGGCGACCGCCACGGCGCTAGATGCCAACCGCAACACGCTGGGTAACGTCCCGGTGACGATCAGCGTCAACAATGGTGGCATCGTCTCGGCCAGCGGGCAGGTGACCGACGAGTCGGGCGTGGTTTCGGCCGAGGTCAGCATCGGTGCCGACACATCCAACCGCGTGCTGACAGTCACCGCCGTCAGCGGCAACTTGACCCGCACGGCAACCATCGAGGTTCGCGATCCCTTGCCTGGCGGCGGCGTCAGCGGTCCGAGCCTGGACGTTGCGCTGTCGTCTTCGCAGATCACGCCGGCCAACCCCGCTACGGCGACGTTCCTGCTGCGTTCCGCGAGCGGCAACCCGCTTGCAGGTGTCACGTTGGCGCTGTCGACCGTGCGCGGCAACCTGGCCACGCCAGGCACCGCATCGGTGTTGACCGATGCGGGCGGCCAGGCCAGCGTCACGCTCAATGCCAACACCAGTGGCCTGAGCGGGGCCGACGACCTGCTCGCGCTGGCGACCATCGGCGGCGTGCAGCTGACCGGTCGGGCCGGCTTCACGGTGGTCGGCAGCGCGCCGACCATCGCCATCGCCGCATCGTCGTCGACGTTGCGCGCGTCGACGGCACCGGTTTCGGTTACCGCCACGGTGCGAAACGCCCAGGGCAACCCGGTGGCGGGTCAGTTGGTGCGATTCGCTTCGGGCGCGGATCTGGTAGTGTTCGATCCGCCAACGGCGCTGACCAATGTGTCCGGTGTCGCCACTTCGGCAGCCTCGCCGGCGGATGCTGCGGTTTCGGCCGCCGATGCGATGCAGGTTTCGACCGTCCTGGCGGGCCAGACGCTTCAAAGCAGCCTGGGCGTGCAGATCGTCGGCGAGGTTCCGTCGATCGTGCTGACGGTCAGCAACTCCAATGTCACGCCAACCCAGCCTGCCACGCTGCAAGCGACGGTGCGCAACGCGGCCGGAACCTTGGTGCCCAACGCAGTGGTGCGGTTCAGCTCGGTCTTCGAACTCACTGCGTTCGACGCCGAGACCGCGTCCACCGGCGCGACCGGTGTGGCGACGGTGGTCGCCTCGCCCCGCACGGCGTCCACCGCCGGCGGGGACGTGGTCAGGGCCGAGGTCACGGTGGGCGGCATCACACGCAGCGCTGAAGCCGCGCTGCAGTTCAGCGGCGGCGCGCCGGTCGGCAACCCGGTGCTGACACTGTCACTGAACCGCACCTCGATCAGTGGCGGCAGCCCGGCCACGGTCACGGCGACGCTGGCCGATGCGCGCGGTGAGCCGGCGGCTGGGCAGCTCGTCACGTTCGGCGTCGTGCGGGGCCTGGCCCAGACCAACGTCGAGACCGCGCTGACCGACAGCCTGGGCCGTGCGGTGGTGATTCTTTCGCCGGTCAGCGCGTCGGCGGCCGGTGCCGACGAAGTCACCGCCAGCGCGCGCTTTGCGGGTGTTCCGGTGCAGGCCACGCGGGCCTTCCAGGTTCAGGCCACCAATGTCGACATCGTGAGCTTCACGTCGGCCTTGTCGCCGCTTGCAGCCTACGCGCAGACCACGCTGACCATCGGCCTGACCGGCGCCAGCCCGACCTCGCCGGTGAACCTGAGCATCACGTCGGCCTGTGCCGCGATCGGCAAGGCGTCGCTTTCGCCGGCCGCGGTTGCGGCCGCGAGCAACACGGTCCTGGTGCAGTACCGCGACGACGGCTGCGGCGCGGTGCAGGCTGTGGATCAGTTGCAGGTGGTCGTCGACGGCACCGCCACCACCCGTTCGCTGAGCTTGCCCATCGGCGAGCCGACGGTCAACAGCATTGCGTTCGTGCAGGCGTCGCCCGAGGTGATCTTCCTGCGCGGCTCGGGCTTCACCGAGACATCGCTCGTGACTTTCGAGGTGCGGGACTCGGCCGGCAACCCCTTGCCTGGTCGCGTCGTGGAGATGCGTCTGACCGTCGGCGCCGGGGGAGTCACTATGGAGGGGCTGCAGGTCAACCAACCGGCGCCGTTCACGCAGACATCGAACGCGCTGGGGCGCGTGTCGGCGCGTGTCAATTCCGGAACCCTGCCGACCCCGGTACGCATCCAGGCGATGCTGCAGGGTACCGACATCAGCACCGTGTCGAGCAATCTGAGTGTGGCCGTCGGGCTGCCGTCGCAGCTCAACTTTTCGCTGTCGCAAGGTACGCGCAACATCGAGGGTTACAACATCGACGGTACGCTCAACACCTACCAGATCATTGCGGCGGACCGCAGCGGAAACCCGGTGCCCGCCGGAACCTCGATCAACTTCGTCACCGAAGGTGGGCAAATCGAGGCAGTCAAGCGCACCGAGATCGTCGGCGGGATCGCGCGCACGACTGCTAACTTCGTGTCGGCCGAACCACGCCCGGTCGATGGGCGGGTGACCGTCACGGTCTACGCGCTGGGCGAAGAATCGTTCCTCGACCTGAACGGCAACAATGCCTACGACCCGGGCGAGCCGTTCCAGGATCTGGGCAACATCTTCAAGGATCGCAACTTCGACGGCATGTTCGACCCCGCGATCGACGAGTTCATCCCGCTGGCGATCAACAACAGCAGTGCCTGCGTGGCACCTGGCAACGACCTTCTGCGGCGGGACGCGTCGATTCCGAGCGTTGCGGGGACCTGCGATGGCCAGTGGAGCGGTGCGGGGCAGGTCTTCGTCCGCCGCGCGACCGAGACGGTCTTGTCGACGTCGGCGGCTCGACCGCTTTGGCTGAACACGAGCGGGCTCGACGCCAGCTGCACGAAACTGGACATGCAAGTCGGACCCGACCCGGTGTCCGACCGGGCAACGTTTACCCTGGTCAACGGCGACACTTGGTATGGAGACCCTAGCGGCGTGTTGAGCTTTATCGTCGCCGATGCCAATCCGGGTGACCCGAGCCGAGGTCTGCTGCCGCGCCTGAATCCAATGGCCGCTCGAACGACGATTGTGGCAACGACGCCCACCCAGGGTCTCGCCGTCACTGTGGGTGGCGGTACTCCGGTGCCGAGCACCACAGAGGCGACCAGCACCGCCGTCGCGTACGAGTTCAACCCATCGCCGGGCCCCGGTGGGAGGGGCACCATCTTCGTGACCTTCACGTCGCCGAGTGGCACCAGCACCACCGCAGCGATCACGGTCGAAATCGGAGCCCGGCCCACGGTTTGCCCTTGATCATCGCCCTCGTCGGCATGCCCGGCTGTGGCAAGTCCACGGTCGGGCGGCATCTGGCCCGGCAGCTCGGCCTGCGCTTCGCCGACACCGACGCCGAGGTCGAGCGCCGCGTCGGCTGCAGCATCCGCGAGTACTTCGACCGCGCCGGCGAGGCCGCCTTCCGCGACCTCGAGCAGCAGGCGCTGGCCGACCTGACGGCCGGCGACGAGATGGTGCTGGCCACCGGCGGCGGCATCGTGCTGCGGCAGGCCAACCGCGACCTGCTGCACGCGCGCTGCCAGGTGTTCTACCTGCGCTCGACGCCGGAGGAACTGCACCGCCGCATGCGCCACGACGGCCATCGGCCGCTGCTCAACGTCGCCGACCCGCTGCGCAAGCTGCGCGAGTTGTTCCGCGAGCGCGACCCGTTGTACCGGCGCAGCGCGCACTTCGTCGTCGAGACGCCGCGCCCGTCGGTGCCGGCGCTGATCAACATGGTGCTGATGCAGCTCGAGGTGCTGGGGCTGGTCGACCCGGCACGCGTGCCGTCGCCGGTCGGCGGCGGCGCGTCGCGCTGAGGCTGGACCGGCGCGGCGGCGCGGCCGGCGGGCGGCCTGCGGCGCGCGGGTGGCGACACGCAGCGGCGCCCAGGCGGCCCCGCGGTGACGGGCGCTGCATCGGCCGCCCGTAAACTCGGTGCCCATGCCGACTCAAGCCGTTCCGACCGACGACACGGCCGCTGCCACGGCCGCCACGGCCGCCACGGCCACCACGGTCACCGTGTCCACCGGCAGCAGCCGCTACGACATCCGGATCGGCGCCGGCGTCTGGCGCGACCCCGCCGCCTGGGCCGGGCTGCCGCGCGCGGCGCTGGCGGTGATCGTCAGCAACACCACGGTCGCGCCGCTGTACGCAGCCCGGGTCGCCGCGCGCCTGGCGCCGCACTACCGCCGGGTCTCGCAGCTGGTGCTGCCCGACGGCGAGGCGCACAAGGACTGGCCGACGCTGAACCTGATCTTCGACCACCTGCTGGCGCAGGGCGCGGACCGCAAGACCGTGCTGTTCGCGCTCGGCGGCGGCGTGGTGGGCGACATCACCGGCTTCGCCGCCGCCTGCTTCATGCGCGGCGTGCCCTTCGTGCAGCTGCCGACCACGCTGCTGGCGCAGGTCGATTCGTCGGTCGGCGGCAAGACGGCGATCAACCACCCACGCGGCAAGAACATGGTCGGCGCCTTTCACCAGCCGGTGCGGGTGCTGTGCGAGCTCGACGCGCTGGCCACGCTGCCGGCGCGCGAGCTGAGCGCCGGGCTGGCCGAGGTGATCAAGTACGGGCCGATCGCCGACATGGCCTTCTTCGACTGGATCGAGGCCCATGTCGACGTCCTGCGCGCGCGCGACCCGGCGGCGCTGGCGCATGCCGTGCAGCGCGCGTGCGAGATCAAGGCCGCGGTGGTCGGCGCCGACGAGCGCGAGGCCGGGCAGCGCGCCATCCTCAACTTCGGCCACACCTTCGGCCACGCGATCGAGGCCGGCCTGGGCTACGGCGAGTGGCTGCACGGCGAGGCGGTCGGCTGCGGCATGGTGATGGCGGCCGAGCTGTCGGCGCGGCTGGGGCTGGTCGAGCCGGCGTTCGTCGAGCGGCTGACCCGGCTGGTGCAGCGCGCCGGGCTGCCGACGGCCGCGCCGGCGCTGGGCGCCGAGCGCGTGCTCGAGCTGATGCGCCTGGACAAGAAGGCCGAGGGCGGCGAGATCCGCTTCGTCGTGCTGGAGGCGCCCGGCCGCGCCGGCGTGCGGCCGGCGCCGGACGATGTCGTGCGCGCGGTGATCGGCGCCCACAGCGCGCCCGCCGCGCGTTGAACGCGTCCGCGGCATGGGCCTGCCGCAGCCGCTCGCGCCCTGGGCCTCGGACCCGGCGCGCTCGCGCGGGCGTCGCCACCCGGAGCCGCCGGCCACGCCGCGCACCGAGCACCAGCGCGACCGCGACCGCATCGTGCACAGCACCGCGTTCCGGCGCCTGGTCTACAAGACGCAGGTGTTCGTCAACCACGAGGGCGACCTCTACCGCACGCGGCTGACGCACTCGCTCGAGGTGGCGCAGCTCGGCCGCTCGATGGCGCGCGCGCTGCGGCTGAACGAGGACCTGGTGGAGGCGATCGCGCTTGCGCACGACCTCGGCCACACGCCCTTCGGCCATGCCGGGCAGGACGCGCTGGCCGCGTGCATGGCGCCGCACGGCGGCTTCGAGCACAACCTGCAGAGCCTGCGCGTGGTCGATACGCTCGAGCAGCGCTACCCCGACTTCGACGGCCTGAACCTGACGTTCGAGACGCGCGAGGGCATCCTCAAGCGCTGCCCGCGCGCGGTCGCGCAGAGGCTGGAGGCCGCCGAGCCCGGCGGTGTCGGCCGGCGCTTCCTCGACGGCACCCAGCCCAGCCTCGAGGCGCAGCTCGTCAACCTGGCCGACGAGATCGCCTACAACGCGCACGACATCGACGACGGCGTGCGCGCCGGGCTGCTGGACTTCGACGAGGTCGCCGCGCTGCCGCTGGTGCGGCGCTTCCGCGACGAGGCGCTGGCCGATCATCCGGCGCTGGCCGGGCGTCCGGGGCGGCTGCTGCTGTTCGAGACGCTGCGCCGCATGCTGACGGCGCAGGTCGGCGATCTGGTGTCCACCACTGCGGCCCGGCTCCAGGCAGCGGCGCCCGCGGATGCGGACGCGGCGCGCCGCGCCGGGGCAATGGTCGGCGCCAGCGAGGCGATGCGCGTTGCCGGTGCCGAGCTGAAGCGGCATCTGTTCGGCGCGCTGTACCGTCACCCCAAGGTCACCGCGACGACCGCCCGCGCGCGCGAAGTCGTGCGCGAGCTGTTCGCTGCCTACCTGGGTGCCCCGCGCGAGCTGCCCCCCGACTACGCCGCGCGCCCCGACCTGCCGCGCGCGGTGGCCGACTACATCGCCGGCATGACCGACCGCTTCGCGCTGCGCGAGCACGAGCGCCTGACCGGGCGGCGCGTGTTCGGCGACGCGGCGGGCTGAGCCACGCCTCGTCCTTTCGCCGCGCACGCCGCCCAAGGCCCGCCGCCATGGCCCGACTCGCGCGGCTTTGCGTCCCCGGGCTGCCGCACCTGGTGCTGCAACGCAGCGTGCACGCGCAGCCGCTGGTGCACGACGACGAGGACCGGCGCGCGCTGCACGAGGCGCTGCAGGCCGCCGCGCGCGCGCAGCGGC
>JRYF01001626.1_pt1 | contig 18976 bp, 27 predicted proteins | sample 235331 | NCBI WGS metagenome assembly JRYF01 (sample SAMN03074217, study PRJNA261475) | activated sludge metagenome | biome: Wastewater Treatment Plant; feature: Wastewater; material: Activated sludge; isolation source: activated biomass of a wastewater treatment plant treating hydrocarbon... ...
CGCATGGATGAAGCCTTCAAGGCCTTCATCATGCTCGGCTCGGCGATCATCTATGCAGGCGTCCTGCTTGGTCCGTGGGGCGCGTTCAAAGACGCCGCCTACAATGTTGGCTCAAGTGCATGGTTCGTATACGCCGTTGCATTTCTTGCGATCATCTTCGTTGTACTGCCTGGCTTGTTCACGCTTGGCATTCTAAATAAGAAGAATACGCTTCCACTTAAACAAAGATTTGCCTCACTCTCAACCGCCCTAATCCCATTAGGTTTGATGTTCTGGGTGGCGTTCAGTCTATCCTTCGTTCTCACCAATGCCTCCTACATCCTTGCCGCGCTTTCCGATCCGCTGGGGCTTGGATGGAATTTGTTCGGCACTGCCAACATGGCGTGGCAGCCGATGCTCACCTCAATCCTTGCGCCCGCGCAGACACTGGCTCTGGTTGGAGGATTGATCTGGTCGGCGCGTACGGCGCAAAAAGCGGCAGGTGAAGTAAAGGTTTCACCCTTTCCAGTGATCGTGTATTGTTTTATCGCCACCTCTCTCATGCTCTGGTTATTACTATGAAACGCTCTGAACTTATCTCCCGTTTTTTGATCGTCACAGGAATTCTTCTCGCGGTTGGCGCGCCATTATTCCTTTGGGCACGCACACCTTTGATCCACGCACGCATGGCGGAGGATGGCGGCTGGAATCCCGCTGTCATCCAGGCGGAAGTTGGCAAGCCCCTTCACCTAAAGATCACTTCCGATGATGTTGTACATGGCTTTGCAGTCGGTCAGATGGACATGCAAAGTGTGGACATCCTTCCCGGCAAAGTTACCGACATCACATTGAACTTCGACAAGCCTGGGATCTATACCTTCTTTTGCACACGCTGGTGCGGACTCAACCACTGGCGGATGCGCGGCACAATAGAAGTCAGCGGCTCACCCTTGGACCCTGAACCTGCCACTATTCCCCTCTACGTTTCCCTCAGCCTTGACCTTGACGCTCCGCATGAAGCGCCTGTTATCCCAATGATCCAGCCATCAGCAATCAGCGGCCAACAATTTGCAACCACTCTACCAATTGACCAGTCTGCCGACTACTATCGTTCTCATTCACCTTATGAGGTTTTTGAAAGTTTACAAAACACATCCCTAACAGAAGCCCAACGCTGGGATGCAGTTGCCTACTTCTGGCAATCCAAGACCACCCCTGAATCCCTTGAAAATGGGAAACAACTCTACGCCGAAAATTGCGCTGCCTGTCACGGTGAAAACGGCGCAGGAGATGGTGTCTTTGCCGACGATCTTGCCGAAGCAGGCGAAGCCTCCATGCAAACAATGGAAGGCGCAATGGATATGGTGATGCAAACCCCTGTGGATTTCACCGATCCGCGACGGATGCTTGGCGCAAGCCCCGCATTATTGCAAGGGAAAATCCTGCGCGGCGGCATGGGCACAGGCATGCCCATGTGGGGCTCGATCTTCACCGAAGAACAAATCTGGGACCTGATCGCGTACATCTATTCGTTCCAGTTTGAATATCAAATAGCGTGTAGGACGCGTTCTCTAACGCATCTGCGGCGTTGGAGAACGCCTCGTACGCAAAATGATTAAGGAGGCTCTATGAGCAAAAAACAAAACAGACAAAAGTACAGGAAACAAAAACAGAAGCAGGGTGTGCCATGGGTCATCCTGGCAATTGGCGGGGTCATGTTGGTCCTTGCCGCATTTTTATTTGCCAGGCAGGGCGGAGGGGATGAAGGCGGCACGCCAGCCATTGCTTTGGATCAACAGCAGATTGATTACGGCGACGTCAAGTTCGGTGTCAACAAGACCTTTGCCATCAAAGTCACCAACACAGGCGACGGCACGCTGCGTTTCAAGGAACAGCCTTACATCCAGGTTTTGGAGGGGTGCTGACCGCCTCAACTGACCATCGGTTCGATGGTACTCAAACCTGGCGAAAGCACGATTGTCGAATCCAGTGTCTTCATGATGCACGAAGGCATGGATGGTCCGCACAACTTCGCGGTTCACTTGAAAACAAATGATCCTGCAAATCCAGATCTGGTTGTGAATGTGCTATCCAACTGGATACCATAAAAATATTCCTGTAAGACGGGGGTCTTATTCAGAAATGTTATCGCTAAGTCAGGCTCTGGTCATATGCAGAGCCTGACTTGTTACATAAGCAAAAATGCTTATCGGGGAACACGATAAACGGCGCTTGGGACTCCAGTTTCAACATCATACAATGATAGGGTAAATTCTCGAAAGATTACAGGAGGCTCTATGAAAATCGATATGTCTCCAGCACAGCCCACACGGCAGCAGATATTCAACGATTGGCTGGTCGAACGCACAGGCTGGAAAGGACTCACCTACCCTGTTCCTGCCCATGCAAATAAGATCTGGTATCTGCTGGGTGGCATTTCTTTTGTAGGATTCTTGATCCTGTTCGCCACCGGCATTTACATGGCTCAGTTCTACAATGCCCAGCCGGGTGAGGCTCAGCAAAGCGTCGTTTACCTGATCACGGGCGTTCCACTGGGCGACCTGATCCGGTCCATCCACTTCTGGACGGCGCAGATTGTGACCGTGACAGTGATCCTGCATTTCCTGCGTATTCTGGTCACTGCCGCATACAAGAAACCGCGCGAACTGAACTGGTTCGTTGGGCTGGGCTTGTTATTGGTCACACTTGGGGCGGTTTACACCGGCTCCGTGCTCAAATACGATCAGGAAGGCTTGGAGGCGCTCCAACATGCAAAGGAAGCAGGCGAACTGATGGGTGCGCTGGGCGCCTTCTTCACGTCGGAGTTCAGCCGCAGCGTTTCGCTCTTGACCCGTTTTTTCACCGTGCACACCTCCATCCTGCCCCTGGCCTTTGCGGCGCTGATTGGAATTCATATTTATCTCATTAACCAGCATGGCATCTCTCCAAAAGCCACGGTTGATGCCACTGCCCTCAAGACAAAAGGGGAGGGCGAATCCCGTTTTGATATTCACCTGCGAAGCATGATCGGTTATGGCCTGATCCTCTTATCAGTAGTCGTGTTACTGGCTCTGATATTGCCCGCTCCAATTGGACAGCCCGGCGTGCCCGGAGCAGAAGTGACCAAACCCTGGTGGATGTTCGTCTGGCTCTTCCCGGCGGAGGCGGCGCTGGGCGCAAAGGCGTTGATTATTGCGCCTGCAATTCTTGGGCTATTGCTTGTACTGGTTCCGATATTGGATCGAAGTCCATATTTAAGCCCACTGAAGCGCAGAGGGATTTTGATCGTGGCAGGGATTCTGCTTCTCATCATAATCATCAGCGGAATTGTGGCGGCTTTACAGCCTGTTGCCGGTCATCTCGAGTGAGGAGGTGTGTCATGAAAATCAATATCGTTTCTCGCAGTTTCGCCATCTCGATCCTGCTGGCTCTTGTTTCGTTCAGCATAGCTCTGGCGCATGGTGAACCGGCAATCACTGTAGAGCCAAATATCGTTGCACCTGGCGAACAAATCACGATTACCGGCACGGATATGGAAGATGGTGAAGTATTCAAGATTACCTTGGAAAGCGCAGCTGGCGTTTTTGAACTTGGCAAGGCAACAGCGGCTCAGGACGGGGACGAAGCGGGATTCATTGTGAACTTTTCGCTTCCAACTGACCTGGTGGCCGGTTCCTATCTCCTGCGCGCTGCCACCGATGAAGGTGAAACTGCCACCGCCGATTTGACCATCAGCGCTTCATTGGAACAGAGGGAATCCCAGCCCATGGAAGCCAGCGCTGAACCGCTTTCGCTGGAACGCCCCAGGTCTGCTGGTCTGATGATCTCGGTTGTTGTTGTGGCGCTCTTCAGCGCAATCCTCGGTCTGTGGTTGATCCGCAGACCGGGTTAATCAGGAACGACGAGCAGGTTCGCCCTCAAATTCCGGAGGTTGACATGTTAGAGAAATTCAAATCAGGTTTGGATGACATGGCAGTGGCGATCACCATATGGTTGTGTACCCTGCCGCTTGTGGGCCTGCTCGTCGTTCCCTTCTTTGGATTGAAGGTTGGTTTGTTCGTTGCCGCGGCGTTATTCATCGTCGCAATAGTCGTTTGCTGGGGCATTTGCTCCTGGAAAATATTCAAATCGTGAGGTTCTTGATAATACTATGTTCACAGTTTCCATCGATCCCATCATTTTCAATATTGGTCACTTTGCAGTGCGCTGGTACAGTCTGATTTTGCTGACTGCCATTGTGATAGGAATTTGGCTGACTGCGCGCGAGGCGGAACGCAAAGGCTTCAAAAAGGAAGGCATATACGATGTCGCCATTTGGATTGTCATCGGCGGACTGATCGGGGCGCGGCTTTTTCACGTTCTGGATCATTGGTCGGATAAGTTCGCCGCGAATCCCATTCGCGCTCTATACATCTGGGAGGGCGGGCTGGCGATCTGGGGTGCAATCGTTGGCGGATTGATAACAGGCGCTTTGATTGCCTGGCAACGCGGCTGGCGCTTTCCCAAATTGCTGGATGCCGCCGCGCCCGGCTTGGTTCTCGCGCAGGCGATTGGACGTATTGCGTGTGTCATCACGGGTGACGCGATGGGTAAACCGACGAGCGGTCCCTTCGGATTTGCATACACCAGCCCGAACGCGATGGTGCCAGAATTGGGTGTTTACTATACCCCGATGCCTGTATACGAACTGGTGGTCAACCTTGGGATATTTGCCGTGCTATGGGGATTACGCAAACGCAACTGGTCCGACGGGAGGCTGTTCCTCGTTTACCTGACTTTGTACAGCCTCGAGCGCTTCTTCCTGGCTTTCACCAGTTCTTATCGCATCATTGGCTTTGGGTTGACGCAGTCGCAGATCGTGGCTGTCTTTGGATTCGTCATCGGACTGGCTCTGCTGTCATGGCTGCCGCGCAGGTTGGGTGTGAATCCGCATAAGGCTTGATGCTGCGAGAAGGTTCGTTTTGGCGGGGCAGGCTGGAGGCTTGTCCTGACTGGCGAAGCCGTGTCGAAGGGTCGAAGGATCGAGTATGAGCGTAAAAGCAATGGCAAATCTGATCACGTATCGTGGAGGCGTTGGTCAGTTGAGTTACGTCCTGCACCGCGTCACGGGATTGGGAATCCTGTTGTTCCTGATCATTCACGTTGTGGATACGTCTACGGTGTTCTTCTTCCCATCGTTATACGCGGATGCCATCGCGATCTATCGAAGCGTGCCTTTTATGATTGGCGAGATTTTCCTGGTCTTTAGCGTGATCTATCACGGCGTCAATGGGGCGAAAATTGCCATCTTCGATTTGTTTCTGGCAGGGAAATGGGAAACCGAGCCGCAGCGCGGCCTGGCGATCTGGACATTCGCGATCTCGGTCGTGTTGTGGCTTCCCGCGGCGTTTATCATGGGCCGCAATGTGATAGAAAAACTGGGAATCTGAACATGGCGCGTTTGATCGCTTTTCCCAAGAACCATGAGATGACCGCCTGGAAGTGGATGCGCTACAGCGGTTTGCTGCTCATCCCGCTTGCCTGGGGGCATGTCCTACTCCAGGATGTGCTGGTGGGCGTGGACAATATTGATTTGAATTATGTTGCCATGCGTTGGGCATTCATTGGCTGGCGCATTTACGATTTTTTCCTGCTGGTGTTTGCGCTGGCGCACGGCATCAATGGCTTGCGGCAGGTCGTTCTGGATTTTGTATCGAGGAAGAACATCAGGTGGGTAAACCAGTCATCGTTTGTGTATTGGCTGGTCATGGTGCTGTTGGGAATCGCCGCGCTTGCGGGCGGCGTTCGAAAACCCTAATCAAAATTTGTGAAGAACTGAATCTTGAAAAAAAACAAGAAGGAGAAAAAGATGGACGAAAATTGTTACGTCGAGCCGATGTATAAAAATTCAACCGCCGATCAAATTCGTAACGGCGAAAACGCGTTGCTGAGGATTTGGGGAATGGGCTGTGAGAACTGCGTCACACGTGTCCGCAACAGCCTGCTTTCGCTGGATGGCGTCTATGGCGCGGATGTGTACTTGAACATGGCGATGGCAGAAATCAGTTACGACAGTAAAAAGGTCTCAGCCGATGCGCTAGTGAACGCGGTAGCGCGCGCTGGCAATGATGGACGCCATGAATACCATGCACAACTGGTTGCGGCTTAAATTTTTGAACCTCAGCAAAAAGGATGAAACACATGAAAAAATCTGTCCGCACAATCCGTAAAGAAGCCCGTAGGCGACAAAGCCGTATTCGTTCAGCGATCTTTGGCGTAATTGTTATTAGTGTATTGGGATTGGCTGGCTATTATCTCAAGTCCGCTTTTTTCCGTCCGCCGCCTGAACCGATGGCTGGTAATGTGATTGATGTGGAAGCCTCCATGAGCGGATTTGACAAGACCGAGATTCGCGTCAAAGCCGGCGAACCTGTCACAATCCGACTCACCAGCCTGGATAACTCCCATCACACCGATGGCGGCGGAAAGCATCAATGGGCTGTGGATGAACTCGGCGTGGACGTTATTGCCCAGCCCGAAAGTTCCAATTATGTCACCTTCACGCCTGAAAAAGCAGGCACGTACACGTTCTACTGTGACATTTGCTGTGGCGGGAAAGCCAATCCCACCATGAATGGACAGATCGTTGTAGAAGCATAATATGGCAACAACTTCACAATTTCGCCGCATCGTCATTCTTTCCACGTTGGCTATCGTGGCTTTGGGCGCGGTCGCGCTGACTGGCCTATGGCATCCCAACGCGCCAACCGAAGCCATGCAAATGTATCTGCCAAAGATCACGCTGCCCACCGTCATCGCGGCTGCGGCGGTGGATGGCATCAATCCGTGTGCGTTCACCGTCCTGTTGCTCTTCATCACTGCCATGCTGGCAACCCTGCAAGCGGGAACTCAAGGGGTTAATGCAATTCGAATGCGATTGCTTGGTCAGGGCGGAATTTACATCGCTGCCATCTTTTTGACCTACCTTGCCCTCGGTGTCGGCGTGCTCAAGACACTGGACTTCTTCACACGCCAGCATTTGCCCGCCCGCATCGGCGCGCTTGCCGCGATCCTCTTTGGTTTGTGGATGCTCAAGGACTTCTTCCTCCCAGACTTGGGATGGCGTCTGCAAGCCCCGCCTCAGGTCGGGACGACGGCGCGGGAGATGGCGAAAAAGGCCACGGTCCCCGCCCTGATCGTCGGTGGATTCCTGATCGGTCTATGCACAGTGCCATGCAGTGGCGCGGTCTATCTGGGTGTGTTGAGTCTGCTTGCCCTGCAACCGTCAGCATTGTTGGGGTACAGTTATCTCGTGCTTTACAATCTGATCTTTGTTCTGCCGCTGGTGATCATCCTGATTGCCGCGTCCGCCCGCCCAACTTTGAATCGCCTCGCGCATTGGAATCTGCATCACAAGGAATGGGTGCGGCTTGCACTTGGAGGCGGTGTGGTTGTGATGGGCTTGCTTATTCTGGCAACGGTTTGAGAGGCGGTTTATTTTATCTATAAGTGGCGTCGGAGCCGTGGTCGGACAGTTGCGCTCCAAACCAGCGATGGATTGCGGTGATGAGACGCAAGTCTTCGGTTGTGAATGTGATCTGCGCCCCATCCGGCAGCGCCGCATATTCAACCTTGACCTGTGCCGCCCCTGCTGTAAGTTCCTTTACCCCAGGCATTTCACTGCCGTGCAGCGAACTTGGATCGGAAAAATCGCCAGCACTAAATCGCATAACTTCGTGTTGGATGTGTTGCTGGATCAATGCGATTTGTGTCTCGTCATTTGGGTCATCGGCGATTACCTGCTGGATTCCGCCGCTTTCCGTCATTTCGAAAATGTGCGTGGTTTTGCCCAAATCGAAGGGCATCACTTGAGAACCCATGTCATGAACCGTGGCTTGACGATTGGGCTGAGGCAGGCTGAGCCAGCCCGCCCAAAAGAACGCGGCGATGGTTGCGAGAATAGCGCCCAGGATGCTGACGGCTGCAACCAACGCAAGGTTTCGTTTATATCTGTTGGCGATAAGGGTTCTTTCGGTCATTGTATTTACCTCTACAAATGTATAGGATAAATTTCTCAGCGGGGGAGTATAACACTGGCATCAATACTTTCAAGGAATCTTTGACCAATCTTTATCGATCCTTTACATTAGGACTGTATACTGTGGTCAGATAAAACACGAAAGGAGACATATACCATGATGGGCTTCGGATTTCTCTTCATGCTTGCGTTGTTTGCTTTGCCAGTTATCCTCGTAGTCGTGCTGGTGAGCAAACTCAGCGGCAACAAATAACAGGATCGCGCCTTCTCCTCACGCGGGGCTGTCCGAAGAAGACGGCCCTTTTTTGATTCGAGCGACTGATCTCATTTCATATTTTGCCTATATTGCCATAAGCGAAAATGCCTATCGGGGAACGGGGGATTTAGCGCTATGTCTTTAACACCCCTTCTCCTATACTGTAACAAAGGAAATACAAAATGAGCGCCCTACTCCCCTTTTTAACTCTCGATCAGACCTGTGAGCAGGTACAAGCCTGGGTCAATCAGGAATTGACCAGCGCCGGCTTCCGTGTGGTGCAGACGTTCGACCTGCAGGTGGCGAGACTTGCCCATCCTGATTGCACTTGTCCAAACCATGGCACAGAAGACTGCAACTGCCAGATGGTCGTTCTGCTCGTTTATCAAAAGAAGGGTGATCCTGTCACNNCACGGGCAGGAAGGCAAATCCTGGCTTTCCCTTGCATTCCCGGATGGGAGGCGTATCAGCCAGCGTTTCGAGACAGCCATCCAGCGGGCGTTGCGACCCAGGATAACAACTGCGCTCCCCCGCGCCGAGGCTACCTATGAAAGTACCCAATCAGCAGTCTGAAATCATACGGCGGATGCGTTGTGCAGCTGGGCATCTGAACGCCGTGATTAATATGGCGGAGGAGGGCAGACCCTGTGAACAGGTGCTCTATCAACTCCATGCTGTTCAAGCCGCCTTGCTAGCCGTCGGACTCGGGCTCATCAACTGCCAGGTGCAAAACAGTCAAACTATTATTTTGGATAGTTCTTCCGTAGAGGAGTGGACCTCTGAGCTAAAGAGGATCCAGTCTCTGTACGCCGTTTTCACACAATACTCGAATCATGACAGTGAGGTTTTTCATGACTAATACTCTTTCAGAACTAACCCTGCCCATTTCGGGCATGACCTGCGCCTCGTGCGTCTCACACGTCGAGGGCGCACTCAAGGAATTACCGGGCGTTTCGAGTGTGACCGTNNCAAACTGGACGACATGCGGCGCGCCATTGAAGATGTTGGTTACGCCATCACAACCGCTGAACTGACATTCGATGTACGCGGCATGACGTGCGCCTCCTGCGTGGATCATGTGGAGGGCGCGCTCAAAGAACTGGACGGTGTACAGGATGCCGTTGTGAATCTGGGATTGAACACGGCGCGCGTCGTCTACATACCAGGTATGGTATCCACGTCCACTATGAAACGCGCTGTGCGCGAAGTTGGTTACGAAGCGCAGGAGCGCAGTGAAGGCGCAGATGCGCTTGACCGCGAACGCCTGGCGCGCGAAGAAGAGATCAAACGTCAAGGTCGAAATTTGATCATCGCCGGGACGATTGGCTTGGTCGTCATGATCGGCACGTTCTATGAGATGCTGGGTCCGCTCAAGGCTTTTGTTCCCGAATTTCTATCCTATAAATGGGTCATTGGTCTGCTGACCACACCCGTTGTCTTCGGACCCGGACGGCAGTTCTTCACCAACTCGTGGCGCGGACTCAAGCATGGCGTCACCGATATGAACCTGCTCTACGCCACAGGCATCGGCGCGGCGTATGGCATTGCGGTGATCAACACGTTGTTTCCTAATGCGGGTTTCGGCGGCGAAGGTGCGACCTTCTTCGAGAGCGCGGCATTGCTCACGGGTTTTATCATTCTCGGTCGCTGGCTTGAGGCATTGACGCGCGGACGAACGTCAGAGGCGATCCGCAAATTGATGAAGCTCCAGCCCAAAGTCGCGCGCGTGATGCGGGGCGGTAAAGAGGAGGAAGTCCCAGCGGATGAAGTCGAACTAGAGGATGTGATCCTTGTTCGTCCTGGTGAATCCATCGCGGTAGACGGCGAAGTCATCGAAGGCTACTCGGCAGTGGATGAATCCATGTTGACCGGCGAAAGCCTCCCCGTCGAAAAGAAAGCGGGCGATGCGGTCATTGGCGGGACGATCAACAAAACTGGCGCGTTCAAGTTCAAGGCAACGCGCGTGGGCAAGGAGACCGCGTTGGCGCAGATCATCAAACTGGTGGAAGATGCACAGGCAAGCAAAGCACCAATTCAAAAACTGGCCGACTGGGTAGCCGGGCACTTCATCCTGGGGGTGCATCTGCTGGCAGTGGCTGTGTTCCTCTTCTGGTTCTTCTTCGGATACCAGATGTTCTTCGACCCGAATTCGAGTTTCATCATGTCGCCCTATAAACTGGGTGAGATCGGCGTGTTTGGGTTCTCATTATTGTTGAGCGTCACCGTGCTGGTCATTTCCTGCCCGTGCGCGGTTGGGTTGGCGACTCCTTCCGCCATGATGGCGGGGACCGGCAAAGGCGCGGAATTTGGTGTACTGTTCAAAGGCGCAGAAGCGATTGAGAACACGAGCAAGCTGCAAACCATTGTGTTCGATAAGACAGGTACATTGACCAAAGGTGAACCATCGGTAACAGATGTGATCCCTGGCTATGAGTGGAAACTGGAAGGCTCTCGTGTTGCATCCGCAGATTTGCAAATCGAAACCGTTCTTCGCCTGGCGGCTGTTGCCGAGAAGAATTCTGAACACCCATTGGGTGAAGCCATTGTGCGCGGCGCGGAAGGTCGCGGCTTGAAAGTAACGGAGCCTGAGACATTCGATTCTATTCCCGGTCATGGCGTGGAAGCGAAGGCGGAAGGATTTTATATCCTGCTTGGCAACCGCAAGCTGATGAAGGAACGCGGCGTGGACTTTTCGAAGTTAATGTCCCAGGCAGAGGCATTGGAGGCGGATGGCAAGACGGTCATGTTCGTCGCGCTGAACGGACAGGCGGCTGGGTTGATTGCGGTGGCGGATACGCTGAAAGAATATTCTGCAGAAGCAGTTAAACGACTCCACAAGTTGGGTCTGGAAGTGGCAATGATCACCGGCGACAACCGCCGCACCGCGGAAGCCATTGCCCGCAAAGTTGGCATTGATCGCGTCCTGGCAGAAGTCCTTCCGCAGGATAAGGCTGAAGAGGTCAAGAAGTTGCAGGCGAACGGTAAGAAGGTTGCGATGGTCGGCGATGGAGTCAATGATGCTCCGGCTCTTGCGCAGGCGGAAGTCGGCATGGCGATTGGCTCCGGCACGGACGTTGCCAAGGAGACGGGCGACATCATCCTGATCAAAGACGATATCCGCGATGTAATCGTCGCGCTGGAAGTAGCAAAAGCCACGATGCGAAAAGTGAAGCAGAACCTGTTCTGGGCATTTTTCTACAACGTGTTGGGTATTCCGCTGGGTGCAGGCTTGTTCTACTCATTCGCTTCGGTCATCATCAGCCCGGAACTGGCAGGCTTGATGATGGCGGTCAGTTCAGTCTCGGTGACGCTCAACACACTGTTGTTGAAAGGCTTCAAGCCCTCGGTCGGGCGCTGGCAAAAATCGGATCGAGGCAGCGGCAACGCGCAATTGAAACCGATGACTGCTTCGATGGGTGATGATTGATGTTACGAATCGCAGCGAAAAGGATTTTGATTATGGAACATGAACAAGTTGAAAAGGAAGTCGCACAAAGGAGTCTGTTAATCTACCTGCCGATTTCTGCTGGCGCGGCGCTGATATTCCTGCTCGCCACAACATTCATTGGCAACTATCCCCTGGTGGCGCGTATCGGCGGCACGGTCTGGGTGGGATTACTCAGTCTGATTGTCTCGATGCCGATTGTGATATCTCGTGTCAAAAAGAGATTTAGAAAAGGGTAAACAATACAAATGATTGGAGGTGCAGTCATGGAGCCGTTGACCATCCTGCTCATTGTTCTCGGGGCAGGTTTCGTCCTGTTCCTGCTTGACCTGCTTCTGGCAGGTGGAGCAGGAACGATGGGGATGATGCATGGTACCGCTATGATGATGACCAATCCCATTGGGCAGGGCATCCTCCTGGTATTAATCATCATCTTGGGTGTGCTGGTGTATGGCGTGTTCTTTCAGTGAAAGGAGTTCGAAATGAAAGGAACCTTCAGTTTTCGGGCATTGACGATTGCATTGTTGATCGCGCTCGTCGTAAGTTACGTGCTTTGTATTGCCGGCGACCTGCTCTTCGGCTGGACCATGTACCAGGCTTGGGCACCGCTCCTGCCGGGCTTTACCTGGCCCCTGACTGCAGGCGGGTTCGTGATTGGTCTGGTGTGGCTGGTTCTGTACAGCCTGTACATCGCGGCGTTGATCGCCCTGCCTTATAACTATGTCGTCAAGCGTCAATCCCCGGCGTAGCCATTTGAAACCCTCATTTTCCCGCCGCGATTTCCTGAAAGCCTCAGGCGCCGGTCTGCTGGGATTGTTCCTGGCTGACCTGCGCTTCGAGCGCGTCCTTGCGGCTGAAGCTCCCAAACAGGGACGCATCACGATCAGCGGTGTCGAACTCCTGCGAGAGCCGTTCTTCGCTGCGGAAAAATTGTCTGCGTTCGGTCTCGACAAGGTTGTGAAGATTACCGGTGCAACAGAAGGCGACAAGGGCTATGGCAATCCGTTCAATTCGACATGGTATCAGGTGAATAATGAAGGATATGTTTATTCTGGTTGGATCCAGCCGGTCGGAACAAAATACCAAAAGCCAGTTTTCGAAATTCCCAAAGAAGGCAGACTCGGCGAGATCACGGTCCCGTTCAGCGATACACGGCGCGGGGCGAGCGTATTTGCTGATCGCGGCTATCGGGTTTATTACTCCTCCACTCACTGGATTACGGATGTTGTTGTGAACCGCAACGAAAAAAGCATCTGGTACAAAATTTACGACCGCCAGACACAGGAATCGTTATACGTGCCAGTGCATGAGATGCGCTTGGTTGCGTCAGATGAACTGGAACCGCTTTCCCCGGATGTGCCGGAGGAGAACAAATATATTCATATTGACCTAGAAAATCAATTCATGACTGCCTTCGAAGGTGAAAAACCTGTGCTGGCGGTGCGCTGTTCGACTGGCGACAAAGGGACGGAAACCCCCGTGGGCGAATTCCGCACTTTTCACAAAGGACCGAGCATTCACATGACCAATCAGGGCGACGGGACAGAGAATACCTATCACCTGCCCGGCGTTCCCTGGGTATCCTTCTTCACGGGCACAGGGGTCGCTTTCCACGGCACGTACTGGCACAATAATTACGGACGACCGACCAGCCGCGGGTGCGTGAACTTAACTCCGGGGGACGCGAAATTCATCTATCGCTGGACCAGGCCCCAGGTCCCGAAGGATACGCCATATTTATACAAGCCGGGCGAGGGGACACTTGTCAAAGTCGTCACAGTTTCTTGAAATCCATATCAAATTTACTTCAGGAGAAGACGAGCATGAGCAGGATAAGAGTTTCAAGAACCGCATCGAAGTCAGCAATAACGAAAAGCAAGGAATGGCCCGTTGTGATCTATCTCTGGATCATCGGTCTTGCAGTTGTAAGTTATGTGGTGGCGAGGACGGCTCTCGATGGTTACCCACATCCCTATCACTGGCTGTCTGCATTGGCAGGCGGCATTGCCGGACTCCCGATTGGCTGGTTTTGGTATTGGTGGCGCGGCGACGTTTTCTAATTTCTTTACCAAATCTTTACGATTGCTTGAATAAGGCTTCAACATTGCCTGATACCATTAGAACGTAACTGAAGAATATCATCGGTGAAATAGAATTCACAGAAAGGAGAAATTACTATGATGGGAGGCGGCGGTATGATGGGCTATGGCGGCTTTGGCTTGATCGGTCTGCTTTTCAACCTGGTGATCATCATTGGGATCGTTATCCTGATTGTCTGGGCTGTCAAACGCTTCACAAGCGGGGCTACGAACTGGAATCAACCTTCCGGGAATCAATCCCCGCGCGAGATCTTGCAGGCGCGCTACGCGCGCGGTGAGATCACTCGTGAACAATACCAGCAGATGTTAGGCGATCTGGGTTGAACTGCCAGGTTCATTACAAAAGAAGCGGCGGACATGATGTCCGCCGCTTCGCGATTCTGTTGATCCGTGCTCGGAACCAAAGCCGGGCGGTTATGGTTCGATGCCCATTCCCTCGAGTATGGTTACTGCCGGTTCGAAGCCGGGATGGACCTTCAAAGCAGATCCCAGGTCTTTGATCGAACCCCTATCGTCACCTAAAGCCTCGCGCGCCAGCGCGCGCCAATAATAACTTTCCTCGAGCACTGGCTCGCTCATTGCATCCAGCGTTGTGGTGGACAGGTTGATCACATCCTGGTAGCGCCCGCTGTAGAAATACGCCCAATAGGGTCCGGTCTGGTACCACATCATCCGCCAGGGTCGCTCCTTTTCAGGGATGGACGGGTACACCGCAAACGCTTCATCATAGGCTGATGCGGCGCCGGCGTAATCTTTTAATCGAACCAGATTTGTACCCCGGTTGAACCATGCGAAAAACTGATCCCGACCGGTGAGACGATAGATTTCATCCGAAGCCTTTTGTGCGGCGTAACGATCATTGTATTCTTCATCAACATGGGGACCCAAAATCGTGATTACATCTTCCTCCCGTTCCGAGGGATAAATCACGAGGTAGGTGTAGTTGAACGCCCGCCAGTAGGGAATCAGGTCATCGTATACCATGATCTGGTCGGGACCGTAATACGAGTCCTGCAATGTGAATTGAAGGCTGGAATCATCGAAACCAGTAACAAGTACGTAATGACCGATCCAGCCTTCGAAACCGGGTCCCTCAAAGCCTTTTTCGATGATGACTGGAAGCCCAGCGGCCAGAAATCGTTTGAGCAGTTCGATCTCGCCGCCCACCCGATAGACAACCTCAAAGTCAGTTTCTTCTACAATGAAGGCTGTGAGTTCATAAGGCATGACATTCTTGTCGCGTGAGTTGGGTTTGGTGAATGCCGCAATCGGACGCTGATTGCCCTCCCAATCCCAGTAAGAGAGTGCCATCGCCAGCGTGGCGGGTCCGCAGTTGTTCCAGGTCTGATATTCGTGGCGGAAACCCTCCAGTTGCACCTCGAGCGGGAGCGGTTCCAGTGTGACGGTGGGACTGGGAGTCGAGGCAGGTTCTTCGGTGGACGGGACGCGTGTGGTCGGGTCGGTAACTGTCGGGGAAAGTCGAGGCGCGGGCGTGGGCGTCGCCATTAAGCCGCTTTCCTCGGGAACGAAAACGACCTGCTCCGGCGGCGAGACGGCATATTTGATGCGCGCCATTAACTCTGCAACTCTCCAACCCAAGCGGTCTTTAACAGGCGGGAGGTTGTAGATGAGTGGGATACCGATAAGAAACCCTGCAAGAATCAGCAGGTATAACTTTTTTCTTTTCATATATAAGAGAACCAGTGGATTTGCACTATAAAAGACGCTTTGCTCTCGCCATCAGTTCCTGTCGTTGGCGCTGATGTTCCTCCACACTTAAATTGCCCTGTTCGCGTTTCTCGTCCAGTTGGGCGATCTCGAAAATCAATTCATCCAACGAGGCATCATCAGATTGGCCGTCATCGCTTTGGACGTTGTCGGATTTTCTCCACCACCAGATCCCATAGCCCATGACCGCCAGCCCAAGAACAGCTACACCCATTGCAAGGGGAGGAACGGTTGTGCCTTGCGTCTTGCTGGCTTCGCCATTGCCAGTGAAGGTAATGCTCAGCGACTCGCCCGCGCCCAGATTCACATGTGAATAAACAAGATATGATTTTCCATCCTCCAGTGTCATTCGCTCTGGACCTGCCAAGCCTTCACCCTGCAATGTCACATTCGCATCTTCCCCAACCAATAAATTCAAACTCAGGATGTTCAACGGGGCTGTGTAGCTGTAAGTCCTTCCATCGGAGAAGGGCGTCAGGTAACTGACCATGATCTGCGCCGATCCCGCGCCAGGCAGGATGGGGTAGGTGTCCGCAAAGCCTCCACCGAGTTTAACGAAACGATCCTGGTCGCCGGGCTTGAAGAAAATAAAGTCTGCATCGGATGGCAGGGGGAATTCAAGCGCCGCGGTCATATTGTCTTCCAGCTGGTAGACATCCTTGACGGTACGTTCACCCGTATTCGAAAGGATATAGATCTCCTTCGTCTCCATCCCGTCTTCCGCAAAATCGAAGAGCACGTGCATTTGATCCACTTGAACGCTCGCGGTATCGGACGTGCTTTCGTAAACGGGAACATCCACGCTTACCCGCATGGAAGTCATGTCTGCGGGAACGACATCGGAAAAATAGGTCACACCGTCAAAGGTTGTCATGACAGCGTATTGGAGATTCGCTTCGAACGGCGCATCGGCAAAAAGGAATGTGCCGTTGGATTCGGATTGCCCGTGCAGCATTCCTGCTTCCGCATAATTCTGATCAAGAACGTGCAGCATGACATCCAACTGCTCCGAAACCGTATCCCCCGTGTTCTGGTTGACGATCGTTCCCATCACCTCGCCTGTCGGACCGGTCGGCGGCGTATCTGTCTGGGCAAAGGCTGGATATGCACTGAACGCGAAAATCAATAAGGAACTGATTATCACTACAGGAGGTCTTTTGCTCATGAATGCACTTCTTCCAGCTTGACCGTTACCTGGGCGCCGCACGACGAACAGAACAAATCGCCCGCCCGGACCTTTTTCCCACAGGATGGGCAATCAATGTGATTCGCCTCCGCCCCGCACTTGGAACAGAATCGCTGCCCAGCCTCCATCGGCGCTCCACACTCCGTGCATTTTTCACCCTTCGACGTACGGTGTTTCTGGATCATCGCTTCGAGTTGACCCTCTTTTTCATCCCGTTCTTCGATGTAGTGAGCCGCCTCCACCAGGAGTTGTTCGCGTGCGGGGATGTAATCTTCATCGCTCACCTTGCCGACCTTGAAGTCGAAATCCAGATCGCGCAATGCGGAGAGGACCGCGATCCGTTCTTCCCCCTTGTTCGTGACTTTTTTATGCGTGGTCTTCGTGGCAGCCTGTTTTTGTTGAAAGGGTCTGACGACCAATACAATCGCAACTGCAAACAGCCCCAGCCCGATCAATATTGCAGCAGTATTCATGATTTACAACTCCATGCTCAGTCTAATTCTCGTATTTCGCGTTCGATCTTCTCGAGCACATCTTTCGAGATCGATGATGTTGGCGTAACCGAGACAGGAACCAATTTCTGTTTCCTCCAACCCCTCAAGACCTCATAGACAACACCCAGCCCGATCAACACAATGACCAATGGCAGGAACCATACCAGCGATGTGAATCCTTTGCGCTGCGGTTCAGCCAATACCCTCTCGCCGTATTGCGCGACGAAATAATCAATAACCTGCTGCTCCGTCCAACCTGCGGAGAGTTGATCGCGTATCTGGGCGCGCCAGTCTTCGCATGCCTTGGTCTCGCAGACATCCAATGGCGTGTTGGGACAGACCGGGCAGTACAGTTTTTTAGCGACAAGGTTGACATCGTTATCGGTGGGATAACCGGGTTGTTCGCCCTGGGCGTATGCGATCCCCGCAACGATCAAGCTGGCGGCAATTACGAGCAATAGCAGGAATAGTTTTCGTTTCATGTTTGGCATCTCAGCCCTCCTGAAACACGGGATACGAGGTCAACCCGCCGGGCTTGAGCACGTAGGTTGCCTCACGCTGTTCGGTCGCTGACCAGGCGGCGATGATCGTCCCGAGGATCATCATGAAGCCGCCGATCCAAACCCAATTGATGAGCGAGTTGACGTAAACCTTGAACGTGGCAGTTTGACCGCCATTATCCCAGCCAACCAGAAGCACATACACATCCTTTCCCGGCGTGGAATAGACTCCTGGTATAGTTACGGGTTGTTCCTGCACGATGAAATAGTCGCGGCGCGGATTGAGACTGCGTATCGCCTCACCATTCTGACTGAGGGTTGTCACTGCCTCGACGACTTCGCGCCCATCCGAGCCGGCATAGCCACGCAGTTGTTCGAATTGCAATTCATAATTTCCAATGACAAGGGATTCGCCTTCCGAGACGGTTCCCTGGGTTTCCAGTTTGAAGTTCCCGTCGCCGATGAAGCCCAGCGCGATCAACACCACGCCGATGTGGATGATATATCCGCCGTATCGCCTATGGTTTCGCCCGATGAGGTGGAAGAGCGCGGTAAGCGGGTCTTCGCCGCGGGAAGTGCGGCGCGCTTGCACACCCTTCCAGAATTCAGCCAGGATCAGGCTCAGGGTCAACGTGACAAGCCAAAGTCCGAGGATGGAAGCGGGGTGCATCCGATGTGCGTATCCCCAAATTAAGGTAAGTCCCAATGAGGCAAGGAAGGGGATCCAAATCGCTTTTCCAAGTACGCGAACGGCTTGTTTGCGCCAGGCGAAGAGCGGTGCGACTCCCATCAACAGGACCAGCACAAAGAAGAGTGGACCGCTTGCCTTTTGGAAATAGGGAGGACCGACCGTGATCTTGTTGCCGGTGACCAGTTCGCTGATGAGCGGGAAGATCGTGCCCCAGAAGACAACGAAGGTGATCGCAAGGAAAAGCATGTTCTGGAGAACAAAGGCGGATTCGCGTGATATGAAACTTTCCAGTGAATGCTCGGATTTCAACGTGTCCCAGCGCAGGTAAAGGATGGTGACTGAACCGAGGAATGTGAGACCAATAAAGGCAAAGAAGGCTGGCCCCAGCGCTGACTTGGCAAAGGCATGCACCGAACTGATCACACCGGTGCGGGTGATGAACGTGCCAAAGAGAGAAAGCGAGTAGGTCAGGATGATCAGGACCATGTTCCATTTTTTCAGCATGCCGCGCTTTTCGGTCATCATCACGGAATGGAGGAAGGCGGTCCCCGTCAGCCACGGCATAAGCATGGCATTCTCGA
>JRYF01005193.1_pt1 | contig 18905 bp, 14 predicted proteins | sample 235331 | NCBI WGS metagenome assembly JRYF01 (sample SAMN03074217, study PRJNA261475) | activated sludge metagenome | biome: Wastewater Treatment Plant; feature: Wastewater; material: Activated sludge; isolation source: activated biomass of a wastewater treatment plant treating hydrocarbon... ...
AACCCGTTATTCGCATCAGTGATCAGAATACGTATGCAAACGATGCCCCAATGAAAAGGTACCAGTCATTCTTGTCTGGATTTCCGTTCGATTTCACCCCATCAATGTGGTCGTCGAAGGTGGCGCGCCAGCCCCATTCAAAACCCAGCGAAAAAGACTCGTAAGCATCCAGGCGTATTCCTACGATGAATGGAATGGCGATGGAGGTGGACTTGAGGCCCGGCTCCGGGAAGCGGCCCACATCGGCAGGTCTCGTTACCGTCACTTCCGATGAAGCATTTACCACACCAAGCCCCGTCGCAACGTAAGGTGAAATACTGGCCTTGAATATGCCTCCAGAAGCAAAGCGGTCCCGGCCCAGGGGGTGAAACTCTCCCGTTGCACTGAACTCGAGCAGGTTGGACTGAAAACTCCAGCCCCTATCCCGTGCCACTCCCGTCGAGTTGGCATCATTGCCTGAAACAAGTCCATAGTAAAAGCTCCCTTTTATCTTGAATTGGGGCGAAAGGTGGTAACGGGCAAATGCCCCGACCGCCAGCCGTGTCTCCCCAATCTCTATGGGGTCGTGGGCCAAATCGCCCTGGTAATTGGCAAAGCCGGTGAACGCACCTACTTCAAAATCCTGCGCCCGCAGCGCCAGGGCCAGCATGAAAAAGATGGGTATCAATAAGTTCTTCATGTAAATTCTTGTTTCAATAAAACGGTATTGAGATGACGATGCCCCGAAACCGCCAATTTTAATTGGCCTCCATCACAAAAACATTGAGTCCAATCCGAAAAGTCAATTTTGAAACCATGCCTCCTGCACAGGAGAAGAATTTTTAGAGAGAGAGGATTTTGAAATAAATTTTTAAAATTTTATTTCAAAATCCTCTCTCTCTCTCCTTGTTTTCTTTTTTCCTACAATTGACTTTTCGGAGTTGACTCAAAATTAGGGCGGCAAAAGAACGAAAATCGCGCTGCGATCTCCCATTTTTTTTTGCTCGCCCCGAAAAATTTAATGTGTTGCCCGTCCTGCTCAATTTGGTGAATGGCGGCATATCGCTAAGAAGCTGTTTAAATTTTCTTGCGGGAGATAGAAAATTTAAACAGCTTCTAAAACAACTTGCCCTGCCCTTTCACGTCGAACTCGATGGTATCGCCGGCGTGGAGTTTTTCCTCTGGCAAAGATGGCTCCTCCAGGACAGTTTCGATCATGCTTTCAACGGAGGCATCCGTTTCAGGTGTTTTTTCTTCCGGTAAAACCTTGGCGCTCAACAATTTAAAATCGCAGAGTTTATTGCCCAGCGCCTTCCAGCCTTTCACGTCAATAAACTCGGCGAGATGGACTTTGCCCTCGTGCTTTTGATTTTTTTCCTTGAAACTGTATTGGATGCCCGGGGCCGGATCGGTAGAGGCAAAGTAGAGTTTCGAGCTTTTATGGTCGGTGATGAAATGGAAGCGCTGCCCGGTCGTGTTGGTTTCGATGCGGAAACGCTTGACCATAGTCCATTCCTTGTTGCCGTCGAAATAGACAGCGCTCACGATGGTATCGGGGGTGAGTTTGGTGATGGAGGCCAGGTCTTTCACCTCGAAGCGGCGGGTCATTTCAAAATCCAGCACCTCATACGTTCCGTCGTTATAGACGGCGAGGATTTGGTCGCCTGTATCGAAAGCGCCTAGTTGCTTGCCCCGCCCATCGGTGTTCAGGCGACCGCTCACCTCGTCCATCCAAACCTTGATGGCCCCGATGGTGGACTGGCCGGCTTCTTTCAGCACCACTTTTTTCACCGGATATTTTGTCACGATGTTCCCCTGCGAACCCCGCCCCTTGATTTCAAGGTCGGCAAAGCCGTAGTCGAAGACCTTGATGCGGGCGGGACAATTGGGGCTGAGGGTCACGCTCACCAGTTCCGCCTCGCCGTTGGGGTTGGCAGTGAAATAGAGCAGCTTGGAGTTGGGGTTTCCCGATGTGAGGTCGTATTCCTTGTCGCGGGTGATGGCCGTCACGTTGAAACGTTTGGCCCTGCTGACACCCGATTTTCCGTCGAGGTAGATCAGGTTGTAGGTCGTGCGTTCGTCTCCTTTTTTCCAAACGTCCACGTGGATGATGTCTTTGCCGACGAAGGTTTTGTCGGCGATGCGCGTGACGAGGAACTTGCCGTCTTTGCGGAAAACGATGATGTCGTCAATATCGGAACAATCACTGACGAACTCATCTTTTTTCAAACCCATACCGACAAAGCCCTCCTTGCGATCCACGTAAAGTTTGGCATTGTTGGCTACCACCTGCGTAACTTCTATGGTTTCGAATCCACCGGCGATAACCGTGCGGCGCTCGCGGCCCTTGCCGTATTTGTCGAGGAGGTTTTGGAACCAAGCGATGGCAAACTCGGTGAGATGGGCCAGGTGGTGTTCGGCATCCTCCAGTTCTTCGATGATTTTTTCGATCAGTTCGTCCGCTTTGAAGGAATTGTATTTTGAAATGCGCTTGATGCGGATTTCCGTCAGGCGGACGATGTCGTCGTCGGTAAGCTCCCGGAAGAGCTTGAGACGCGTATCGCCGGTGCCTTTTTCGTCGGAGGGGGTGGCGACGTACCTGCGCAGTTCCCGGTAGATCACGTCCATGACGGCTTCCCAGCTTTCGCACTCTTCGATTTGATGGTAAATCCGGTTTTCGATGAAAATCTTTTCCAGGCTGGCAAAGAGCCACTTTTCTTCCAGTTCGTGTTTTTTGATTTCCAGTTCCTGGCGCAGGAGGTCTTTGGTATTTTCGGTAGAGATGCGCAGGATTTCCTCCACCGTGGTGAACATGGGCTTGTTGTCAGAAATGATGCAGGCATTGGGAGAGATAGATGCCTCGCAATCGGTGAAGGCATAGAGCGCGTCTATGGTCACGTCGGGAGAGGTGCCAGGGGCCAGTTCGATGGCGATTTCGACTTCGGCAGCGGTGTTGTCGTCAATTTTTTTGACCTTGATCTTGCCCTTTTCAGCAGCTTTGGTGATGCTGTCAATGAGCGAGGAGACGGTCGTGCCGTAGGGAAGTTCCTTTACGAGCAGGAGATGTTTGTCGGCTTTTTCGATTTTGGCGCGGCACCTGATCTTTCCGCCGCGAGCACCGCCATTGTAGTCGCTCACGTCAATCGAGCCTCCGGTGAGGAAGTCGGGGAAGATTTTCACGCGTTTGCCCTTGAGGATGTCCATCGAGGCTTTGCAAAGTTCGATGAAATTGTGGGGCAGGATTTTGGTGGAAAGCCCAACGGCGATACCGTCGGCCCCTTGTGCCAGCACGAGTGGGAACTTCATGGGGAGGAAGATCGGCTCCCGCTTGCGCCCGTCGTAGCTCAGTTGCCAGTCGGTGGTTTGGGGGTTGAAGGCCACTTCGAGGGCAAATTTGGTCAACCTCGCCTCGATGTAGCGGGAAGCGGCGGCATCGTCGCCGGTGCGGTGGTCGCCCCAGTTGCCCTGCGGGTCAATGAGCAGTTCCCGCTGGCCGAGGTTCACCAATGCGTCGCCGATGGCAGCATCGCCGTGGGGGTGGTACTGCATGGTGTTACCGATGATATTGGCGACCTTGTTGTAGCGCCCGTCCTCCTTTTCGTACATGGCATGGAGGATGCGGCGCTGCACGGGTTTCAAACCGTCCTCGATGGCCGGCACGGCCCGCTCCAGGATCACGTAGCTGGCGTAATCGAGGAAATAGTTTTGGTACATGCCGGAGATGGTGACAATATGCCCCTCGGCATGGGCGTGGCCGTTGCCATTGGCCGAAGGATGGCCGTTCTGGTCAGGTGAAGAAGGGATGGGTTTTTCCATGTTCAAAAATTTCCGTGCAAAAATAGAAAAAGGTGCAGACTTATTTCAACATAATGTTTTTCAAAAAACAAAAGGAATTTAATTTTTTGTTTTAAAAAATGGCTGATTTTCAAAAATGTCAAATTCCTGACGCGTTCAGTTTCTTGTTGTCAGAAATTTATCCCTACCTTTCCACTGCTTTTTAAAAAACGAAAGAAAAACAACTGCTGCATTTTGCTTCCAAAACCTAAGTGGTCAATCAAGTAAATTCTGACAAGTGCGTTCCATATTGCAGAGGATTTATTGTGTTTTTGACGAGTTTTCAACTCGTCAAAAATCACTTGACTGACTACTAAGTGAACAACGGGTTTTCAAAAAGAATGGCCGCTTTGTTTTTCTTCAATCCTTAGCAGCAAACGACCGTTGTACTGCGTTCCCCATTGGGAATCAAAACAGATGCGGGGCGACGGTAGTCAACCAAACCACCAGAATCAGCAACTGCATGGACATCGCATTATCTTTCAGCTACGAAGAGGAGAACCTCATCACGGCCTGCATCCGCAAGGAACGCTGGGCACAGAAAGCGCTCTACGAAGAGCACTATCCCAAGATGATGGGCGTTTGCCTTCGCTATGCCGGCAATCAGGACGAAGCGCTGGACATCCTTCACGAGGGGTTCATCAAGGTTTTCAAAAACCTGAACCGCTACGAACCGGGCACTTCGCTCAACTCGTGGATACGCCGTATCATGGTGAACACGGCGATTGACTATTACCGCAAAATGGTGCGCCGCCGAACGGAAGACATCGAAACCGCCTACGACCTGAGCGCTGCCGATGCCGATGCGCTGAGCAGGATTTCCGAGCAGGAAATCCTGCAGGCCATACAGGAACTTTCGCCCGCTTACAGAGCGGTATTCAATTTGTACATCATAGAGGGCTATTCCCACAAAGAAATAGCCGACTTGCTGAAAATAACGGAAAGTACCTCCCGCTCCAACCTGGTCAAGGCCCGGTTGAAATTACAGGAAGCCCTGCTCCGCCAAAACGCAGCAGCGCCGGAAAAAAAGTTTGAGCCGAATCATGGAAGGTAAACACCTCGACGAACATATCAGAAAAGCATTGGAAAACCTGGAAGCAGGTTATGATCCTCATAACTGGGATGCCTTCGAGGAGCGCCTTGACGCGGCCAATACTTCCCCTGTGGCACAAGACCCCCTGGAGTCGGCAGCGCTTCGGCTGGAGAGCCTCGAAACGCCCCTTCCGCCCAGCGGTTGGGAAAGCATGTTGCAGCGCATCGAAGCCGAGGAAGCCGCCGAAATCATCGAAAACGAAGCCGCCATTGACAACCTCGTTTACGAAAAACTGAACCGCATGGAAGTGCCCCTGCAGCACTCCCACTGGCACTTGATGGCCAAAAGGCTGGAAGAAGAATTTTCCCTGCTCCACAAACTTTACCGCTACAAAGTTGCCGAAGTGGCGCTCATGGCCCTGCTGCTGCTCACCATCATCCGTTTTGTGCCTTTTGCCGGGCACCTGCTGGAGCAACGATCCGACGGCAATCAACTGGACACGACACCTGCACCCGCTGCCGCAGCACCCGCTGCCACAGCAATCAATAATATAGGTGAAACTGCATCGCCCATCACGGTGCCAGGTCCACCCATTTCCGAAACAACGTCCGCTCAGGCTCTGACCGCCAACCCTTCTGCCAGTGCGCAAGCGAAGGGAGCCAACAGCGGAGATACCTACGCCCGCACTGGCCGCAGCACCGAACTTCAAGGTGCAACAAGTGTTTTCGGAGGAAACCGCACGGCGGCAGCACTCCCCATCCCGATGACTTCCATCCATCCCTTTGCCGCACACTCGCTCCTTTGGGAAAATATGTGGTCGGAGCAGGGTTTGGCCTTTTTACAGAAGAAAACGGGCACGCACGCCGGCGAACAGGGTATGGAGAAATTGGCAATGCTCCCCACGGGGCCTGTTCAGCCCAAATATGCGTGGGAAGTCCCGCAGGTTCAGAAAGGTTTGGTGAAAAAAGAAAGCGAGATCCGGTTCAGCATCTTTACTGCCACCGACATCAATTACGTTTTCACGCCGCAGAACAAACTCAACGTTTTCGATACACTGGTCTCCACCCGCCCGGACACGACGCTGGCAAGCGGCTACGGTGGTGGCATCCTCGCAAGCTGGAAACGGGACAAATGGGAAGTACAGACCGGAGGCATCTATTCCTTCAAACGCTACATCCCCAACACCCCCGTTTTCTTGTTTGAAACAATGAACTACTACGTGCGGGAAGAATTTCACGGCGTGCAACTCGACCTGCTGCAAGTACCGCTCAACCTGCAATATCATTTCAAAAATACCGGCAAATGGCGGTTTTACGGCAATGGCGGATTTTCCGGCCATTTCATCACCTCGTCCGTCTATGAAATCACGCACGAGCGCACGCCCGTATTCAAAATCGCCGCCATGCCTCCGCCGGAAGGCCCCGATGTGCTGGCCGACAACTCCACCATCCGCAACGAAAAGTCTTTCCCAAAAGGCTTGTTCTCAGGGGGCGATTTCAGGAGCAACTTTTACCTGACGGCCAACGTCGGCTTGGGCATGGAGCGCTATGTCTCCTCACGGTGGAGCCTGTTTTTCCAGCCCAACTACCATCACTACCTTTTGTCGGAAGGCGTGGGCACGAACAAGGACAAGTTCTACACGCTGTCGTTCAACCTGGGAACGAAGTTCAGCGTGAAATAGCCGTTGGAGATGCGCATTTGTTATCAAGACATTGCTTGACGTATCACTCACACTCCTGTTATCAAGGCCATCACATCCACTCCATCGGGATAGTCGCCCAGCCCCGGCTCCTGTGTTTTGCCGAACGGCAAAACGGGGAAGCCGGTGACGGCCTCCCGGCCAACAACACACTGGATTTCCTCCCTTCGGGCAGTCAATTCCTCCACGAGTGATATTTTATCTGTATAAAACGCATAGTGCAACATGGCGACCCGCGAGGCAATGTTGTGGTCTTCCGTGAGGATGATGCAGCTATTGTTCAGGAACGGTACGCGGTTGAGCATCACGAGGGCCATGTTGTAGTCGAAGTTGTTCATGTATTTGTCGTGGAGGGCAATGTCCTTGAACTCGTGCAGTTTTTCCAGAAGGGGCCGGAAGTCGTAGCCCTGGGGGACATAGAGTTTGGACACGTTGCGGCAACCGAGGCCAAAATAGCGGAACACATCCTTACCAAGCTCATGCAGATCGTCGCTGGTTTCAGAGCCGTTGAGCACGGCAACGGCGTTTCGGTTCTTTCGGATGATGTGTGGGTATTTCCCAAAATAAGCCTCGAAGTAGCGGGCCGAGTTGTTGCTGCCGGTGGCAATCACGGCATCATAGCCCTTGAGCCTGTCTGTTATTTCAAAAAAATCGCCGGCGGCAGGGTTGTGCCGCTTGAGCAGATCAAGCAGATAGGGCAACAGGAATTTGTCCTTGTCGGACAGCTTGATCTTTGCCTTGTGGCCTGCCGTGAAGGTACAGACCACATCGTGGAACCCGACAAGGGGCAGGTTACCCGCCATCACAAGCCCAATGGTTTTCATGGGCGGCGGCTCGGCGATAGCGTAGCCGGCAGCCCAAGCCTCCAACTTTTCCCTGTCGAGGAAATGGGTGGCAATGGCCCGGATTGCCCGTTCCTGGTTTTCCATCGTGAACCAGGGGTTGTTGAAATGGGTACGGTGCATCACCGCCCGGAGGTACTCGTCCTCACCGAGCAGGTGCCGGCCAAGTGCGGCCAGGGCATCTATTCTTTGTTCCAGCGTCATGTTTATTTTTGGTGGCAAACTTTCCGAAAAGTTTTCGGGATTAGGTATTTTCTGACTATAACAGATTGTAGTGATAGGGCAATTTGTGGGTGTCTTTGAGGATTTAGCCTCCCCCTGGCCCCCTCCTTTGGAGGGGGCCAGGGGGAGGCTAAACATACACAGGAACCGAAGGTTTAATTCTGTACAATTCCGATTGGACATCTGATGGACGAGCAAAGGTCTTATGAAGGGTTGACGATGACGGATGAAATTTCGCCGAAATGATTCCCAACCCTATTCATCTTCTATAGACAGCTTGGCCTTCCGGTCGGCGACGTAGGTTCGCCAGCGTTCCAGGCAGGAGGTCATGCGTTCGGGCAGTTCCGAGTCGAAAAACATTTCCTTGCCGGTAGTGGGGTGAACGAAGCCGATTTCCTTGGCGTGAAGAGCATGACGGGGCAGGAGTTTGAAGCAATTATCCACAAAAGAATTGAATTTGATGTAAACGGTTCCTTTCACCACCCGGTCGCCGCCGTATTTCAGGTCGTTGAAAAGGGGATTTCCCATGTTGGACATGTGTACCCGTATCTGATGGGTACGGCCCGTTTCCAGTTTGAGTTCAATATGGCTGATGTAGTAGAGGCGTTCGAGCACCTTCCAGTGGGTGCAGGCCCATTTGCCGGAACCATCGGTGACGACGGCCATGCGTTTGCGGAAACGGGGGTCGCGGGCCAGGTAGTTTTTGATGGTTCCCGCGTCCTGTTCGAGTTCGCCCCAGACGATGGCCTGGTATCGCCTGTGAATGGTATGGCGCTGGAATTGCGCGCCGAGGTGGAAGAGGGCCTGTTCCGTTTTGCCGATGACGAGCAGGCCGGAGGTGTCTTTGTCAATGCGGTGAACGAGGCCGGGCCTGTTTTCGGGATTGCCTTCCATTACCGGCAAGTCTTTGAAGTAATAGGCCAGCGCATTGACGAGTGTGCGGCGGTAGTTGCCCACGCCGGGATGCACGACCAGCCCCGCCGGTTTGTTGATGATGAGCACATCGTTGTCTTCATAGACGATGTTGAGGGGAATCTCGTCGGGCACGACCTTGCAGGCTTCGTCGTAAGGGCGGGGCAGGGTCAGTTCCACTTTGTCGCCGGGACGCACTTTGTAGTTGGCCTTTTGCTCGTACTCGTTCACCTTTACCAGGCCGGCCTTGATGGCGTTTTGCACACGGCTGCGGGAGGCCTTGAACATCCTGTCAGTGATGAACTTGTCCAAGCGGATGACCCCCTGACCGGGGTCGGCGAGGAAGAGGTGCTTTTCGTAAAGGTCGTCTTTGTCAATCAGTTTATCGGGCAAGCCTAGCATGTTATTCGTTTTTATTCATAGCATCGCGCTGAAATTGTACAATTCGTTTTGTAAAATTAATTTTTTTTGAAAACGTCACCTGTAAAAGTTGGTTCAAATTAAAAATAAACCAGGATGCAGCCACTCCACATCGAATCCATCTGTGCCAAAGAAGCCGCCGACGGACGCACGACGCGCCCGCACGTGTTGCCCATCTACGCCACTTCATCGTTTGCTTTCGAGTCCATAGACGAGGGCATCGAGATTTTTTCAAACAAAAAAACAGGCCATGTCTATGGCCGCTACGGCAACCCTACCGTGGAGGCCGTTGCAGGTAAAATAGCGGCGCTCGAAGCAGCGGGCACTGGCCAGGCGGCGGCGGGCCTGCTGTTCAGTTCCGGTCAGGCCGCCGTGTGTACCATGATGCTCGCCCTGTTGAAGCAGGGCGACAAAATCCTGACGCAAGGCAACCTCTATGGCGGCACGACCGAACTGTTCCTCAAGGTGCTGCAACCTCACGGCATCGGCACCCAACTCGCCGATCTGCACGATCCGGACGCAGTGGAAACGGCCCTGAAAAACGACCCGGCCATCAAGTTGGTCTATTTTGAAACGCCCGCCAACCCAACCCTGGCCTGCGTTGATATGGAAGCGCTGGCAACCGTTGCCAGGCATCATGGCCGGTGGAGCGCCGTGGACAATACCTTCGCCACGCCCTACCTCCAGCAGCCTCTCCGCTACGGGGTGGATTTCATCGTCCATTCCACCACCAAATTCCTGAACGGCCACGGCAACTCCATTGCCGGGGTGCTCGTGACCTCCCACACAGCACAGTTGCGCATGGGCGGCGACATCTGGACGACGATGAAGCTCGCCGGCACCAACTGCAATCCCTGGGATGCCTGGCTGATCCACAACGGCCTGAAAACCCTCGCCCTCCGCATGGAACGCCACAGCGACAATGCCCTCCGCATCGCCCATTTTCTGGAAAACGACTCAAGGGTTGCCAAAGTCAACTACTGTGGCCTGCCTTCCCACCCCGATCATTTCACCGCAAAAAAACAGATGCGGGCGTTCGGCGGCATGTTGAGTTTTGAATTGAAGGGCGGACTGGAGGCTGGTATTCATTTCATGAATGCCATCAGGATGTGTACCCTGGCCCCCACCCTCGGCGATGTGGACACGCTCATACTCCACCCGGCCTCCATGTCGCATCTCAACGTGGACAAAGAGGTGCGCCTGAAAAACGGCATCACCGATGGCCTCGTGCGTTTATCGGTGGGCATCGAACACGTGGACGACATTATTGGGGACATTGCGCAAGCACTCGAACACGTCGGGGGGTAAGAGAATATAAAATTAGGTGCATGAATAGCCAGTTTCCCAAAAGAGAACATTCCCAAAAAATAAATTTAGGCTTGTCTAAAAATAAATTTCCACCTACCTTTGCCCGTCTCTTTCTTAGAAACAGTTTCTCTAGAACTTTGGGTAAATATGAAAATTCAGTCAGCGCTTATTTTTTGGTTGTTGCAGTCGGCTCTATTTCCCGGTGGGCTTTATGGGCAAATGGCAGGCGCACGGCTGCAATGCACGGTGAGGGTTGACGATGTGCCGCAGGAGTTTGCGACAGTCTGGCTGCCGGCGCTGGTAACGGGCGGCTTGACGGACAGCATCGGAGCCGTTCTTTTCCATGACTTACCGGCAGGCGAGTACGAGGTGGAAGCTACGTTTGCAGGACATTTCAACCAAAAAAAGCGGGTAAGCCTTCGGCCCGGAGAGCAGGTCAGCTTGGTGTTCAACCTCGCTCCTGTCACGCTGGACGAGGTGGTGGTGACGGGAACCATGCGGGAAATACGCCGCTCGGACAGCCCGATCCCCGTAGAGGTTGTTTCCTCAAAACTCTTCCGGCGCAACCCCGTGCCCAACCTGTTCGAGGCAGTGGGCATGATAAGCGGGGTGCAGCCGGTGCTCAACTGCAACGTCTGCAACACGGGAGACATCCAAATCAATGGCATGGAAGGGGCCTATACGCAGGTGCTGCTCGACGGCATGCCCATTGTCAGTGGCCTCGGCACGGTGTATGGGCTGATGGGCATTCCCGTGAGCCTGATTGACCGGATCGAGGTGGTGAAAGGCCCGGCGGGGGCACTCTACGGCCCGGAGGCCATGGCGGGACAGATCAACATCATCACAAAAGATGCCCTGAACGCTCCCCGCCTGTCGTTCGATCTGTTCGGCACGTCTTGGGGAGAGGTCAACCTCGATGCCGGGATGAAAGTGCGGGCCGGAAAATCAACGGTTGGCCTGCTGGGCCTGAACGGCTTTTGGCTCGACAACCCGGCTGACAAAAACAGCGACGGGTTCACCGACGTTGCGCAGCAAAAACGCCTTTCCCTTTTCAATAAATGGCAACGGGAACGCCCCCTCGGACGTGCCGCTCAATGGGGGGCACGCTACGTCGGGGAAGACCGCTGGGGCGGCCAAACGACCTGGACTCCTGCCTTCCGGGGCGGCGATGTGCTGTACGCCGAGAGCATCCGCACCCATCGCACGGAACTGTTCGGGCTGTACCAACTACCGTTGGACGTGCCCGTGTTCGTGCAGGCTTCCTGCAATTTTCACCACCAGGACAGCTACTACGGCGACGTGCGTTACGCCGCCCGGCAGGACATCGGCTTCCTGCAAACCTACCTCGACAAGACCCTCGGCAGGCATCAACTGCTCACGGGGGCAGCGCTTCGCTACACCCGCTACGACGACAACACGCCCGCCACGGCAACTGCCGACCGCACGGCCGTGCCCGGCGTGTTTGTGCAGGATGAAATGGCGTTCGGCGACCACAATACCTTGCTCGGCGGGCTGCGCCTCGACCTGCACCCCCGACACGGGAGGGTCTGGTCGCCCCGGCTGGCCCTGCACCGGCACCTGGGCGAGCGGCAGGCCGTCCGCATCAGTGCGGGCAGCGGGTTCCGGGTGGTGAGCCTTTTCACCGAAGACCACGCTGCGCTCAGCGGGGCCAGGGAAGTGGTGATTGCGGAAACCCTCGCCCCGGAACGCTCCTGGAGCGGCAACCTGAACTACAACCTCAAAATCCCGGCGGAACGTTTTTTCGTCAACCTGGACGCTACGGCCTTTTACACCCGCTTTTCCAACCGCATCGTGCCCGATTACGACTCCGACCCCCAGAAAATCATCTATGCCAACCTGCACGGAAGCGCCGCCACACGGGGCATCACCCTGCAGGCCGACTATTCCGACGGCCTGCCGCTCCGCTTCAATGCCGGCGTGACGTTCATGGATGTTTTTCAAAAAAACGAGGAAGGCGTGAAAACGGCCCAGATACGTGCGCCCCACTGGTCGGGGACTTTCACGGCCAACTACGTGCATCCCCGCAGCCGCCTGGCTTTCGACCTGACGGGGAACTGGTTCGGCCCGCAGCGCCTGCCGGTCGTGCCGAACGATTTCCGCCCCGAATATGCACCGTGGTTTGCGTTGGTGAACTTGCAGGTGTCGAGGAAGTTTCCCGGCGGCTTCGAGTGCTACGGCGGCTTGAAAAACCTGCTGGACTTTGTCCCCAAACACCCCATCCTGCGCCCCTTCGACCCCTTCGACCGCTTGGTGGACGACCCCGTGAACAACCCCCACGGCCATACCTTCGACCCCTCCTACAATTATGCGCCCTTGCAGGACATCCGTTTCTTTTTGGGGGGGAGGCTGAGTTTGTAGCCCCCCCAAAATCGTTTCACCCTTTGAAGCTTTGTTAAAATAACTATATTTGCCATAAGAAATATCCGCTATGGAGTAGCGGGTATTGCTCCAAGATTGGGGTGATAGGCGCTAGGGAGTAGCGGGTATAAGTAAGTTATGGGCAACCCTAAAAGACAACGACGGTGAACAAATTAACGAACAGGCATAAACAGGAAAATGCCACCGCACAAATGGCACATTTGGTTTTGCCCCACCCACAAGCCGACCCTTCCGCAAAACCAAATGTGCCATTTTTTTCCAACGCACCGACAAGAATGATAACTTTACAAATTGATAAAAACAGACATGTATAATGTTCGAGCAGACTTTTAAAAATATTGACGATATACTTCACAAAGACGCAGGTTGCGGCAGTGAATTAGACTATGTGGAGCAAACCTCCTGGATTTTGTTCCTTAAATACTTGGACGATTTGGAGAAAGACCGAGCAACAGCAGCCGAACTGACAGGCAAAACCTACACGCCTATCATTGACAAAGATTACCAATGGACAGTTTGGGCTATGCCCCTTCGACCCGTTCGACAGGCTCAGGGTACTCAGGGGCCGAGTTCCAAATCAAAGATGGTGGATGGTGAGCTTGTCGAACCAGACCACCACAAAGCCCTGACAGGTGACGACCTCACCGACTTTGTAAATAACAAACTCTTTCCTTATCTCAAAAAGTTTAAACTGAGTGCCGAAAGTGCCGACACCATTGAATACAAGATTGGCGAGATTTTCAGCGAACTGAAAAACCGCATACAAAGCGGCTACAATTTGCGTGAAGTGATTAACCGCATTGACGAGTTGCGTTTTAGAACACACGCAGAGAAGCACGAAATGAGCCACCTGTATGAAGACAAAATCAAAAATATGGGCAATGCAGGGCGAAACGGTGGCGAATATTACACACCCCGACCGCTCATTACCACCATTGTAAAAGTGGTTGCACCGAAAATTGGCGACAAAATTTATGACGGTGCAGTAGGCAGTGCGGGCTTCCTTTGCGAAGCGTTCGACTATTTGAAAAACCGCCCTTCGACCCCTTCGACAGGCTCAGGGGCCGCAGGGCTTTCTACAAAAGATTGGGAGATACTGCAAAAACGCACCTTTTACGGCAAAGAGAAAAAATCATTGGCGTATATCATTGGCATAATGAATATGATTTTGCACGGTGTGGAAGCTCCCAACATCATACACACCAACACGCTTGCCGAAAACCTTGCCGACATACAGGAAAAAGACCGCTATGATGTGGTGCTTGCCAACCCGCCTTTTGGTGGAAAGGAACGTGCCGAAGTGCAACAAAACTTCCCCATTAAAACAGGCGAAACCGCTTCGCTCTTTTTGCAGCACTTCATTAAAATACTGAAAGCAGGCGGCAAGGCAGGTGTGGTGATTAAAAACACGTTTTTGAGCAATACCGACAATGCCACAGTTGCCATACGCAAAACCTTGTTGGAAAACTGCAACCTGCATACCGTGTTGGATTTGCCCGGTGGCACTTTTACCGGAGCAGGCGTAAAAACCGTAGTGTTGTTTTTTGAAAAACCTGCCCTGAGCCGTGCCGAAGGGGGCAAAGCCACGCAAAAGGTTTGGTTTTACTCGCTGAACCTCGACCGCAATTTGGGCAAGACCAACCCACTCAACGAAAACGATTTGGCAGAATTTGTTGAATTGCAAAAAACCTTTGCTGATAGCGAAAACTCCTGGACGGTAAATGTAAAAGCCATTGACCAAAACACTTTTGATTTAAGCGTAAAGAACCCGAACAAAAAAGAAGTGGTTCGACTGCGCTCACCAAACGAGATTTTGGAAGAAATGAAAGCATTGGACGAAGAAAGTGCCGAAATCTTAAACTCAATTTCTGAAATGCTATGATGAAGTGGAAAAAGAAGAAATTGAGTGAGTTTTGTGAGTTCAGTAATGGACTTTGGACAGGTAAAAAACCGCCCTTTAAAACAGTTGGAGTAATTAGAAATACAAATTTCACAAAAGATTGTCAGCTTGATGATAGCGACATAGTTTATTTGGAAGTGGAACAATCTCAATTTCAAAAAAGGAAATTGCAATACGGTGATATAATTCTTGAAAAGTCAGGTGGCGGACCAAAACAACCGGTTGGCAGAGTTGTGATTTTTGATAAAACCGAAGGTGATTTTTCATTTAGCAACTTCACTTCTGTAATTAGGATTAAGAACAAAAAAGAAGTTGATTTTAATTTTCTGCACCGGTATTTATTCTTGGAATATATTTCAGGTGCTACAGAAAAAATGCAAAGTCATTCGACTGGAATACGTAATCTAAAATTTGATGAGTATAAGGAAATTGAAATCCCCCTTCCCTCTCTCCCCGAACAACAACGCATCGTTTCCATCTTAGATGAAGTCTTTGCTGCCATATCCAAGGCAAAAGCCAATGCCGACCAAAACCTCAAAAATGCCAAAGAACTTTTTGAAAGCTATTTGCAGGGAGTGTTTGAGAATGGGAATTGGGAAGAAAAAGAGTTAGGAGATTTATGCTTGTTAATTACAAAAGGTTCTTCACCAAAATGGCAGGGAATTAAATATGTTGATGAACCAGGTATTTTATTCGTGACCAGTGAAAATGTTGGTGAAGGGAAGATGCTTCTGAATGAAAGAAAGTATGTTGAAGAGAAGTTTAATTTGAAAGACAAAAAATCTATTCTAAAGAAAGGTGATGTATTAACTAATATCGTGGGGGCTTCTATTGGAAGAACTGCGATTTATGATATTGATGATGTTGCAAACATCAATCAAGCAGTTTGTATTTTAAGATGCAATCCGAAATACATTTTGAACAACTATCTAATGAATTTACTCAACTCGCCATTCTTGAAGAAAATTCTGCACGATAATGAAGTAAATACAGCAAGGGCAAATTTGAGTTTAGGCTTCTTCAATAAACTAAGTATTCCTTGCCCGACTATTGCAGAACAACAAACCATCGTCCGCCAATTAGATGCCCTGCGTGCCGAGACACAAAAGTTGGAAGCGGTGTATCAAAAGAAAATTGATGATTTGGAAGAACTAAAAAAATCCATCTTGCAAAAGGCGTTTGTGGGGGAGTTGAAAACTGAAAAAGTAGAAAAAGTGTAATGGAAGAAAATAAAAACATAGATAAGAAATCACTCAAATTCCTCAATGGCAAAAACATCGACTGGAGTGAGTTGGCAAAAGATTGTGTTTGTTTTGCCAATGCACAGGGCGGTTTTATCTATATTGGCATTGAAGATAAAGCAACTCTCCCATCCGAAAAACAGAAAATAACCGATAGAAACTTTCCTGATATTATTCAGAAAAACATTGCACACAGAACAGTTAATGTAGGTATAGCTGTAACCATTGAAACTGCTGAAAACAAAGCGGAGTATATCAAAATACAAGTTTTCCGTAACGCACAAACCATTGCATCTACTACCGATGGCAAGTATTATGTAAGAGTTCACGATGAATGTAAGCCTGTGCCTCCCGATGAAATGGCCCGTTTGGCAGCCGATAAAAACGCATTTGTTTGGGAAGAGCAAATTACTAAAAGAGTTCCCGCTTCTCAATTTGATGAAGTTAAAAAAAGAACATTTCTTAATGACATAAGAAATTCACAACGGGTAAGCCGCTTTATTAAAGAAATGGATGATGAAGAATTATTAGATTTCTACTTCATCCAAAAGAATGGCTTTTTAACCAATTTGGGCATTTTGTGGATAGGCAAACGAAATGACAGAGCTTCGCTGCTTTATCCACCAGCCATACAAGTCATTCGCTATGATGACAAGGATGAAAAAGTATGGAAATTGCTTTTAGATGATTATTTCGCTAATCCCAAAGAGCTATTAGAAAGAGTTTTGAATGATGTTCCTGATTGGCAGGAAAGTGTAGAAGTGTCGGAAGGGATGTTCCGAAAAAATATCCCCTTTTTCCCGATTGAGGTGGTCAGAGAGTTGGTGGTGAATGCTTTGGTTCATAGAACATACACCACTCGGGGCGATATTTTTATCAATATTTTACCCGACAGAATGGAAATCCATAGTCCGGGACGATTACCATTTGGAGTAACACCCAAAAATATTTTAAGTCAATCCATTAGAAGGAATGAGCACCTCTCCAAAATTTTTTATGATTTGGGCTTAATGGAAAAAGAAGGTAGCGGCTATGACTTGGTTTACGCTAAGCTTTTAGGTTCCGGAAAACCTTTGCCCATTGTAAAGGAAACTGATGAGCGGGTTACCGTTATTGTGAAAAAACAATTTGTGAGCAAAGAAGTGGTAAGATTGATGGATAAAGCAAGCAATGAGTTTTCGTTAAAACAAAAAGAACTAATTTCATTAGGCTTATTGGCACAACAACAATCTTATACTGCTCTTGAGATTTCTAATATCCTTAATCAAAACGAAGAAGTAGGGTTAAGAAATTGGTTGGGCAGATTGATTGATTTGGAATTGGTTGTAAAAACGGGCAAAGGGAAAGGAACTCAATATGCGGTAAATCCTGAATTTATCCGAAAAATCAATTTCAAGGGAAAAACTAATCTTAAAAACATTGAAGATTACCGTTTAGAAGAATTGATTTATAAAGATTTGACAGCTTATCCGAATAGCGGTTTTGGAGAGATACATCAAAGGATTGGAATGGAAATCAATAAACATAAAGTTCGTAGGTTACTGAAACAAATGGTTGACAATGGACAATTAAAATCCGAAGGGGTGAAAAAATGGACGAGATATTCTATTGAGCAAAATCTGCAAGAAAATCAATAAACACTCAATAGGATGCTCAATAGAAAACAAGAAAATATGCCAGTTACATACCTTTTTGGGCTTAAAACCTTATTTGATGGTTATTTGACCACCTCAGAATTCTTATGTGATGGTTATGTGATAGGTGGCGCCAATAATCAATTCAACTCATTGATAATCAATGATTTTTTATGTGATGGTTATGTGATTGGCAGCCCGATTTTATTTGATGGTCATTTGATAAAAGAGAAATTATGAACGAAGCAGAAACAAGAGCAGAACTCATAGACCCCAAGCTAAAGGCTTGCGGTTGGGGCGTTGTGGAAGGCTCGAATTTCCACCAATTAGATGCCCTGCGAGCCGAAACACAAAAGTTGGAAGCGGTGTATCAAAAGAAAATTGCTGATTTGGAAGAACTGAAAAAATCCATCTTGCAAAAGGCATTTAGTGGGCAATTGTCAGAATCAACGAAAAATTTACCGTGAAAAGAAGTATATTTGCAATGCTTTTCACGATTAGTTGTGCAGCATTATAATGATAAACCAAACCACAAAAGATAAAGTAGAGAGCTTGTATAAGCAATACACCTCTTTGGCAAAAGGCAACGAAACATTGCTCAAAGAGATAGCCCTTGCCGAAATTCCTGAAATGGTTTACAACTCTAACGCTATTGAAAATTCAACCCTTACCTTAGAAGATACCGAAAAGATTTTGGCCGGTGGCGCTTTAGAACGAAAAGTGAGTGTGCGGGAAATTTACGAAGCCAAAAACCTGGCAAAACTTACGGAAACCTTGTTGGAAAAAGACAAAAACAATCTGACCATAAAACTAATTTTAGGTTTGCACAAAACCCTGCTTACGCACATTGATGACGGCATTGCCGGGCGTTTTAGAAGTGGGAAAGAATGGGTAAGGGTAGGTAATCACCTGGGGGCAAATCCGCAGTTTGTGCCTACGCTTATGCAAGAATTGGTGGACGGTTACAACCAAAATAAAACGGATTATTTTCTGGATTCCAATGCCCACTTTCATGCCGAGTTTGAAACCATTCACCCTTTTGTGGACGGTAATGGGCGAATGGGCAGGGTGCTTATCAATTTGCAACTGATGAACGCAGGTTTGCCGCCTATTATCATTCAAAATAAAAACAAACACACCGAGTATTATCCGCTGTTTACAAAATATCAATCAACGCTTAAATTTGGGGGCTTTACCCAACTGTTTGCACTGCTGTTGCAGGAAGCGTTGCACAAACGCATTACCATGCTTACGGCTAAAAGAATCATTCCGCTTTCGGTTTGGGCAAACCAAAACAACATAAAAGGAAACGTTGCAGCCAACAAAGCCAAAAGACAAACTATTCCTGCCTTTCGCATGAGAGAAAAATGGATGATAGCCGAAGATTATAAACCAACCGAACAATGAACGAAGCAGAAACCAGAGCAGAACTTATAGACCCCAAGTTAAAGGCTTGTGGCTGGGGCGTTGTGGAAGGCTCT